>Ga0307278_10000374_pt1 | contig 22634 bp, 24 predicted proteins | sample ER_DNA_117_FD_194482 | JGI IMG/M metagenome (GOLD analysis project Ga0307278, IMG submission 194482) | Bulk soil microbial communities from the East River watershed near Crested Butte, Colorado, United States - ER_DNA_117 | ecosystem: Environmental > Terrestrial > Soil > Floodplain | place...
TAAGTACTCGATTTTGGCGTCATCGTGCTCGTCGTCGCGGTTGGTTTCTCCCTCGCGCTGACCGCGATCAAGCTCACGGAGCGGTTTCCGATCCCGGGCCCGGCCCTGTTCCTGATCACGGCCGCAGTGCTCTCGGACGTCTTCCCTGAGCTCCAGGACGACGTCTCGATCACGACGGTTGAGCGCATCGGGACCGTGGCGCTGATCGTGATCCTGTTCGACGGCGGCATGCATGTCGGCTGGCGCCGACTACGCGGAGCTGCGGTGCCGATCGGCCTGCTCGGCGTCGTCGGGACGTTCGGGACGGCGGCGCTGATGGCGGTGCTCGCGCACGGCGTCATCGGCTTCGACTGGTCGACCGCCTGGATCCTCGGCGCCGCGCTCGCCCCGACCGATCCCGCCGTCATGTTCTCGGTGCTCGGGAACCGCGAGGTCGGCGGCCGCTCGGGAACGATTCTCGAGGGTGAGTCGGGAGCAAACGACCCCGTCGGCATCGCGCTCGTGCTCGGCATCCTCGAGCTCGAGACCGGCAACGGCTCGTCGGCCTGGGGCGTCGGCGGGAGCTTCGCGCTCGCAATGGGAGTCGGGCTGGCGATCGGCGTCGTCGGCGCGCGTCTGCTGATCCCGCTCATGCGCCGGGTCTCGTTGCCGAACGAGGGTCTCTACCCACTGCGGACGCTGGCGGCGGCGGGCGTCATCTACGCGGTCGCGACCGTCGCGCACGGCTCGGGCTTCCTCGCGGTCTTCGTCGCGGGCATCCTCGTCGGGGACGTCCGTGCCCCGTACAAGGCCGAGATCGAGCGCTTCCACACCTCGCTCGCCAGCCTCGCCGAGATCGTGGTCTTCGTGGCGCTCGGCGTCACGATCGACGTCAGCTCGTTCGGCGGCCAGAACATCTGGCGCGACGGGATCCTGCTGGCCATCCTCCTGGCGTTCGTCGCGCGCCCGCTCGTCGTCGGACCGCTGCTCCTGCCGGCCCGGCTGCGCTGGGGAGAGCGCCTGTTCGTCATCTGGGGCGGCCTTAGGGGCGCGGTGCCGATCCTGCTCGCGACCTTCGTCATCCTCAACGGCGAGATCGACGACGACCTGCGCATCTACGGGATCGTCTTCATCGTCGTCGCGCTCTCGGTGATCGTGCAGGGGTCGAGCATGCCGTTCGCGGCGCGGCGGCTGGGCGTCCCGATGCGAGAGGTGGAGCCGGAGCCCTGGGACCTGTCGATCCGGCTGCGCACGGAGCCTCGTATCGTCCGCCGATTCGTCGTCGCCGCCGGGTCGCGCGCGGCCGGGGAGACGATCCGCGAGCTGCCCATCGGCGAGCGGGCCTGGATCTCGCTGATCATCAGGGACGGCGAGCCGGAGCAGCCGCGTGGGTCGACCGTGCTCGAGGCCGGCGACGAGCTGCTCGTCCTGACGGAGTCCGAGGATGCCCGCGGGCTGCGACGCCTCTTCGAGGGCGCCCGCGCTTCCTGACGTCGCTGTGGGCGGGCGTTACGCTCGGTCGGTTGCACCACCGGACGGTGACCGACCTGCTCGAGCGAGGCTTCCTGCCGCCGGTCCCGCCGGCCGCGGACGGTGCGCCGGATACAACCCAACCCTAGAATCGGCGAGTGCACGTGGCGCGCTGGGCGGGACTTGCCGTGTGGGCCTGTGCGTTCCTGAGCGGGCTCGCGCTCGTCGTCGGCACCTCCGGGCGCGCGCCGGCCGCTCCGCGCCTGCTCGAGCTCGGCGTCGGAGACGGTGACGCTCCGTTCACCGGTGACCGGCGGCTCCTGACCACGGTCAGTCCGAACGGCGACGGCTTTCGCGACGCGGCCGTCGTCAGCTTCCGGCTCGATCGTCCGGCCACGGTGACGATGGAGGCGGTGCGCACCGACACCGCCGGCAGCTACGGCGTGAAGGAGGCCACGATCTGGCAGACCGTGAAGCGCCTCGGGCGGGGGCGGCATCGGCTCGAGTGGCGTCCGCGGCGCTCCACGCCGGAGCGGACGTACATCCTGCGCCTCACCGCCCGCGACGCCGCCGGCCGGACACGGACGTACGGCGGCTACCGCCCAACCGCGCACACGCGCGTGGACTCCCCGGTCGTCCGCGTCCAGACGCTCGACCTCGGTTTCGAGAAGCGCAGCTACGCACCCGGCGAGCTCGGCGAGATCACGCTCGCGACCGACGCGAGCTCGGTGCGCTTACAGGCGTTCGACTACCGGCCCGGGCAGGTGGGGACCCCGCACGACCCGCGCACGAGCGGCCGGCCGATGACCGAGCCGCTCCGCCTCGACTGGCGAACGCACCGGGACGCTCCCTCGCGGGTCCGGCTCGTGCGGACGGGCGACTGGCCCAGCGGCCTCTACTTCCTGCGGGCCCAGGCCGGCGACGGTCGCCTCGGCTACGCGCCGTTCATCGTCCGGCCGCGGCGGCTCGGCGAGCACCGCGTCGCGGTCGTGCTCTCCACGAACACCTGGCAGGCGTACAACTTCCGCGACGCCGACGGAGACGGCTGGGGTGACAGCTGGTACGTCAGCGGCCGCATCCACCGGGTCGACCTGCGCCGCCCGTACCTCGACTTCGGCGTCCCCTTCCGTTTCAAGGACTGGGACCTCGACTTCCTGGCGTGGCTCGGCCGCACGAATCGGAGTGCCGATTTCCTCTCGGACGACGACCTCGGACGGATCTCGGGCGACCGCTTGGCCGCCGCATACGACCTGATCGTCTTCCCCGGGCACGCCGAGTACGTGACCGCCGAGGCCTACGATGCGGTCCAGCGCTTTCGCGACCTGGGAGGGAACCTCGCCTTCCTATCGGCCAACAACTTCTTCTGGAGCGTGCGGCGGCAGGGCCAGCGCATCGTCAAGGGGACCATGTGGCGTCGCCTCGGGCGGCCCGAGGCTGCCCTCGTCGGCGCCCAGTACGCCGGCAGCGACAGCGGCGTCCACCAGGGTCCCTACGTGGTCACCGGAGCCGACGCCGCGCCGTGGCTGTTCGCCGGCACGGGACTCCGGAACGGCGACCAGTTCGGCCGCTACGGCGTCGAGATCGACACGCGCACGCAGGCCTCGCCGCCGGGCACGATCGCCCTCGCGCGCATCCCCGGACTGCTCCCCTCCGGCGCGTCGGCGGAGATGACGTACTACGAGACGGCTTCCGGCGCGAGCGTGTTCGCGGCAGGCGCACTGAACTTCGCCGCGTCGATCGGGGACCCGGCCGTCTCGCGGCTCGTCGCCAACGTCTGGGAGCGGCTGAGCCGGCCGTAATGTCGGCGCGAGACGAGATCCTCTCTGCGAACGCCGCGTACGCGCGAGAGTTCACGCTGGGCGACTTTCCGGCGCGGCCGGTGCGCCGCTTCGCCGTCGTCACCTGCATGGACGCGCGCCTCGACCCCGTCGCGTTCCTCGGGCTCGAGCCCGGCGACGCGCACGTCCTCCGGAACGCGGGCGGGGTCGTCACCGATGACGTCCTGCGCTCGCTCGCCGTCTCGCACGGTCTCCTCGGCACGCAGGAGGCATTCGTGATCGCCCACACCAACTGCGGCATGCAGCGTTTCACGAACGACGAGATTCGAGCGCGGCTCGCCGCCGACCTCGGCATCGACGCGAGCGGCGTCGACTTCCTGGCCTTCCGCGACCTCGAGGAGCGCGTCCGGGAGAGCGTCGGCCGGATCCGCGAGTCAGCGCTCCTGCCCGAGACCTACGGCGCGTCGGGCTTCGTCTACGACACGCGGACGGGGCGGATCTCACCGGTCGACTGACCCGCGAGGCCGGCGACGAACGCGTCCTCGGCGGCGTAGTCGAACAGGTCGCCGTAGATCTCGGCGGCGCCGGGGAGCTCGTCCCGCCAGTCTCGGTCTCGGGTCCGCTCGACGAGCCACTCGCAGGTTGCCCGAACGGCCCGCTCGTAGCGCGTGACAGGACGCCAGCCGAGCGTGATCTCGGCATCTGTCGTGTCGAGCACGAGCGGCTTCGGCGTCGCCCAGGGATGCTCGCCGACTCCGGCCCGCGGGGGGCCCGAGAGCAGGACCTCGTCTGGCTCGTGGCCGAGTGTCTGCCCGATCGCCCGGCCGATCGCGAGCGCAGTCGGAGCCTCGGGGTCCGCGCAGTTCAGAACGCGCCTGTCCGGCCGCTCGGCGGCGAGCCGCACGAGCTCCGCGAGGTTCTCGGCCGCGGTCGGGTGGAAGCGGCTCTCGCCGCGGTAGGCGAGCACGACGAACCGCCTGCGGTCGAGCGCGCGCTTAGCGAAGAACCACTCACGTGGACGCGCGTCGTTCGGCCCGTAGACGGCGCCCGGGCGGATGATCGAGGCGCGGAGCTCGTCGGCGGCAAGCAGCGCTCGCTCGATCGCGACCTTGCGTGTGGAGTAGGTCGCGTCGCCGGCGGCCACGGTCGGCTGCCGCTCCGACAGGGGCACCGGGAACTCCGGGAAGTCTTCGGGCGGTCGCCTCGTCGAAGGAGCGCCCTTGGGCATCTGCGTAGACCGACGCGCTCGAGATCACGACCAGCGACCCGTACCGTTCGCGCAGTCCGACGAGCTGCTCGCCGTCCGTGGCGCGGAGCGCCGCAATGTCGACGAGGACGTCGAAGCCGTCCCCGAGCGCAGCCCCGAGCGCAGCGTCGTCGATGCGGTCGAGCGCGACGATCCGCGCGATCTCCGGCAGGCCCGGGGGCGGCGCAGTCTGACCACGAGCCGCGGCCGTCACGGCGAAGCCGCGCTCTGCCAGCCGCCGCGTGACGGCGGCGCCGATCATGCCGGTGCCGCCGAGTACGAAGGCCGTCAGCGCCATCCGGTGACGATAGCATCCCTGATATCCTGATATCGGAATGTCGACCTCTCCGCTGTTCGTTCGGCTGCCCGCAGGCGAGGCCGAGAAGCTCGACCGCGCCGCCTTCGAGCTGAAGACGTCGAAGGGCAAACTCGTGGCGGGCCTCGTGGCCCGGTACGTCGATCCGAGCAGCGAAGGCGGGCTGGACGCGTTGCGCGCGCTACAGGCGGACGGACGGCCGCTGGTCGGGCGCGCGTACGTGCGCTCGAGCGACGAGGGCGACGTTCTCACGATCGCCGAGGCAGCGCGACTCCTCCGCGTGGGCGAATCGACCGTCCGCGAGCTCGCCGCCCGCGGCGAGGTCCCGGGCCGCAAGCTCGGCCGCCAGTGGCGGTTCTCGCGCCGTGCGCTGCTCGAGTGGCTCGGCGCACCCGAGCGAGCCCCCGCCGGCTTCCGCTGAGACGCGCTATCGGCCCTCGTAGTCGAAGAAGCCGCGGCCGGTCTTGCGGCCGAGCGTCCCGGCCTGCGCCATGCGCACCAGGCGCGGGGGCGGCGCCAGCCGAGGCTCTCGCAACGCCTCCCAGAGCGCCTCGGATGCGTGGACGTGGACGTCGATCCCGATCAGGTCGATCAGCGCACAGGGGCCGATGGGCCAGCGCGCGCCGAAGGTCATCGCGCGGTCGACGTCCTCCGGTGAGACCCGCGCCTCGTCGATCACGCGCACGCAGTCGTTCAGCAGGGGGATCAGGATGCGATTGACCACGAAGCCGGGTGTGTCGCCGCACCCGATCGGTTCCTTGCCGATGCGCTGCGCGAAGGCGTACACGCCGTCGAAGACCTCCTGCGAGGTCAGGCCGGTTCGAACCACTTCGACGAGCTGCAGGACCGGTGCGGGGTTGAAGAAGTGCAGGCCGACAACGCGCTCCGGCCGCGACGTCGCCGCGGCGATCTCGGTCACGGGCAGAGCGGAGGTGTTCGTTGCCAGGATCGCGTCGGCACCCACGATGCCGTCGAGCTCGGCGAAGAGCCGACGCTTCGCATCGAGGTCCTCGACGATCGCCTCGATCACCAGATCGGTGCCCGCGAGGTCGCTGAGGTCGGTGGTCAGCGAGAGCCGCGCGAGCGCCGCATCGCGCTCCTGGACCGTGATCCGTTCCTTTTCGGCGGCGCGGTCGAGGTAGTGCTCGATCGTCGCGCGGCCTCGGTCTCCGAGCTCTCCCGAGACCTCGCGTCCGACCGTGTCGATGCCCGCCTGCACGCAGACCTGGGCGATCCCTGCGCCCATCGTCCCGAGCCCCACGACGCCGACCCGCTGGATCTCCATCGGCGCTGGATGCTAACGGTGCCAGGCACCGGGACACGTCCGGGGTGCCTGGCACGCAGCCCCGTCCTCGTGCTGGCAACGGAAACCACCGCCCGCACGATTCGAAGGCGGAACGAAAGATGTCCCTCTCGACTTTCGTCCTGAAGACATGACGACCCGACTGCTCTTCGTCGTCGCCCTCCTGGCGCTCGTGACGCTCGCCCTGGCCGGCGCGCTGGTCTCGCTGATCCGTGGCCGCCGGCCGGCCCTGATCGTGCGCCCAGCCTAGGGCTTTCGCGCCACTATCCAGTGGAACGCGCCCTGGCCGTGGACGGGCTCGACGATCGGCTCGAGCTCGTCTTCGATGATGTCGAGGCCGGCCTCGAGGACGAGCCGGCGGTTCGTTCCCGGCTCGAACACGGCGAAGAACATCGGGACGCCGAGCCAATCCTCCTCGACGGCGTCCAACGTCTCGCTGGAGCCGAAGCTGGCCAGGAAGAAGCCGCCCGTCCGCAACCATCCAGCAACGTCGCCCAGCAGCTGGCCCAGCTCGCCACGCGGTACGTGGTTTAGGACGTAGCAGGCGACAACGGCATCGAACGAGCCCAGGGGCAGCCGGAGGTCGGTGAAATCGGCGCGAACGAGCCTGGCGCCTGGGAGTCGCTCCCGAGCACGGCGAAGCTGTTCGGCCGAGATGTCGACGCCGGTCAGCCGACTGTGTTCGGCGAGCAACCGGCTCTGCTCGACACCGGCGCCCACGCCGAGCTCCAACACCTCCGGATGCGGAGGGAGTCGCGCCAGCAACCGGGCGACCCGCCCTGGTGCCCGCATCCCGACGATCCCTCGCTGCCAGTGGGCGAACCGGTCCGCGATCGCGTCGTAGCCGCGCTCGACGACGCGCTTCGGGTCCTCAGACATCGAGGCGCTCGGCCTCGACCACGAGCGCCGTCATCCCCTCCTCGCTGCCGGACTCGTGCTCCTCCCCCGCCTCCCAGACGACCGCCTCACCGGCCGAGAGCGGCGCGCGCTCGCCGTCGCCGCCGCTGACCCACCCGGTCCCGGTCACGACGAGGAAGAGCTGCTCGCAGCTTGTCGGGTGCCGGCCGACCCGGCCGCCCGACCCGACCTGGATGAAGACGACCTGGAGGACGCGGCGCGAGATCCCCCGGACGGACGCGCCGACGCTGTCGAAGCGGTCGATCGCCCGCCCACCCACCGCGGGCTCGTCCAGCTTTCTCATCGCGCGGCGGGAATAGCGGCGCGATGCGCCGGCAGGTAGAAGCGCTCGGCGTACTCGGCGACCATCCGGTGGCTCGTGAAGTGCGCGCCGACGCGGGAGATCGACGCCTTCATGATCGCGATCCAGTCAGCGCGGCGGTCACGATACGCCGGTACGACCTGCTCCTCCAGCAGCCGGTACAGCGCATCCGCGTCTGCAGCGCCGACGCCCTCGAGCGCCCAGCCGATGCCGGGCTCGAACGCCTCCTCCCACCAGCCGTCGAGCACGGAGAGGTTCGGGACGCCGTTCAGCCCCGCCTTGATGCCGCTCGTGCCGGAGGCCTCGAGCGGCCGCACCGGGGTGTTCAGCCACACGTCGACGCCGGCGACGAGCAGGCGCGCGAGCGCGAGGTCGTAGTCCTCGAGAAAGACGACCCGACCGGCGAGCGCGGCATCGCGCGACCAGGCGACGACGGTCGCGAGCAGATCCTTCCCCTCCTCGTCCGCGGGATGCGCCTTGCCGGCGACGACCACCTGGACCGGAAGCCGGGCCAGACGCGCAGGCTCGCTGAACAGCAGCCCCGCGCGCTTGTAGGTCGCGAACCGGCGCGCGAACCCGATCGTCAGCAGCTCGGGGTCGAGGCCCGCCCGGCGGGCCAGCGCACGCTTCAGCGCGAGGTGGGCGTCCCACAGAGCGGCGTCGTCCACGGCCGCCGCCAGATCCCACCGCTCCTCACCGGGCGGCGCCCCCGGCCGCACGCCCACCTCCTCCAGGAGCGCGCGCAGCCGCGGCGAGATCCACGTGGGCGCGTGCACGCCGTTCGTGACGTGCCCGATCGGCACGTCGTCGGGCGCGAGTTCGGGCCACAGCGACGCCCACAGCTCGCGGGAGACCGCGCCGTGCAACCGCGAGACGCCGTTTGCAGACGCGGACGTGCGGAGCGCGAGCGGCGTCATGCCGAAGCCGTCCTCGTCGAAGCGCCCGAGCGGCAAGACGTCCTTCCACGTCATCCCAGCCTGCTTCAGCAGCGGCCCGAGCCGCTCCCGCACGAGCTCCTCCTCGAAGACCTCGTTGCCGGCCGGCACCGGCGTGTGGGTCGTGAAGACCGTCGAAGCACGAACCCGCTCGAGGCTCTCGCCGCGCGCGAGCCGCTCGACCGCAGCGAAGGCCGCGTGCCCCTCGTTGAGGTGGAAAACCGTGGGCTCGAGGCCGAGGGCAGCGAGCGCGCGGATGCCGCCGACGCCGAGCAGGATCTCCTGACCGATCCGCTCCTCCTGCCCACCGCCGTAGAGCGTCGGCTCGATGCCGTCGGCGTCGAGGAGGTAGAGCGGCACGCGGCCGACGTCGGTGCGCCACACGCGCGCGACCACAGGTCCACCATGGAGGTCGACCTCGACCTCGACTGGTTCCCGGGCGAGGCCGAGAGCAGCGGGGTCGGCCTCCGCGTAGCGCTCGACCTGCCGGCCGCGCTCCAGCAACTGACGGAAGTAGCCTCGGCGGTAGAAGAGCCCGACCCCGACGATCGGAACCCCCAGGTCCGATGCGGACTTCAGGTGGTCGCCCGCGAGCACGCCGAGACCGCCCGCGTAGATCCTCAGCCGCTCGTCGACGCCGAACTCCATCGAGAAGTACGCGACGAGCATTCGCTCGTCGGCGTGCCGCCGATCCCACCAGCTCTGCACCTGCGTGCCCGTCTCCATCTAGAGGCGCTCGACCACCGCCGCGATCGCCTGTCCGAACCCGATGCACATCGTCGCCAGGCCGTAGCGTTCGCCGCGCCGGTCGAGCTCGGCGAGCAGGGTTGCCGTGATCCGCGCCCCGGTTGCGCCCAGCGGGTGCCCGAGCGAGATGCCGCCGCCGTTCGGGTTCACGTCTTCCAGGCGCTCCTCGAGTCCGGCGTCCCGGACGAACTGCAGCGCCACCGAGGCGAAGGCCTCGTTGACCTCGATCACGCCGATGTCGTCCCACGTCAGGCCGGCACGCAAAAGTGCGCGCTGGCACGCCTCCGGGTTCCCGTGCAGCATCAACCGCGGATCCACCCCTGCGAGGCCGAAGGAGACGAAGCGGGCCCGCGGCTCGAGCCCGAGCTCCTCCGCCTTCCGCACGCTTGCGACCAGCACCGCGGCCGCACCGTCGCAGATCTGGCTCGAGTTGCCGGCGGTGACCTTCCCGTCGGGAAGGAATGCCGGCGCAAGGGCGGCTAGGGCCTCCGCAGACGTGTCGCGACGCGGCGTCTCGTCAACGAACACCGGGGAACCCAGGGTTCCCCCGTGGACCCCCTCCTTCAGTCCCGAGCCATCTGTGCGTTGGGCTCCCGCCGGGCGAGGGCCCGCTCCGCCCGCGAACGCCTGCTCGCGCCCCAACACGTGAGAGACGTCTCCATTGCGTTCGACCGGGACGATCTCGCGCTCGAAGCGGCCTTCGTCGATCGCGCGGATCGCCCGCCGGTGGGACTCCAGCGAGTAGGCGTCCAGGTCCTCACGCGTCAGCCGCCACTCGTCGGCGATCAACTCTGCGGAGATCCCCTGCGGCACGATCTCGAACCGCTCCAGGAGCTGCGGCGACAGGTCGCCGCCGCTCGAGCCCATCGGTACCCGGGACATCATCTCCACGCCGGCGGAGACGACGAGGTCGAGCTGCTCCGACCAGATCGCGGCCGCCGCGTTGAAGTTGCACTGCATGGAGGAGCCGCACTGGCGGTCGACGGTCGTGCCGCAGACGGTCTCCGGCCAGCCCGCCACCAGCGGCACCATTCGCCCGATGTTCCAGCCTTGCTCCCCGACCTGGGTCACGCAGCCGAGCTTCACGTCCTCGATCTCGCGCGGATCGAGGCCGTGGCGCGCGACGAGGCGGTTCAGAAGGTGCGCCGCCAGCTCGTCGCCGCGCATCCTCGACAGACTGCCGTTCTTCCTGCCGATCGGCGTGCGAACCGCGTCGACGATCAGCGCCTCGGCCATCGAAGGACAGCCTACAAAGGCTCGACCGTGTCGCTGACGCGCACTCGGCCGGGACGGTCGACCTCCGCGTAGACCCCGAAGAGGACGTCGCCGTCGGGACGCGCGAGCCGGACGGAATGACCGGCAAGAGCGGACAGCGGCTCCGGCCATGGCGCCCTCGACGATCCGCGCCTCGATCGGCCTGTCGCCTTTCACGCTCGGCCGGACGGAATCGCCCAGCTCCAGCGCGTTCCCCTCGACCTCGAGCCCGTCAGGGAACCGCATCCACAACCGCTCCGCCGCCGCGTCGTACGCCCCGCGAATGCCGACCGGCCACGGGGTGAGGGAGCTGCGAAGGCGGCTTTCCGTCCCCGTCGACCAGGACGGATTGGTGGCCGGGAGTGTGGCCGGGAGTCGGGAGGACCCGCACGTCCTCGGCTATCTCCGCCGGTCCGTCGAGCTCCTCGTAGGCGGCGCCCTCGAACTCGACCCACTCGGCGATCGTGTAGTCGGGTTCGCGAGCCGCTTCGCGCTCGGTTCGCTGGACGCGGATCGGCACGCCCGGGAAGAACCTGTTCCCGCCGCAGTGGTCGAAGTGGAGGTGCGAAGGTGTCGGCGACGTGGAGCGGTCGGATCGCGTCAGCGGACAGCAAACAGCCCCCATGCTCCGGGAACGCCCTTCAGCTCGTGCACGCCGCGATCCTCGAACGCGATGCCGGAGCCGGCCACGATGTCCTTGACCGTGCTCGAGACGAGCACCTCTCCTGGCCTGGCGCGCGTTGCCACCCTGGCTCCCGTATGCACGGCGATGCCGCCGACCTTCTCGTCGATCAGCTCGCACTCGCCAGTGTGGAGGCCGGCTCGCATCTCGAGGCCCAGAGCCTCCACCGCTCGGCGGATCGCAACGGCGCAGCGGATTGCGCGTGCCGGTCCGTCGAAGACCGCAAGGAACCCGTCGCCCGCTGTGCCCACCTCTCGGCCGTGGAAGCGGTCGAGCTGACGGCGCACCTCCGCGTTGTGCGTCTCGAGGAGGTCTCGCCAGCGGCGATCACCGAGCTGGGCGGCGCGCTCGGTCGAGCCCGCGAGGTCCGTGAAGAGCACCGTCGCGAGCACACGGTCGGGCTCGGGCGCCGGACGCGCGCCAGTCAGGAACTCCTCGACCTCGTCGAGGATCTGGTCCGGGTCGATCGAGACCATGTGATCATCACCCGCGAGCTGCACGAAGAGCGCACCGGGAATGCGATCGGCGATGTAGCGCCCCTCCTCCGGCCGTGAGTCCAGGTCGCCCGACCGGTGGAGGACTAGCGTCGGAACGCGGATAGTCGGAAGAACGTGTCGGATGTCGATCTGGCTGTTCATCAGGATGAGTGCTCGCGCCGCCCCTGGGCTCGCTGCAGCACGGGCACGGCTACGCCACCAGCGCATCATCGCCTCGTCCGCGTGCGGGAGCATCCTGCCAAGGTCGGCCTCCTCGCCCCAGTCTCGTTCGACGCGGTCGGCGTACGCCTGGCGCTCCTCCCACGTCGCCGCCCAGGGGTAGTCGGAGTCCGGGTCGCGCCGCTTCGCGTACGTCCCGTACAGGACGAGCGCAGACGTCCGTTCCGGATAGGTGGCTGCGAAGAGGCAGCACATCGGGCCACCCTCGGAATAGCCGAGGAGCGCCGCGCGCCGACAGTCCGCGGCATCCATGACGGCGCGGACGTCGTCCATCCGCGTCTCGAGGTCGGGAAGCCCTCCAGGACGATCGGAGAGCCCGGTACCGCGTTTGTCGAAGCGGATCAGACGGGAGAGCGAGGCGAGGCGATCCAGAAAGCGCGCGTACCCCGGCCCTTCCCAGTCGATGTCCAGGTGGGAGACGAACCCGGGGACGAGCACCAGGTCGGGTGGCCCCTCCCCAGCGACCTGGTAGGCGATGTTCACGTCGCCGCTCCTCGCGTAGCGCGTCTCGGGAGGCACGAGGGAATTTTCCTAGACTTCATACGTGGCCGTCACCGTCACCGAGAAACGCCTGCCGATCGGGGGTAAGTGGATCGAGACCGGCGAGTGGATCGTGATCCGCTCGCCGTACTCGGGCGAGGTCGTCGGTCGCGTCCCGAAGGCAGGCGCCTCAGAGACCAGGCGGGCGATCGACGCGGCAGAGGCGGCGATGCGCGAGCCGCTGCCCGCGCACAGGCGCGCCGAGATCCTCGTCCGCGTCGCGGGGCTGCTCGGCCGCCGCCACGACGAGGTTGCGCGCACCATCTCCGACGAGGCCGGCAAGCCGATGAAGGCCGCGCGGGTGGAGGCGGCCCGAGGCATGTCGACGTACACGATGGCCGCTGTCGAGGCTCGCAGGCTTGCGGGGGAAGTGGTGCCGATGGACGCGTCTCAGCCCGGCGAGGGGAAGCTCGCGTTCACGTCGCGAATCCCGATCGGCGTCGTCGGGGCGATCAGTCCGTTCAACTTCCCCCTCAACCTCGTTGCACACAAGATCGCTTCCGCGCTCGCGGCCGGCTGCGCAGTCGTGCTCAAGCCGGCGAGCCAGACACCGCTGTCCGCCCTCCTGCTCGCCGAGCTCGAGCACGAGGCCGGCCTTCCGGCCGGCTGGTTGAACGTCGTCGCCGGCCCCTCCGGCGAGATCGGCGACGTCCTGGTCGAGGACGAGCGCGTTCGCCTCCTCACCTTCACCGGGTCGGGAGCCGTCGGCTGGGGCCTCCGCGAGCGCGCCGCGCGCAAGAAGGTCCTGCTCGAGCTGGGCAACGCGACCCCAGTGATCGTCGAGGCCGATGCCGACCTCGACGATGTTGCGGCCAAGCTCGCAGCACACGCCTTCTCCTTCGCCGGCCAGAGCTGCATCTCGGTCCAGCGGATCTACGTGCAGCGCGATGTGTACGACGCGTTCGTCGAGCGGTTCATTCCCCGCGTGGAGGCGCTCGTCGTGGGCGACCCTGCCGACGAGGAGACCGACGTGGGGCCCGTGATCGACGAGGACGCGCGCGAACGCATCCTCGAGTGGATCGAAGAGGCACGACGAGCGGGCGCACGTGTCCTCACCGGCGGCGACGCCGCCGACGGCCTCCTCCGTCCGACCGTGATCGCCGACGCTGCGCCTGAGCTGAAGGTCTCCTGCGGGGAGGTCTTCGGGCCGGTCTGTACGGTCAATGGCTACGGTTCGCTCGACGAGGCGGTCGCGCTTGCGAACGGCACGCGTTACGGCCTTCAGGCCGGCATCTTCACCGCGCGGCTCGACACCGCCGTGCGTGCCGGGCGCGAGCTCGAGTTCGGCGGCGTGACCGTCAACGAGGCACCGACGTTCCGCGCCGACCAGATGCCCTACGGCGGCGTGAAGGACTCCGGCAACACCCGTGAGGGCCCGCACTATGCGGTGCGGGAGATGACGGAAGACCGTCTCGTCGTCATCGCGACCTAGAGCGAGAAACGCGTTTGATCCGAAGGAGAGGGCTCACGGGGGAACCATGGGTTCCTCCGTGGGAGCTAGACTCGCGGCCCGATGGCGTTCGTCCCGCGGTTCCTCCGGCGCTCGCCGGCCGTACCTGAGGGGACGCCCGGTGAGCCCTCCCCGAGGCCACCCCGGCCGCCCACGCCGGGCCAGCTTCGGCGAGAGCGCCGTGCGCTGATACGCGCTCGCGAGGACCGCATCCGCGACCTCGGCGGGATCATGCTCGAGATGTACAAGCGCGACCGCTTCAACCATGAGCTCGTCACCGATCGTTGCGGCGAGCTGATCGGCATCGAGCAGCGGCTGCAGGAGGTCGACGGGATGCTCGCGCAGGCGGCCGTCGCCCGCCGGGCCCCCGTTGGATCCACGCGCTGCCTCTGCGGGGCCCCCGTCATCTTCGGCGCGCACTTCTGCGCCAACTGCGGGCGGCCCGCCGGCGAGGCACCGGTCGTGACGTGTACGCAATGCGGCTCGCCGCTGCCCGCCGAGGCGGCGTTCTGCGCCCGCTGCGGGAATCCCACGGCCGAGGGGCGCGAGGCCGACTACCGGCCGCCGGAGCCGGAACCCGAGCCGCAGGCTCAGGGATAGCGGTGACGGCGCCGACCAGCCCGCGGGACCCGCCGGGCACCCGGCCGCCGATCGACGGCGGCGAGTGCCCGGGGTGCGGAGCACCGCTCGAGCCGCTCCAGGAGTACTGCCTCCACTGCGGGAATCGCGTGCCGACGCCGGGCGGAGTGGTCGCCGCGCTCGGGGGCGCGTGGCGCCGGCGCCTCCGGTGGTATCCCGGAGACTGGATCTGGGTCGCGCTTGCGCTGCTCGCGATCGCTGCGATCGGCGCGGCCGTCGCGGTCGCCACATCCCGGGAGAATTCGGAGGCCGGCACGATCGTCGCGACGACGTCTCCAGGCGTGATCACGGGACCGGCCGTCCAAACGACGCCCGAGACGGCGCCGACGGCGACGCCCGAGCCGCCCCCCACCGCGACCGCCAAGCCGCCCGCCCCCCAGGCGCCGGCCTCGTCACGCCGGCAGCGCAAGCTTCGCATCTGGCCGTCCGGCAAGAGCGGTTGGACGATCGTGTTGCGGTCGGACACGAGCCGCGAGAGGGCGCGCGCGGAGGCGCGCAAGGCGATACGCGCCGGGCTCCGCGACGTGGGCGTCCTCGACTCCGCGAGCTATTCCAGCCTGCATCCCGGGTACTTCGTCGTCTTCAGCGGCATCTACGACAGCCAGCCCGACGCGGAGGACGCCCTCGACGACGCCACCTCGGGCGGCTATCCAGGTGCGTACGTGCGACCCGTTTCGCCCTAGTTCACGCCGTTTTTCCCCGCTGGGAGCGGGACTTTGTAACAGGGCGGCGAACGCGCTAGACTGCCGCGATCGGACACCCGCTTCGCCCCTTAACGGCCAGTTAACAAAGCTTTGCGGGGGGTTAATAGGTGGAACGAGATACTACGAAGGCGATGGACGGGCACACCGGCGAGCTCCAGGCGTACATGTATCAGTACTCGCGGGCGATCTACCGGTCCATCAAAGAGCTCATCGACCCGTACGTGGACGATGCGACGCGAATCCAGTACCGGCGCGAGGTGCTCGAGGCCTGCGAGCTGACGATGGAACGGCTCGCCAAGGACCCCCTCTACTTCGCCAAGCCTGACCGCGCGCTTTTCCAGGACATCCGCCGGTACTTCCCGATCACGGCGCAGGCGAAGGTGGCCTGGGCGGTGCAGGAAGGCGTCGGAGCGGCCGTCACCTTCGTGGAGGAGCAGATCGAAGCGGGAGCGCTCGACGGCGGCGTCGCGCGCTGCAGGGCGACGACGCGCAAGGGCAAGCCCTGCCAGCGAACGCCGTTGCCGGACCGCGAGTACTGCCCCTCCCACCAGCACCTCGAGCGCGAACAGGTAGCTGCCTGAAAACCTGACGGTTTTCAGGCACTGGTTGCTCGGCGGAACCCTCGAATTGCCCCAAACTCGGTGGGTCGCTTGGGAGTCGCACAGCGGCGTGGCGAATCTCCCACTGTCGCGACGCGAGCGATACGCTCGCGGCGCGATGTCTCACGACACCGACAAGCTGATCCGGCAGCTCTCGCTGGTGGCGTTCCTCATGGCGGAGCGGCGCCCGCTCACGGCGCGCGACGTGAAGACGAACGTCGAGGGCTACTCGGAGATGTCCGACGAGGCCTTCGCGCGACGCTTCTACTCCGATCGGGCGGAGTTGCAAGCCCTCGGCGTGCCGCTGCGCTCACAGCGCGACGAGTTCACCGGCGAGGAGCTGTACACGCTGAGGTCCGATCAGTACTTCCTGCCGCCGCTCCAGATCTCGGACGAGGAACTCGCCGCCCTCCAGACAGCGCTGCACCTGCTCGACGGCGAGTTCGCATATGCCGAGCCGCTGCGACTGGCGCTGCAGAACCTGGCGCTCGGCCGTCCCGGGCTCGATCCGCCTCCGAGCGCGACGGCGATGCGGGTCAAGGTCGAGGATCCCGACTACTCCCCGGAGATGGCCGGGCGGCTCGGCAAGCTCGAGAGCGCCATCTCGAAGCAGCGAACCGTCCGGCTCCCCTACCGGTCGATCTCCCGCGACGAGCCGCCGCGCGAACGGATCCTCAATCCGTACGCCCTGCTCCGCGAAGAGCAGGGCTGGTACGTGATCGGCCAGGACGTCGAAGACGGGCGGGTGAAGACCTACCGCGTGTCGCGCATTCGCGGCGACATCCGGTTCCACACGCGACGCGAACGCGACTTCCGGGTCCCGGCCGACTTCGACGTCGACGAGTTTCGCGACCGACCGCCGTGGCAGATCGGAGACGCCGCCGGCGAGGCGCGTATCGAGGTCGCGCCCGAGACGGCATGGTGGGTCGAGCGCGCCTACGGCCACCGCGGCCGCCTCGAGGACGGCGTGTTCGTGACGCCGTACTCCAACCTCGCCCTGCTGGCATCGTGGATCCTCCGCCAAGACGGCCGCGCGGTGCCGCTGGAGCCCGAGAAGCTCCGGCGCGAGGTGGTGCGAGGGCTGCACCGCATCCGCCGGGCACACGCAGCGAAGCCGCGCAGAGTCGCGGAGGAGGTGGCCCCCGAGCCCGAGCAGGCGAGCGAGCGCGTCGCGGGACCCGTTGCGCCGGAACGATTCGCCGTGCTCCAGGCGCTGCTCGCCTACCTACTCGCCGCCTGCGGCGAGAGCCGCAGCGCGGTGGTGCCTGCATTCGAGCTCGTCGAGCGCTTCAAGATCCCCGAAGAGGCGCTCGAGGAGCACCTATCCCTGCTGAACCTCGTCAACTTCGGCGGCGGCTGCTACACCGTCTACGCCGAGCTCGACGGCGATCAGGTTCACGTGGAGAAGGAGTTGTTCGGCGACACCTTCCGCTCGCCGCCGCGCCTGACGCCGCTCGAGGCGCGCGCGATCCGGCTGGCGCTCGAGTTCGTGGGCCCGATGATCGCGGCCGAGTCGCATACGCCGCTCGACCGCGTTCGAATGAAGCTCGAAGAGGCGTTCGGCCAGTTCGAGCTCTCCTCCACACCCGAGCCGCACGGCGGCGCCGAGGAGGAGCAACTCGTGGTCCTCTTCCGCGACGCGATCCGCGACCGGCGGCTGGTCGAGCTCCAGTACCTGAAGGAGGGTGAGGAGACGCCGTCGACGCGGGTCGTCGAGCCGTACTCCCTCGAGCGCCAGCTTCCGAACTGGATCGTCCACACCTGGGACCGCACGCGGGAGGACGAACGCAGCTTCCGCCTGGACCGGATGCGCAGTGCGAAGAAGCTGCGCGAGAAGTTCCAGCCGCGCGAGGATTTCGAGCCGCATCTCCTCCGCGGCGCCCGGCGCGCGCGGATCTGGTACGCGCCGTCGGTCGCCGCCTGGCAGGTCGAGCGCGGGGCGGCGGAGCTCGAGGACGGCGCTGCGCTCCGAGAGACGCCCGCCGGCAGCGACGAGTGGCTGATCGGTGAGATCCTCTCGTTCCGGGGGGACGCCGTGCTGCTCGAGCCGGAGTCGCTCCGGCCCCGCATCGCCGACCGCGCCGCCGAGCTCGAGCGCGAGCTCGAGCAGGTGGTCGCCCGAAGTTAGTGTCGGCCGCGCCACGCTGGCAGATCGCCGGAACGTACCTGGAGTCCTGTAACTGCGATCCGATCTGCCCTTGCAGGACGATCGGCGGCGTGCCGGGCGGCCGCTCGACGCACGGCATGTGCATGGGGGTCCTCTCCTGGCGGATCGAGGAAGGCGTCGCGGACGGCCTCGACCTCTCCGGGCTCGACGTGGTCCTCGCGGTGCGCTACAGCGACGACGAGCCCGGCTCCCCTTGGGACTTCGTCCTCTACCTCGACGGGCGCGCGGACGACGGCGGGCGAGCAGCGCTGGAAGGCATCTTCACCGGGCGGCTCGGAGGGTCCGCCCTCGCGCACTTCCCGTGGGCCTGGAAGCCGAGCCGCCTGCTCGCGGTCCGGCCCGCGGCGATCGAGCTCGAGCACCGGCGCGAGCGCGCACGCATCTTCATCGAGGATCGGGTCAGCGTCCGTGTCTCGCATCCCGTCGACGACCAGCCGCCCGTGACCTGCGTGATCCCGGGCCACCATCAGCCGGGCGAGGAGGTGGTCGCCGACGAGCTGCGCGTGGACGACGAGCTCGCATTCGCCTACGCCGGCGTGTGCGGCTACCGGACGGTCTTCGACTACTCGAGCGAGGAGCGGCGCGACAGCGCTGACTGATCTGTGGCGGCCGGGGTCGCGTACACGAGGACCCGGCCGACGCGCGTCTCCACCACTCGATCGCGAGCCATCCCCAGCTTCTCGGCCACGCGGATCGACGCGTTGTTGTCCGGGTGGATGAGGGAAACGAGCCGGGAGAGGCCGAGCCGCCCGAACGCGTCGGCCCTGACGGCGACCGCGGCCTCCGTCGCGTAGCCGCAGCCCCAGTAGTCACGGCCGAGCATCCAGCCAATCTCGACCTCTGTCGCCCGCGTCGCCTCCGCATGTGAGGACGGTCGCCACGGGTCGACCTCCCACACCAGCAGGCCGCAGCGACCGATCGGGGTCCGGTCGTCCTTGCGGACGACCGCGAGGTGCCCGAAGCCGTCCGTCGGGTAGACCCTGAGCGCGCGCTCGAACAGGCGGGCGGCCTCGTCGCCGTCGAGCGTCCGTCCGCCCGGCGTCAGGTACCGAGTAACGTGCGGATCCACCTGGAAGCGGGCGTACCACTCGAGATCACCCCGCTCGAGCGGCCGTAGGAGCAACCGCTCGGTCTGGATCACGCGTCACAGCGCTCGTCGAGGCGCGCGACCGCCCACTCGGCATGCTCGCGTAGGAGCTCGTCCTCGCCCGCGGCATAGCGCTCGAGCAGCTCGTGGTGCTCGAGCCCGCCCGAGTTACCGAGCGCGACGAGCGCGTTCCGGCGCAGATGACGCGGGTCGTTCCTCGGGACGTAGAGGCGGTCGTATCGGCTCCGCAGCTCGTCGTCGTCGCGCTCGAGCCAGTCGACCAGCGAGACGACCGGCTCGGCCCCGGCGGGCAGGGCCTCATCAGCGCGCCGTTTCTCGATCCCGCGGTTCCATGGACAGGCGTCCTGGCAGATGTCACAGCCGTAGACCATGTCGCCGAGAGGCTCCCGGTGCTCCTCGGGAATCGGGCCCGGGCGCTGAGTCGACCAGGAGAGGCAGCGGTTCGCATCCAGGACGCCGGGCTCGTCGAGGGCGCCTGTGGGGCAGGCCTCGATGCAGAGCGTGCAGGAGCCACAATCGGCCTTCCAGGGAGGGGACGGCTCGATCTCGACGTCCGTGACGAGCGTGCCGAGTACGACCCACGAGCCGTGGCGAGGGGTGATCAGCATGGTGTTCTTGCCGTAGAAGCCGAGCCCGGCACGCGCGGCTGCCTCACGGTCGACGTGCTGGTTCGCGTCGACGAGGACGCGATACGAGCCGCCGAGCCGGCGCCCGAGCGCATCGAGCTTGTTCCGCAGCTCTTCGTACGCGTCCCACCACGTGTAGCGAGGTAGGCGCCCCTCCCCCGGTCCTGGCTCAGGCCCCGGCGCGTAGTAGGAGAGCGCCGCGGAGACGACGGTGCGAGCGCCCGGCACAAGCCGCTCGGGATGGCACGAAACCTCCGGCTGCGACGTCGTAAACCGCAGGTCCGCGAACAGCCCGCGCTCGCGGCGATCGCGAATGTGCCGCTCTGTCTCGTCGTAGGCGGCGGCCACCGCTGAACCGATCGCATCGAACCCGAGGTCGGCGCCGAGTCGCCGTAGCTCCTCATGCGTCACGTCGACCATTGTGCCCGCGTGGAGCGGCGGGGGCTCATGCCAAGCAGCCGGGCCGCAAAGTCGCCAGACTTTGCGGCAGCATGAAGGCGATCCGGATCCACGAGGACGGAGGGCCCGACGTCCTCCGCTACGAGGACGCGCCCGATCCCACCGCTGGGCCGGGCGAGGTGCTGATCCGGCTCCGCGCAGCCTCCCTCAACCGCCTTGATCTCTGGGTGCGGAGAGGCCTCCCGTCCGTCCCGAAACCCCGCATCCTCGGTGCGGACGGAGCCGGCACGATCGAGGCCCCGGGTTCGGGCGTCGATGGGTTTGCGCAAGGCGATCGAGTCGTCATCAACCCGGGCCTCGAGCACGACGATCGGATCACGGTCGTCGGCGAGCACACCGACGGCACGCACGCGGAGCTGATCGCCGTTCCGGCCACGAACGTCTACCCGCTCCCGGCAAGCATCTCGTTCGCGGAGGCCGCCGCGTTCCCACTCGTCTTCGAGACCGCGTACCGGATGCTCGTCACCCGGGCCTCCCTGCGGGACGGCGAGTGGGTGCTCGTCTGGGGCGCCGGCAGCGGGATCGGCACCGCGTCGCTCGTGATCACGAAAGCGCTCGGGGGACGGGTGATCGCCACCTCCTCGAGCGAGGCCAAGCTCGCTCGAGCCCGGGAGCTGGGCGCCGACGTCACGGTCAACCATGCGGGCGAGGACGTCCTCGACGCCGTCAGGCAGGCGACCGACGGCCGCGGCGCCGATGTCGTCGTCGAGCACGTCGGCGAGGCCACATGGCAGCGTTCGCTCCAGGCGGCGCGTACAGCGGGGCGCATCGCCGTGTGCGGCGCGACGACGGGACCGAACCCACCGGCGGCACTCCACCGGATCTGGTGGAAGCAGCTCAGCGTCCTCGGCTCGACGATGGGCACGCGGGCCGACTTCGAGGGTGCCTACGAGCTCGTCGCGAGCGGCCGCGCCCGGCCGGTCGTCGATTCCGTCTTCCCCCTCGCCTCCGCACGCGCGGCGCACGAACGCCTGGAGAGCGGCGACCAGTTCGGCAAGGTCGTGCTGCGGATACCGGGTTAGTCCGCTATGCGGACAGGCGGCGCTCGGTTGGCGGCGGGGGAACCCCGGTTCGGTCCGCCCACGGCCGACAGGCCGCTGCCGGCCGGAAGAAATCCCCGCTCGTGGCCGTCTGTTGGGCAAGGAGCGAAGGAAGGAGCGGGAGATGAGATTTCGGCGCAGGCGATGGTTTTTCAGGTGGACGGCAATCGCGTTCGCAATCACGGCGTTCGCGGCACCTGCCGCACAGGCGGTCATACCGGCCTCGATCGACGCCGGTGTGAGCCGGCAGCAGCCGGCCGCGAAGCCGAGTGTCCCCGCGACGGGCGCCACTGACGGGTTCAGCTGGGCTGACGCTGGGGTCGGAGCGGCGGCGGCGTTCTCGCTCGTCCTCCTCGCAGGCGGCGGCGTCCTGGTCGTCCGCGGGAGTCGGGGCAGCGGGCTCGCGAACGCCTAAACGAGTTCTAAACCAAGATGTCGGGGGCAGCAGCAGTCGGCGGGCCGAGAGGCCCGTCGGCTGTGCATCAGCACGGCGAGCGTGCCTCGACCGCGTGCCGGACCTCCCGCGTGTGACCAGAAGCCTCACGCAGCCAACGCGCTCGTCACCGTGTTGGAGGCTCTAAGGTTCCGGCCGATGGACCGGAACGGGAGGATCGAGCAGCTGGCCATGCTGACGCTCGACGTAGGCGTCAATCTCGAGCGCGGCCAGGATCTCGTCGTCATCTGCCTCGTCGACCACGCACCGCTTGCACGGGCGATCGCAGATGCTGCCTACGGCCGGGGGGCGCGCTACGTGGACGTGGCATACAGCGACAACCACGTCCGCCGCGCGCTCGTCGAGCTCGCCCCCGAGGAGTCGCTCGACTGGGTGCCTCCGTGGCGCGTCGACCGGGTTGGCTACATCGGCGAGAATCGCGGGGCGCTCGTCCAGATCGCAGGCGATCCCAACCCCACGCTCCTCGCCGACCTCGACCAGGCACGAGTCGGCCGCGCCACCAGACCGAACGCGCTGATCGCGGAGCTGGTCAAGGAAATCAATGCGCGCCGAATCAACTGGACGATCGTCCCTTACCCGAACGAGGGTTGGGCGCGGCAGATCTTCGGCGAGCCGGACGTGGAGCGCCTCTGGGATGCGGTCGGTACGGCGGTGCGACTCGACGAGCCCGACCCAGTGGGCGCATGGCGCACGCATCTCGAGCGCCTGGCGCGGCGCACGGAGCAGCTCAACGACCGGCTCTTCGACGCGCTCCGCTTCCGCGGCCCGGGCACCGACCTTACGATCGGGCTCCTGCCGGCGAGCAGGTGGCGGTCGGGAGGCTTCGACACGACGTGGGGTCGGCCGTTCGTCGCCAACCTTCCGACCGAGGAGGTCTACACGACACCCGACTACCGCAGGACGGACGGCAGGGTGCGCTCCACGCGGCCGCTCGCGCTCGCGGGCACGGTGATCAAGGACCTCGAGCTGCGGTTCGAGGGTGGGCGCGCGGTCGAGGCCCGCGCGTCGAGCGGAGCCGAGGTGGTGCAGGCGCAGCTCGACTCGGACGAGGGCGCCCCCTCGCTCGGCGAGGTCGCCCTCGTCGACGGCACCTCCGCGGTCGGCAAGACCGGCATCACCTTCTTCAACACGCTCTTCGACGAGAACGCCACCTGCCACATCGCATACGGCGCGGGCATCGTCGACGCCGTGGAGGGGGCCGAC
>Ga0307278_10000375_pt1 | contig 22633 bp, 17 predicted proteins | sample ER_DNA_117_FD_194482 | JGI IMG/M metagenome (GOLD analysis project Ga0307278, IMG submission 194482) | Bulk soil microbial communities from the East River watershed near Crested Butte, Colorado, United States - ER_DNA_117 | ecosystem: Environmental > Terrestrial > Soil > Floodplain | place...
ACCATCACGCGCGGGCGGCCTTGCCGGCCGGCCGCCGTCGCCCGGGCGGGCGCCGGCCGGGGCGCGGCGGGGCGAGCCCGCCGCGGGACGGCGGCGGCCGCGGCGGTCGGCCGGCGCGGCCGTGGCGACCACCGCCGCCCGCGACCGCCAAGCCTCCTGCCTGGCCACGTTGAGCAGCATGCCGACCGCGGCCAGGAGCACGAGCATGCTGGAGCCTCCGGACGACACCAGCGGCAGCGGCACCCCGGTGATGGGCAGCACGCCGACCACCGCGCCGATGTTGACCAGCGCCTGGACCATGATCCAGACGGTGATGCCGCCGGCCAGGTAGCGGCCGAACGAGTCGTGGGCACGCCTGGCCACCCGCACGCCGGCGTAGGCCAGGGTGACGAAGAGGGCGATGACCGCGAGGCTGCCGACCAGGCCCAGCTCCTCGCCGATGATCGCGAAGATGAAGTCGGTGTGGGCGTTGGGCAGGAACGACCACTTGGCGTACGACTGGCCCAGGCCGACCCCGAGCAGCCCGCCCGAGCCGAGGGCCAGGCGGCCCTGGATGAGCTGGTAGCCGGCGGCCTGGTAGTCGGCCCCGGGGTCCAGGAACGAGGTCAGCCGGGCGCGCTGGTAGCCGCGCAGGGTCGCGTAGGCGGTGGTGAGGCCGAGGAGGCCGAGCCCCGTGAGCACGGCGACCGGCGCCCCCGCCAGGAACAGCAGGCTGAACGCGATCGAGCAGAGCAGCATGGTGGTGCCGAGGTCGGGCTCGGCCAGGACCAGCAGGGCGAGCAGGAGCATGACCGGGACGACCGGCACGAGCACGTGGCGGACGTCGCCGAGCAGGCGCTCCTTGCGGACCAGCACGTCGGCCGAGAACAGCAGCAGGGAGAGCTTGGCGAACTCGGCCGGCTGGAAGGTGAGCCCGCCAACCGCGATCCACCGGGTCGAGCCGTAGGCGGAGACTCCCCTCGGGTGCACCAGCACGAACACCAGCATGCCGGCCGACAGGACCAGCAGGGGCGCGCCAAGCCGCCGCCAGCGCCGGTAGTCGATCCAGCTGACCGCGAGCATCACCGCGACCCCGGCCACCGCCCAGGTCGCCTGCTTCTTGAAGTAGACGTAGGAGTCGCCGGTCTTGGCGAACGCCATCACCGAGGAGGACGACAACACCATCACCAAGCCGATCGCGAGCAGCGTGCCGACCACCGCGAGCAGCAGGTAGTAGCTGGACCCGGACGCCGGGGTGGGCCGCCGCCCCCGGCGCGCGGCCAGGGCGCGGGCGAGCCCGTCAGGGACCGCGATGGGCGCCATGGCCGCCGCCCCCCTCCCGGTGCCGCTGGGCCAGCCGGGCCACGCTGGCCGCGAACGCGTCGCCGCGCTCGGCGTAGTCGGTGAACATGTCCTGGCTGGCGCAGGCCGGCGCGAGCAGCACGGTGTCGCCCGGCTCGGCCAGGCCGAACCCGACCGTCACGGCCTCGCCGATCGAGGCGGCCCGCACCACCGGGCCGGCGAAGCCGGCCCGCTCGAGGGCGCCGGCCAGCTCGCCGGCGGCCTCGCCGAGCAGCACCACCCCGACCAGCCGGTCGAGCCCGGAGGCAACCACCTCGTCGAACCCGAGCCCCTTGTTACGGCCCCCGGCGACCCAGACCACCCGGGGGAAGGCGGCGATGGCGCGCTGGGCGGCGTGCGGGTTGGTCGCCTTGGAGTCGTTCACGAACGTCACCCCGCGCACCTCGGCCACCTTGGCCAGCCGGTGCGGCCCGGCCCGGAAGGCGGCAACCGCCCTGGCCAGGGCGGCCGGGTGGGCGCCGAGGGCGAGGGCCAGCCCGGAGGCGGCGAGCGCGTTGGCCAGGTTGTGCCGGCCGGGCAGGCGCAGGGCGGCAACCCGCCACAGGCCGCCCTCGAGCCCGGGGACCTTGGACACGGCGATGCCGGCCTCGACCCCGAGCCCGCCGGGCTCGGCCCGGCCGGTGGTGAACGGTACCGGCCGGCCGGAGGCGTGCGCGGCCCAGGCGGCCACCTCGGGCTCGTCGGCCGCGTAGAGCGACCAGTCGTCGCCGCTCTGGTTGGCCCACACCCGCGCCTTGGCCACCGCGTAGGCGTCCAGGTCCGGGTGCCAGTCGAGGTGGTCGGGGGCGAGGTTCAGCCACGCCCCGGCGGCCAGGTGCAAGGTGTGGCAGAAGCGGAGCTGGAAGCTGGACAGCTCGACCACGACCGCGTCCGGCCGCGGCTTGGCCAGCACGGCGTCGACCAGGGGCAGGCCCAGGTTGCCGGCCGCCACGGTGGCGAGGCCCGTCGCGGCCAGCATGGCCGCGGCCAGCTCGGTGGTGGTGGTCTTGCCGTTGGTGCCGGTGACCCCGACCATCGGGGAGCCGGCGACGCGGGCGGCCAGCTCGACCTCGCTCCACACCGGGACGCCGGCGGCCAGGGCGGCCTGGATCACCGGGTGGCGCTCGGGCAGCCCGGGGGCGACGACCAGGAGCTGGCGCCCCTCGAGCAGGTCGACGGCGCCCGGCCCCAGGTGGGTCCTGACCCCGAGCGCGTCGAGGTCGCCGACCTCGAGGCGGACGGCGTCGTCGCAGGCGGTCACGTCGGCGCCGAACTCGGCCAGGTGCCTGGCGGCCGCCCGCCCGGACCGGCCCAGGCCGGCCACGAGCACGGGCAGCCCCGAGAACCACTCCGGCGAGCAGCGGTCGGGCCAGTCGCGCTTCAGGCGACCTGGCCAGCCCGACACGGAGAACAGCCGCGGCTCAGCCACTGGTCCCCCCCTGGGCGATGAACTCGGCGTAGAACAGGCCGAGGCCGAAGGCCACGGCCAGCCCGGCGAGGATCCAGAACCGCACGATCACGGTGAACTCGGGCCACTCCGACAGCTCGAAGTGCAGGTGGATGGGGGCCATCTTGAACACGCGGCGGTGCAGGATGCGGAACGAGGCGATCTGCAGGATCACCGACAGGGTCTCCACCACGTAGATCCCGCCGAGCACGGCGAGCAGGAGCTGGGTGTTGGTGAACAGGGCGAGCGCGGCGAGGGTGCCGCCGAGCGCCAGCGAGCCGGTGTCGCCCATGAAGATCCGGGCCGGGGGCGCGTTCCACCACAGGAAGCCGGCGGTCGCGCCCATCATCGCGGCCGCGGCCACGGCCAGGTCCAGCGACTCGGTGGACTGGACGCGGTAGCAGCCGGCGGCGTTCAGGGGCGGCGCGAAGCAGGAGTGGCGGAACTGCCAGAAGGCGATCACCACGTAGGCGCTGACCACCAGCACGGTCGAGCCAGAGGCGAGCCCGTCCATGCCGTCGGTCAGGTTCACGCCGTTGGAGGTCGCCGACACGATCAGGAAGACCCAGATCAGGAACAGGACGAGGGGCAGGGCGGTCCCGGCAAGGGGCCGGATGAACGAGACGCCCCGCCAGGCGTCGGCCCAGTACCAGGCGCCCACGCCCAGCCCGACCGCGGCCAGCGCCTGCCCGGCGAACTTGGCCGTCTTGGTCAGGCCGAGGCTGCGCTGGTTGCGGATCTTCAGGTAGTCGTCGACGAAACCGACCGCGCCCAGGGCGACCATGGTGATCATCACCATGAGGCCGCCGGGGGTGAACGGCACCCTGATGAAGAAGTGGACGATCACGTAGCCGACGACCGCGCCGAGGATCATCACCGTCCCGCCCATCGTCGGAGTGCCCCGCTTGGTCTGGTGGGAGTCGGGCAGGTCGACCTGGATGAGCTGGCCGAGCTCGCGGTGCCGGAACGTCCGGATGGCGAGCGGGGTGCCGACCAGCCCGACGGCCAGGGCCACGGCGGCGGCGATGAGGATGCCGACCACGTCAGCCGCTCCCGCCCGGCCCGTCGAGCAGGCGCTCGGCGACCCGGTCCAGGGCGACCACCCGGCTCGCCTTGACCAGGACGACGTCGCCCGGGCCGGTGCCGAGCGCCTGCTCGACGGCGGCCAGGGCGGCGTCGGCGTCGGCGGCCGCCACGGCCTCCTCGGGCCACATGCCCTCCATGCGGGCCGCGCGCACGATCACCTGGCCGAGCTCGCCCACCCCGACCAGGCGGTCGATGCCGAGCCGGGCAACCAGGCGGCCGATGCGGTCGTGCTCGGCCAGGGCGGTGTCGCCCAGCTCGGCCATCTCGCCGAGCACGGCCACGGTCCGCCGGCCGCCGCTGCCGGCGGCGGCGAGCGCCTTGAGCCCGGCCGCCATCGAGGTCGGGTTGGCGTTGTAGGCGTCGTTGATGACCGTGAGGCCGTCCGCCCGTCGGGTCACCTGCATCCGCGCGGGCGACAGGCTGGCCTTGCCGAGCCCGGCCGCGACCTCCTCCGGGCCCATGCCGAGCACGCCGGCGGCGGCCGCGGCGGCGAGCGCGTCGGAGACCAGGTGCTCCCCCACGACGGGCAGGGCGACGTCGGCGCCCACGCCCCCGGCGACCAGCCGGAACACGGCCCGGCCCTGGCCGTCGAGCTCCACCCCCTCGCCACGCACGTCGGCGCCGGCACCCAGGCCGAAGGTCACGACCCGGGCCGCGGTCCGCGCGGCCATGGCGGCCACCAGCGGGTCGTCGGCGTTCAGCACGGCCACGCCGTCGCCCGGGAGCCCCACCACCAGCTCGGCCTTGGCCTCTGCGACGGCCTGCCGGGAGCCGTACAGCCCGACGTGGGCCTCGCCGACGTTGAGGACGACGCCGACACCCGGGCGCGCCAGCCGGGCGAGCATGGCGATGTGGCCGGGGCCGCGGGCGCCCATCTCGACCACGAGGGCCTCGGTGGAGGGCTCCAGCCGGGCCAGGGTGAGGGGCAGGCCCACCTCGTTGTTGAACGAGGCCAGGTTGGCGACGGTCTCGAAGCGGGTGGCCAGGACGGCGGCGAGCAGGTCCTTGGTGGTGGTCTTGCCGACCGAGCCGGTGATCCCGACGACCCGGGCGCCCGACCGGGCGCGCACCTCGCCGGCCACCGCGGCCAGCGCGGCGAGCGGGTCGGCGACCTCGACCCGAGGGCCCCCGGTGACCGCGCCGGGGCGCGCCAGGCAGGCCACGGCACCGGCGACGAGGGCCTGGCCGGCATGGCGGGCACCGTCGGTGCGGCTGCCCCGCAGGGCGACGAACAGGCTGCCCGGGGAGGTCTTCCTGGAGTCGGTGGACAGACCGGTGACCAGCGCCGCAGGGTCGGCGTCGCACACCGCGCCCCTGGCCGCGACGGCCACCTCAGCCAGGGTGAGGCTGATCACGGGCCGGCCCCGCTCGCAGCTGGTGCAGGTCCAGGACGGGTGCGGGCGGGTGCGGTGGGGCTGGTCACGGGCCGCCCCCGCTCGCCTGGCCGGCCAGGCGGTCGAGCTCCTCGGCGGCCACCGCGCGGTCGTCGAACCGGATCGTATGCCCACCGGCGAACTCCTGGCCCTGCTCGTGGCCCTTGCCGGCCACGATCACCGCGTCGCCCGGGCCGGCGGCGGCGAGCGCCTGCCTGATCGCGGCGCGCCGGTCGACCTCGACCGCCCACGCGCCGGGCGCCGCGGTGCGCCGGACGCCCTCGGCCACCTCGGCCACGATCGCATCGGGCGGCTCGGAGCGTGGGTTGTCGGAGGTGACGATGGCCAGGTCGGCCAGGCGCCCGGCGATCTCCCCCATGAGCGGCCGCTTGGCCCGGTCGCGGTCGCCGCCGCAGCCGAACACCACGATGAGCCGCTTGGCGGTGACGGCCCTGGCGGCCCGCAGGACGTTGTCGAGCGAGTCGGGGGTGTGGGCGTAGTCGACCAGCACGGTGAACGGCTGGCCGGCGTCGACCCGCTCGAAGCGGCCGGGCACGCCGGCCAGGCCGGCCAGGCCGGCGACGCCGGCGTCCAGGTCGATGCCGAGGGCGTCGGCCGCGGCCAGGGCGCCGAGCGCGTTGGCAACGTTGAAGTGGCCGGCCAGGCGGAGCCGGACCGTGCGCGACCCGGCCGGGCTGTCGAGCCGGAAGCTGCTGCCCTCGAGCGACGCGTCGACCGCCGAGGCCCGCCAGGCCGCCGCCGGGCCGGTCCCGGTGGTGACGACCGGGACCTCTCCGTCCGGCCCGGCCAGGCGCCGCCCGTAGGGGTCGTCGGTGTTGACCACCGCGAGCCCGGTGAACGCGCGGGTGAACAGCTTCCGCTTGGCCAGGAAGTACGCCTCGAGGTCGGGGTGGTAGTCGAGGTGGTCCTGGGTGAGGTTGGTGAACACGGCGGTCCGGAAGCGGGTCTGGTCGACCCGGCCCTGGGCCAGGCCGTGGCTGGACACCTCCATGGCCGCCGCCTGCACGCCGCTGTCGGCCATCTCGGCCAGCAGCCGCTGCAGATCGGGGGCTTCCGGGGTGGTGTGGGCGACCGGGCGGCGCTCCTGGCCGACGCGCACCTCGACCGTGCCGATGACCCCGGGGACGAGCCCGGCGGCCCGGAAGATCGCCTCCAGCATGAAGGTGGTGGTGGTCTTGCCGTTGGTGCCGGTGACGCCGACCAGGTCCAGGCGGCGCGACGGCCGGCCGTAGAACGCGCCGGCCAGGGGCGCGAGCGCGGCCCGGACCGAGCCGACCAGGAGCTGGGGCGCGGCCAGGTCGAGCGGCCGCTCCACGCACAGGGCGGCCGCGCCGGCCGCACGCGCCGCCGGGGCCAGGTCGTGGCCGTCCACCCGCGCGCCGGGCACGCAGCAGAACAGCGCGCCAGGGATGACCCTGCGGGTGTCGAGCACGACGTCCGAGACGGCGGTCTCGCCGGCGCCCCGGACGGTACCGTGCACGGCGGCGGCGAGTGCGGTGAGGGGGACGCGCCTGGGCGTCAAGGTCATGAACGTGGGAACCCGCATCGGAGGGCCGGGCGCCCGGCGGCGGGAACGCCGGGCCCCGCAGAACGCTGGCCGACACCAGGGTGTGGGCCCGCGAAAGCCTAGCATCCGCGCCATGTCCCGGTGGCCTCGCCCGGGTCACAGTTCGTGTCGTCGCGGCGGCGCCGCGCCGGCCGGCCCGGGTCCGGGACCGCCGGCGGCAGCCGTCCCACCCGTGGTGGACGGCCCGGCGTCCGCGGTGGCCTCGCGCGCCTCAGGCGGGAGGACCGGCCGGTCCGGCGGCACCTTGAGCCGGGCCAGGGCGTAGCCGGCCACCTCGCGGAACACCGGGGCGGCGACCACCCCGCCGAAGATCGCCTTGGCCGGCTGGTCGAGCACGACGGCGACGACCACGGCCGGGCGCTGGGCGGGCGCGAAGCCGATGAAGGAGGCCGTGTAGGCGCCCGGGAGGTAGCCGCGCCCCTTCGGGTTGGGCACGCGCGCGGTGCCCGTCTTGCCCGCGACCGACCAGTCGGCCAGGGCCGCCCCGGTCCCGGTGCCCTTGCCCTGCACCACGCCCTCGAGCAGGCGGGTCAGGGTGTGGGCGGTGCGGGCCGACAGCACCCGCCGGGCGGGCTTGCGCTCCACCGGCTGGAACCGCCCGCGCTGGTCGACCGTGCCGTGCAGGATCGACGGGGGCGCGAGCACGCCGCCGTTGGCGACCGCGGCGTAGACCCCCGCCATCTGCAGGGAGGTGGCCGCCACACCCTGGCCGATCGCGTTGACCCCCAGGTCGGTGCAGCGCCAGTCGCGCACCGGGGTGACGATGCCCGCGGACTCGCCGGGCAGGTCCACGCCGGTGCGCCTGCCGTAGCCGAAGGCGCGCTCGGCCCTGGCCAGCCGCTGGGCGCCGAGCCGGGCGGCGACCTTGATGGTGCCGACGTTGGACGACTGGGCCACCACGTCCGCGAACGACATCGACTCGGTGGCGTGCTCGTGGGAGTCGCGGAAGGTCTTCACCCCGGGGCAGAGCTCGATCCGCGACGGGACCAGCATGCGGGTGCCCGGGGTGACGATGCCGGCCTCCAGCGCGGCCGCGGCCGTGATCGTCTTGTTGGTCGAGCCGGGCTCGAACACGTCCTCCACGGCCCGGTTGCGGACCGCGTCGGGCGTGGCCGCCGCGAACCGGTTGGGGTCGAAGCCGGGCACGTTGGCCATGGCCAGGACCTCGCCGGTGGAGGGGCTGAGGACCACCACCGAGCCGCCCTTGGCCTGCCACCTGCGCACCGCCAGGAACAGGGAGCGCTCGGCCACGAACTGCAGCTGCTGGTCGATGGTGAGGACCACGTCGGTGCCGGGCTGCGCCGGCTCCACCGAGCGGTGGCCCTGCGGGATGGGCCGGCCGGCCGGGTCCTGCTCGAGCAGCAGCCGGCCGGGTCGGCCCCGCAGCAGGGAGTCGTACTGCAGCTCGGTGCCTGCCAGGCCGCGGCCGTCGTCGCCGACGAACCCGAGCACCTGGGAGGCGACCGTGCCCGACGGGTAGTTGCGGACGGTGTCGCTCAGCACGCCGATCCCGGGCAGCCGGAGGCGCTCCACCGCCGCGCCCCGGGCGACCGGGATCTTCCTGGCCAGGTACAGCCAGGGCTTGCCGGAGGCGAGCTTCCTGTACAGCTCGGCGGCGGGGCGGCGCAGCAGCGGGGCCAGGCGGCGGGCGCTGGCGGCCGGGTCGGTCACCAGCCGGGGCTGGGCGTAGACGGTGCGGGCGTCCACCGACAGGGCGAGGTCGCCGCCGTGGCGGTCGAAGACCCGGCCCCGGTCGGCCGGCAGCTCGACCGCGCGCAGGCGCTGCCTGGCCGCGGCCTGGTCCAGCGGGCCGGCATCGAGCACCTGCAGCACGACCAGCCGGCCAGAGATCGCGAGGAAGGCGAGCACCGTCGCGCCGAGCACGACCAGCAGCCGGTTCGCGCCGGTCGCCCGGCGCGAGCGCCGCCGGCGCACCCGCACCCCCCGAGGCACGGGACCTCGTCGCTGCTTCTGCACTGGCTCCCCCATCTCTCGGTGCATGCGGGGGTACAGCTGCTGGCCGTTCGCCCCCCGAACGGTGCTGCTCGAATGCGGGACCTTGCGGCAGGTCCGTGTGGCGTAGCGGTCCCCGGGAGCCGGGGAAGTGGCCCCCGGGGACCGGCGTCAGGGTTGAGCCAGGTAGGGCTTGATCGGGAACGGGTCCTGGGCCCACGCGGACGCGTCGCCCGCCTGGTGCGCCCCGGGGGCGGCGGGGGAAGTCGCCGCCCCCGGGGAGTCCTTGCCGGCCGGGCGGCTGCCCGGCCAGGTCGCCAGCCGGGGCCGTCCAGCCGGGACCAGGCCCCGCTGGGTGGCCACCCGCACGATCCGGGCCGGGGCCTTGAGCCGGTCGACCTCGGCCTGCAAGAGGGTGTAGCGCTGCTCGGCGGCCCGGTTCTCGCGGGCCAGGCGGGCCAGCTCGAACGCCTGCTGGTTCACGCTGACGTTCAGCGACACCAGGCCGAGCACCCCGGCCACGATGATGGCCACGGTGAGCAGCAGGAACGGCAGCCTCGGCACGCGCCGGACGGGCCTTACGGCACGCAGCCGGCGCGCGAGCGGCTGCTCTGGCAGCGGCGGCGTCGGGCGCGGTCTTGCTGCGCGAGTTGCGGCCATGCTCATGCTGCCCCCTCTGGCAAGTCGGGTCGTGACGTCCCGGCGTGGGGGTCGCCGGCCACCCCGCTCGGGCTGTTCGGGGCGAGCTTCTCGGCCGCGCGCAGCTTGGCGCTCTCGGCGCGCGGGTTGGCGGCCACCTCGCCGGCCCCGGGGGTCTCGGGCCCGCGGGTGAGCAGGCGCAGGCTGGGCGTGCGGTGGACCACGTGCTCGGGCAGCTCGGGAGGCGAGTAGTCGCCGGCGGCGGCGCCTGCCAGCGTCCGCTTCACGATGCGGTCCTCGAGCGAGTGGTAGGCGAGCACGACCAGGCGCCCACCCGGGGCGAGCAGGTCGATCGCCTGGGGCAGGGACTCGGCCAGGGCGGCCAGCTCGCCGTTGACCTCGATCCGCAGCGCCTGGAAGGTGCGCCGGGCCGGGTGGGGGCCGGTCCGCCTGGCCGCCGCCGGCACCGCCGCCTTGACCAGCTCGACCAGCTCGGAGGTGGTGCGCACGGGGGCGCGGCGGCGGGCGTCGTCGACGAACCGGGCGATGCGGCCCGCGAAGCGCTCCTGGCCGTACTCCCGCAGGACCCGGGCCAGCTCGGCCCGCGGGTAGGTGTTGACCACGTCGGCAGCGGTGGGGCCCTGGGTGGGGTCCATGCGCATGTCCAGGGGCGCTTCGGCGCGGTAGCTGAAACCGCGGCGGGCCTGGTCGAGCTGCAGCGACGAGACCCCGAGGTCGTACAGGACGCCGTCCACCGCGCCGACGCCCAGGTCGGCGGCGACCCGGGCCAGGTCGGCGAACGAGGCGGCCACGGCGGTGAGCCGGTCGCCCTCGCCGGCCAGGCGCGCAGCCGCGGCGGCCAGGGCGTCCGGGTCGCGGTCGAGGCCGATCACCCGCCCACCCGGGGCGCTCGCGGCCAGCACCGCCTCGGCGTGGCCGCCGAGGCCGAGGGTGGCGTCCACGTAGGTCCCGCCGGCACGCGGCCGCAGCAGCTCGATGCAGCGGTCGAGCATGACCGGCACGTGGCCCTCGGCGGTCAAGACCATCAGATCCCCAGCTCGGCGAGGTGGGGGGCGTTGGTCTCGGCGGAGTAGGTGGCCTGGGCGGCCGGGATGTACCGCTCCCACTCGGCCTTGTCCCAGAGCTCGATCCGGGAGAGCTGGCCGACCACGACCACGTCCTTGGCCAGGCCGGCGTACTCCCGCAGGGGCTGCGGGATGACCACGCGGCCCTGGGCGTCGGCGCTCTCCTGGCTCGCCCCGGCGACGAACACGCGCACGAAGTCGCGGCTCGGGCGCTCGGTCAGGGGCAGGGTGCGCAACTTGACCGCGAAGGCCTCGAACTCGGCCAGCGGAAAGACGTAGAGGCAGCGCTCGATGCCCTTGGTGAAGACCATGTCCTGCCCCAGCTCGTCGCGGAACTTGCGCGGAAGGATCACGCGGCCTTTGGGGTCGAGGGAGTGGTCGTAGGTGCCAATGAACACCCCCGCCATCCCCCTCGCCGCGGTCGCTCCCCTCCACTGGCCGCCACTTTACTCCACCGCCTATCCACCGTCAACGCAGGACGGACCCCCTGGAGACGGCTCTTTCATGGCTCTGAGCAGGCAAAATGAACGAATGCGAACGCGCGTTCGAGGCTTGCCCACCCAGTGCCCGTTTCTCCACTCCACTCCACCGCGGGGGCGGAACAGGGCTCAGCGGGCGGAGGGGCCGCGCAGGCCGAGCGGGGGCTGCCGGCGGGCCGGCCCGCCCGTGACCTGGTCCGCCGGCGGCGCCGGCAGCAGCTCCGGGGGGACCTCGACCGGGGCCGGGGTGAAGGCGGTGCCGCCCTCCGGGAGCAGCTCGCGGTCGACCGAGAACGACGACTCGAGCGCGCCCACGGTGATGCGGTCCACCGCGACCGGCCGACGGGTCCCCGGGTCGAAGTGGATGACCTGGGCGGTGTAGGGCACCGGCTCCTTGGCCCGCAGCCCGTCCGGGCCGGCGCCCCCCACCGTCCCGGTGGTGAGCGTCCGGGTGCCGTTCACCAGCGAGGTTCGGAAGGCGTGGAGGTGCCCGTCGAGCACGGTGGCGACGTGGCCGAGGGCGTAGGTGGCCAGCCTCGGGTCGTGGACGAGCAGGACGTCGGGCCGCTCGGCGAGGCCGTCCAGGGCGGCGCCCACGACGACGCTGCGCTGCTCCTTGAGGCGGTCGAAGGCCGGGACCCGGTACCCCTGGCCGGGTGAGAACACGGGGTCGGCGACCCCGTAGAAGCGGATGCCGGCCACCTCGGTGGCCGAGGAGTCCAGCACCCGGGCGTTGGGGTTGGCGGCGACCGCCTTGACCATGGCGGCGTTGTCGTGGTTGCCCTTGACGAACAGGTAGGGGACCTTGAACTCCCGGACCCGGCGGGTGACGCTCCGCTCCGGGGGCAGGCCCCAGGTGCCCATGTCGCCGGTGTCGACCACCGCCTGGACGTCGAACTTGGTCGCGAGCTGCTGGGCGAGGTCGAAGCCGGCGGGGTTCAGGTGGACGTCGGCGACGTGCAGCACCCGCACGGTGGCGCCGCCGAGCACCGGTACCGGCTTGCCGAGCGCGTCGTAGGCGCGGTTGAGGTTCTCGCTGATCCGGGCCATCTCCTCGCGCAGGGTGCGCAGGCGGTCCAGCCCGGTCCGGGCGTCGCCGATGAGCGCGGGCGCGTACTCCAGCGCGCCTTCGTAGCGGGGCGCCCGGAACGCGCCGATGTCGTAGGTGGCCAGCGCCGGGACGAGCAGCGCGGCCGTGGCCAGGGCGCCGCCCAGCCCGCAGCGGAGCAGCCGCGCGCGGGTACGGCGGGCGTACAGCAGGGTGGCGGCCACCCCGCCGAGCAGGCCGAGCAGGCAGAGGCGGACGACGAACTGGCGGGCAGCCCGCCTGGCCTCCTGCTCGAGCGGGAGCAGCGCCGCGGAGAGGCTGGGACGGCGCAGCCCGCCGGCGGGCGCGTCGTCGTCCAGCTCGTCACGCAGGGCGGGGACGTCGACGTCGTCCAGGGTGGCCCGGAACTGGACCAGGCCCAGGTGGGTTCGGGCCGACACCGACCCGAACGGCGGCACGGCAAGCCGGCTCGAGCCGCTCAGGGCGGGGTGGACCGACAGGCGCACGGTGGCCGGGCCGACCCGGGCGTCCTGCCTGCCGAGCAGGGTGACGAGCAGCAGGGCGCCGACCGCGCCGACGCCAAGCGGCAGCGCCCAGGGCGCGAGCGCCCGCGCCACCCGGACGACCCCCCGGCGGGCGGCCAGCACGGCCTGGGCCGGCCGGGCGCGGTGGGCGGGGCCGGCCGGCGGAGCGTCTGGTCGAGCGCCTCGCCGGGGTTGCATCTGGATCGGGCGCGGGTCAGGCGGGCAGGGCCGCGTCCGGCTCCAGGCCGAGGTAGGGCGCCCACCCGGGGTCGATGTGGCCGACCGCGATCACGATCCAGAGCGTCTCCCTGGGCGCTCGTGGCTCGCGGCGCAGGCGGAAGCCGGCCTCGTGGGGCAGGCGGTCCTCCTTGCGGCTGTTGCAGCGCCGGCAGGCGGCCACGACGTTCTCCCAGACGTGGAGGCCGCCGCGCGAGCGGGGGATGACGTGGTCGACGTTCTCGGCCCGGGCGCCGCAGTACTGGCAGGTGTAGTCGTCGCGCACGAACACCGCGCGCCGGGACAGGCCGGCCCGGGCCCGGAAGGGCACCTTCACCACGTAGCGGAGCCGGATCACGCTGGGGGCCTGGACGGCGATGGTGGCGCCCCGGACCAGCCTCGCCCCGGGCACGAGCACGTCGGCTTTCTCCTTGAGGACGAGCACGACCGCCCGGCGCACCGGCACGACACAGATCGGCTGGTACGAGGCGTTCAAGACGAGTGCTCGCTCCATGTGCGCTCCCGCTCCGTACCGTGGTCACACCTGTCAGAAGTATAACCAGTGCTCCGGCGGGCACCGCTCGCCTATTCGGCGCCGGGTGCTCGAGCAGCGCCCGGTAGCGCGCCTCGGCCCGCGGCCAGCTCCCGCTGGGCTCTGGCCCGCTCGGCCAGCTTCTGCTCGCTCGGTGGCACGCTCCCCCACGCCCCCCAACAGCGCCGGTGCCACGGCCGGGGTACTCGGCGGATGCGTCGACAGGCCCTAGTCCCTGCGGTCGACGTAGAGCGCGTGGTACCAGAGGTCGGCCAGGGTCTCCACGGTGAGGTCGCGGTCCAGGGGCTCGGCCCGCACGGCGCGCAGGAACATCGTCTGCTCGGCCATGGCGGCCAGCGCGGTCGCGGCGGTGTGGGCGTCGACGGGCCGGGTCAGCCCCTGGGACGCCGCCCGCTCGACGTTGCGGGCGATCCGGGCCACGAACTGGCGCCGCACCTCGTCGAGCACGCGCCCGAGCTCGGGGTCGCCCATGGACGCCTCGGTCCACAGGGCGATCAGGTCGGCGTCGGCGTCGTACAGGTCGGCCAGCCCCGACAGCACCGACTTGAGGCTGGCCCGTACGTCCCCCACGCCCCAGGGCCGCTCGGCCAGCGCGACCAGGGTGGCCGCGTTCTCGTGGATGAGGGCGGCCAGCGCGGCCCGCTTGTTCGGGAAGTAGGCGTAGAAGGTGCCGTGCCCCACCCCGGCCCGGCTCACGATGTCCTCCACCCTGGCCTTGCCGTAGCCAAGGTCGGCGAAGGCCTGCCTGGCGGCGGCCAGCAGCTTCGCTCTGGTCTCGGGAGCGCTCGGCATCTCGAGCGAAAGGATATCCGACTCGTAACCGGCGAAGCCCTTCTACAATCGAGTCCTCGAACGCAGCGGAAAGGAGCCGGGCCGGTGGCAACGACGCGCCCCGACACGGGTGGCATGGCTGACCTCGCAGGATCCTTCGACAAGATCCGGGCCAACATCGAGCGGGTGATCGAGGGCAAGCCCGAGGTCGTCCGGCTCGCGCTGATCGCGCTCATGGCCGAGGGGCACCTGCTGATCGAGGACGTCCCCGGTGTGGGCAAGACCATGCTGGCCAAGGCCCTGGCCCGCTCGATCGACTGCTCGGTGCGGCGCATCCAGTTCACGCCCGACCTGCTGCCGTCGGACGTGACCGGGGTCAGCGTCTACAACCAGGAGCGGGGTGACTTCGAGTTCAAGCCAGGGGCGATCTTCGCCAACGTCGTGCTCGGCGACGAGATCAACCGGGCCTCGCCCAAGACCCAGAGCGCGATGCTCGAGTCCATGGAGGAGCGCCAGGTCACCATGGACGGGGTGACCTACCAGCTCGGGGTGCCGTTCATGGTCATCGCGACCCAGAACCCCATCGAGCACGAGGGCACCTACCCGCTGCCCGAGGCCCAGCGCGACCGGTTCATGCTGCAGCTCTCGATCGGCTACCCGACCCGCGAGGCCGAGATCGACATCCTGAACACCCACGGCCGCGCTTCGACCCTGAACGACATCTCGCCCGTGGCCGACGCCCCCACGATCGCCGGGATGATCGAGGCCTGCCGGACCGTGCACGTGGCCGACAGCCTCAAGAAGTACATCGTCGACCTCTGCCGGGCCACCCGGGACCACGGCGACCTCGCCCTCGGCGCGAGCCCCCGGGCCGCGCTCGCCCTGCTGCGGGCGGCCAGGGCGGCGGCCGCCTCCGACGGTCGCGACTACGTCGTGCCCGACGACATCAAGGCGCTGGTCGTGCCGGTGCTCGCCCACCGCCTCATCCTCGCCCCCGAGGCCCAGATGGTCGGGCGGGACACCGCCGACGTGCTCGCCGACCTGCTGGAGTTCGTGCCCATCCCCATCCGCGGGCGCGGCCAGGGCTGAGCCGATGGGCTGGCGGACCTTCACCCCGCGGGCGTTCGGGTTCGCCGCCGCCGCGCTCGCCCTGTGGATCGCGGGGCTGCTCACCGGCGTGCCCGAGCTGTTCATGCTCGCCCTCGGCGCGCTCGTGCTGCCGCTCGGGGCCTGGCTGGTCATCCGGTTCGGCAACTACCGCCTGGCCTCGGCCCGCTCGGTCCGGCCGCTGCGGACCACCGTGGGCGGCCGCATCGCGGTCACCGTGCGGCTCGACAACCCGAGCCGGCTCGAGACCGGGGTGCTCCTGCTCGAGGACCACCTCCCCTACCAGTTCGGGCCGGCCGCCCGGTTCGTGGTGCCCGGCGTCGGCGGCGGCGCCCGGGAGACCCTGAGCTACGAGCTGACCGCGCTCGCCCGGGGGCGGTACGTGATCGGCCCGCTGTCGCTGCGCCTGCTCGACCCGTTCGGGCTGGCCCAGGCCACCAGCGAGCTGGCGGGCACCTCCGAGGTGATCGTCCACCCCCGGGTCGAGCCGCTCTCCCCGCCGGGCCTGGGCGGGGACTTCGCCAGCGCGTCGGCCGCCCGGGTCCGCCGCCTGTTCACCCGGGGCGACGAGTTCTACACCACCCGGGAGTACCGCGACGGCGACGACCTGCGCAAGGTCCACTGGCGCTCCTCGGCCAAGCGCGGCGAGCTGATGATCCGCCAGGAGGAGCAGCCCTGGCGGGCGCGCGCCCAGCTCGCGGTCGACCTGCGCCGCTCCGCCCACAGGGGCCAGGGCGAGCATGCCTCGTTCGAGCGGGCGGTGTCGGCGGCGGCCTCGATGGCCGTGCGGCTGGCCCGCTCCGGCTACGAGCTGGCCCTGCTCACCGACGACGGCCACCAGGTCCGCCCGCCGGCAGGGACCGACCAGGCCATGGCCATCCTCGACTTCCTCGCCACGGTGGAGCCGAGCGGCGGGCGCTCCCTGGTGCCCATGGCCGACCAGCTCGCCCGCCTGTCCGGTGAGGGCCTGCTGCTCGCGGTCCTCACCGTGCCCACCCCCGAGGAGGCGGCCACCCTGGCCCGCTGCCGCCTCGGCTTCGGCGGGGCCATGGGCCTGCTGCTGCGGCCCGACAGCTGGCTCGGGCTGGCCGCCCGGGACGTGGCCGCGGCCGACGCGCGCGCGGCGGGCGCCGCGTTGATGCTCGAGCGGGCCGGCTGGCGCACCGCGACGATGATCCGTACCGACCGACTGGAAGAGCCATGGCAACGCCTGATCGCACCGCTGGGGCGCGCAGCACCGACCTCGCCCAGGCGCTCGCGCTCGCCGGCCTCCTGACCGGCGCGTCGCTGTCGCTGGGCCGCATCTACGCCAGCAACGCCTGGTGGCTGCCGACCTGGCTGACGATCGTGTCCGCCCTCGGCCTGGCCGCCCTGCTCCGCCGGGCCGGCGCCGGCCAGGCCGTCTCCCTGCTGGCCATGCTGACCGGGTTCTTCGTGGTGGCCGGTGTGCTGCTCTTCCCCGACACGCTGTTCGTGGTCGTGCCGACGCTGGCCACCTGGCATGCGATGACCGACGCGACCAGGGTCGCCATGCAAGGCGTGGTCGACCAGGCGGCGCCCGTGGTCGTCACCCGGGAGTTCCTGCTGCTCACCTGCGCGGGCGCCTGGGCGGTGGCCACCTCCGCGGACGGCCTGACCTTCCGGGCCAGGCAGCCGCTGCTCGCCCTGGTCCCGGCCCTCGGCCTGTTCGTGTTCCCCGCGATCGTGCGCAACTCGAGCCCGGCCTGGTACACGCTGTGGTTCCTGCTCGGCGCGGCCGGCGTGCTGCTCACCGAGGGCCGGGCCCGGCTCGCGACCTGGGGGCTCTGGGTGTCGAACCCACGCAGCCGCCCGGCCAGCGGCTGGCGCCTGCCGACCACCCCGGCCGCCAACACCGCGCGGTGGCTCGCGGTCGGCGCCGGCGTGATCGCGCTGGCCGTCCCCTGGGTCCTGCCCGGCTACGGCCGGGAGCCGCTGCTGGACTACCGCACCGGCGTCGACGCCGAGGGGCCGGTGTCCATCAACCCGTTCGTGTCCCTGCGCACCCGGCTGCGGGCCAGCCGGGAGGAGACGATGTTCACGGTCAGGTCCGTCGAGGGGACCTACTGGCGCCTGGTCACCCTCGACCAGTTCGACGGGACGACGTGGCGGACGTCGGGCCGGGCCGACGACGTGCTCCCGTTCACTCCGGGCGTGTCCGACCTCGACCAGGACCCCCGGGCCCCGGCCAGGGAGCTGACCCAGAAGTTCGAGATCGAGCAGCTCTCGGGCCGGGGGGACGGGTTCCTGCCCGCCGCCGTCGTGCCGGTCGCGGTGCTGCGTGCCGGCCAGCCGATCCTGCGCAACACCGTGAACCGGAGCCTGACCACCAAGCGGCGCTTCCGGCAGGGCTTCAAGTACGAGGTGAGGTCGAGGATCCTGCTGCCCGAGGCCAAGGACCTCGAACGGCCCCAGAGGTACAAGGACACCCTGGCCGAGGGCTACACCGAGATCGAGAACCTGAGCCAGCGGGTCAACGACCAGGCGCACGAACTGACCGACGGGAAGCCGAGCGCCTACCAGAAGGCCCTGGCCCTGCAGGACTACCTGCGGAGCCGCAACTTCAAGTACGACCTGACCGTGCCGGAGCTGACCTCCGGCCAGGACCAGCTCACCAGGTTCCTGTTCGACGTGAAGCGCGGGTACTGCGAGCAGTTCGCCTCGGCCATGGCGGCGATGGCCCGCGCTGTCGGCCTCCCCGCCCGGGTCGCGATCGGCTTCACCCCGGGCCGGCAGGTGGGCGACAAGTGGGAGGTGACCACCCGCGACGCCCACGCCTGGCCGGAGATCTACTTCAACGAGGTGGGCTGGGTCCGGTTCGAGCCGACCCCGCGGAGCGACCAGGTCGAGGTGCCCGCCTACACCACCCCGGCCGGCCGGCAGATCGCGAGCGCGTCGACCACCACCCTGGTCCCCGGGGCGACCACGGCGACCACCAGCGCCGACCGCCTGAACCCGGGCCAGCGCAACGAGCTCGAGGAGCGACGGAACGCGGCACTCGGCGGGCGCCGGCGCAGCCCGGGGCTGCTCGAGCGCCGCGCGGTGCGGGTCCCGCTCGCCGTGCTGCTGCTCGTGCTGCTGGTGCCGTCGGTCAAGGCGGTCCGCAACCTGGTGGCCAGGCGGCGGGCGGGTCACCAGCCCAGGGACGCGGTGGCCGAGTCGTACGCCGAGGTGACCGCCTGGACCGGCGACGCCGGCATCGGCCGGCGGCCGGCGGAGACTCCGAGCGCCTACGCCAGCCGGGTCGCGGCCGCCTACGGCCCCGACGCCGAGCCGCTGGTGGAGCTCACCGGGCTGTACGTGACCGCGGAGTACGCCGCAAGACCGGCCACCGGCCCGGACCAGGCGCACCAGGCCCGGCGCCTGGCCAGGGCGGCCCGCTCCCGGCTGGCCGCGCGGCTGGGCTGGAACCGCCGGCTGATCGCCGCCCTGAGCCCGCGGAGCCTGTTCGCGCCGAGGCCGATCATGCCCCGCCCGCCAGCGTCCCCACGCGACAGCGAGCGCAGGGACCTCGCTGTGCGGCGCTGAGCGGCCAGGGCGGGATCAGGGCTGCGGCGGCCCGCCGCGCTCGTCCCAGCGCTGGCGCCAACGCTCGGTGAGCCGGCCCCACCGCGACTCGACGCTGCGGCCGGGCGAGCGCCGTTTGGGCGGCGGCGCCGCCGGGGTGGGCGGGCTGGCCGGGGCACGGTCGACCGCGGACCGGCGCCGGAGGGTTCGTACGAACTCGGCGATGGCCAGCAGCATGATCACGAACCCGGCGACCCCGAGCCCGGTGTTCTTGGCGAAGCCCGCCACGAGCACGACCAGGCCGACGAGGAAGCCGAGGGCGGCCAGCTTCAGCCGCCGTGACAGGTGGGCCCGGAACGTCGAGCCCACCTGGTGGGCGAACTTGGGGTCTTCCTCGAGCAGGCGCCGCTCGATCTCGGCCAGGATGCGCTGCTCGTGTTCGGACAGGGGCATGTCGAGGCTCCGCCCGGACGTGGTCTTTGGTGACAAAAGCGAGTGTACCCGGGGGCCCGGTCGCCAACAACAGCGGCACGCCAACAGATGGCTGTCAGCTGCCAGATGGCTGTCAGCTGCCAGATGGCTGTCAGCTGCCAGATGGCTGTCAGCTGCAGACGGTTGTCGGCTGCTCGTCGCATTCCCCGTCAGGAGCCGGTGAACCGGGGCGACCGCCGCCCGGCGGACGTGGCCGGGGCCTCGGTGGTGGTCGGCGAGCCCGCTACCCGGGCCCCCGGGCTCGGCGGCCCCGCTACCCAGGTCCCCCGCCGGGCTCGGCGGCCCCGCTACCCAGGCTCCCCGCCGGGCTCCTCGAGCGGGTCGCGGCGGACCCGCGGCGCCTCCCGGGCCTCCCCGAACGCCTCGGCGGGAGCCTCGGCGGCCAGCGAGGCGAGGTCGACGGCGCGGTCGCCGAAGCGGGCCCGCACCGCGTCGGCGGCCCGGACGGCCGCCTGCCATCCGGGCCGCTCCCGGCCGAGCTGAAGCTGGGTCGGCGCCCCGCCGTCAGTGAGGTTGCTGACGGTCACGCCCACCAGGCGCACGGGCAGCCGCCCGAGCCGGAGCCGGGCCAGCAGGTCGGCCGCGACCTCGTGGATCTCGGCGTCGGTGTCGGTGACGCCGGCCAGGGTGCGCGAGCGGGTGATGGTCCTGAAGTCGGCGAAGCGGAGCTTGAGGGTGACGGTGCGGCCAGCCAGGCCGGACTCGCGCAGGCGCCGCCCGACCCGGACCGCGCAGCGCAGCACCTCGCGGGCCAGGACCACGGGGTCGTCGACGTCGACCGCGAAGGTCTCCTCGGACCCAACCGACTTGGCCGACTCGAAGGGCACCACCGCGCGCGGGTCCCGGCCCCACGCCAGCTCGGCCAGATGGCCGCCCTGCGCCTGGCCGAGCATGCGCTCGAGGGTCGACCGCGGGGTCCTGGCCACCTCCCCGACGGTGCGCAGGCCGTAGCGGGCGAGCCGGTCGATGGTGGCGTGCCCGGCGCCCCAGAGGGCGTCAGCGGGCAGCGGGTGGAGGAAGTCGAGGGCGCGGCTGGGCGGCACGACCAGCAGCCCGTCCGGCTTGCCCCTGGTCGAGGCGAGCTTGGCCAGGAACTTGTTGCCGGCCACGCCGACCGTCAGCGGCAGGCCGGTCTCGGCGGCGACCCGGGCCCGGAGCAGGCGGGCGATGCGCACGGCGTCGCCGAGCAGCCGGCGCGCCCCGCCCACGTCGAGGAACGCCTCGTCCAGGGAGAGCGGCTCGACCAGTGGGGTGACGTCCCGGAAGACCCGCATCACCCGGCTCGAGTAGCGCCGGTAGGTGGCGAAGTCGGGCGGCACGGCGACCGCCTGCGGGCACATGGCCCGGGCACGCGCCATCGGCATCGCGTTGCGGCACCCGAACGCCCTGGCCTCGTAGGAGGCGGAGGTGACCACGCCCCGCGGCCCGACGCCGCCGACCAGCAGCGGGCGCCCGGCCAGGCCGGGGTCCTTCCGCACCTCGACGCTGGCGTAGAAGGAGTCGAGGTCGGCGTGGAGCACCCGGAGCGCTTCGAGGTCGGCGTCGGGCACGGGCGCGCCGCCGACGACGACCTCGCCGGTCGGGGCCGGCGGCACCGGGCCAGTCCGGGTGGGCGGCACCGGGCCAGTCCGGGTGGGCGGCACCGGGCCAGTCCGGGTGGGCGGCTGGGCGCCGGTCCGGGTGGGCGGCACGGCGCCGGTCCGCCCGCCCGCGGTGCCAAGGCGGGACCGCCCGCTACCGCCCCGCCCGCTCCTCGGCCATGCTGGCCATGCTCGCCATGAACGAGTGTTCGGTCAAGCGGGGCCTGCGCGGAGCGGGCGGCCGGGGCGGTAGCATCGCCCGGTCGTCCGGTCGCCGCAGTCCCTCCCGGGAGGTCCGTACCGTTGCCAGCCCGCCGGCTCGCCGTCGCGCTCCTGCTCGTGACCGCCCTGGGCACCGGCTGCTCGGCGTCCCGGCCCGCGCCCGCGGCAACGGCGCCCGCCACCACCGGGGCGCCGGCCGGGACGGCGCCCCCGGCCGCCCAGCCGCCCACCACCACGGCGGCCCCCGCCACCGCCCCGCCGGCCACCCGGGCTCCCGCCACGACGGCCGCCCCGGCGCCGGCCGGGTACGTCTTCCCGGTCCGCGGCTGCGCGGTCTCCTACGGTCACAGCCACCACGACTACCCGGCCACCGACATCTTCACCCGGCGCGGCTGCCTGTTCGTGGCCCCCGTGGACGGGGTGGTCGACGAGGTGAGCCGGACCGACCGCTGGGACCCGGGCACCGACCGGGGCGCCGACCGGGGCGGGCTGGCCGTGTCGGTGGTGGGGGTCGACGGCGTCCGTTACTACGGCTCCCACCTCGGATCGGTCGCTCCGGGCGTCGCGCCCGGCGTGCGCCTGCGGGCCGGGAGCCCGCTCGGCCGGATCTCCAACACCGGCTCTGCCCGCGGGACAGGTGTCCACCTGCACTTCGGGCTCTCCTGGCCGACCCGCAACGGCGTCTGGTGGGTCCGCCGCGGGATGGTCGCCCCATGGCCGTTCCTGGACTCCTGGCGCCGCGGCGGCGACCTCTCCCCCGCCAGCGCCGTGCACGCCGCCCGGGCGCGCGCTGGTACCGCGGTACCAGCATGCACCAGGCGCTGTTAGCTCGCGGGGTCCAGCCTTCGGCCTAGCCTTGTAGGTCGACCTGGCGGCGCAGGTCGCACCGTGGGCAGGTCCAGTACCAGCCCTTGTGGCGGCCGCGCCGGTAGTGCTGGGCGAAGCAGCGCACACCGGTGTGGACCGGGCAGGCCGGCACGTCGGAGAACGCCTCGGCCTGGTGGTGCTCGAGCAGCTGGCGGGCGAAGCGGCCGCCCTCCACCAGCACCATCGCCTCGCCCCGCTCCCTGGGGGTGGCCAGCACGGTCAGGTTCCCGAGGAACGACAGCCGGTCGTCGATCACCACCAGGCGCTCGGCCACGCCGTAGATGCCCACCACGGTCACGTCGGCGTCGCGCAGCGCGCCCACTCGCCGCTCGTCGTTGGGGCGGTGCTCGTGCCCGGGCTTGACGAACACGGTGACCCGGCAGCCGCGCTGGGTGGCGGCCCTGAGCCAGGGCAGCACCCGGCTCGGCCTGGTGGCCAGGAACGGGCTCCAGATCCACACGTCGCGCTCTGCCGCGGCCAGGTCCCGCTCCAGCCGGGAGAAGAACGCGGCCGTCTCGTAGGTCGGGAGCTCGGAAGGGGCGGCCGGGCGGGCCGGCGACCAGCCGCGGCCGACGCTGGCGGCCACCGGGCCCGGCCGGTCCGGGCCCGGCCGGCCGCCCGGGTCCGCACCGCCGCCTGGACCTGCGCCACCGCCTGGGTCCGGACCTGCCGGGTCCGGACCAGCCTGCCCGGGGACGGCCCGGGCCGGGTGGCGGCGCAGCGGCAGGAAGCGGCCCGCGCCCACCACCGAGATCCTG
>Ga0307278_10000376_pt1 | contig 22613 bp, 20 predicted proteins | sample ER_DNA_117_FD_194482 | JGI IMG/M metagenome (GOLD analysis project Ga0307278, IMG submission 194482) | Bulk soil microbial communities from the East River watershed near Crested Butte, Colorado, United States - ER_DNA_117 | ecosystem: Environmental > Terrestrial > Soil > Floodplain | place...
ATCCTCTTGCCTGCGGAGGGGCACCTGGACAGCTTAACATACGTCTATGATGTTGTGGCGGGCGCCCTCCTGCCCGGGCCAGTCGTAGAGGGCCTTTCGCGCAGGATGCCGACCTTGCTGATGACGATGTCGACCCGGCCGAAGGTCGCCAGGGCGGTATCGACGACGCCATGGCCGCCCTCGACGGTGGCGACGGTGTGGGCGTCGGCCACCGCGACCTCACCCAGGTCCTCGATCTCCTGGATCGGGGACCGCGGCGTGTCAAGCTAGAAGTGAGATGGGACCACTCCAGGGAACCAGAGTCGTGGAACTGGCCGGGATCGGGCCGGGGCCGTTCTGCGCCATGCTCCTGGCCGACCTGGGCGCCGAGGTGCTGGCCGTCGACCGGCCGGGGGCGGGCCGGGACGGCTGGCCGCCGCTGTTCGCGCGGGGGCGGCGCCGGGTCACCGTCGACCTCAAGCACCCGGACGGGCCGGGGGTGGTGCTCGACCTGGTCGCCGGGGCCGACGCCCTGGTCGAGGGGTTCCGGCCCGGGGTGGCCGAGCGGCTCGGCATCGGCCCCGAGGCGTGCCTTCAGCGCAACCCGCGCCTGGTCTACGGGCGGGTGACCGGTTGGGGCCAGGAGGGGCCGCTGGCCCGCTCGGCCGGCCACGACATCGACTACATCGCCCTGGCCGGGGCGCTGCACCCGATCGGCCCGGCCGGCGGGCCGCCGGTGCCGCCGCTCAACCTGCTCGGCGACTTCGGCGGCGGCGGCATGCTGCTCGCCCTCGGCGTGGTCGCCGCCCTGCTGGAGGCGACCCGCTCCGGCCAGGGCCAGGTGGTCGACGCGGCCATGGTCGACGGCGCCGCCCTGCTCACCACCCAGCTGCACGAGCTGCTCGCCGCCGGCCTCTGGACCGACCGCCGCGGCGCCAACCTGCTCGACGGGGCCGCCCCCTTCTACGCGGTCTACGAGACCGCCGACGGCCGCCACCTCGCCGTCGGCGCCCTCGAGCCCCGCTTCTGGGCCGAGCTCCTGGCCCGGGTCGGCCTGCCCCCCGACGACCTCCCACCCCAGCTCGACCGCGGCGGCTGGCCCCTGCTCCGCGAGCGCCTGGCCGCGGTGTTCCGCACCCGGACCCGCGATGAGTGGTGCGCCCTGCTGGAGGGCAGCGACGCCTGCGTGGCCCCGGTCCTCTCCCTCCTCGAGGCCCCCGCCCACCCCCACAACCGGGCCCGCGCCACCTTCGTCGAGGTCGGCGGCGTCCCCCAGCCCGCCCCGGCCCCCCGCTTCAGCCGCACCCCCTGCGCCACCCCGGACCCGGCCGCCCCCGGTGGGGACGACGGCGAGGTGCTGGCGGCGTGGGGGCTCCCGCCGGAGCGGGTCGGCCGCCTCCGCGCCGCCGGCGCGATCCGGCAACGACCCTGACCTGTCGAGGCCACCGCGAGCCGGTGGCTACCAGTCCGCCTGCCAGCAGTCGCCGGCGAACGGCACCTTCCTGGGGCGCCCGTCGCGCAGCACGTAGACGGTCGCCGGCCGCTGGGCGTCGGGCTTGCCGGCGGCGGCGATGAGCACGTGGCGGCCCGACCGGTCCACGTCCAGGCTGAAGATCTCGACCGGCATGCCAAGCGGGTCGGCCGACTCGACCCGCGGGGTCTGCAGGTCGATGCGGACCAGGAGGTTGTCGAAGCGCCCGCCGGCGCAGCCCTGCCCGCCGAGGGCCAGCAGCCGCCGGTCGTCCAGGAACCGCCACAGCGATACCGGGCAGTCGCCGGCGACCGGCAGGTCGTGGCCGTCGGTCACCGAGCCGGTGCCGGCGAGCGGGAGCAGGTGGAGCAGGCGGTCCCCGCCGGGCCGTCGTTCCAGCTGGTAGACCAGCCGAGTCCCGTCCGGACTCAGCTGGGGGCCCTGCACCGACGCGCCCGGCGGGATCGTCCACACCCGCTCCCGACCGCCGGGCAGCTCGCGCACGACCAGCTCGGAGCGGCAGTCCACGTACGCCAGCGACCGGCCGTCGGCGCTCAGGCTGAGCTCCGGTCCGACGGCCAGCCCGGCGAAGGCGGGCCGCCGCGACCCGGTGGCCAGGTCGACCTGGGTCCAGCCGGTGTCGCAGGGCGAGGTCGCAGGGCCGGTGGGGAGGTACATGCTGCGGAGGTCGGGGGCGAGCACCGCGTCGGCGGCCCACTCCGGCCGGCGGTCCGAGCCGGGCACTTGGCCCACGACCCGGCCGGTCCCGGCGTCGACGATCACAGTCCGCCTGGCGGCGCCGTCGCCGACCTGGCCCACGAAGCTGGCCGGGGCGACGGCGGCCGGCGGGCCGGCGGGCTGCAGGACCGGTGGGACCGGGCCGGGGCTGGGCCGGTCGCCCGCCTCGGCGGCCAGCCGCACTCCCCCGACCACCGCCAGCAGGCCCACGATGGCCAGCGCCGCCCCGCGCCGGACCTTGCGGCGGCCGCGGCGGCGGACGGCGGCGACGGTCGCCGGCTCCGGCGCCACCCGGCCGGCCACGGCCAGGGCCTGGAGGCGCGAGCGCAGCTCCTCCTCACGCATTGGTGCTCTCCTCGTTCGGGGCTCCGACACCGGGTCGGAGGTGGTGCCCCAGCGCCGCCCGGCCCCGGGCCAGCCGACTCTTCACGGTGCCGGCGGGCAGCCCCAGCTCGGCCGCGATCCGCTCCACCGCCAGCTCGGCAACGTAGTGCAGGACCAGCACCTCCCGCTGGGCCAGGGGGAGCTTGCCCAGGGCGCGTACCAGGTCGACGTGCTCGGGACCGACCGGCGGCGGCGAGGGCGGCGGCCCGAGGCGCAGCAAGGCCCGGAGCTGCCGCGCGTCGCGGCGGCGGTGGTCGACCGCCCGGCGGAAGGCGACCTTGCGCACCCACGCCTCGGGGTCGTGGTAGCCGCGGACGAGCCGCCAGCGCAGCAGGGCGCTGGCGAAGGCGTCCTGCACCACGTCCTCGGCCTGCGCCCGGTCGTGCAGGAACGCGAACAGCAGCCCGACCAGCCGGCCATAGGAGGCCCCGAAGAGCTCCTCGAAGCTCGGGCCGCTGCCCTGATCCACCGGCGACTCCCCCGTCCATGGCCGCACACCACTATCTCGCCACAGACCGGCTGGAGGTTCCCAGCCGTCCAGGCGTTCTCAGGAGGCGGCCAGCCAGGCGTCGACGGCGGCCAGCCAGGCGTCGAGGGCTTCGCGGTGGAGGCTGTGGCCGGCGGGGAGGATCTGGGTGGTGCCGTCGGGGAGGGCTTCGATGGCGGCTTTGCGGTCGGAGCCGGTGAGGATGGAGCCGAGGGCCTCCTCGCCGAGCAGGAGGAGGGTGGGAACGGGGACGGCGGCGAGCATGGCGGGGAGGTCGAAGGGGACGCCGGGGCGGAGGGCGGCGACGACCGCCCGGCCGTCGCAGTCGGCCAGGTCGGCGACCCGGCGCTCGGCCTCGCCGGGGGCCCAGGCGGGGTTGGCGAGCTCGAGGTCGCGCCGGAGGGCGGCCGGGTCGGTGACGGCCCGGCCGGTGTCGAGCTCGATGCCGGGGGCCAGGGCGGCCCAGTCGACCGAGGCCGGCCCTGGCGGGTCCTCCACCACCAGGCGGCGGGCGGACCCGGGGCGGGCGCCCACCAGCTCGAGAGCGACCAGCGCCCCCAGCGAGTGGCCGACCAGCAGCTCGACCGGGCCCTCCACCGTCTCGGCCACGTCGGCGGCCAGGTCGGCGGCGGACAGGCCGGTCCCGACCCGAGGGCTGGACCCATGGCCGCGAAGGTCGACGGCCAGGACCCGGTAGCCCCGCTCGACCAGGGCCGGGCCCACCCGCCACCAGGTCCGCGACGAGGACGTCACCCCGTGGATCAGCAGCGCCAGGGGCCTGTGGACAACCCCGCCCCCCTCCGTCCCCGTTGGGCTACCCTCCCGGTTCGGGGGCCCCGGCAACCGGGTCCCAGGTTCGGGGGTGCCCCACGACCGGGTGCCCCGGGACCCGGGTTCCCGGGTGCCCTGGGACCCGGGTTCCCGGGTGCCCCAGGACCGGGTGGCGAGGAGGGGCACCTTAGGAGCCGGCGACGGTCATCTCGCCGACCAGGAGGCTGGAGCCGCCGATCGAGCCGGTGGTGAAGCGCAGGTCGGACCCGACGGCGTCGATGCCCTTGAGGATGTCGAGCAGGTGGGCGGCGACGGTCGCCTCCCGGACCGGCTCGGCCAGCTGGCCGTCGCGGAACAGCAGGCCGCTGACCCCGACCGAGAAGTCGCCGGTGATCGGGTTGGCCCCCGAGTGGACACCCGAGACGTCCTGGACCAGCAGGCCCTCGCCGGCCCGGGCCAGCAGCCCGGCCTGGTCGAGCTCGCCCGGCTCCAGGAACAGGTTGTGGGCCGACACCCCCGGGGTGCTCTTGAACGACCCCCGGCGGGCGTTCCCGGTCGACCTCGCGCCGCCGCCGTCGCGGGCCGCGGTGGCGGTGTTGTGCAGGAAGCACCGGAGCACGCCGTCGTCGATCAGCACCGTCCGCCCGGTCGGGACGCCCTCGCCGTCGAACGGGGCCGCGCCCGGCCCGGCGACCAGGCGGCCGTCGTCGACCAGGCGCAGGCCGGCGGCGCCGACCTGCTCGCCGAGCCGGTCGACGAACAGGCTGCGCCGCTTCTGCACCTCCTCGGCCGACAGCCCGGCCAGCAGCACCCCGAGCAGGCTGGGGGCGACCATGCGGTCGAACACCACCGGGATCGTCCGGGTCGGCGGCTTGACCGCGCCCAGCATGCGCACCGCCCGCTCGGCCGCCTCGCGGGCCACCGGGCCCGGGTCGAGGTCGTCGATGGTGCGGGCGGCGTCCACGCCGTAGCCGACCTGGCTCTGGCCGTCCTCGGTGGCCAGGGCGACCGAGAAGCACCAGGCGTGGGTGACCGAGAACGACCCGGCCACCCCGGCCGAGGACGCCACCGCGACCTCGCCGACCACGTCGCCGTAGCGGGCCGACTCGACCTGGGTGACCTTGGGGTCGGCGGCCCGGGTGCGGGCCTCCAGGTCGAGGGCCAGGGCGACCTTGCGCTCGGGGTCGGCCGAGGCCTGGCTGGCGTCGAACAGGCCCTCCAGTGCCTGGTAGGCGGCCGCCTCGGGCAGCACGTTGCCCGGGTCCTCCCCCGACACCTCCAGGTTGGCCCGCGCCTCGGCCAGGCACTCGCGCAGCCCGCCGTCCGAGAGGTCGGCGGTGTAGGCGTAGCCGAGCCGGCCGTCGGAGACCACCCGCACGCCGACGCCGCTGGAGGAGGCGGAGGTGAGCCGCTCGACCTCGCCCCCGAAGGCGGTGACCGAGGTCTCGGTGGTCAGCTCGGCGTAGGCCTCGACGCCCTCGCCGCCGGCCGCCTCGGCGGCCAGTCGCCCGACGATCGCGTCCAGCTCCACGCTCATGCCGGGCCTCCTGTGCCGCCGACGGTCAGCTGGGAGATGCGCATGGTCGGGGCGCCGTTGCCGACCGGCACGCCCTGGCCCTCCTTGCCGCAGATGCCCTCCTTGACGGTGAAGTCGTCGCCGAGGGCGTCGACGGCCGCGACCACGCTGGGCCCGTCGCCGACCAGGTTGGCCCCCCGCACCGGGGTGGTCACCTCGCCGTGCTCGATCAGGTAGCCCTCGACCACCCCGAACACGAACTCGCCGGTGACCGGGTTGACCTGGCCGCCGCCGAGCGACTTGGCGTACAGCCCGCGCGGCGTCTGGCGGATGATCTCGTCGGGGTCGTCGCCGCCGGCCAGCACGTAGGTGTTGGTCATGCGCGGGATCGGCACCTCGGCATAGGACTGGCGGCGGCCGTTACCGGACGCCGGCAGCCCCAGCTGGCGGGCCCGGATCAGGTCGGTCAGGTAGTCGGTGCACACCCCGGCCTCGAACAGCACCGTGCGCTGGGCCGGGGTGCCCTCGTCGTCGAAGGCGAACGAGCCCCAGCCCCCCTCGACGGTGGCGTCGTCGACCCCGTTGAAGCGTTCGTCGCCGATGCGGGCGCCCTGCTTGCCGGTGTAGACCGACGCCTCCTTGGCGACCAGGTCGGCCTCCATGCCGTGGCCCGACGACTCGTGGAACAGCACCCCGCCGTTGCCCGAGGCGATCACCACCGGCATCTGGCCGGCCGGGGCCGGCTGGCTGGCCAGCATGGCCACCGCCCGCTCGGCCGCCCGGCGGGCCACCTCCTCGGGCGGGAACTGGTCCAGCAGCTCGAAGCCCATGGAGCGGCCGGGGCCGTCGAAGCCGGTCTGGACGACGCCGTCGCGGGCCGCCACCACCTGGACCACGAAGCGGGTCCGGACCCGGTCCTCCAGGGTCGAGAACCCCTCGGAGTTGGCGATCAGGACCTGCTGGCGGACGTCGCCGTAGCCGGCCGTGACCTGGGCCACCGCCGGGTCGTAGGAGCGGGCGGCGTCGTCGGCCCGCCGGACCAGCTCGGCCAGGGTGGTCCGCTGCACCCCGGCCGGGTCGACCGCCACCGGGTGGCGCACCCCCGGCTCGCGGCGGCGCAGGTCGGCGACCTGGGCCGACGGCGGCTCGCGGAGGGCGGCGGCGGCCACCCGGGCCGACTCCAGCAGGGCGTCGGTGTCGAGCCGGTTGGTGTAGGCGTACGCCGAGGCGGTGCCCCGCACCACCCGGATCCCGGCGCCGCGGTCGCGGCCGGTGACCAGCTCCTCGACCCGCCGGTCCTCGAGCCGGATGTTGTGGGACAGGCGGTCCTCGGCGTACACCTCGGCCCACTCCCCGCCGGTGGCCAGGGCGGCGCCCAGCACCTTGCGGACGACAGCGTCTTCGAGCACGGCTCGCTCCTTCGGGGGTTGCACTCCGCTCCCGGCCGAGCCGGCCCGGGGAGCCTGGTCATTGTAGAGGCGGACCGTGCTCCCCTCGGGTGTCGCCGCTCAGGCCGAGGCGCGCACGACCAGCTCCACGTCCAGGATCAGGTGCATGCCGCCGGCCTCGCCGGCCACCTTGGCCAGCAGCAGCCGGGTCGCCTGGCGGCCCATCTCCTCGATCGGCTGGCGCACGGTGGTCAGCGGCGGCTGGGCGTAGCGGGCCACCGCCGAGTCCTCGAAACCGACCACGGCCACCTCGTCGGGGACCCGCTGGCCGGCGCCGCGCAGGGCCCGCAACGCTCCGGCGGCCATCAGGTCCGAGGCGGCGAACACCGCGTCGACCGGCGGCCCCGGCCGCGCCAGCAGCCGGGCCATGGCCGCGGCCCCGCCCTCCTCGGTGAAGTCGCCGGTCTCGACCAGGTCGCCCCCGGCCAGCCCGGCCGCGGCCAGCCCGTCGCGGTAGCCGTCCAGCCGGTCGAGGCCGACCCCCATGTCGAGCGGGCCGGTGATGCTGGCGATCCGCCGCCGGCCGAGCCCGGCCAGGTGGCCGACGGCCAAGGCCGCCCCGCCGCGGTTGTCGGCATCCACGTAACTGGCCGGACCCCCCCGATCGACCGGGGGACCACCCCGGCGGTCCCCCGGACCCCCCCGATCGACCGGGGGACCACCCCGGCGGTCCCCCGGACCCCCCCGGTCCGCTGGCCGGCCGACCAGGACCGCCGGCACCCCGGCGCGCTCCAGGGCGCCGGGCAGGGGGTCGTCGCCGTGCAGGGAGGCCAGCAGCACGCCGTCGACGTGGCCGCCGACCACGTACCGCTCCAGCCGGACCCGGTCGGGCAGGTCCTGGGCGATCAGCAGCAGCAGCTGGACGCCGGTGCCGGCCAGGGCGGCGCTCACCCCCCTGACCATGCCGGCGAAGAACGGCTCGGAGAAGAAGCGGGCGTGCGGCTCCGACACCACCAGCGCCACCGAGTCGGCCCGGCGGGTGACCAGGCTGCGGGCGGCCCGGTTGGGCACATACCCGAGCTTGGCCACGGCCCGCTCGACCTGAGCCCTGACCGCCGGGCTGACCCTGGGCGAGCCGTTGACCACCCGCGACACCGTGGCCCGGGAGACCCCGGCCAGCGCCGCCACCTGCTCGAGGGTCGGCGGCACCCCTGCCCCCGTCGGGGGGCTACGCTTGAGCCCCCGATCCACCGGGGGGCCAGGCTTGAGCCCCCCGGACCCCCCGCCGGTCATGGGGCTCCGTCGAGGCCGCCGCGGGCGATCGCCTCCCGGTACCACAGGGCGCTGTCCTTGGGCAGCCGGCGCTGGCTGGCGAAGTCCACGTAGACGATCCCGAACCGCTTGGCGTAGCCCTCGGCCCACTCGAAGTTGTCCAGCAGCGACCAGACGAAGTAGCCGCGCAGGTCGGCCCCGGCCTGGATGGCCCGGTGGGCGGCCCGCAGGTGGCCGTCCAGGAAGCGGATGCGGGCCTGGTCCCGGACCCGCCCGGCGGCGTCGGGGCCGTCGTCGAAGGCGGCTCCGTTCTCGGTCACGAACAGCGGCAGCGACGGGTGCTCGCGGGCCAGCCGCAGCAGCAGCTCGTCCAGGCCCGACGGGTCGATCTCCCAGCCCAGGGCGGTCCGCGGCCGGTCGCTGGCCACGAACTCGACGTCGGCGGCCCCGACCCAGGGCGAGGGCGGGCCGCCGAAGCGCGGCCGACCCGGCCGGGCGGCCACCACCCAGCGCCGGTAGTAGTTGACCCCGAGCAGGTCGAGCGGGGCGGCGATCGCCGCCAGGTCGGCGTCGGCGGCCCGGTCCAGCCCGCCGAGGCCGCCCAGGTCCTCGAGCACGTCCTCGGGGTAGCGGCCGCGGAACAGCGGGTCGAGGAACAGCCGGTTGTAGATGCCGTCGATGCGCCGCACGGCGTCGGCGTCGGCCTCGCCGCCCGACGCCGGGGTGACCGGGTCGAGGTTGAGGTTGATGCCGACCCGGGGCCTGGGGTCGATGGCCCGCATGGCCCCGGCGGCCCACCCGTGGGCCAGCAGCAGGTGGTGGGCGGCCGCCACGGCGGTGGCCGGGTCGGTGATCCCGGGGGCGTGGACCCCGGCGGCGTGGCCGAGGAAGGCCGCGCACCACGGCTCGTTCAGGGTGGTCCAGTTGGCCACCCGGTCGCCAAGGGCCCCGAACACCGCGGCCGCGTAGTCGGCGAAGCGGCCGGCCACCTCGCGGCTGGCCCAGCCGCCGGCGTCCTGGAGGGCCTGGGGCAGGTCCCAGTGGTAGAGGGTGATCCAGGGCTCGACCCCGCGCTCCAGCAGGCTGTCGGCCAGCCGCCGGTAGAAGTCGAGGCCGGCCTGGTTGACCGGCCCCTGGCCGCCGGGCTGGACCCGCGGCCAGGCGACCGAGAACCGGTAGGCGGACAGGCCCAGCTCGGCCATGAGGGCGGCGTCCTGGCGGTAGCGGTGGTAGTGGTCGGCGGCCACCTCGCCGGTGTGCCCGCCCGCGACCCGGCCGGGCACGCGGGCGAAGGTGTCCCAGATGGAGGGACCGCGCCCGCCCTCCGAGGCCGCCCCCTCGACCTGGTAGGCGGAGGTGGCCGCCCCCCACACGAACCCGCCCGGAAAGCGCGCCTCGGTCCCCACGCCGCGCCTCCCTCCCCGAGCTTCGTGAGAGCGCTCTCTCAATGTTGCTCAGCATGGACGCTTCCGCGCTGCGCGGTCAAGGGGGAGCGTTTGCCGGCTGCTAGGATGCGGGCATGACGGGCCCGAGCGGGCGCCGCCGGATCGCGTCCGGCTCGCCCTACGAACCGGTGGTCGGCTTCAGCCGCGCCGTGCGGGTCGGCGACCGGGTGTCGGTCGCCGGCACCGCCCCCATCTGGCCCGACGGCTCGTGCGACCCCGACCCCCAGGTCCAGGCGGCCCGCTGCCTGGAGATCATCCTCCAGGCCCTGGCCGAGGCCGGCGCCGACCCCGAGCACGTGGTGCGCACCCGCATGTTCCTGGTCGACCCCGCCGACTGGGAGGCCGTCGGCCGGGCCCACGGCGAGGTGTTCGCCGGCATCCGCCCGGTCTCCACCATGGTCGTGGTCGCCGCCCTCCTCGACCCCCGCTGGCGGGTCGAGATCGAGGCCGAGGCGGTCGTCGGCTAGCTCCGGGCGAGCGGTCGGACGGGGGCGATCGTCTCCTACCCGTTGGCGCGGAGGTAGGCGACCAGGTCGTCGTAGGACCCGGGCTCGGCGGCGAAGCGGGCGTAGTCGCGGGCCAGCTCGAACCAGGGCGGGGTGCTGGGGCGGATCTCGTGGAGGCCGCGGGTGAAGTCGGCCAGGGCGATGGGGCGCGAGCGGTTGCTGACGATCGAGGCCTCGAGGGCGGCGGCGGCGGCCGACTCGCACAGCTGGGCCAGGTCGGCGGCGGAGAACCTGTCGGTGCGAGCGGCCAGGGCGGCCAGGTCGAGGTCGTCGGCCAGGGGGCGGGCGGCCAGCACGGCCCGGATGATGGCCTCGCGGGCCTCCAGGTCGGGCGGCAGCACCAGCAGCCGGTGGTCGAGGCGACCGGGGCGGCGCAGCAGCGCGTCCACGTCCCAGGGGTGCTCGGTGGCGGCGACCACGAACACGCCCTCGTGCTCCTCGCTGGCGCTGTACAGCTCGGCCACCAGCTGGTCGACGACCCCCCGCCCGATCGAATGGCGGCGGCCGGCCCGGCGCGGCCCGATGGCGTCGAGCTGGTCAAGGTAGAGCAGGCAGGGCGCGCTGGCCCTGGCCGTCTCGAAGATCTCGTGGATGCTGCGGCGGCTGTAGCCGAGCCACATGTCGACCACGTGCCCCAGGTCGATCCGGAGGAAGCCGGCCCCCAGCTCCCCGGCCAGCGCCCTGGCCAGGAACGTCTTGCCGCAGCCGGGCGGCCCGTACATCAGCAGGCCGCCCCGGAGCGAGCGGCCGAACAGCCGGCGCATCTTCGGGTCGCGCAGCGACGACAGGAAGGCGGTGGTCAGCCAGCGCTTGATCGCCGGCATGCCGCAGACGTCGGCCAGGGTGGTCCGCGGCTCCTCGACCTCGCCCAGCACCCACTGGTCGACCGAGGCGCCCCGGTGCTGGGGCTCGGCGGGGGCCGCCCGGAAGGGCGCCGGCATCGGGAACGGGGCGTCGGGCAGGGCGCCGGTGGCCCGCTCGACCAGCCTGGCGGCCTCGCGCTGGCCGGGCACCAGGGCGAGCACGGCCGAGCTGTGCTCCAGCGACTCGGCGGGCCGGCCAGCCTCCAGCAGCAGGGTGGCGACGTGCAGGCGCAGGGCCAGGTTGTCGGGCACGGCTTCGACCGCCGCCCGCAGACCGGCAAGCAGCTCTGGGTCGACCGGCATGGCGGCAACAGTATGGCAACCGCGCAGCGGTCGTCGCGAACGTTCGCCGGCGGCGGAACGATGATTACAGTATTACGATGGCGGAGACCCACTTCGGGAGGGAGGCGACGGTGAGCTCCATCCAATTCGTCGACGCACTGCTGGCGGACGCCGACCGCGACCAGCGGACCGGGCCCGGCCCCTCGGACGCCGAGGCCCTCGACGCCTACTCCCAGGTGGTCAGCGGGGTCGCCGAGCGCGTGATCGGCTCGGTGGCCAGCCTCCGGATCAGCCGGCGGCTGCCCGGCGGGCGCCAGGCGCAGGGCTCCGGCTCGGCGGCGGCGATCACCCCCGACGGCTTCCTGGTCACCTCGGCGCACGTGGTCGAGGGCGTGGCCAAGGGCCGGGCGTCGCTGGCCGACGGCCGCGAGCTGCGCTTCGAGGTCGTCGGCCGCGACGGGCTGTCCGACCTGGCGGTGATCCGGGCGAGCGGGGCCGACCTGGAGCCGGTGTCCCTGGGGAACGCCGACCGGCTCCGGGTCGGCCAGCTCGTCGTCGCCGTCGGCAACCCCATGGGGCTGGCCGGCTCGGTCACCGCCGGGGTGGTCAGCGCGCTCGGCCGCTCCTTCCCGACCAGCGACGGCCGGGCCAGCCGGCTGCTGGAGAACGTGATCCAGACCGACGCCGCCCTCAACCCCGGCAACTCCGGCGGCGCCCTGGTCGACGGGCGGGGCCGCATGGTCGGGGTCAACACCGCCGTGGCCGGGATCGGCCTCGGCCTGGCCGTGCCGGTCAACGCCACCACCCGGCGGATCATCGCCGCCCTGATGCGCGACGGCCGCTTCCGGCGGGCCTTCATCGGCATCGCCGGCGGGCGCCGGCCGCTGCCCCCGCGGGTCGCCCAGGTGCTGGACCGCAGCGCCGGGGTCGAGGTCGTCCAGGTGGTCGACGGCAGCCCGGCGGCCCGGGCCGGGCTGCGCACCGAAGACCTGATCATCGACGTCGACGGCGTGGCCGTGGCCGACGCCGGCGACCTCCAGCGCCTGATGGTGGACGAGCGCATCGGCCGCCCCATCACCGTCCGCGCCTTCCGCGGCGGCGAGCTGCTGGAGCTGACCGTGGTCCCGGTCGAGCTGCAGCCCTAGCCGCCCGCCGCCCGCCGCCCGGGCGGGCCGGGCGAATTCCTTGAGTCGGGCGCCCAGCTGCCGATCAGGTCAGCAGACCTGACGACCCTGGCCGGACACTCTCGGGAGCACCGTGCGGACGACGCTGTGGCGGTACCACCTGGGCGGTGGCTGCGTGCTCGCCCTCGCCTACGTCTACCTGCCGTTCCCGGCGCTGCAGGTCGGGGCCCTGGTGGTGCTGTGCCTGGCCACCATCGCGGCCACCCTGGCCTCGGTGCGGCTGTGGCGGCCGGCCCGGCCGCTGCCCTTCTACCTGTTCGCGGCCGGGGAGGCGGTCGGGTTCGTGGCCGGGTCACTCGGGTCGTCGGCCGCCATCACCCGGGCCGGCGGCAGCCCGGCCGCGGCCGCCCTGACGATGGTCGCCTACCTGATCGGGATCGCCGGCTACGCCGTCCTGATCCGCAGCCGCAGTCCCGGCCGGGACCGGGCCAGCCTGATCGACGCCACCGTGATCTCGACCGGGGTCGGCATGCTCGCCTGGGTGTTCCTGGCCTCGCCGTACTCGGTCGACGCCTCCCTGCCGCTGATCGAGCGGGTCCTGTCGGTGCTGTACGTGGTCCTCGACGTGCTGGTGCTGGCCCTGGTGATCCGGCTGGCCATCGGCGGCGGGGACCGGACCCGGGCGTACCTGCTGATGACCGCCGGCTGGCTGGTCCTGGTCGCCGCCGACGCCGGCCGGGCCATGCTGGTGCTGCTCGGCACCTACGACCCCTCCAGCCCGGTCGAGGCCGGCTGGCTGGTCTCCTACGCGCTGTGGGGCGCGGCCGTGCTCGACCCGTCGGTGGCCACCTTCACCGACCCGGTGCCGGCCCCGCGCACCGGCCTGACCAGGGGCCGGCTGGCCTGCCTGGCCGGGGCGTCGCTGATGGCCCCGGCCATCCTGGCCATCCAGGCCCTGCGCGACCAGCGCCTCGACATCCCGGTGATCGTGACCGGCTGCGCCGCGCTGTTCCTGCTGGTGCTGGTCCGCCTGGCCGACCTGGTCCGCGAGAACGAGGCTACCGTGCGCGAGCTGCGCGGCACCGAGGGGGTGCTGCGGGCCTCGCTCAGCGAGCGCGACACCCTGGCCGCCCAGCTCGAGCACCAGGCCTTCCACGACAACCTCACCGACCTGGCCAACCGGGCCCTGTTCACCGACCGGGTCCGCCACGCCCTGGCCAGGGCCCGGCGCGACGGCGGCGGCCTGGCCGTGCTCTTCCTCGACCTGGACGACTTCAAGGTGGTCAACGACAACCTCGGCCACGGAGCCGGCGACCGGCTGCTGCGCGAGGTCGCCGGCCGCCTGCGCAGCTGCCTGCGCGAGCACGACACCGTCGGCCGGCTCGGCGGGGACGAGTTCGCCATCCTGGCCACCGACACCGACCTGGCCACCGCCCGCCGGCTCGCCGAGCGGGTGATCGCCACCCTGGCCGCGCCCTTCCCGCTGGTCGGCGGGCAGGTCACCATCCGGGCCAGCGTCGGCATCGCCTTCGACGACGGCAACGGCGTCGACGAGACCCAGCTGCTGCGCAACGCCGACATCGCCATGTACGCCGCCAAGAGCCGCGGCAAGGGCACCTACGAGGTGTTCAAGGGCTCGATGCTGCGCTCGGTCCGCGACCGCCACGACATCACCGCCGCCCTGGAGGGGGCGATCGAGCGCCGCGAGCTGGTGGTCCACTACCAGCCGATCGTCGACCTGCACAGCGGGCGGGTGGTCGGGGCCGAGGCGCTGGTCCGCTGGCCGCGACCCGACCGCGGGCTGGTGCCGCCGGCCGAGTTCATCCCCGTGGCCGAGGAGACCGGCCTGGTGGTCGAGCTGGACCGGTTCGTGCTGCGCCAGGCCTGCCGCCAGATGGCCGGCTGGATCGCCAACGCCGGTCCCCTGCTGCTGCACGTCAACCTGTCCGCCAACCACCTGCTCCGCAGCGACCTGGCGGCCAACGTCTCGGCGGCCCTGCGCGACTCCGGGCTGGACCCGGGCTGCCTGGCCCTGGAGATCACCGAGAGCGTCCTGATGCACGACCTGGAGCTGGGGGTCGTGCGGCTGCAGGAGCTGAAGCGGCTCGGCGTCCACCTGGCCATCGACGACTTCGGCACCGGCTACTCCTCGCTCGCCTACCTGCGGCAGATGCCGATCGACGCGGTCAAGATCGACAAGTCGTTCGTCGACGGGGTCGCCGGCGGGGCCGAGGACTCGGCGGTGGCCAGGGCCATCATCGCCCTGGCTACCACCCTGCACCTGGACACCGTGGCCGAGGGGGTCGAGCACCCCGAGCAGGCGGCCGCCCTGGCCCAGCTCGGCTGCCACCTGGCCCAGGGGTACCATTTCTCCCGGCCCGTCCCGGCCGCGGACATGGGCCGCCTGGCCGTGGAGCAGCCGGCCGCCCTGCCGGTCGCTGGCCTCAGCCACCCGGCCTGAGCAGCCCGGAGGGCCGCCCGACCGAGGAGGCGGCGGTGGATTTCCACAGCCCCCTGGGAACCAGTCCCCTGGGAACCCGGGAACGTCGGCGGCTGGCCCCGCTCGCCGCCGCCCTTGCGCGGGCCCGGCGGGACGCCGACGGGCCGCCCCGGCTGGAGCCGGCTGGCGGCCCCCTGCCCAAGGTCGCCAGGGCGGGGCTGCTGGCCGGCACCTTCAACCCGTTCACCCGGGCCCATGCCGCCCTGGCCGTGGCCGGCCACCGGGCCGGCTGCGAGCTGGTGGTGCTGGCCATGGCCCCGGTCAGCCTGGCCAAGGAGGGCCTGGAGCGCGCCCACCCGCTGGACCGGCTCGACTGGGTCGCGGCCTGGGCGCGCCGCCACCCCTGGGCGGCGCTGGCCGCGGCCAGCTCGCCGCTGCTGGTCGACATGGCCGAGGCCCTCGGCCGGGCCACCGGCGGCGAGGTCGCCCTGCTGGTAGGGACCGACAAGGCGGCCCAGCTGTTCGAGCCCCGCTGGTACGACGACCCGGCCGCGGCCACCGAGCGCCTCGACCGGGCGGCCCGGCTGCTGGTGGCCGAGCGGGCCGGCCAGCCGGTCCCCGACCTGCCCGTGGCATCGGCGCCGCTGCCCACCGCCGCCTGGGTCCCCGAGCGGTCCGCCACCCAGGCGCGGGCGGCCGCCGCCGAGGGCCTGCCCCTCGCCGACCTGCTCCCGGCCGCGGTCGCCCGCGGAGTCGAGCGGACCGGCGCGTACGCCCCCGGCGACGCCTACCTGGTAAGGATCCGGGCGCTGGAGGCGCTAACCACCTCGGAGAGCTAGGCTTCGCTCCCGATGCCCCTGAACGCCGGAGGTGGCTCCCATGGCCGTGCGCGACGTGGAGTTCGTGATCATCGGCGGCGGGGTGGCCGCCGCCAAGGCGGCCGAGGGGGTCAGGGCCGCCGGCGGCGAGGGCGCGGCGGTGGTGCTGGCCGCCGAGCCGGAGCTGCCGTACGAGCGGCCCCCGCTGTCCAAGGAGTTCCTGCGCGGCGAGGCCGGCCGGGAGAAGACCCGCACCCACGACGAGGCCTGGTACCGCGACCACGACGTCGAGGTGCTGCTGGCCACCAGGGCCAGCACCCTGGACCCGGCGACCCGCACGGTCACCACCGAGGTCGGCGACCAGCTCCGCTACGGCCGCGGCCTGGTGCTGGCCACCGGCGCCCAGCCGGTCCGCCTCGGCCTCCCCGGCGAGGACCTGGACGGCGTCTACTACCTACGCACCGTGGAGGACGCCGAGCGGCTGCGGGCGGCCATCTCCCGGGCCGAGAGCATGGTGGTCATCGGCGGCGGCTTCATCGGGGCCGAGGTGGCGGCCAGCGCCACCCAGATGGACACCCGGGTGACCCTGCTGGAGGTGGCCGACACCCTCTGGACCCGGGCCGTCGGGCCCGAGATGGGCCGGTTCTTCGAGGCCTTCCTGCGCGACCGGGGCGTGCACGTCCGCACCCGGACCCGGGCCGAGCGGCTGGAGGGCGGCCAGGAGGTCGAGGCGGTGGTGCTGCCCGACGGCGGCCGGCTCCCGGCCGACCTGGTGGTGATCGGGGTCGGCGTCCGCCCCGACACCGACCTGGCCGAGCGGGCCGGCCTGGCGGTCGACAACGGGATCCTGGTCGACCAGCAGCTGCGGGCGGCCGACGGCGTCTGGGCGGCCGGCGACGTGGCCAACGCCGAGCACCCGCTGTTCGGGCGGATCCGCATCGAGCACTGGGCCGAGGCCCTCAACCAGGGGCTCCTGGCCGGCCGCAACCTCGCCGGGGCCGGCGAGCGCTACGACCGCATCCCCTACTTCTTCTCCGACCAGTTCGACCTGTCGCTGTCGTACCTCGGCCACGTCCGCGAATGGGACGAGCTGGTCGTGCGGGGCAGCCGCGAGGTCGAGGAGCCGAAGTTCGTCGCCTGGTACCTGCGCGACGGCACGCCGCGGGCGGCCCTGATCGTCAACGACTGGGACGCCGAGGACCCGGTGCGCGAGGTCATCCGGCGGGGCGCGCCGGTCGACCACGGGGAGCTGCAGGGCATCCTGTAGCCACAGGAAAAAGAAGGGCCCCCGCGCCATCCGGGGGGGCCAAGACAGCGCGAGGGGCCGCAGCGGCCATAGTACCCCGTTTTGGCCGGACGTGTTGTGCCAGAAGGGGACGACGGCACCGTTGCGAGCAAGATCGCCCCATCGACGGACGCCCATGCCCCGAGCCGTCGTAGCCCTTGCTACGTAGGCTCGTCTGCGCCCTCTTGCCTTCCATGGCATCGTGGATGCCATGGACCACACGACGCTGATCCGGCGGCCCCGGCTCCGGGGGCCCGTGCTGCTGGCCGCCTTCGACGGCTGGAACGACGCTGGTGAGGCCGCCACCACGGCGCTCGACGCGGTGGGGGACGGGCTGGCGGCCGAGACCTTCGCCACCATCGACTCCGAGGAGTTCTACGACTTCCAGGCCACCCGGCCGACGGTGCGGCTGGTGCGGGGCAGCCGGCGGATCGAGTGGCCGGTGGTGGAGCTGCGGGCGGCCCGCCTGCCGGCCGCCGACCACGACCTGATCGTGGTCAGGGGCCACGAGCCGAACCTGCGCTGGCGGACCTTCGCCTCCGAGATCGTCGAGGTCGCCACCAGCCTCAGGGTCGAGATGGTGGTCACGGTCGGCGCCCTGCTGGCCGACGTGCCCCACACCCGGCCGGTCCAGGTGGTCAGCTCGGCCGGCGACCGGGACCTGGCCGAGCGCCTGGGCCTGAGCGTGTCCCGCTACGAGGGGCCGACCGGGATCCTGGGCGTGCTCGCCGACCTGGCCACCGCCGAGGGCATCCCCACCGTGGGCTTGTGGGCCGCCCTGCCCCACTACCTGAACCTGGCGCCCAACCCGTGGGGGGCGATGGCGCTGATCCAGGAGCTGCGGCGGCTGCTGCCGATGGCCGTCGACACCAGCGCCCTGGCCGGCCAGACCGAGGCGTTCGACGCCGCCGTGGCCGAGCTGGTCGAGGAGAACCCGGAGCTGGCCGGCTACATCGAGCGGCTGGAGGCCGACAGCGACGAGGAGGACGAGGACGACGAGGAGGACCCGCCCGGTCTCGCCGACGTCCCCCCCGAGGAGCTGGTGGCCGAGGTCGAGCGCTACCTGCGCGACCACCCCGGCGGCTCGAGGAACTGAGCGGTCGCCCCCGGTCGATCAATGATCCGGCCCGCCGGGCCGTGTGGCCGGCGGGCCGGTTGGCAGCCCAGGTCAGGTCACTCCGGGGGCATCGGCCGCACGTTGGCGGCCTGCAGGCCCTTCGGCCCCTGGGTGACGTCGAACTCCACCAGCTGTCCCTCGTCGAGCGACCGGTACCCCTCCATCTGGATCGCGGAGAAGTGCACGAAGACGTCCTCGCCGTCGGGACGGGCGATGAAGCCGTAGCCCTTGTCAGGGTTGAACCACTTGACGACACCGCTGGTCACGTACTCCTGTCCCTCCCTTCACCTTCGACAACCAACTTCCGTTGCCGGGCCGGTACCTGACCCGGCGGGCAGGGACAGCTCGAACCGCTCTGCGACGGCAGCCTGCGCCCTTGCTCGGGCCGGATGCTAGCACCCGGTCAGTCATGTCAATAGTCTCAATCTCGTCTATCTCGTCGAAAGTGCTGACGCATCTACGCCGAACTCGGCAAACCATCGCGCCAGCAGGCACGATGGTGCCGTCCGGCGGTCGTCAAGGAGGCAGCCAGCGCATGGAACCCGTCGTCCCGTCGAGCGGCTGGGGGGTCACCCACCTCTACTTCCGCGTCCACCCCAGCCGCTCCCCCGACCCGGCCCAGGCCGGCAAGGAGCTGGTGGCCGCCCTTGAGGCCTTCGCGGCCGCCGGGTCGGGCCACCAGGTGCTGTGCAGCTCGGTGCTCGGCCTCAAGGCCGACCTGGGCGTGCTGGCCATCGGCCCCGACCTGGTCCGCCACGAGATCCTGGCTGGGGCCCTGCGCGCGGTCGGCCCGCTGGAGCCGGCCTACTCGTTCCTGTCGCTCACCGAGGTCTCGGAGTACATGGAGTCCGAGGAGGAGGTCCGGGCCCGGCTCGGCGCCCAGGCGGGCGGGGACCTCGAGGGCCGGGTCGCCAAGGCGCTGGAGCGCCTGGCCGGCCAGCGCGAGGACCGGCTGCACCCGGCCCTGCCCCGCAAGGCGGTGCTGGCCTTCTACCCGATGAGCAAGGCCCGCGACCCCGGCGCCAACTGGTACAAGCTGCCGTTCGACGAGCGCCGCCAGCTGATGCATGGCCACGGCAAGGTCGGCCGCCGCTACAGCGGCCGGGTCCTGCAGCTGGTCACCGGCTCGACCGGCCTCGACGACTTCGAATGGGGCGTCACCCTGCTGGCCGACGACCTCAGCGCCATCAAGGAGGTCGTCTACGACATGCGCTTCGACGAGGTGACCGCGTCCTACGGCCGCTTCGGCCCGTTCCTGGTCGGCCTCACCTGCGAGCCCGCCGAGCTGCCGGAGCGCCTGGGCCTGCGCTGAGCTAATGCTCCCACTCGACGTGGCGCACGCCGTCGAGCTGGCCGAGGACGTCGAGCAGCCGCTCGGGCCGGTACAGCGGCCGCAGCTTGACCACCAGCACGACCCGGTCCTCGTCGTCGCCCTCCTGCCGCTCCAGCCCCCGCAGGTCGGCCCGCTCGCGCCGCACCAGCTCCACGATCTCGTGGACGTCGAACCCGTGGCGGGTCGCGAGCACGTACTCCTCCCGCGAGACCCCCCAGTGCTGCAGCAGGTTGCTCACCCGGCGCAGCCCGAACAGCGTGCCCACCACCAGCACGGCCCCGCCGACGCCGAGCACGTAGCTGCCGGCGCCGACCGCCACCCCCACCGAGGCGGTCGCCCAGATGCTGGCCGCCGTGGTCAGGCCCTTGACGGTCAGCCCGTACCGGACGATCGCCCCGCCCCCCAGGAACCCGATCCCAGTGACGATCTGGGCGGCAATCCGGCTCGGGTCGGTGCCACCCCCGAACCCGTACGCCGAGATGAGCGTGAACAGGCAGGCCCCGATGGTCAGCAGCATATGGGTGCGCAGCCCGGCCGCCTGGTCGTTGAGCTCCCGCTCGGCGCCGATCGCGCCCCCGAGCACGGCCGCCAGCAGCAGGCGGCCGAGCAGCTCGAGGTCGTGGGGCATGGTCGCTCCCGGGGCTCCAGGGGAACAAGCTCGATGCTACCGTGCCCCGATTCGCGCGGAAACGCCCCTCAGTGCTGGTCCAGCGGGCACCAGCGGGTGGTGCGCCCGCCGACCCTGGCGGTGGACAGGGGCGAGCCGTGGCGGGGGCAGCGCCCGAGGGCGCGTGACCGGGCGAAGGCGCTGCGGCCGGTGCCGCCCGCCTTGAGGGCGCCGCGGATGGCGGCCCGGACGGCCCGGCGCAGCCGGTCCAGCTCCTCGGGGTCGAGATCGACCCCGCGGCGGCGCGGGTCGATCCCGGCCCGCCACAGGGCCTCGTCGGCCAGCAGGTTGCCGACCCCGGCGAGGGCCTGCTGGTTGAGCAGCCGGGCCTTGACCGGGGCCCGGCTGCGCCCGACCAGGTCCCGGAACCGGGACGCCGGCACCCGCATCGCGTCCGGGCCCAGCCGCCCCCTGGCCGGGTCGAGGGTGACCCGGCCGAGGCGCCGCGGGTCGCGCAGGACCATGGTGCCGCCGTCGGTGAAGGCCAGCGCGAACCGCTTGAAGCGCAGCCCGGGGTCCTCGTCGAAGCGCAGGCTGCCGCTCATGCCCAGGTGCAGGCCGAGCACCGGCCCGTCGGTCTCGACCAGCAGCTGCTTGCCCACCCGCTCGACCCCGGTCACCCGGTGGCCGACCAGCGCCTCGCGCAGCCCGCCGGGCGGCCACGGCCGGCAGACATAGGAGTCGGAGTCGTCGGCGTCGGCCACCACCCGGCCAAGGGCGTGGCGCTCCAGGGCCTCGCGGGCCCGCTCGGCCTCCGGCAGCTCCGGCATGCCCGGAGCATCCCATTGCCTGCCGGCTTGCACACCTCCGAGGGCCGCCCGGCGTGCATCTGCGGGAGGGCCGATACGCACGATGGTTGATCTGCGCATGACCGGCCCAGTGATGCAATCGGGCAGCAAGCTGCATTCGAGCATCCCGGAGCAGGATCAGAGGAGGAATCGTCTACATCATGGGTCGTCGTGTCCTGTTGGCGCTCTTGTCGGCCGCGCTGCTGGTCGGCCTGGCGGCGCGGCCCGGTGCCGCGGTCAACGCGCCGCAGTCGCAGCTGGTGTCGAGCAACCCGGCGGACTGGACGCCGCACGTGCTCGACGGCAAGGTCGACGCCATCGTCCAGGTCGGCGACAAGATGGTCGCCGGCGGCAAGTTCACCCAGGTCGCCACCGCCGCCGCCCCGACCACGGCGATCGCCCGCAGCAACATCTTCGCCTTCGACGCCGCCACCGGGGCGATCGACACCACGTTCGCGCCGGTGATGGACGACGAGGTCGAGTCCCTGGCCGTCGCCCCCGACGGGCTGTCGGTGTTCGCCGGCGGCCGCTTCACCAAGATCAACGGGGTCGCCCAGAAGAGCCTGGCCAAGCTGCGCCTCAGCGACGGGGCGCGGGTCACTACCTTCAAGGGCAAGACCAACGCCCGGGTCAAGGACATGGCCGTCAGCGGCGCCCGGCTCTACATCGGCGGCACCTTCTCCACCGTCGACGGCGCGGCCCGCACCGCCCTGGCCGCGCTCGACCCGACCACCGGGGCGCTCGGCAGCGACGTCAACCTCGCCTTCAGCGGCCCCCGGACCGGCACCGTCAACATCGACCGGTTCGACATCTCGCCCGACGGCGCCAAGCTGATCGCCGTCGGCAACTGGACCTACGTCGCCGGTCAGCAGCGCGACCAGATCGTCATGGTCAACCTGGCCAGCAACCCGGCCACCGTGGCCGACTGGGCGACCACCCGCTTCCAGCAGCAGTGCGCCAAGGTGTTCGACACCTACATGCGCGACGTCGACATCTCGCCCGACGGCGGCTACTTCGTGGTCGTGACCACCGGCGCCTACCACGCCGGCAGCCTCTGCGACAGCTCCAGCCGCTGGGAGACCGGCGCCGCCGGCTCCGGCCAGCAGCCGACCTGGGTCGACTACACCGGCGGCGACACCCTCTACAGCGTCGCCATCACCGGCACCGCCGTCTACGTCGGCGGCCACCAGCGCTGGCTCAACAACAGCTTCGCTTCCGACCGGGCCGGCCCGGGCGCGGTCGCCCGCGAGGGCCTGGCCGCCCTCGACCCGGTCAACGGCCTGCCGCTGTCCTGGAACCCGGGGCGTGACCGCGGCGTGGGCGTGTTCGCGCTGGTCGCCACCGCCCAGGGGCTCTGGATCGGCAGCGACACCGACCGCATCGGCCGCTACGAGTACCACGCCAAGCTCGCCTTCATGCCGCTGGCCGGCGGCACCCCGGTGCCCGAGTCCCGGGTCGGCACCCTGCCTGGCGACCTGTTCCGCATCGGCACCGACAACGCCATGACCCGCCGCGCCTTCGACGGCACCACCCTGGGCGCCCCGTCCACGGTGACCACCGGGGTCGACTGGTCGAGCGTCCGCGGCGCCTTCGTGGTCAGCGGCCGCCTCTACACCGGGAACGCCGACGGCACCATGACCGTCCGCGACTTCGACGGCAGCGCCGCCGGCTTCACCACCCCGATCGCCCTCAACGGCCTCACCAGCACCCAGTTCCCGATCAGCCGAGTCACCGGCATGTTCTTCTGGAACGGCCGCCTCTACTACACCCTGACCGGCGACGCCCGCCTCTACTACCGCTACTTCACCCCGGAGAGCGGCATCCTCGGCGCCGACACCTTCGTCGCCAGCGGCGCGGGCGACGGCCGCAACTGGTCTACCGTCAGCGGCATGACGATGGCCTCCGGCCGCCTCGTCTACGCCACCACTGCCGGCACCCT
>Ga0307278_10000377_pt1 | contig 22598 bp, 20 predicted proteins | sample ER_DNA_117_FD_194482 | JGI IMG/M metagenome (GOLD analysis project Ga0307278, IMG submission 194482) | Bulk soil microbial communities from the East River watershed near Crested Butte, Colorado, United States - ER_DNA_117 | ecosystem: Environmental > Terrestrial > Soil > Floodplain | place...
TCCACGCGGCCTCGTCGTCGAGCAGCTCGGGCAGGGTCGAGGCGACGAGGGTCGGCACCGCGCTCACCGCGGCGCCGGCACGGATCCCCTCGCGCACGGCGTCCCAGCTCTCGCGCACCGGGCCTTCGAGGCCCTGGGGCTGGTCGTAGAAGACGAGCACGTGGTCGATCCCGGGATCGCCGCCGACGGCGCCGATCGTGTCGCGCAGGGTCTCGACCTCGCCCCACACCATCGCCGTGTAGTCGAGCGGGTTGGCGACGGTGGCCGCCGCCGGGAGCAGGGCGCGCACGCGCCCGGCGGTGTCCGCGTGCAGCGCCGGCAGGGGCAGCCCGCGCCGCAGCGCCTCGTCGGCCCCGAGCCCCGAGTCGCCCCCCGAGCAGGTGAGGATGGCCAGCCCGCCGTCGCCGCGCGGGCGCGCACGGCGCACCGCGAGCGCCTTGGCCAGCTCGAGCAGCTCGTGCACGTCCTGCGCCCAGGCGGCGCCGGCCTCCTCCACGAGCGCGCCGAAGGCAGCGTGGTCGCCCGCCACCGCGCCCGTGTGCGCCGCCGCGGCGCTTGCGCCCGCGGCGGAGGCGCCGACCTTGAGCACCGCCACGCCGATGCCGGCGTCGGCGCACAGCGCCAGCGCCTCGCACAGACGGGCGCCGTCCCCGTCGCTCTCCAGGAAGAGGGCGACCGAGCGCACTCCGTCGCGCTGCGCGATGCAGTGCAGCCAGTCGCCGGCGTCGACGACGGCCTGGTTGCCGCACGAGACGACGGTGTGCAGGCGCAGGCCGCGCCGCGCCGCCAGCGCGTTGACCGCGACGTTGCCGCTCTGCGAGACGACCGCCACGTGGCCGGCCTCGCGCGGCACGAGCGCATCGCCCCACAGCGCCGCCCGGTCGTGCAGCGCGACGATCCCGTCGCAGTTGGGTCCGCAGACTGGCAGGTCGTGGCGCGTGGCCGCCGCGCGCAGCGCACCCTGCAGGCGCTCGCCGTCGGGGGTCTCGCCGAAGCCCGCCGCGTAGACGACCGCCCCGCCGCAGCCGCGCGCGCCGGCCTGGTCGATCACGTCGGGCACGCCCGCGCCCGGGATGGCGACGACGACGGCGTCGACGGGCTCGGGCAGGTCGGCCAGGGTCGGCACGCACGTGTGCCCGTGCACGCGCCGGCGCGTCGGATGCACGCCCCAGACCCGGCCGCGGAAGCCGATGCGCTTGAGGTTGCGCAGCGTCTCGTCGCCGTAGGCGCCCGGGCGGCTCGTGGCGCCGACGACCGCGATCGAGCGGGGTTGCAGGAGCGGGGTCAGGTCCATCAGTGCAGCACGCGCTCCACCCCGCGGCGCTCGAGCGCGCGCGCCACGATCAGGCGCTGGATCTCGCTCGTGCCCTCCCAGATGCGATCGACACGCAGCTCGCGCCACAGGCGCTCGGCGACGTTCGTGCGCATGTAGCCACGCCCGCCGAAGATCTGCACGGCGCGGTCGGCGCAGCGGTTGGCGGCCTCGCTGACGAAGAGCTTGGCCATCGAGGCCTTGGCATGCACGAGCTTGGGGTCGACATCGGCGTCGGCCAGCCGCGCGACCTCGAGGCCCAGCAGCCGCCCGGCGGCGGCATCGGCCGCGGAGTCGGCCAGCGGGAAGGACACGCCCTGATACTCCATGATCCGTCGCCCGCCCTGCTCGCGCTCGAGCGCCCACGCCGTCGTGTCCTCTATCAGCCGCCACATCGCCCCCACGCCGCGGGCGGCGATGCCCAGGCGCTCCTCGGCGAACCAGCCGCGCTGCAGGTCGTCGCCGCCGCCCAGGCCGCCGACGACGGCGTCGTCGCGCACCTCGACGCCGGTGAAGCGCAGCGTCGGATGCCCGTGGGGGTAGCTGTGCGTGAAGGGCGGGTCGTCGACGACCTCGAGGCCCGGCGCGCCGCGCTCGACGAGGAAGAGCGTCGGCAGCTCGCCGCCGTCGACGAGCGCCTTGGCCATGACGATGTAGACCTGCGCGACGTCGCCGTAGGTGACGAACCACTTCTCGCCGTCGATGCGCCAGCCCTCGTCGATGCGGGTGGCGGTCGTCGCGATCTGCGACGGGTCCGAGCCCGCGTGCTCCTCGGTGACCGCGTAGGCGTCGTGCAGCTCGCCACGCAGCGCCGGCCTGAGGTAGCGGGCGATCTGGGCCGGGGTGCCGTGGGCCAGGACGTTGTAGGCGCTGGGCACGTGCCAGGACAGCGCGTTGGTGCAGCGCCCGAACTGCTCCTCGACGAGGAACCACTCGACGTGGCTCCAGCCCTGGCCACCGTGCTCGGCGGCGTGCAGGCCGCCGCCCAGGCGGCGGTTCAGCGCCTCGTGGCGGATCTCGGCGATCCGCTCGGCGGGCAGGCGCCCGCGCGCGCGCTCGGCCTGCACCTCGAGCGGCATCAAGACCTCCTCGACGAAGGCGCGGGCGCGCGCCTGCAGCTCGGCCTGCTCGGGGGTCAGCGTGGAGGCGGCGGTGACGATCTCAGTGGTCATGGGTGGCGGGGGTTAGGGTTGGTGGATCGGTGACGAGGTGGGACCACAGGGACGCGAACGGCTCCTGGACGCCGCGGTCCGCCTCATCGCGCGCGAGGGGATCGACAACGTGCGCATCGCGCGGATCGCCACCGAGGCGGGCGTCTCCGCCGGGCTCGTGCATTACCACTTCGCCTCGCGCGACGCCCTGCTGGAGGAGGCGCTCGAACACTCCTACGAGCGCGCCGGCGACCTGCGCCTGGCCGCGCTCGAAGAGGGACGCGCACCGGCCGCGCAGCGCCTGGCCGCGATGATCGACCAGTGCCTGCCCACCGACCGCGCGCTGCACGACGACTTCGTGCTGTGGATCGAGCTGTGGCTGCGCAGCGCGCGCGACCCGGCCTTGCGGCCGGTCGCCGCCCGCCTCTACGGGCGGCTGCACGCGTGGTTCGCGCAGGCACTGGCCGACGGCATCGCGAGCGGCGAGCTGCGCGACTGCGACGTCGCACAGATGGCCGATCGCCTGCTGGCGCTGATCGACGGCTACGGCATCCGCGTGCTCACCGGCGACCCGAACATGCCGCTCGAGCGCGCCCGCGTGGAGATCCGCGCAGCGGTCGCGCACGACCTCGGCCTGCCCTAGTGCCGCGCCAGGCGACGTTCGCCTGCCCCTGGCGGGCGCTCGTCGCGCCTGGCGGCGTCCTCGGACTTGTCCTTGCCACCGGCAAAGACGGCGTCCTGCGTCCTTGCCAGCCACGACGAATCGCTCCGCCATGGACGAGACGAACGTCACCTGACACGACACTAGGCCCGCGCTCATCGCAGCAGCGCCTCGCGCTCGGTGTCGGTCAGCGGCCGCGGGGCGCCGTCCTCGCCGGTCGCGACCACCGTCGCGCCGGCGCTGACCACGAGCGCCCCGCCCACCGTCTCGATCGTCTCGCGCGTGCGCACGCGGGTCCTCGCCAGCCCGTCGAGCGCGCAGCGCACGACGACCTCGGCGTCGCGGCGCGCGGGCACGTGGCGAAAGTCGGCGGTCACGTGGGCGACCTCCAGGCGCGGGGCGGGGTCGAGAGCCCCCAGGCGAGCGTCGAGCCACGCCTCGCGCACCTCGCCCACGTAGGTGAGCAGGACCGCCGGGTGCACGCGCCCGGTGGCGTCGAGGTCGCGACCGCGGATGGGGATGCGCTCCTCGTGGGGGGTGGATGTCAGGCGCGCCCGCCCGGCGGCCTCGGGCGCGGGCGCTCCCGGCAGCGTCACCCCCAGCTCGAGCTCGGCCAGCCGGCGCGCCCACCGCGCCGCCGCCTCGGGCGCGACGTCGTCGGGATGCAGCGTCGTGTGCAGCCCCAGCCCGTCGAGCGCCGCGACCAGGCGCCCGGCGGCGTCCTCGGGGTCCGGGCAGCGCCAGCACTCGCGGCGATCGCCATCGGCCAACACGCCGGTGAGCACGGCCCGCCAGCCGCGCTCGAACTGCTCAAGGGTGCGGCGCAGCTTCTCGGTGTGGACGGCCTCGCCCCAGGCGTCGATCCACATGCGCCACACGTCGCGGTCGGCCCACCCCTCCAGGTCGAGGTAGGCGGCCAGGCGCACGGGCGGATCGCGGTGGCGGCGCGAGATCTCCTCGAGCGCGTCGAGGTCCGCGCGCGCGGCCGCCGCGAAGGCCTCGGCGACGACGTCGTCGCGCGAGCCGAAGTGGTAGTTGAGCAGCCCCAGGCTGGCCCCCGCCTCGCCAGTGATGGCGCCCACAGTGGCCTTGGAGAACCCGCGGCGCTGGATGACGCGCCGGGCGGCCTCGATCAGCTCAGCGCGACGATTGTCGGACCCACCGGGCCGCGTGGGGCGCGGCGTGGCCTGCGACCGGCTCATCCGGTCGGAACTTGCTCGGGGGTGGCCGCCGCCGCGGACGGGACCGCGTCGTCGGCGGCCAGCACGCGCAGGTGGCGCGGCGGCATGTGCACGCACACGGGGTCGCCCTGCTCGTGCTCGACGTGGTCGTCGTCGTTGGACACGTCGGCCTTGAGCAGCGTGCCCGTGGCCAGGCGCACGCGCACCTCCTGGTGAAAGCCGAGGTACACGACCTCCTCGACCATCCCGGGCAGGCGGTTCTCGCCGGTCGTGCCGTGCGGCTCCAGGCGGATGTTCTCCGGGCGGATCATCGCGACCGCATCGGCGCCCTGGGCCAGCGCGCAGGTCTCGGCGCGGAGCTCGAACGAGCCCAGGCCGAGCTGCGTGCCGTCGCCGTGGGCGTGGCCGACCGCCACCGGCACCAGGTTCGAGGCGCCCAGGAAGTTGGCCACGAACGCGGTCTCGGGCGCCTCGTAGAGCGCGCGCGGCTCGTCGCACTGCTCGATGTTGCCGCCGCGCATCACCGCGACGCGGTCGCTCATCGTCAGGGCCTCGTCCTGGTCATGGGTGACGTAGATGAACGTCACCTCGAGCTGCTCCTGGATGCGCTTGAGCTCGACCTGCAGGTCGAGGCGCAGGCGCGCATCGAGCGCGCCGAGCGGCTCGTCGAGCAGCAGGACCGGCGGCTCGAGGACGAGCGCGCGCGCCAGGGCGACGCGCTGCTGCTGGCCGCCGGAGAGCTGCGCCGGGCGCCGATGCCCGTAGTCCTCCAGGCGCACCATCGCCATCGCCTCGGCGACGCGGCGCTTGACCTCGGCCTTGGTGGCGCGCTGGTAGCGCAGGCCGAAGGCGACGTTGTCGGTCACCGACTTGTGCGGGAAGAGCGCGTAGCTCTGAAAGACCGTGTTGACCCGCCGGCGGTGCGGCGGCGTGCGCGACATGTCGGTGCCGTCGAGCAGGATCCGGCCCTCATCGGGGCGCTCGAAGCCCGCGATGAGCCGCAGCGTGGTCGTCTTGCCGCAACCCGAGGGCCCGAGCATGGTGAAGAACTCGCCGGGCGCCACGTGCAGGTCGATGCCGTTGACGGCAACCACGTCGCCGTAGCGCTTGACCAGGTCGACGAGCCGGATGTCACCTTCGCTCAATGCTCACCCCACGTCCATCGCGAGTTGCTTGACGGCCGATCCCTGGTCCTCGCCGCGCGTCAATGCTCGATAGACGACGTAGGCGAGGACCACCGCGAGCAGGCTGACGACGAGCATGATCGTCGCCAGCGCGTTGAGCGCGGGCGTCGGTCCGCCGCGGGCCTGCGAGTAGATGCGCATCGGGACGGTCGTGGTGTCCGCGCCGGACGCCAGGTACTGGCTGACGACGAAGTCGTCGATCGACAGTGCGAAGGACACGAGCAGGCTGGCGGCCATCGCGGGCAGCAGCAGCGGCACGAGCACGCGCCCAACCACGTGCAGCGGAGGAGCGCCGAGGTCGGCGGCCGCCTCCTCGACCTCGCGCCCGATGGTGGCCAGCCGGCCGCGCACGATGAGCACGACCCACGAGAGCGTGAAGGTCACCTGCCCGATGGCCTGCGCCGTCGTGCCCAGGCCGATGAAGCCGAACGCGGTCGTGAAGAGCAGGAACATGCCGACCGCGAAGACGAGCTCGGGCGTGACGAGCGGCAGCAGGAGGACGATGTTCGCCACGCCCGCGCTGGGCCCGGTCCAGCGCCGCATGCCCAGCGCCAGGGCGGTGCCCAGCGGCGTGGCGATGACCATCACCAGCGCGGCGAGCACGAGGCTGTGCTTCAGCGCCGCCTGCAGGGTCGGGTCGTGGAAGACGCTCAGCGTCGGGTCCTGCCAGAACCAGCGCAGCGACCAGCCCTGCAGCGAGGTGCGCGAGCGCCCCGAGTTGAAGGCGAAGCGGACGGCCAGCAGCACCGGGACGAGGGACCACAGGATGTAGATCCACGTCGTGAGGGCCAGGAAGCGCGGGCGCCCCCACGGGTTGGACACCCGCTCGCGCAGCGTGACGCGCGCCTTCGGCGTCGTCGCGGGGGCCGAGGTCGTCGCGCTCATGTCAGGCGACCCCCGCCGCGGCGCGCTGGTCGGCGCGCACGACGCGCAGGTAATAGAGCATGAACACGAGCAGGAAGGCCGAGAGCAGGATGGTCAGCGCCGCCCCCAGCGACTTGTCCGGCCCGCCCTGCACGTAGCCGTTGATCGCATTGCCCATGATCGACGTCTTGGGCGAGCCCGAGATGAGGTCGGGGGTGTAGTAGTCGCCGAACATCGGCAGCGCGATGAGCACGATGCCGGCCAGCGTCCCCGTCTTGGAGAGCGGGACGACGACGCGCCAGAACGCGCCGGCCGGCGAGGCGCCGAGGTCGCGGGCGGCCTCGATGTGGCGCTGGTCGATGCGGTCCAGCGCCGCGAACAGCGGCAGGATCAGGTACGGCACGTAGCCGTAGACGAGCGCGAGGATGACCGCGATGTGCTGGCCCCCGAGCCAGTCGCTGCCGTCGAGCAGTCCGAGCTTCTGGAACAGCGTGTCGATCGACAGCGCGTTCAGGGCGCGCGACGCGTAGCCGTTCTCGGCGAGAAGGTTCGTCCAGGCGAACATCCGCATCAGGTAGCTGATCCAGAAGGGCAGGACGAGCAGCACGAGGATGAGCCCGCGCCAGCGCCCGGCGTGGCGGGCCGCGTACCACGCGACGGGGTAGCCGATGGCCAGCGAGAGCACCACCGCGACGAAGACGTAGATGATCGTCCGCAGGAAGGTGTCCCACGTGGCGCCCCCGGCAGGACGGCCTTGAGACCCGCCCAGATGTAGCCGACGTTCCATTCCAGCGGGTTCCAGTGCGGGACCGGCTCGTACAGCGTGGTGACGTTGCCCAGGCCGACGCTGATGATCGCGTAGAAGGCGACGACGAAGAAGACGGCCAACCAGACGAGACCGGGAACGGCCAGCGCCCGCCAGATCCAGCGCGAGCCCATCAGCCGTTGCGGAACGACGCCCAGGTTCGGTCCCAGAGCTGCAGGCCCTTGGCCGAGAGCGTCAGGTAGGCGTTGCCGTTCGCATAGGCCTCGCGCGTGACGATGGCCTGGTCGAGCGTCTTGGGGAGGATCTCGTCGTCGAAGAGCTTCTGGGCGTCGATCGCGGTCAGCGGCGTCTGGTAACCGACGTAGCCCGTGAAGTTCTCGTAGCTGACCTTGTTGTCGAGCAGGTAGTTGAGGAAGCGGTGCGCGATGACGGGCTTGGTCGCCTTGGCCGCGACGCAGATGCAGTCGTTGAAGATCGGCCCGCCCTGCTGCTGGTACCAGTAGGAGAGCACATCCGGCTTGACGCCCTTGGGCATGTAGGAGATGACGCCGGCGATCATGTCGCCCGACCAGCCCTGGTGCAGGAGCACGCGGCCGGCGGGAACGGTCTCGTAGTCGGCGATCGATACCTTGACGCCGACGCGCTTGCTGAGGTCCTTGAGGTCCTCGCCGGCCTGCGCGAGCAGGTCGGGGTCCTCGGTGTTGAGGTTCGTCACCCCGCGGCGCATGAGCGCCATGCCGGGGCCCTCGCGCGAGTCGTCGAGGATCGCGACCTTGCCGCGGTACTTCTCGGCCTGCGGCGACCAGAAGGCGTCCCACGGCTGGTCCATCTTGCTCGGGTCGAAGCCGAGCAGGTCGTTGCGCCACGCGATCCCCGTCGTGTAGACGGTGTACGGGACGCTGTAGCGCGGTCCGACGTCGTAGAACGGGCTGTGCAGCTCCGGCCAGACGTTCTTCTGCAAGTTGGGGATCAGCTCGAAGTTGAGCGGCTGGATGAGCTCGCGTCCCACGAGCCGCGAGAGCTGATCGGGGGTCGAGAAGATGATGTCGAACTCGAGGCCGCCGGTGCTGAGCTTCGAGAACGCCTCGTCGAGGGTGTCGAACGTCGTGACGCGGACGCTGACGTTCTCCTGCTTGCCGAACGCCTTCAACACGGCCGGGTTGAGGTAGTCGGCGTAGTTGTAGATCTGCAGCTCGCCGCCGCTCTCGGGCTTCGCCGAGCTCTTCACCGGCTCGCCGCGCCGCGGCAGGACGACCGGGTAGTCCTTGCGCGCGAGCGGGATGCCGGCGCTGTCGACCGGGCCGCCGGCCGTCGGGTCGCCGAGGATGCCCTTGCCGCTGCCACCCTGGTCGCCGGCGGCGACCGGCGTGGTCGTGTTCTCGCAACCGGCCAGGGCCGCGCCTGCCCCCGCCGTGAGGGCAAGCGCCCCGCCGCGGCGCAGTAGCGACCGTCGCGACACGCCCTCGGGCGGTTCCGCCGGCTTTGAAGGCTCGTTCAAAGCAGAGCGACCACTATCCGACCCAGCAGGCCGTTGTCAAGGTTGGTCGCGCGGATCCGACCGCTGGGCGGGTCGATGTGGACTGAATGGCCATTCAGCCGCGAACCGCCGCTACGGGATGGCGCAGCCGCGCGCGGGCACGCCCGTTGCGCAGGTCGCGCAGCGCGCGGTGGGCGGCGTTGTGGCCCGAGGCGGCGATGACCCCGCCGCCCGGGTGGGTCCCCGCCCCGCACAGGTAGAGGCCGTGCACCGGCGTGGCGTAGCGCGCCAGGTCGGGTGTCGGGCGCATGAAGGCCATCTGGTCGAGGCCCTGCTCGCCCTGGAAGATCGAGCCGCCCTCCAGCCCGAAGATCCGCTCGAGGTCGGGCGGCGCGAGCACCTCGTAGTGCAGGATCGCGTCGGGCACGTTGGGCGCGTGCTGGGCCAGCAGCGAGAAGCAGCGCTGCGCGTAGGCCTCGCGCGCGCCGTCGGGCCAGTCCTCGGCCGCGTGGGGCCCGAACTGCGTGAACATCGTCAGTACCGTGGTGCCGTCGTCGGTCAGGGTCGGATCCACGGCCGTGGGCACCTCGACCTCGATGTACGGGCCCTCGGCCGGAACGCCGCGCTGGGCGTCCTGCCAGGCGCGTTCGAGGTATGGGATCGACGGGCAGATCGCCACGCTCGCGTGCAGCAGCTGCTCGCTGACGCCGTCGGGGGCGTTGACGTAGCGTGGCGGCTCGGAGAGGACGGCGTTGATCTTCACCGACGCGCCGCGCGTGCGGTAGCGGTGCATGTCCTCGGCGACCTCGGCGGGGAAGTGCTCGGCCCCCACGAGGTCGAGCACGGTGCGCTTGGGATGCGCGCCGGACATGACCAGCGGCGCGCGCAGGGTCTCGCCACTGACGAGCGTGACCCCGGTGACGCGCCCACCCTCGACGTCGATCGACGCCACCGGTGCGCCGGTGCGGACCGTCGCACCGGCGGCGCGCGCGCTGGCGGCGATCGCCTCGCTGATCGCGCCCATGCCGCCGCGCACGTGGCCCCACGCGCCCTGCACGCCGTCGACCTCGCCGAGCGCGTGGTGCAGGAGGTTGTAAGCGGTCCCCGGGGTATACGGGCCGGCCCACACGCCGACGACGCCGCTGGAGGCGTACGCGCCCTTGAGCTCGTCGGTCTCGAAGTGGTCGTCGAGCAGGTCGCCGACCGACATCGTCATGAGCCGGAAGATGTCGAGCAGATCGCGACGGCCCAGGCCCGCGGCGCGGCCGGCCTCGCGCAGCAACTCGAAGACGTCGCCAGGGCGCTTGGAGCCCGCCGCCGGCGGCGGGCGCAGCATCAGCGGCTTGAGGAAGCGCGCGGCCTTCTCGAACAGCGCGTTGAACGGCGCGAGGGCGTCGGCGTCCTTTCGTGACACGCGCGCGACCTGCTCGTAGGTGACGCGGTCGTCGTTGGGCAGCAGGATCGGCCGCCCGTCGGCGGCGAAGGTGGCGAACTCGGGGTCCAGCGGGATCGGGTCGTACCCGAACTTCGTGAGTTCGAGGTCGGCCACGACCTTGGGCTGGAGCATCGAGACCACGTAGGAGGCGCGGGAGACGCGCTGCCCGGGCCACAGCTCCTCCGTCACGCACGCGCCCCCGACGAGATCGCGCGCCTCGAGCACGCACACCCGCAGGCCCGCGCGCGCCAGGTAGGCGGCCGCGGTGAGGCCGTTGTGGCCGGCGCCGACGACGATGGCGTCGTAGTCCGGTCGCTTGCCGTTCCCCCCATTGCCGTTGAAGGCGGTCATGACCCCACCTCCACGGCGCCCGCGAGCGCCTCCATGTAGCGATCGGCCACCATCACGTCGAAGGCGTGCACGTCGGTCTCCTCGCTGGTGTAGCGCCCCGGCTGGAAGCCGCGCGAGGCCATCCCCTTCTGCGTCAGGGAGCACACGTGCCAGTCCTCGCGGTTGACCTGGTCCCAGAACCCGACGGCGTCGGAGGGATCGAAGCCGTCGGCCTGCATCGTGGCCGGCTCGAAGAGCCACTCGCACACGACCTCGGTGCGATCGACCGCGCGCGGCCACAGCGTGTGGAGCATCACGTAGTCGGGGTGCAGCGAGATCAGCGTGTTGGGGAAGAGCAGGTAGTAGAGGACCGAGCGCGCATCGTCCTCGGTGAGCCCGGCGATCGGCGGGCGGGCCTGCCCCCCGCCCTCGCGACCCATGGTCGCCGCCCCGTCGCGCAGCGTCATGGAACCGCCGCACCAGGCGCCGGCACCGCTGAGCGTCTCGCCCGACAGGTAGTGGCTGAGCTGGTTGAGCTCGGGATGGACGCCCGGGCAGTGCAGGCACTCGCTGTAGTTCTCGGCGATCGCCTTCCAGTTGGCGTCGACCTCGTAGACGATCCGCTGCGCGCGACGCAGCTCGGGCAGGCGGTAGTGCCCCAGCGACGCGGCCAGGTCGCCGACGTGGTCCTCGGCCGGTGGGGCCGTCCCGGACAGGTCGATCATCACGAGTCCCTCGACCACGGCGCAGCGCACGGGACGCAGGCCGTAGCAACCCGGGTCGAAGTCCTCGATCTCGTCGGTGTGCGGCGCGCTGCGCAGCGCGCCGTCGAAGCCGTAGGACCACGCGTGGTAGGGGCACTGGACGCGCGCCACGCGCCCCTCGGGCTGTTCCATGATGCGTGCGCCGCGGTGCCGGCAGGTGTTGAGGAAGGCGTGTGCCTCACCCTGGTCGTCGGCCACCACGAAGACGCTCTCGCGGCCGAGCTCGACCATCACGAAGTCGCCGCGCTCGCGCACCTGGTCGACGTGGGCGACGCCGAGCCAGCCGCTCATGAAGACGTGCTCGAGCTCCCATTCGAGGACGCGCGGATCGATGAACGCCGCCTGCGGCAGCGCCGTCGCACGCTCGAGCGGCTGGCGCGTACGCTGAAGCTCGCCGATCGACAGGGGCAGCGTCTCGTTGGCCACCGACATGCTCGGTCCTCTCCTCCGGGATCGTCCTGGGGCCGAGTCCGGAGCCTACCATCTGCCTGGTCATGTGCCAAGTCGCACAAATAGCGTCGAGCTCGTGCGCTAAGCGATCAGGCGCGGGCTCGTAGACCCGTACGGCTTGTTCTTCGGAGCGCCGGCGGCGAGGCGCGGCCAACTGCATCATCGAGGGAAGGAGTCGGTGCCGGCGCGGCCGCTCACGGCCACCTCCGGAGCACGCTGTGCTGCCTAGACCTGGCAGGGCCGGGTAAAGTCAGCACAGCGCCAGCGGAGCCTCGAGCGGCGGCGGCGCCGCCACTCTTCTTCCCCTCGGTGCGTGGCCGCGCGCGGCGCAGCGCGACGCGGCAGACCCGCGCTACCGCCCCTCGAACCGCGACAGGTACAGCCACGTCGGCCGGAACCCACGGCGCTCGTAGAGCCGCCGGGCGCCCTCGTTGCCCGGCAGCAGCCCGATGATCACGTCGGCGACTCCGAGCTCGTCGAACTCGCGGTCGACGGCATCCAGGAGCGCGCCGCCGATGCCATGACCGCGGTGCTCGGGCGCCACGGCGAGCGACTCGAGCTCGCCGATCCGGTCGCCGGTCCGCCATGTGTCGGCGATGAACGTCGCGTGCACCTGCTCGACGTGCAGGAGCGCATAGCCGACGAGCGCCCCGTCGAGGCGGGCGAGGAACAGCGCCGTGTCGGGCTTCTCGAACAGCGCCACGTAGAGCGGCCGGTGCTCGGCCCACGTCTCGGCGTCGCTGACGTAAGGCGCGAGCTCGGGCATCGACGCGGCGTGCGCGTGATGCACGGCGACCCACAGCGGCTCGAGCGAGTCGACGTCCTCGATCGAGCCCCTGACGATGCTCAGAGCCAGCCCGTGTCCTTGAACTTCCGGTACAGCCCCGCGCAGATGACGAGGACCACGGCGACGACGAGCGGATAGCCATAGGTCCACTTCAACTCGGGCATGTGCTCGAAGTTCATGCCATAGAGGCCGAAGACCATCGTCGGCACCGCGATGATCGCCACCCAGGCCGAGATCCGGCGCATGTCCTGGTTGTCGCGCATGGTGATCTGCGCGACGTTGGCCTGCAGGGCGTTGGTCAGCAGCTCGTCGAAGGCGGCGATCCGCTCGGCGTCGCGCACCAGGTGGTCGTGGACGTCGCGGAAGTACTCCTCGGTGCGCGGGTCGAGCGGCAGCCCGGCCTGCTTGGAGGACAGGCGCTGCATCGGCGCGATGAGCGGCGTGACCGCGCGGCGGAACTCGAGCACCTCGCGCTTGAGGCGGTAGATCCGCTCGGCCGGATTGGAGCTCGCGCCCGAGAAGACCTCGACCTCGACCTCCTCGACGTCGACGGCGATGCCGTCGATGACCGCGAGGTAGTCGTCGACCACGCGGTCGGCGATCGCGTAGAGGACCGAGCTCGGCCCGATCCCCAGCAGGTCCGGGTGAGCCTCGAGGTCCAGGCGCACGTCGTGCAGCGGACTGCCCTCGCCGTGGCGGACGGTGACCACGAAGCGCTCGCCGAGGAAGACCATGACCTCGCCGATCTCGATGAGCTCGTCGCTGTCGACGTAGCGCGCCGTCTTGAGCACGACGAACAGCGTGTCGCCGCCGTGGACCTCGAGCTTGGCGCGCTGGTGGGCGTGGACGGCGTCCTCGACGGCCAGCGGGTGCAGCTCGAAGTGCTCCCCGACCGCCTCGACGACGCCCGGGCTCGGGTCGTGCAGCCCGATCCAGACGAAGCCGTGCTGGCACGCGTCGGCCTTGCGCAGCGCGGACTCGAGCTCGATGCGCCCGCCGAGGCGCTCGCCGCCCTCGTACAGGCCGCAGTCGACCACCGCCGAGCGGATCTCCTCCTCGCTCAGCGGCGGCTGCTGCGGCGCGTGCACCGTCGTGGCGCCGTTGCCGCCGGCGCCGCGGCGGACGGGGATACGCCGGGGGAGCGGGAACCAGGACGAGCCCTGCGACGGCACGCAGCAAATGTACCCGGGACTACGCTTGATCCGTGCACGACCGGTTACGGCTCTCGGCTGGCGCGGATGGGCGCTCGCCCGCCGTCGGCGCTGCGGTCGCCGCGCTCGCGGTGGCGGCGACCACCGCCCTGGTCTACCCGCTGGCCCAGATCGCCCCGGTCGTCGCCCTCGGCGTGGTCTATCTCGTCGCCGTTCTGCTCGTCTCCTCGGTGTGGGGCGGCTGGCTGGGGGCGGCCACGGCGCTGGCCAGCGCGCTGGCGTTCAACTTCTTTCACATCCCACCGACGGGCCGCTTCACGATCTCCGAGGGCGAGAACTGGGTCGCGCTCGTCGTCTTCTTCATCACCGCCCTCGTCGCCAGCACGCTGGCCGAGCGCACGCGCGTGCGGACGCGCGAGGCGCACGATCGTCGCCAGGAGGCCGACCTGGCGGCCGAGATGGCGCGGCTGCTGCTGCGCGGCGCCAGCCTCGACGAGGCGCTGCCGGCGGTCGCGCAGCGGCTGGCGCACGCGCTCGAGCTGTCGTCGGCCGCGATCGAGCTGCGCGCGGTGGCGGGTGACGAGCGGCGCATCGCCCTGCCGCTGGGCGATCCCAAGGATCCTCTGGGGACGCTGCTCGTGCCCGCGGCGCTCGCACCCGAGGTCCTCGAGCGCCTCGAGCAGCGCGTGGTGCCTGCTCTCGACGCCATCCTCGGCGCCGCGGTCGAGCGCGACGCCCTGCAGCGCGAGGTCGTCGAGACGAGCGCGCTGCGCCGCTCCGACGTGCTCAAGACCGCGCTGCTGCGCGCCGTCTCCCACGACCTGCGCTCGCCGCTGACGGCCATCCTGACGGCGGCCGACGCACTGGGCTCGGCGTCGCTGTCGCCCGACGAGCACCGCGAGCTCGTGGCCGACATCGCCGGGGAGGCGGGGCGGCTCTCGCGCCTGGTCGACAACCTGCTCGACATGTCGCGCTTGGAGGCGCGCACGGCCGAGCCGCGCGTGGAGTGGTGCTCGGTCGAGGAGGTCGTCCTCGCGGCCATCGACGACATCGCGCTGGCACCCGGCACCTTCGCGCTCGTGCTCGGCGACGACCTGCCGCTCATCCGTGCCGACGCCGCGCAGCTCGAGCGCGCCTTTGCGAACCTGCTCGAGAACTCGGCGCGCTACTGGGGCGGGCATCCGGTCTCCGTGCGCGCCCGCGCCGTCGGCGCGCGCATCCTGGTCCGCATCGTCGACCGCGGGCCCGGCGTGCCCGCCGCCGAGAGGGAGCGCATCTTCGAGCCGTTCTACCGCGCGGCCGGCGATCCCAACGGCCATCGCGGCTCCGGGTTGGGGCTCGCCATCGTGCGCGGCTTCATCGAGGCCAACGGCGGACGCGTGTGGGTCGAGTCGCTGCCCGGCCAGGGCGCGACCTTCGTCGTGGAGCTGCCGGTCGACGAGGTGACGGCGTGAGCGACCGGCCCAGGGTGCTCGTCGTCGACGACGAACGCCAGATCCTGCGGGCGCTGAAGGTCATCCTGCGCGATGCCGGCTACGACGTCGTCGAGGCCGCCACGGTGGAGGAGGCGCTCGACCGCGCCGCGGTGCGCCCGCCCGACGCGGCCATCATCGACCTGGTGCTCCCCGACGGCAGCGGCGTCGACCTCTGCCGGCGCCTGCGCGAGTGGAGCACGATGCCGATCCTGGTCCTGAGTGCCATCGGCGAGGAGGACGCGAAGGTCGAGGCGCTCGAGGCCGGGGCCGACGACTACGTGACCAAGCCGTTCGGCCCGCGCGAGCTCGTGGCGCGGCTGGGCGCCGCGATGCGGCGCGTGGGCGACGCTCCGGGCGATCCCGCGCTCGAGGTCGACGGCCTGCACGTCGACCTCAACGCGCGCGTGGTGCGCCGCGACGGCGAGGAGGTGCACCTCACGCCGATCGAGTTCGACCTCCTGCGCACGCTCGTGCGCCACCGCGGCCGGCTCATGACCCATCGCGCCCTGCTCGTCGAGGTGTGGGGCCCGCAATACGGCGACGACACCCAGGTCCTGCGCGCCCACATCGCGAACCTGCGCCGCAAGATCGAGCCGGCCGGCGAGCGGCGCTACATCCGCACCGATCCAGGCATCGGCTACCGCTTCCAGGGCTGAGCCGACCCGTCTTCACAAGATCTGTATGACCTGGTCGCGCTTCTCGATAGGAGCTTGACGATCAGGGCCGAGCATGAGGGCATGGACTTGATCGCCATCGCCCTCGCCGTCGGCGTCTTCGCCCTCCTGGCGCTGCTCATCGAAGGCCTCGAGCGCGTGTGAGCGGCTCGAACCTCGTCGGCGTGCTCGTCGCCGCGCTGATCTGCGTCTACCTCGTCTACGCGCTCCTGCGCAGCGAGAGGTTCTGAGGCCCCGATGGCCCAGGGCTTCCTGCAGATCGCGATCTTCTGCGGTCTGATCGTCGCGGTCACGCCGCTGTTGGGCGGCTACATGGCGCGCGTCTTCCGCGGCGAGCGCACGTTCCTCGACCCGGTCGCCGGTCCGCCCGAGCGCCTGACCTACCGCCTCCTGCGCATCGACCCGACGCGTGGCCAGGACTGGAAGGCCTATGCGCGCAGCGTGATCCTCTTCTCGCTCGCGGGCTGGCTCGTGCTCTTCCTGATCCTGCGTACGCAGACGCTGCACCCATTCAACCCGGAGGGCTTCCACTCCGGCACCTGGGACCTGTCGTTCAACACCGCCTCGTCGTTCGTGACCAACACGAACTGGCAGTACTACGGCGGCGAGTCGACGCTGTCGTACTTCAGTCAGATGGCGGGCCTGACGGTCCAGAACTTCGTCTCCGCGGCGACCGGCATCGCGGTGGCCATCGCGCTCATCCGGGGGATCATCGCCCGCCGCAGCGCGACGCCCACGCTTGGCAACTTCTGGCAGGACCTCGTGCGAGCCTGCTTCTTCGTACTGCTGCCGATCTCGATCATCGGCGCGGTCCTGCTCGTCTCGCAGGGCGTTTTGCAGACCCTCGGCGGCACGGTCGCCGGGCTCGCGCGCGGGCCAGTCGCTTCCCAGGAGGCGATCAAGGAGCTCGGGACGAATGGTGGCGGCTTCTTCAACGTCAACTCCGCCTATCCGTTCGAGAACCCCACGGCGTTCTCGAACCTGCTGGAGATGTTCCTCATCCTCTGCATCCCGGCGTCGCTGACCTACACCTACGGGCGCATGGTCGGCAGCCGCCGCCAGGGGTGGGGCCTCTTCGCGGCCATGTCGGCGCTCTTCATCGCCAGCGTCGTCGTCGTCTACATCGCCGAGCTGCACGGCACGCCCGCCCAGCACGCGGCGGGCATCCACACCGGCGCCGTCGACGGCTCGACCGGCGGCAACCTGGAGGGCAAGGACACCCGCTTCGGCATCGCGGACTCGACGCTGTGGACAGCGGTGACGACCGTCACGTCGTGCGGCGCGGTCAACGCGGCCCTGGAGTCGCTGACGGGCATCGGCGGCCTCGTGCCGATGGTCGACCTGGGGTACGGCGAGTCGGTCTTCGGCGGTGTCGGCACCGGCCTCTACACCATGCTCCTCTACGTCCTTCTGGCCGTCTTCATCGGCGGCCTCATGGTCGGGCGCACGCCCGAGTTCCTGGGCAAGAAGATCGAGGCCCGCGAGATCAAGCTGGTCTCGCTCGGGGTGCTCGTGACCCCGCTCGCGGTCCTGCTGGCCAGTGGCGCGGCCCTGGCCACCAGGTACGGCAAGCCGTCGATCTTCGCCTCCGGGCCACAGGGCTTCAGCGAGTCGTTGTACGCCTACCTGTCGCAGGCCAACAACAACGGCTCGGCCTTCGCGGGCTACACCGGCTACTACCAGCCGACCCCAGGCAACATCGGCGCCCACGGGATCACCTTCGCCGACCTGCTCGGCGGGGTGACGATGCTCGGCGCGCGCTTCATGCCGATCCTGCTCGTGCTCGCGGTGGCCGGCGCGCTGGCCGGCAAGCGCGTCGCTCCGCAGGGGGCGGGCACGCTGCGCACGGACACACCGACCTTCGTCGTGCTGCTCGGTGGCACGGTCGTGCTCATCGGCGCTCTGACCTTCTTCCCCGCCTTCCTCCTCGGCCCTGTCGTGCAGGGCATGACCGATCGGTTGTTCTGACCATGAAGCTCGCCAGAGAACTCACCACCGCCACGATCGCGATCGTCGTCCTGACCGTGATCCTCGGGATCGGCTATCCGCTGGTCATGACCGGGATCTCGCAGGTCGCGTTCCCCAGCAAGGCCGACGGCTCGCAGGTCGAGGTCGGCGGCAAGGTCGTGGGGTCGCGGCTCATCGCCAAGGCGTTCGTCATCGACACCGGCAAGAAGGACTCCGACGGCAACCCGATCACCAGGCCCGACCCGCGCTACTTCCAGCCGCGCCCATCGCAGACCGGCTACAGCGGGACGAGCACGTTCTTCTCCAACCGCGGACCGAACTCCGCCGTCGCGCGGTTCTTCTACCGCGACCAGCTCAACGCCTACCTCGCGCTCGAAGGTCGCTACGACCGCGGCCTGACCAAGGCCAAGGTGCCCGTCGACGCGGTCACCACCTCGGCCTCCGGGGTCGACCCGCAGATCTCGCAGGCCAACGCCCGCATCCAGGCGCACCGCATCGCCTCCGTGCGCCGGCTGCCCCTGGGCCGCGTGGACGCGCTCGTCGACGACAACACCGACGGACGCTTCCTCGGCGTGTTCGGCGAACCCGGCGTGAACGTCCTCGAGCTCAACCTCGCCCTCGACAAGGAAGCCCCCGCGCGATGACCACCAGGCAGTCCTCCTCCCTCTTCAGCCGCGAGCTGATGTGGCCGGCGCTCCTCACGTCGGTGCGCAAGCTCGACCCGCGCGTGCAGGTCCGCAACCCGGTCATGTTCGTGGTCGAGGTCGGCGCCGCGCTGACCACGTTCGCGGTCGCCTACCAGATCATCACCGGCGACCCGTTCGGCGGCGGCGACGAGACCCTGCTGTTCACCATCACGGTGACGGTGTGGCTGTGGCTGACCGTCGTCTTCGCAAACTTCGCCGAGTCGCTCGCCGAGGGCCGCGGGCGCGCGCAGGCCGATGCGCTGCGCGCCATGCGCACCGAGACGGTGGCGCAGATGCAGGACGGGACGACCCGCGCGGCCTCCGATCTTCACCGCGGTGACCTCGTGGTCGTCGAGGCCGGCGAGGTCATCCCAGGCGACGGGACGGTCGTCGAGGGCATCGCCTCCGTCGACGAGTCGGCCATCACCGGCGAGTCGGCTCCCGTGATCCGCGAGTCGGGCGGCGACCGCAGCGCGGTCACCGGCGGCACGCGCGTGCTCTCCGACCGCATCGTGGTGGAGATCACCCAGGAGCCCGGACAGTCCTTCCTGGATCGCATGATCGCCCTCGTCGAGGGCGCCGAGCGCCGCAAGACGCCCAACGAGATCGCGCTGAACATCCTGCTCGCCGCGCTGACGCTGGTCTTCGTCATCGTCGTGGTGGCGCTGCAGCCCTTCGCGCACTACGCGAACACCGACATCTCGGTCACGACGCTGGTCGCGCTGCTCGTGGCGCTCATCCCCACGACGATCGGCGCGCTGCTCAGCGCGATCGGCATCGCGGGCATGGACCGCCTCGTGCGCCGCAACGTGCTCGCGCTCTCCGGCCGCGCCGTCGAGGCCTCGGGCGACGTCGACGTGCTGCTGCTCGACAAGACCGGCACGATCACCCTGGGCAACCGCCAGGCGTCGCAGTTCGTCCCGATGCCGGGCGTCGCGGAGGCCGACCTGGCCGAGGCCGCGCAGCTCTCCTCGCTGGCCGACGAGACGCCCGAGGGGCGCTCGATCGTCGTGCTGGCCAAGCAGTATGGGCTGCGCGAACACGAGATGGTCACTGCTGGCCACGCGGCGCCTCGCTTCGTCCCCTTCACGGCCCAGACGCGCATGAGCGGCGTCGACATGGACGGGACCATGCTGCGCAAGGGCGCCGCCGACGCCATCGCCACCTGGGTGCGCGGCGAAGGCGGCAGCACCCCGACGCAGCTCGACGGCGAGGTCGACCGCATCGCCCGCGAGGGCGGCACCCCGCTGGCCGTCGCGCGCAACACGCAGGTGCTCGGCGTCATCTACCTCAAGGACACCGTCAAGGAGGGCATGGCGACGCGCTTCGAGCGGCTGCGGGCGATGGGGATCCGGACCGTCATGGTCACCGGCGACAACAAGCTCACCGCGGCCAAGATCGCTGCCGAAGCCGGAGTCGACGACTTCCTCGCCGAGGCGACGCCCGAGCGCAAGATGGAGCTCATCCGCCACGAGCAGAGCGAGGGCCGGCTCGTGGCGATGACGGGCGACGGCACCAACGACGCGCCCGCGCTCGCGCAGGCCGACGTCGGGGTGGCGATGAACACCGGCACCCAGGCCGCGCGCGAGGCCGGCAACATGGTCGACCTCGACTCCAACCCGACCAAGCTCATCGAGATCGTCGAGGTCGGCAAGCAGCTGCTCATCACGCGCGGCGCGCTGACGACCTTCTCGATCGCCAACGACGTCGCGAAGTACTTCGCGCTCCTGCCGGCCATCTTCGCGTTCACCTATGCCGCCCGCGGCCAGCAACGCGGGCCGCTCGACGCCCTGAACGTCATGGGCCTGGGCACGCCGTCCTCGGCGATCATCTCGGCGATCGTCTTCAACGCGGTGATCATCCCGATGCTCGTGCCACTCGCCCTGCGCGGCGTGCAGTATCGCCCCGTGGGCGCCACCGCCCTGCTGCGGCGCAACCTCCTGATCTACGGACTGGGCGGCCTCATCGCCCCGTTCATCGGGATCAAGCTCATCGACCTCGTCGTGCACAACCTGCTGGGGGCGTGAGGTGGCCCACGCCGAGACACGATCCCTCGAGGCCACGCGCGTCCCGCGGCTGGGACTGCGCGCACGCCTGCGCGCCGTGCGCGAAGCCAGGATGGTCTCGGAGCGCTCGCGCCGGCGCCTCGCCGAGGACTTCGAGAACGCCGTCGCCCGTGCCGAGCAGCCCTCAGCGCCGTTCAGCTCTGTCATCCCGGTGTGCGACGAGGCACGAGGCGCGGCGCGCGGCGCGCTGCTGGACCTGGCCGAGCGCCTGCGCGCGCCGCGGCGCGCTGATCCCAACGGCGTGCAACTCGCGCGGCGGCTGCTCCACGACGGCGCCGGACCGCTGTACGTCCCGGCCGAGCCGGGCGAGTTGCGCGCAGCCGTCCTGCAGGCGTTGGAGGCGATGGACGCCCATGGTGCCGGCAGCTAAGCAGCGCGGTGACCCCGCCGAACAACGCCCTCGAGCGGGGCGCGGGCACTACACGATCTTCCTCGGGATGGCCGCGGGGGTCGGCAAGACCTACCGCATGCTGCTCGAGGCCCACGCCGAGCAGGAGGCGGGCCGCGATGTCGTCATCGGACTGCTGGAGACGCACGGCCGTGAGGACACCGCGGCGCTGGCCGAGGGCCTGCCGGTGGTGCCGCAGCGGCGCGTGACCTACCGCGGGACCGACCTCACGGACATGGACCTGCCCGCGATCCTGCGGCGAAGGCCCGAGCTGGCGCTCGTCGACGAGCTCGCGCACAGCAACGCCCCGGGCCTCGAGCACGAGAAGCGCTACGAGGACATCGAGGACCTGCTCGACGCGGGCATCGACGTGCTCTCGACCGTCAACATCCAGCACCTCGAGTCGCTCAACGACCAGGTCGCCGAGCTCAGCGGGACGCGCGTGCGCGAGACCGTCCCCGACTCCGTCCTCGGCCGCGCCGACGAGGTCGTGCTCATCGATCTCAGCCCCGAGGCGCTGCTGACCCGCCTACGCGCCGGCAAGATCTACAAGCACGAGCGCGTGGAGGCCGCCCTCAACGGCTTCTTCCGGATCGAGAACCTGGCCGCCCTGCGCGAGATCGCGCTGCGCCAGGTGGCCGAGGAGGTCGAGAGCAAACGCCTGGTCACCGACGTCGTCGGCACGCGCGAGGACCTTGCCGCCGACCTGCCCCAGGCGGTCGGCGAGCGCCTGCTCGCGCTGGTCGAGCCCTACCCGGGCGCCCAGCGGCTCGTCCGTCGCGCGTGGCGCTCGTCCCAGCGCCTCGGCGCCCAGCTCGACCTGCTGTGGGTGGCGCCGCCCGGGCGCGAGCCGGACCCCGAGCAGGACCGCCAGTTGCAGGCGCTGCGTCAGCTCGCCTCGGTGCTCGGCGCGAACCTGATCGTCGAGCCCGGCGACGACATCCCCGACACCGTCGCGCGGGTCGCCCGCGAGCGCGGCACGACCTACATCCTCATGGGCCGCTCGCGCCCGGCGCGGGGCCCGGCGCGCCTGCGCGTCCCCCTCCCCCAGCGCCTCATGGAGGCGCTGCCCGGCGTCGACGTGCGGATCGTTGCCGACCGCTCCCTCCGACACGAGAAGGCGCCATGAACCCACCCGCCGCAGTCGTCGTCCTCGTCGTCGCCTTCGCCGGCGGCGTGACCGCGGGCTGGTTCCTGCTCCCGCGGGCACGGCGCCGACCCCACCAGCTCCCGCGCGGCACCCGCCGCATCCTGCTGCCCTTCACCGGCATGTCGATCTCGCGCCGGTCCTTCGACGCCGCCGTCCGCCTGGCGCGCGCCGAGGACGCGACGATCATGCCCGCCTACCTGGCGCGCGTGCCGCGCCAACTGCCGCTCGACGCGCCGCTGCCCGCCCAATGTCTGCAGGCGATGCCGCTGCTGGAGGCGATCGAGCAGCGCGCGCGCACCCAGGGCGTGGCCGTCGACACGCGCATCATCCGTGGGCGGACCTACCGCGATGCGCTGCGCCGGATGCTCGACTCCGAGCCCGTCGACCGCGTGATCGTGTCGGCCACCGCGAACTCGCGCAAGGGCCTCAGCGCCGAGGATCTCGAGTGGATGCTCGAGAAGGTTCCCGCCGAGGTGCTGATCCTGCGCCCGGACCCCGAGGACCGCCGCAAGTTGACCGCCGAGGGCGTCGAAGGCCACTTCTAGGCCCCCGTGGCCGCGCCCGTTCCTACGTGATGTAGGCTAGAGCGTGGGCGGGGCGGGCCGTACTGAGATCCCTTCCACGGCCCGTCCCGCGCGCTGATATTCCCCTGCCTGCGACGCGCAACCCTGCCGTCGA
>Ga0307278_10000378_pt1 | contig 22586 bp, 23 predicted proteins | sample ER_DNA_117_FD_194482 | JGI IMG/M metagenome (GOLD analysis project Ga0307278, IMG submission 194482) | Bulk soil microbial communities from the East River watershed near Crested Butte, Colorado, United States - ER_DNA_117 | ecosystem: Environmental > Terrestrial > Soil > Floodplain | place...
AGCGCCAAGGGTTCACGGGATGAGAACAAAAGCACGAACTCTCAGGCACGCGACCATTAGCGCATGATTTATCTCGATTACAACGCGACTACACCGCTTTGCGATGAAGCTCGTGAAGCGATGCTGGTGTACCTCGACCGGCATTTTGGAAATCCATCGAGTGTGCACGCGGCGGGACGCGAAGCGCGCGCGGCCATCGATGATGCGCGTGACAAACTCGCCGCGCTTCTGCGCGTCAAGCCGCACGAATTGATCTTCACCAGCGGCGGAACGGAGTCATGCAATCTCGCTGTTCTCGGTCTTGCGCGATGTCCATCGTCACGCGGTGGTCACGTCATCTCAAACAAAGCGGAACATCACGCGGTCCTCAATGCGCTTGAACACTTGGAGAAGCGCGAAAATTTCGAAGTAACGTGGTTGAATGTTTCGCGAGATGGAATTGTCGATCTCGATGAGCTCGCCAGCGCGATTCGGACTGAGACGAGGCTCGTCTCGATAATGACTGCCAACAACGAGACGGGCGTGACTCAACCGATGCGCGAGATTTCGCAGATTTGCCGGGACCGAGGCGTCCTCCTGCATAGCGATATGGTCCAATCGTTTGGCAAAATCGACATCGACCTCTCATTGGTCGATGCCGCAAGTTTCGCCGCGCACAAATTTTACGGGCCAAAGGGGGCGGGACTCCTTTTCCTGCGCAGTGGTTTGTCGGTCCAGCCGATCATGTTTGGCGGCGCACACGAAAATGAGCGACGACCAGGCACTGAAAATGTCGCGGCAATCACTGGAATGGCGGCCGCCGCGGAATGGACATTGCGCGATCGCCAGATCGAACAGAAGCGTGAAGGACAATTGCGAGATGAATTGTGGAGACGAATTGCAAACATTTTTCCTGACGCGCAGCAAAATGGCGGCTTCACTCATCGGCTTGCTAATACGCTTAACGCAAGTTTCACCGGCATCGACTCGGAAACGATGTTGATGGCATTGGATTTGGAAGGCGTTTGCGCGTCGAGTGGCTCGGCCTGCATGGTCGGTTCCGTTGTGGCGTCCCATGTATTGCTCGCAATGGGTTTGCCAATTGAAGGAGCAAGTTCGGCCGTTCGCTTTTCACTGGGCAAACAAACAACTGCCGAGGAAATCGACGATGCGGCGAAGACAATCGAACAGATCGTCGAGCGGCTGATGAAAATGAGCAGCGCGTATGCCGTTGCTTAGGCAGCTGGAATTCGCATTTCGGAGCACAGCTGTAGCCGGGATCGGTGATCCCGGCCCCGCAGGAACTAGGCGCTGCGGTTTGCAAGCCGGGATCACCGATCCCGGCTACAGGTGTGCGAGCCGCGCTGCCGGTCTTGAGGGAAAAGCGCGAGAGCTTTTGCGAATGAACGGCGCGGGCAAAATCGCAACGATTATTCGCGTCGAATGGAACGCGCGCCTGAAAACGTGTGCTGGCCGCGCCGATTATCGCTCCAAATTAATCTCATTAAATTCGCAGCTTGTTCATCATCCAAGTGAGATCGATCGAACGCTTCTCCATGAACTTGCGCACATTCTCGCGCAGTTTCGTGCTGGCCGAAAGCGGATCCTGCCCCATGGCGCCGACTGGCGACAGGCTTGTCGCGACTTGGGAATCGCTGATGAAAAGCGTTGTCATAATCTCCCGTTCCCGGTCGCCGAACGTGCCCGCCTGTATCTTTACAAATGTCCAAATTGCCAGCGCGATTTTCCTCGCGTGCGCCGGATCAAACGTGCAGTCGCATGTCTGGTCTGTTGCCGCGCGCACAATAACGGCGAGTTCGATGCCCGGTTTCGATTGCGATTGGTGAAGTAGCGCAAGCGTCCTCGCTTGCGGTTCTCTGATTCGCAACCTCGCCACTGGACGAGTCCGTCCAATTGGTAGCAGCGGTTTCGCGCTCCTCTTTGTCGGCTTTCGCCGCGCGCAATTTCACCTACATGTCATGTCGAGCGGAGTCGAGACATCTCTTACTATTGATCTTGCCGAGCGACGCTAAGAATAACGGTTAGAGATTCCTCGACTCCGCTCGGAATGACAATGAAAGAATCCTTAGGCGAAACTCACGCTTCGTTCCCGTTCCCTTCGCCCTTGTCGGCTTTCTTCCCGCGCAATTTCGCCTGGATAAACATGTCGATATTGCCGTCCATGACATCCTGCACGTTGCTCGTTTCCACGCCGGTGCGGTGATCTTTCACCATTTGGTACGGCTGGAAAACATAGGAGCGGATCTGACTTCCCCATGCGATGTCGCCTTTCTCTGAGTATTGCCGGTCGATTTCGGCGCGCTTCTTATCCTGCTCGATTTCGTAGAGCTTGGCTTTTAACATTTTCATCGCGAGCTCGCGATTGCGTCCCTGGCTGCGCTCGGCCTGGCAGGCAACCACAATCCCGCTGGGCTTGTGCAAAATTCGCACGGCAGTTTCTACCTTGTTGACGTTCTGCCCACCTTTGCCGCCGCTGCGAAATGTATCGATCTCAAGATCGGCCGGATTGATTTCGATCGGAGCGGTGTCGGCAATTTCCGGGACAACATCGACGCTGGCGAACGATGTGTGACGCCGCTTGTTTGCATCGAATGGCGAAATGCGCACGAGCCGGTGCACGCCGCGTTCAGCCTGCAGATGACCGTAGGCGTATTCGCCCGTCACGAGCAAGGTGACGGATTTGATGCCGACTTCTTCACCCTGTTGAATGTCCACGGTCTGAGATTTCAAACCGCTTCGCTCGATCCAGCGCTGATACATCCGCAGCAACATGTCCGCCCAATCGCACGACTCTGTGCCGCCTGCGCCAGAATGAATGGTAAGAAATGCATTAGCGCGATCGTTCTCGCCAGAAAGAAATTGGCGTAACTCGAATTCTTCCAACTTATGAATCAGACGGTCATGATCGGCCGCGACCTCTTTCTCCGCGTGAGCGCGACCAACGGGATCGCTTTCTTCGGCGGCCAACTGCTGCAAGGCGCTAAAATCCTCGATCTCGCGTTCCAACTCTTGAAACGGATTGATGAGCGAGCGTAATCGGGAGACCTCATCGACGTCAGTCTGAGCGCGCTCACGATTCGACCAGAAATCGGGCGCGGCCATGCGCCCTTCGATTGCTGCTAGATCTTTCTGGAGCCTTTCGACGTCAAAGAAACCTCCGCAATTCGCGGACGCGCGATTTTAGATCTTCGGCATCGGGGATGGAGATTTCCGTTGGCATGACAGAAATCTAATCCAACGAGCGCGCTATGCAAAGCGGTAGCGGCCTTTGGCGCGAGCGCGTTTTGCGATCTCTGGGGAGCACAGGCTGCCAGCCTGTCCTTTTCGGCAGCTTGCCGAAAAGCTCTTCGAACGTTCGATACAAGGAATTCTGGCAACACGCGGGAGTCGTCGGCAAGCTGCCGACGACAACGGGCTGCCAGCCTGTGCTTCCCACGAAAAACGCGCGCTACGCAACCTACCGCCGCGCGGAATCGCTGGGTTTCGGTTTGGCCGCGCGCGCCGGTTCAAGGCGAAAAATCGTTTCGCCTTCTTTCATGAGATCGAGACGATCGCGCGCAATCGTTTCCAGATAAGTCACGTCGGTCTTGAGCAAATTGACCTCACGAGTTTGACGGGCCAGCAAATTTTGTTGTTCGTTTACCTGTTGTTGCTGGTTGTCGATCTCCGCGCGGCTCTGCATCAGCTTTTTATAAGGCGGAACGAACAAGCTTACGATCACCAGCCAGATCGCAAGGACCAGCAGGACGCGAAGAATTCGGTTAAGTCGCTGCCAGACTGTGGCTTCGCGACGTGCGCGAAAATCAGCGTAGCTGTGATCCACTTAGCGGATTGTAGCGTCGTAAACGGCTTTGTCACCAAGTTCTTCTTCGATCCGCAACAGCTGATTGTACTTGGCGATTCGATCGCTGCGGGAAAGCGACCCAGTTTTGATTTGACCAGCATTCGTCGCGACCGCGATGTCGGCAATGGTCGCGTCTTCCGTTTCGCCTGAGCGATGACTGATCACGGTGGCGTAATCGTTTTTCTTTGCGAGATCAATCGTCGCCAGCGTTTCGGTAAGCGTGCCGATCTGATTCACTTTGATCAAAATCGAATTCGCCACGTGTTCGGCAATTCCTCTGCGCAGAAACTCGACGTTCGTGACAAAGACATCGTCACCTACGAGTTGAATCTTCTCGCCGAGTTTTGCGGTCAGATTTTTCCAGCCGGCCCAATCATTTTCGGCGCAACCGTCCTCAATCGAAATGATAGGAAACCGCGCGCAAAGATTGGCATAGTACTCGATCAGTTCTCCGGCGGTTTTTTTTGAACCACCCGATTTCTTGAAAACGTAAACCTCATTTTCGCTATCGTAGAATTCGGAGGCGGCTGGATCGAGTGCGATAAAGATTTGCTCGCCGAGCTTGTAGCCGGCCCTCTTAACGGCAGTCGAGATCGATTCCAGGGCGTCCTCGGCGGAATTGAGTTGCGGCGCAAATCCACCTTCGTCGCCGATCGCCGTGGAAAGATGTCGATCTTTCAAAACAGATTTGAGCGCGTGAAAAACCTCCGCGCCATAACGTAGCGCTTCCGAAAAGGTCGGCGCGCCGCGCGGCACAATCATGAATTCCTGAAAATCGATCGGCGCGTCCGAGTGCGCGCCGCCGTTCAGGATATTCATCATCGGCACTGGCAAGACTCTCGCTTCAGGTCCGCCGAGGTACCGAAAGAGCGGGAGATTTGCCGCGGCCGCAGCGGCGTGCGCCACCGCCAGTGACACTCCGAGCAGCGCATTTGCGCCCAGGTTCTTTTTGTTCGGCGTGCCGTCGATCTCGATCAATTTGTTGTCGATCTTTCTTTGGTCCAGCGCGTCCCATCCCTGGAGAGCTGGCGCGATCCTGGCATTAACGTTGGCGACCGCATGCTTCACACCTTTTCCGCCGAAACGGCTATTGTCGCCATCGCGCAATTCCCATGCTTCATGTTCGCCAGTGCTCGCCCCGCTCGGAATCGCCGCTCGGCCAAGCGCGCCGCCTTCAAGCCGGACATCGACTTCGATTGTCGGATTGCCGCGCGAATCCAGAATTTCGCGTGCGATGATTTTGCGGATTGATGTCTTTGACATTGTCGAATATCGCAGCGCAAAACGCTTACGCGCGGCAATCATGCCCATCGGAAACGGGTTCTTCAACTAATCTTCGTGATTGGCGAAAACCCGACCTCGCCTGAGGTTCTTTCTTGCAGTCGAGATTCCCATTGGCAATTTGGCCGGGGCACGGATAATCTGGCTGATGATTTGTTTGAAGAAATTGGGCATGATTGGCTTGGTCGGCGGCATTTTCGCAGCCGCAGGCGCAGAGACCGGACGTCTCCCAGCCGATCAATTGGCAAAAGCCGTTAGAACCGATTCGATTAGCATCCCGACGCCGGGCGAACTTTTCGCGGCGATTGAGAAGCCGGGCAAAACAGACTGGTCGGGCCAATATCGCGGGCCGATGCCGATAACGTATCGCAATCGTGCGCAAATTGCTCTCAACCTCGGCGGGTTGATCGCCGATGGATTTATTGCCGTCGAAGCCAAGGACAGCCAGCAGGTCAAAAACATCGGCTCGGACATTATTAAACTCGCGAAAGCGCTTGGAGTAAGCGAGAACCTGCTCAAACGGGGCAATAGCATTAACGAATTCGCCGAAAACAATGAATGGGACACGTTGCAGGAAGAACTGGAGGCGACACAGAATGAAGTGAAGTCTTCGATGCAATCACACAGCGACCAGGATCTGGTGATTCTGGTGAGTCTCGGTGGTTGGATTCGCGGCACGCAAGTAGTCAGCGGAGCGATCGCGCAAAATTACGACGAGCGAAGCGCGAAGGTTCTGCGCCAGCCGGCGCTCGTCAAGTTCATGCAAACGAAGATCGACGAAATCTCACCCGAACTTCGCGGCGAGCCACTGGTCAAAGATGTGAGCGAAGAACTCAACGGGATTGAAAAGCTTGTTTCTTTCCCGGCCGGTAAGGCACCTACTGTCGATGAAGTGCGGAAGGTCAAAGACGCGGTTAGCAAGGTGATGGAGAAGATAGAAAACAAGGCGGTCGCGAGATGAAACGCCGCTTGCTAATTTTTCTATCGATCTTTGTACTGGTCGCCAGGATCCCTGCGCGTGCGGAGACCGATGCTGAGGTCGAAGCGCGCAAAACCGCACTCGATCTTGCCGGAGCATTTTCGAATGAGGGTTTCAAGATTCGAGATGGCCACTGGTGTGGGACTGTTAAGCGAAACGATCCTACCCTGATCGCGGTGAATCTCTACGCAGGAAACCAGTATTGGTTCTCCGCCGGCGCAACCGAACCGGTGAAAAAAATGGCGGTGAGTGTTTATGATGAGACCGGAAAGCAAGTTACTACCGAAGGGTACAACTCGGGGGAAAAGGCTGCAGCCGGCTTCTCGCCGACGAACAGCGGTCAGTACTTCGTCTCGATCGATCTGGTTGAAGGTGAGACGGGCAGCTTTTGTCTCGTATATTCTTATAAGTGAGAGGTGAGGCGATTCTGGACTCTAGATTCTAGATGCAGGATTCTCGTCGGTGCTGGCATTGCCATCTAGCGGCAAGCATGCAGCATCTGCGGTAAACGATGATCTCGCTCCAGGTGTTTTACGAAGGTAACGTCCAGGGCGTCGGTTTTCGCTGGTCGGTGCGACATATCGCCAAGGGCTTCGATGTCACGGGCTGGGTGTGCAACTTGTCGGATGGTCGTGTGGAACTTCAGGTCAACGGAGAGGAAGACGAGGTGCGCGCGTTCCTCGAGGGCATAGCACAGAGCGACCTCCGCGCCCTCATTCGTAAGCAAACCGAAAATAAATTGCAGAACCCGGTCGCCGCCCGCGGTTTTGAAATTCGCCATGAGTGATCCGGCCGTCGCTGTTCGGGGGTTGACGAAAATTTTTCCTGTTCCTTTGCACCGACAGTCGATTATTGCGGTGCGCGAACTCGATCTTCGCATTGAGTCGGGCGAAGTTTACGGGTTGCTCGGGCCCAATGGATCCGGCAAGAGCACGACTCTCAAAATCATCCTCGGGCTCGTTTCTCCAACGCGCGGCCGCACGGAAATTTTCGGCCGCGATAGCCGTCTCGTCGAAAGCCGGGAAGCGGTCGGGTTTCTGCCAGAGAATCCCTACTTCTACAAATATCTCACCGGTGAAGAAACACTGCGTTTTTTCGGGCGCCTATGCGGCTTCAGAGGCGCGCCATTGAAAAATCGCATAAACGAATTGCTCGACCTTGTCGGACTGACCAAGGCACGCAAACGGCGGCTGGGCACTTATTCGAAAGGGATGTTGCAGCGCATCGGCCTTGCCCAAGCACTAATTCACGATCCCAGGCTGGTTGTGCTGGATGAACCCACCGCTGGTGTCGACCCGGCAGGCTCCCGCGGGATTCGCGATCTGATTCTGGATCTACGGCGCCGCGGAATCACTGTGCTGCTTTCGTCGCATTTGCTCGCGCAAGCGCAGGAAATTTGCGATCGCGTTGGCATTCTAGCCGATGGCGTGCTCGTGCGCGAGGGACATTTGCAGGAATTGATCGCAATTGAAAATCAAACCGAGTTTGTCATCGCGGATGCTTCCACTCAGCTCATCAACGAGATCGAATCGTCCATTAACCGGTCAAACGCGAAATTGATCGAGCGTCGAAAATCTACGACCACGCTTGAGAGATTGTTCCTCGAGGCGACGAAAAATGACGAAGCTAGAATGTCGAATGACGAATGAATGACGAAGCTCAAATGACGATCGATTCTGCTGCGACTTTCGCTCCATTTCTGTCTTCGTCATTCGGATTTCGTCATTTGCATTCGAGCTTCATCATTTACTGAGTTAATGAGAACTACACATCGCGCGTTTTCTTTCGCTCGCATCAGCGCGATCACGGTCAACACGTTGACCGAGCTGACCCGCCTGAAAGTTTTTTATGTCCTGCTGATTTTCGCGCTGCTTTTGATCGGCAGCTCGATGTTCATGGCGCAGTTCACTTTTCAGCAGGAATTTCAAATCCTTAAAGACGTTTCGCTCGGTGCAATCTCGATCTTCACCTCGTTGCTGGCGATTGTCGCCACCGCGCGACTCATTCCTCAGGACATCGAGGACCGTACGGTCTACACGATTCTCGCCAAGCCCGTGCCGCGTTTCGAATATTTGCTGGGGAAAATTGCCGGCGTGCTTTTGCTGCTTGCGATCAGCACACTGGTGATGGGCGCGGCGTTTCTCCTCGTGCTGTACGCGCGCGAACAAACCGTGCTGCACGCGACACTCAGGCACATGTCCGGTGCGCCGCGCGAGCAAATCGATGATGCCATGCGCGCGATCCGCTCTTCAGCGCTCAACGCCGACATCTTCCCAGGGATTATCATCATTTACCTGAAAGCATGCCTGCTGGCGGCGTTAACGCTCTTTGTTTCCACATTCGCCACCACAAACATTTTCACCATTGTTGTGATGGCTTTCATTTATTTTATCGGCCATTTGCAGGCAACTGCGCGCGAATATTGGCTCCAGGAGCACGGCAGCACCTGGATCACGCGTGTCTTTCTCGCAGTGGTCGCGTTGTTATTTCCCGATCTGCAGGCGTTCAATTTGGTGGATGACATCGTCGCCGGTACGGCCATTTCAATGGCACTTTTTTTCAAGACAGCCGCGCTCGGAATTTTCTATACGACCATCTACACACTTTTGGCCGCCTTCGTGTTCTACGGGAAAGAATTATGATACGGATCGCTCTGGTGGTGGCAGTCCTGCTGGCGGTCGGGGCGATCAAATTGCCAGTCGAGCGCGATCTCACCGCACGCCATCGACAAGAACATTTTCGGGGCGTCGAGTTTAATCTCGATCTTCGCGAAAAACTCGGGCAGCTCGGTTTCATAGCCGCCCTGAGCGGATTTCGAGCGATCGTCGCCGACGGGCTCTTCATCCAGGCGCATGTCGCGTGGGAGCGCACGGAATGGGGTCGTGTGCTGCTGTTGTTCCGGCACGTCACCACTCTGCAGCCGCGCGCGATCCTCTTTTGGGACATGGCGGCGTGGCACATGGCCTGGAACGCAAGCGTGGCCGCGATGAACGATCGGACTCAGCCGCGTCTGGCGTTGCGGGTCAAAGCACAGCGCGAATATTTCGGTCTCGGCAAAGATTTTCTTGAGCGCGGGATAAAAAATAATCCCGATCGCCCAGATCTGTACGAAGCGCTCGCTCGTCTTTACAAAGAGAAATACAAAGATCATGAGCGCGCCTCGGAGTTCTTCGCCCAGGCGGCGGCCTTGCCCGGAGCGCGGACCTACAACAGGCGTTTCTCCGCCTACGAGCTCTCCTACTGCGAAGGACGCGAACGCGAAGCATATCAGCGTCTCCGCCAACTCTATGACGAAGGGGAAAAGGAACGGCTGCCGACTTTGATTACGCGGCTGAAATTTCTCCAAACCAAACTCAATATCCCACCGGATCAGCGAATTCCAGATAGCAATCGTTAAATAAATGGTTAAAGCGTTGAAGCGTTTCCCGTTGTAACGTTGTAACCATTTTAACGTTTTAACCGTCTCTCATGCGCTTCGCAATTTTCAGTGACACCCATGCCAATCTAGAGGCGCTCGAAGCGGTGCTGGCGGACGCACGCAAGCGCAAATGCACGCATTTTGTTTGTCTGGGGGACATTGTCGGGTATAACGCGAATCCGCACGAGTGCGTGGAGCGTATTCGCGAACTGGATTGCCCGGTTGTGAAAGGCAACCACGATGAGCAGGCGTCGCTCCCCCTATCCACCAGCGATTTCAACGAGTTGGCAGAGCGCGCCATCCAGTGGACCCGCGACCATTTGACGGAGGAGGACAAGCAATGGTTGAGCGCGCTGCCATTGCAGAGAAAGGTGCGGGATTTCACCATCGTACACACGACCCTCGATACGCCGGCGCAATGGGGCTACGTTTTTAATAATCTCGATGCTGCCGCGAGCTTCACCTATCAGCACACCACGGCTTGTTTTTTCGGACACACCCATGTGCCAATGGTTTTCATTCGGGACGAGGGCGTCAGACGGGAGCGGACCGACCACATTCGCATCGAGGCGACCAAGAAATATATGATCAATATGGGCAGCGTCGGACAGCCGCGCGACGGAAATTGGCGCGCGGCATATTGCATTTACGATATTGAGAACAATCTCGTCGAGCAATTGCGGGTAAAATACGATCTGGCGGTCGCGCAACAGAAGATTATCAAAGCTGGTCTGCCACGCATGCTCGCCGAACGGCTTGCGCTTGGACGATGAGACTGATCCAGCGATTTAACGATTTAACGCGCCGACCCTGAGCCCTAAATCGATCTTAATCATTAAGCCGAGTTCGCTTGGCGACGTCGTCCACACGCTGCCGGCAGTCGGCTTGCTTCGTGAAGCGTATCCCGGCGCCGAGGTTACTTGGATCATCAATCCGGAGTTTGCGCCGCTGCTCCGCGGAAATCCCGATGTGAATCACGTCTACTTCTTTCCCCGCGGCGAATTCCGCGGCCTCGGTGCGCCAAAGAGTTTGCTGCCGTGGTTGAAGAAAACCCGACAGATTCGCCCTGATCTTGCGCTCGATTTCCAGGGATTGCTGCGCAGCGCGCTCATCGCAAAAATCAGCGGCGCAAAGGAAATCTACGGAATGAGCGATGCGCGCGAAGGATCGCGCTGGTTCTACGATCGCATCGCCAGGGTCAACCGCAGCGGGCATGCAGTTAACCGCTATCTCAAGCTCGCTGAATGCGCGGGCGCCACGATTGGCGAGTCGCTTCGCTGCCCGATTCCCACGGGCGATCGACTCCCGCGATTCGACGAATATCCGCCGTTCATTCTTCTTCATCCCTTTGCGCGCGGCAGCGGCAAATCACTTTCCAATACGGTGATAGAAGAATTTTGTCGCGCGCTTGCGCCTGTCCGTGTCGCGGTCGTGGGGCAATCGCGGCACAAGATGGAGACGCCGGAAAATTGCATTGACCTAACCAACCAGACTTCGCTGCTGCAATTGATCCGGCTGATTCGTGTCGCGCGATTTGTTGTGAGCGTGGACAGCGGCCCGATGCACATTGCCGCCGCGGTCAACGATCGCTTGTTATCGATCCACACCTGGACCGATCCACTCCGTGTAGGCCCCTATAATCCCGAGGCCTGGATTTGGAAAAACGGTCAACTTCTTCGCGTCAGCGAACTCGAGACAGCCAGGATTCGAAGACGTGGCCGTCGCTTTCGGCGCAAAGATATCCAAGCCGTAGCCGAATTTATTCGGCCACTCGTGCCAGTCGATCCGATGCTTGCTTAGCGGCCGCCGGCTTTGTCAATTTGCGACAGGGGCTCCGCCCGTTGCTTTAGGACGAATTCAGCGAGCCCCAAATCTCGCGGATAAGTGATTTTGAAATTGAAGTCCTCGTTCAGAACGAGAATAACTTTGCGACCGAGTCGCTCGACCGCGGAAACTTCGTCTGTCACCGAGACATTTCCTGCATAGACGGCGCGATAAGCTTCTTCGATCAGACCATGCTCGAAAATCTGCGGCGTTTGCATCGCATAAAGTTGATGTCTATCCACCGAAGCGGTGATCATAAGGACTTGCCCTGCCTGCCCGCCGTGCTGGGAGCGGGAGTCGACTGGGTCGACATCTGCGCGTTTGATGGTGTCATTGACTGGCTCAGCCAGGGCCGCGGCACCATGCACCCGGCACTGCGCAAAGACGCGTTCAATTTGCTCCGGCGTGACGAGCGGACGCGCGGCGTCATGCACAGCTACATATTTCGCATCCACGCTCAGGCGATCCAGACCAGCGCGAACGGAATCCTGCCGATGTTCGCCGCCTGCGATGACTGATTGGACTTTCTTGAAACTCTTAGCGCGCGCCAGCTCTCTGATTTCGTCATTTTGATCTTCACGCGCAACGATGATGATTTCGGTAACAGAACTGCTGCGCTCGAATGCCCGAATGGTATGCGCGATCACTGGTTCCCCCGCAATTGTCGCAAACAATTTGTTAAATCCCATGCGCCGGCTGCTGCCGGCCGCGACGATGATGGCGCTAAGCATGAATGAAATTAGAAACGTCCAACGCCCAACGTTCAACGCCCAACGTTCAATTCAGAAAAAATCAGTTCGACATTAAGCATTGAGTGTTGAGCGTTCGCTTCATTGCAGTTGCTTCTGCACTTCCGCGCTCAGCGTCTTGCCGTCCACGCGACCGGCGACTTTCGCCTGTAACGCTTTCATCACCACGCCCATCTGCGTCTTCGATGTCGCGCCGACTTCTCCAATTGTTTCACCCACAACCTTTGCGAGCTCATCGGCGTTCATCGCTTGTGGCAAATACGCGTTTAAGATCGACAATTCCTCTTTTTCCTTGTTCGCCAATTCCGTGCGACCGCCCTTTTCGAAACTCTCGATTGAATCCTGTCGCTGCTTGGCTTGCTTGCGAATGACCTGCGCGGCTTCGGCGTCACTCAACTCTGATTCCGTCCCCGATTTTGCGATCGCGGCGTATTTCAATGCCGATTTGAGCATACGCAGCACGCCGAGTTTCGTCGCGTCCCTGGCACGCATCGCCTCTTTCAAATCCGAGTCCAATCGCTCCTGCAATGTCATGCAGGCAAATTACGGCGGCCAAATACAATTGTCGATCTGTAGCCGTGGCGCTATCGGCGTCGCGCTTCGCAGAACGAAGCGGCTACAGGGCCGCTAGCCGCTCGGCGCAAGTCCGTACGGAATCCGCATCGCTCACCGATACCACATCCGCGTCTTTGCGTGTGCGTCGCAATAAACCGGCAAGCACGCCACCCGGCCCCAGCTCGATAAAGAAGTCGCAACCGAGACTGCTAAGCCGCTCCATGCAATCGAGCCAACGCACCGTGCCCGTGACTTGATCTTGCAGCGTGCGCTGAATTTCAATCGGCGTTGCCACTTCAGCGCCGGTTACGTTGCTAATCACAGGAAAACCCGGCGGTTGCATCAGCACATGGAGAAGCACCGCACCGAGCTTTTGGTAGGCGCTTTCCATCAAACGCGAATGATACGCGCCCGCCACAGTCAGCAACGTCGCGCGACGAATCCCATGTTCCCTGGCCAAGCCAACCGCGATCTCCACTTTTGCTTTCTCACCGGAGATCACGATTTGTCCGGGCGCATTGATGTTTGCAACATCGACATCGGCGTCCGCGGCCAGCGCGCGCACTGCGGTTTCATCCCCGCCGATCATTGCTGCCATCGCACCGTTGGTCGCCGCGCAGGCTTCATCCATTAATTCGCCCCGCCTTTGCACCAGTTTTAGTCCTGTCGCGAAATCGAAAGTGCCCGCCGCGGCGTGCGCGGTCATTTCGCCTAACGACAGACCGGCGGCGCCTCCAATCGCAAAAGCGCCAGCCAGCTCGCGCAAGATCGACAAGCAGGCGAGCCCATGAACGAACAGCGCGGGCTGACAATTCGAAGTCCTCGTCAACTCTTCGATTGGACCGCTCCACGCGATTTCGCTCAACTTGCGCCCAAGAATGTCATCCGCTTGCTGAAACAATTCGGCGGCCGTAGGAAATTGTTCCGCCAGGTCGCGTCCCATCCCGACGGTTTGCGCACCTTGCCCGGCAAATAACAGCGCAATCTTTTTCGTCATCACATTTAGTTAATCGCGTTCGATTACAAGCGCGAGTGCGTTCTGCTTCTGGGGAGCACAGGCCGCTGGCCTGTAGTTCGCGGCAGCTTGCCGCGAACCGGCTGGAAATCGCTCATGCTTATCCATCATGCAGTCGGCCGGTGGCGGACTGCTACAGGCCAGCGGCCTGTGCTCCCCACAAGCAGACCCATGCGCTACCCACTTTACACTTGCGTGTCGTGGTTCACTCGGCAGCGTAAATGTGATGCCTGGACTGTTAACATAGTAACTTTTGTAACGTTCTTAACTTTCTTCGATGCCTTTCACGACACGCGAGATTGAATCGCCCGATCCGGTAACGCGGGTGGTCACGGCGGACGCAGAGTTGCGCCACCCCGATGGCGATATCGGTGAGAAGATGGTGCTTAACATGGGGCCGTCGCATCCGGCCACGCATGGCGTGTTGCGGCTCGTGCTCGAACTCGACGGCGAAATCATAACCAAAGCGACGCCAGACATCGGCTTTTTGCATCGCGGCGACGAAAAAATCGCCGAGAACATGCAATACAACCAATTCGTGCCTTATACCGATCGGCTCGATTATCTTGCGCCGCTTTCGAACAACGTCGCTTACGCGCTCGCCGTGGAAAAATTGATGGACTGGGAAATCCCGCCGCGCGGAAAGGCGATTCGGACGATCTGCTGCGAAACGTCGCGTATCTCGTCACATTTGATGGGCCTCGGAGCAATGGCGCTCGACCTGGGCGCGATGACGGTCTTTCTCTACACGTTCACCGAGCGCGAAAAACTTTATAACCTTTTCGAATTGTTGACTGGCGCGCGTTTCACCACTTCCTACACGCGCGTGGGCGGACAGATTCGCGATCTTCCCGATACTTTCATTCCGCAGCTTGGGAAGTTCCTCGACGAATTTATCCCGAGCCTCGATGAATGCGATAAATTGCTCACGCGCAATCGCATTTTTGTCGATCGCACGAAGGACATCGGCGTCATCACAAAAGATCGCGCGATTGCCTATGCGCTCTCCGGGCCGAACTTGCGGGGCAGCGGGATCGAACACGATTTGCGGCGCAAGCATCCGTATCTCGATTACGACCAATACGATTTCGATGTCGTTATCGGCAGCGCGGGCGATTGCTACGATCGCTATCTGGTAAGGATTGAGGAGATGCGGCAGAGCGTCCGCATCCTGCGCCAGGTGATCGATAAATTGCCGAGCGGGCCGATCAATGTCGCGGATTGGAAGAACATGACGCCTCCGAAATCGCGGGTCATGACGAAGATGGAAGAATTGATCCATCATTTCATCGTGGTGACAGAAGGACTCGATGCGCCGCCGGGCGAAATTTATTTCGCAGCGGAAAATCCCAAGGGAGAGCTCGGCTTTTACATCAACAGCAAGGGTGGCGGGGTGCCGTATCGGCTGAAGATTCGCGCGCCGTCGTTTGTCAACCTCAGTATCCTGCCCGAGCTTCTTCCCGGTTGCATGGTAAGCGACGTGCCCGCCGTGCTGGGCAGTCTGGACTTCGTCATGGGCGAGTGCGACAGATGAATATGCCGATCTTGAGATCAATCTCTCGGTTCTTGCTTTTACTCTTGCTCGCGCTGGCCGTTTCGTGCGGCGGCAAGCGAATCACCAAAGCGAATGTCGATGAAGTGTCGGAGGGAATGTCCAAGAAACAGGTGGAATCGATCCTTGGTCCTCCCACTTCCATGAACAACGAGGATTTCGTTATCATGAAAAAAACGACCTACGTTTACCGGCAAGGCAAAGACATGGTCACGATCGTCTTTAAAGACGACAAGATGCAGTCAAAGGACAGCACGTTGTCCGATTAATCCGGCGCTTCCGTGGATTCGACGAGCGCATACGTTCCCGCCGAGCTAGAACGGAAAATGGATGACGCGATCGGCCATTATCCGGCCGATCATCGAAGAAGTGCGGCAATGCCGCTGCTGCATTTGTGGCAGGAACACTTCGGATTCATCAGCGACGAAGGCGTGCGATGGATAGCGGCAAAACTCGGTTTGCAACCGATCAACATCCTCGAGCTGGTGACGTTTTATCCGATGTTTCGCCAGAAGCCTGCAGGTAAAACGCATATCCGCGTCTGCCGCACACTTAGCTGCGCGATGGCCGGCAGTTATCGGTTAATGCAAAATTTGTGTGCGGCGACTGGAATTGATCGCCGAGGGCATGGCGATGCAATGCACAATCCCATTTCGGTCAGTGCCGATGGAAATTACAGCGTCGAGTTTGTCGAATGTCTGGCAAGTTGCGGCACCGCGCCGGTTTGCATGATCGGCGAAGAGCTGTGCGAAAATGTTTCGCCGGAATTCGCGGCAAACATTCTTTCAAATCCGCAATCCGCAATCCGCAATCCGCAATTGCGACCGGCTCATCCGCTCGAACATCGCCTGATTTTTAAAAACATCGGACGCGAAGATTGGACGACAGACATCGACTGCTATCTGCGCAAAGGCGGTTACGAACAATTGAAGCAAGCCTTGGCGATGTCGCGCGCCGAGATTGTCGATAAAGTCAAAAACTCCGGGCTTCGTGGTCGCGGAGGCGCAGGCTTTCCCTGTGGCGTCAAGTGGAGTTTCATCAAGCCCGACGAGAAAAAGCCGGTCTATTTGATCTGCAACGCGGATGAATCCGAGCCCGGCACGTTCAAGGACCGCTACATCATCCACGACGATCCGCACCAGCTGCTCGAAGGAATCCTGATCTCGTGTTTCGCGCTGAATGCGCGCACGGCCTACATTTACATAAGAGGTGAATTTCCGGAAGGCGCGAAAATCCTCGAGCACGCCATTGAAGAAGCGCGCAAACACAATTTCCTTGGGCGTAACATTCTCGGCTCCGGATTCGATGCCGAAGTTTACATCCAGCGCGGGGCGGGCGCTTATATTTGTGGCGAAGAAACTGGCTTGATCGAATCGCTCGAAGGCAAACGGGGTTATCCCCGAATCAAACCACCGTACTTCCCGGCGGTGCTTGGTCTCTATATGTGTCCGACAATCGTGAACAACGTCGAGACGCTTTGCCACGTGAAACACGTCATTGCCATGGGGGGCGCAAACTACGCACGGCTTGGACGGCCGAATAACACCGGCACGCGGATTGTCTGCGTGAGCGGCGACGTGCAGCGGCCTGGCTATTTTGAAATTGAAGTAGGCGCAGTGACCATGGGTCAATTAATCCACGAAATGGCTGGTGGATTGAAACCCGGGCGAAGATTGAAGGCGGTCATCCCAGGCGGAAGCTCGGCGAAAGTTTTACGGGCGGATGAGCGCTTTAAGTTCAAGCAGAGGCAACTCGACGGCTCGATGGTCGAACGCGAGATGTCGATCGATGAAATCCCGATGGATTTCGATTCGCTCGCCGCTGCGGGTTCGATGGCTGGTTCCGGCGGCGTAATCGTCCTGGACGACTCCCGCGATATGATTTGGACGCTCAATAACATCAACGAGTTCTACGCGCATGAGAGCTGTGGTCAGTGCACTCCCTGCCGGGAAGGCTCGCTTTGGATGAAAAAAATCACCGACCGAATGTTGCTCGGCGGCGGTGTTACGGAAGATCCAAAAACGCTCAAGAGTATCGGCGACAATATTGCCGGTCGCACGATTTGCGCATTGGGCGAAGCATGCGCCTGGCCGACGCAAAGTTTTGTCGAAAAATTTCCGGAAGAATTTGCAGAGCGGGCCGTCAAGCCGGTGCCACCGCCGCTTCCACCTGAATACACGCCGGAAGAATTAATCGGGAAGGAGTCGATTCCGACAGTTCCGATGGCACACGATCCCGGCTGGGAAAAAGCCGGCGCTGCCGGAACGATCTGAATTTCTTAGTCTTACTCTTACTCATGCTCTTGCTCCTGCTCTAATTTGGGGAATGAAACCTTATTTCGATCACGAAAAGCTGAACGTATATCAGCTCTCCATCACATTTAACGAATCGGAATCGGATTTTGAATTCGGCTCTGAGTCAGGAGCAAGAGCATGAGCAAGAGCAAGAGTTGGCGATGAGCGACGAGATAGCGACCTCAATTCCGATGTTCAACGTCCAGATCGATGGCGCGTGGCATCAGTTCCCGAAAGGCACGCGCGTTATCGAAGCGTGTGAGCAGGCCGGCAGTTATGTGCCGCGCTACTGTTATCATAAGAAGCTCAGTTCGCCGGGTAATTGCCGCATGTGCTTGATCGAACTGGGCCTTCCAAAACTCGGTCCCGATCGCAAGCCAGAACTCGGCGCCGATGGCAAACCAGTGATCAACTGGATGCCGCGCCCGCAGATTTCGTGCGCGCAGGACGTCGCCGATGGAATGGGCGTGCGCACGAATTCCCCGCTGGTGAAGGAATGTCAGCGCGGTGTGATGGAATTTCTTCTCATCAATCATCCGCTCGATTGCCCTATTTGCGACCAGGCTGGCGAATGTCGTTTACAGGAATTCAGCGTTGATTACGGAACGAGCCAGTCGCGTTTTCTCGAGCACAAAGTGAAGAAACCAAAAAACGTTGTGCTCGGGCCGCGCGTCACGCTCGATGATGAACGCTGCATTCTCTGCTCGCGCTGCATTCGTTTCTGCCAGGAAATCGCAAAGGACGACGTGCTCGGTTTCGTCGATCGCGGCAGCTACACGGTGTTAACCGCGCACCCCGACAAGCGGCTGGAGAACAATTATTCCCTCAACACGGTGGACATTTGTCCGGTGGGCGCGCTCACTTCGGCCGATTTTCGGTTCAAAATGCGCGTATGGTTTTTGAAGGAAACGAAAAGTATCTGCACGAGTTGCGCGACTGGTTGCAACACAATTATCGGCACCCGCGAAGATGTCATTTACCGACAGACGCCGCGCGAGAATGACGCAGTCAACTCCTGTTGGATGTGCGATTACGGCCGACTCAATTTCGATTACTTGCAATCCGACCGCCGTGTGCTCGAACCGCAGATACTCTTTGGAGAAAACCTTGCCCGCACCGATTGGCCAGTCGCGATCGCACAGACGGCACTCCAGTTGAAACAGTTTTCCGGCGGCGAAATCGCCATCATCGCTTCTGGCCGGATGACCAATGAAGAACTTTGGCTGACACGCCAACTCGCCACAAGCCTCGGCGTTGAACTGATCGACATCGTACCGCGCACAGGTCCCGGCGACGACATTCTTCTAAGCAAAGATCGCAACCCGAACACCAACGGCGCCCGGTTGCTCGGAATCACTTCGCAGCCAGGCGCGAAACTGCCCGCCATCGCGGACGCCGTGAAATCCGGACGTGTGAAAGCGTTGATCACCCTGGTCGAGAATCCGCTGCGATTAGGAATTTCCAACGAACAGCTCGAAAATCTTTCGGCGTTCATCGTGATGGATATCCTCTCAAACGCCACGACAGAATATGCGACGGCCGTGCTCCCATCGTTTGCGTTCGCGGAAAAACGCGGCTCGATGATCAATGGCGATGGCAGGTTACAACGCTTGAATCGCGCCGTGCGCGCCCCGGGCGAGGCGCGCGACGATTGGGAAATTTTGCGCGACTTGATCCAGGCATGTTCCGGCCAGAACAGCGTTTACTCTATTGAAGATGTTTTTCGGCAGATGGCTGAAGCCGTTCCTCAATTAGCGGGATTGAATCTGAATAAAATCGGCGATCTGGGCGTGCAAGTCATGGAAGCACACGAATCCCCTCTGGCGCCTGTCGATCTCGCGGCCAAAGGCATCGAAGAAGCAGAATCTAAAAGACCTGCCGGGCGTTAGCGCGATTTGGCCGACTGCTTGTAGCCAGAGCCCTGTACGTGCGTTGTCCTCAGCGCACAAGCTTTGACATTGCGACGCAACGACAGCAGCAAGGTGCACAGATTGCTATTGACCTCATCAGCCAGAATGATTTCGTAACGCACGCTAAATTTAGCATCGCTTCACGCGAGGCCGCATTTAGTGCCGCTCACCCAGGCGTTAAAACGACGCAGTGTGCAAGTCGGCCGCTTATTTCCGGCGCTCCCAAACCACATGCGCCTCACCATCGCCAAGAAATCCCGAGATGGAAACTTTCTGGCTGCGTTTCGGGAAGTGATGGCCTAACGAACAGCGCTTCAGCCGCGAAGGCGCGGACGTCTCTCCCGTGACTTTCTGATTCGGCCGCGCGCCTTCGTCGGCTGCAAGCGCTTGTTAGGCCGCCGCCTCGCGGGCCCCTTTCGCTGGGGCGCAGGCAGCGCACTAATCGCGACATAGTATCCGTCGGGATCTCGGAGTGAGAACTCCCGTGTTTGAGTGTTAGGGTTCACGTGGGGCTCCTCTTCGAACCGAGCGACGAGAGCGCGTGCTCTCTTCAGTGCCATGTCGAAATCGTCGACGCGGAAGAACAAGAGGAGGCCGTTGGCAGGCGACGCCTCGTCCGGGCTCATCAAGGAGGGATGCTCGTGCACGCCCCACTGGTGGAGGCAGAGCAAGACGGTTCCATCCGTATCCAGGATTTGACCAAAGTCGTCATGGCCCGGAGGCGTCTCGGGCTGGCCGAAGAGCGACTGGTACCATTTGAAGCTACCGGCAACGTCGCTGACGCCGATGATCGTCCACGTGCGTTTCATCGCAGTTCCGCTGTCGGCCTAACGAGAAAGAGATAAGCCACGGCAGGGTGTCGTGGCAAACAGAGTGAAGTTGTACCGCAATGGGGCCGTTGGCTGCATCGCATAGATGACATGTAAGGAGCGCGGGTGAGTTGATAAAACTATCCGCGCTATGCATTACGTTAATAACACTGAGTTGTCCTCACACGAGGAAACCCGCAGCCAGTTTAATGGCGGCACTGGACGATCAAGCTGGGAATTGATGTGCATCAGGATTTTTACGTGGTGGTCGAGCAGGTGGGCGGGAGCAACCCCAAGCCGCCGCAGCGTTTTAGGAAGGAAGCGTTCCTGCACTGGGCGGCCCGGCTCAAGCAAAAGAGCGGCGCACAAGTGCATGCGGTCTATGAGGCGTGCGGGTTTGGTTTTGCGCTGCAGAGAAAGCTCAGCGCGCTCTCGATCAACTGCTACGTGGTCTGTCCGCAGAAGTTGGATGAGCAAAATCGGCGAGTAAAGACCGACGGGCTCGATGCCAAGGCGCTGTGTCTAAAGTTGGACCGCTTCGTCCAGGGCAACCGCGACGCGCTGGCGATCGTGCGCGTGCCCAGCGAGCAAGAAGAACAACTGCGGGCCATCCATCGGCAGCGGGAGCAATTGGTCAAAGCGCGCAAGCAATTGGAAGCCCAGGGACGCAGCTTAATGGTCAATCACGGTTTGGAGCCGGTGCAGAACTGGTGGAAGCCGCGCACTTTTACCGCTCTCCCAGCACCGCAGTGGATGAAAGAACTGCTTGCAAATAGTCAGCCGATCCTGGTGGCGTTGCAGCAAAAGATCGTGGCACTGACCGTGCAACTGCAAAGTGCTGCATCGTCCGACCAACCACGCGGACTGGGGAAAATGACTAGCGTGATCATCGATCGGGAGATCGGTGATTGGAACCGCTTCAGCAATCGACGCCAAATCGCCAGCTACACCGGATTATGCCCGGGCGAGTACAGCAGCGGCAACACACGATTGCAAAGCTGCGTGACCAAACACGGCAACCCGAGGCTGCGCGCCGCTCTGGTCGAGTTGGCCTGGCGGCTGGTCCGCTTCCAGCCCGATTACCACCCGGTGCGCAAGTGGCGGCAGATCCTGGCCAAAGGAGCACTGGCTACTGGAGCAGCCCGCAAAAAAGCGATCGTAGCGGTAGCACGTCAGTTGGCCGTCGATCCGTGGAGAATCAAAACCGGCCGGCTCCGCGCAGAAGAGTTGGGACTAATCATTAGTAAAGTTCGAGGGAACAGAAAGGAGAACACGCTTAAGGAAACAATTAAGACCACTTTGGAACGCGGGCGCTGCCCGGCGTCTAACCTGCTCCGAAAGCCTTCGGGTGCGTCGGCTTAGATTGGGCGCGCCCAAGTTCCTCTTCCACCCTGATCGCATTGATCAAATTGCTGCTGCGACTGCGGTCGCACGCACGGATAGGAGTACGAGCCGCTGGAAAAACAAAACCAACGGCATCGAGCGGTTGGTGGGCATAAGTCGAATGCTGAAGTGTGTGGCCTAACGAGACACAAGATCAGCGACCGCGAGTCCTGTAAAGCGTGACTCGCAGGCAAAGCGTGGATGGCAAACACGCCGAAAATCGAGCGCAGCGTTGCTCGCGGTTCGCTGCATCGTCTGGTTTGGTTAGGCGCTTGGCAGACCCTCGAACGAAGACTCACAGAAACGCTCCCCGAGTTTGTAACGGGTTTGTGGAATCGCTGCGCGTCAACATGAACGCGCCGGCGAATACGCGTCGCACGAGCCAATCCGACCACGGTTCCTTCTTCTCCCGCAGTACATCAAGCGCCGGAAGGCTGTAGTAGCAAGCAGCATCGGTCTCGGAATCTTTTGGAACCGGGTCACCGCTCAAGTGCCTGCACAGGTACACGAGAGCGACGCCTCCCTCCTGCGGCTCGGGTAGTTCCTGGACTCCGAGCAAACCCTCCACGGCCGCTTCGACACCAGCTTCTTCGCGGACTTCTCGAATCACCGCCGCCACAGGCGATTCGCCAGCATCGACCCTTCCCCATGGAATAGTCCACTGTCCGGCGAGCGAATGCCCTGGTGACTGACGCACCAAAAGAATCTCGTCGTCTCGCTTCACTACTGCGCCGACAAAAAGCTCCGTCATGATCATAGCGGCGCGTTCGCTGTTGCGCCTAACGAGAAAGAGATAAGCCACGGCAGGGCGTCGTGGCAAACACACCTGACTTATTTCCGAATGGAGCCGTTAGATGCCATGAAGGGTTGCAAGGCGTGTGTCGACAGGGCACACGCAGGTTATGAAAAATAAAGCAACCCCAACCCTTCATGACAACGATCAGCCTAATGCCGCGTTGGCTGGTGGCAATTC
>Ga0307278_10000379_pt1 | contig 22555 bp, 21 predicted proteins | sample ER_DNA_117_FD_194482 | JGI IMG/M metagenome (GOLD analysis project Ga0307278, IMG submission 194482) | Bulk soil microbial communities from the East River watershed near Crested Butte, Colorado, United States - ER_DNA_117 | ecosystem: Environmental > Terrestrial > Soil > Floodplain | place...
CAATCGCTAGTCGGATCAGCCCACCCCGGCGTCGGGGAGCGTCAGGTCCTCGAACAGTTCGGCGTGACGGGCCAGGAGGTCGGGGAGGCTGGCGGCGGCCAGCAGGCGGGTGGTGACCGACGGCTGGTGGCGGTGGGTGTCGAGGCGGGTGGCGAGGGTGAGGAGGGCGCCGGTGAAGTCGTGGCCGTGGCCGGAGAGGGACAGCACCTGGTGGGTGGTGCGGTCCCAGGTGAGGACGAAGTAGCTGGGCCGGTCGCCGTCGGGGTCCACCCTTTGTGGGGTCGGGTGGTGGCGGCCCCGGCTTGACCGGTTGTAGCGGCGGGTATGTGGCGGCCACCGGCGTCGGGATCGGCGCCGGGCGGCTGCCGGGCGGGGCGGCCGGGGTGGTCAGCTGACCGGGACGGTGTCGGGGACCCCGAACCTCCGCCAGTACTCCTTGCCCGTCTCGGGCAGGGTGCGGATCGGGTCGTAGTACTCGTAGCGGCGCTCGAGGGCATCGGGGTCGTCGAACTCGATGCCGGTGCGGTAGTTCTTGGTCCAGTAGGAGATGCCCTTCTCGCGGTCGTAGGCCTCGACCTGGTGGACCCAGCGCTTGCCGACGAAGGGGATGTCGGCCACCACCCGGGGGGTGGCGAAGCCGGGCAGGTAGCCCATGATCGCGTGCTGCAGCTCCTGGGCCTCGGCGATCGAGGTCCGCCAGTGCTCGGAGTTGGGGATCATGTCGCAGACGTAGAAGTAGTACGGCATGACCTTGGCCCGGTCGAGCAGGGTGAAGCAGAGCTCCAGCAGGTCCTTGGGGGTGGCGTTGACCCCCCGCAGCAGCACCCCCTGGTTGCGGACGTCGCGGAAGCCCATGTCGAGCAGGGCCCCGGCGGCCCTGGCGACCAGCGGGGTGAGCTGGTTGGCGTGGTTGACGTGGGTGTGCAGGGCCAGGTCGACCCCGCGGTCGTTCGCCTTGGCGGCCAGGCGCTCCAGGCCGGCCAGGACCTCGTCCTTGAGGAAGTGCTGGGGCAGGCCCATCAGGCCCTTGGAGGCCAGGCGGATGTCGCGGATGTTGTCGATCTCGAGCAGGGCCGAGACGAACTGCTCCAGCACCCGGATGGGCAGGTTGGCCACGTCGCCGCCGGAGACGACCACGTCGCGGACGCTGGGGGTGCGGCGCAGGTAGTCGAGGATCTGCTCGTGGCGGGCCGGCTGCTTGGTCTCGAACTTGTACTTGGCCACCTGGGGGGTGGAGTTGCCGACCAGGTCCATGCGGGTGCAGTGGCCGCAGTACTGGGGGCAGGTGGGGAGCAGCTCGGCAAGCACCTTGGTGGGGTAGCGGTGGGTCAGGCCCTCGACCGCCCACATGTCGGCCTCGTGCAGGCTGTCGCGGGTCGACAGCGGGTGGCTGGGCCAGTCTGGGTCGCGGTCGTCGAAGGCCGGGAGCATGTAGCGGCGCACCGGGTCGGCCCACAGGTCGCCGGTGTCCATGGTGTTGAGCATCTGGGGCGGGAGCAGCATCGACATGGTGGCCCGCTCGGCCTGGTCGCGTTCGACCGAGGCCAGCAGGTCGGCCGGGAACAGCTCCCCGAACACCGCCACCAGCTGGCGCAGGTTCTTGACGGTGTGGGCCCGCTGCCACTGGGCCGTCTCCCACTCGGCGCGGGTGACGTCCCGGAAGCCGGGCAGCCGCCGCCAGTCCGGCTCGGCCCACTCACGCTCGAGCGGGTAGGTGAAGGGCTGGGAGGCCGCGTGCGCCCTCGGGACCCGGGAGAAGAAGGGCCCGGGATTGGTGGTCTGCGCCATCGGTGGTGCCTTTGCGTCCGCAGGTGCCTGCTCGGCCTACCGGCAGGGTCCTTCGCAACCTGGGCCCCTGAGCCCAAGGCCGGCGCGTCCCGGGACGGTTGGCTCCGTCGACCGGGAGCGGCGCGGCCGCAGCCATCACGATAGCAGACCGGACAGTCGCGCTGAACCACCCGGCCGGTGACCTGCGGCGACGCTTGCGAGCCCCTAGGCCGAGCGGGAGGTGCTCGGTGCCGATGTAGTTGTGGCCGAGCTGGAGGGCCTCGCGCAGCGACAGCTCCAGGACCTTCTTGTTCCGGGGGGCGAACGGCAGGTGGCCGCTGGGCGCGCCCTCGCCCCGGCCGATGCGCGCCTCGAGCTCGGCCCGCAGGTCGTCGAGGGGGATGCCGAGGCCGGTCAGGGTCCGGGTGCCGGCGCTGTCGCCGTCCACGGCGAGCAGACCGAGCAGCAGATGCTCGGTGGCGACCTCGGGATGGCCGAGGCGCCGGGCCTCCTCCTGGGCGAGCACGACCGCCTGCCTTGCCTTGTCGGTGAACCGTTCGAACATCTGCTCCCTCCGTCCGGTTGTCGCCTGCTCAAGCCAGGCCGTCAGCTCGTCGACGCCGACCCGGCCGCCGGCCACCCCGGCCAGCAGGTAGCGGACGGCCGCCGGCGCCCCCAGGTCGACGGCGTCCAGGCCGTGCAGGGCGAGCAGCTGGCAGGCGGCCAGCAGGGCCACCTCGGCGCTGCGGGGGCCGAACACCTGGCCGTGGACGATCCCCTGCAGCAGCGTGGCCGCCTGCCGCGACGGCCCGCCCGGGGCGTCCCGCGCGGCGGCACGACCGACGCGGCCGCCTCCAGGTCGGTCAGCGCCAGCACGGCCGCCCCGTCCAGGTCCAGGGCGCGGCCGGCCACCAGGACCAGGCCGGCCAGGTCCAGCGAGGTCACGCGCCGGGGCCCTCGTCCCGGAGCGCCTGCAGCAGGCGCTGGTGCCTGGCCAGGTTCTCCTCCAGCAGCGCCACGAAGCGCTCGTCGCCGCGGCGCTCCTCGACCAGGCGGGCCACCGCCTCCCGGAGCACGTCGGAGACCGAGCGGCCCTCGACCTCGGCCACCGTCTGGAGACGCTCGGCCAGCTCGGGGTCGAGCCGGAGCATGATGTTCTTGGTCCCTGCCGGTCGCTCTGCCATCTTGATATCAAGATAGCAGATGCATCACCCGCCGGGCCAGTGGGCGGCCGCCTCTTCGAGGGAGCCGTAGCGGCCCTCCAGGCGCCAGCCGGCCATCACCGCCGGGGCGACGAAGCGCAGCCGCGGCGGGGCCAGCGGGCGGGCCACCCGCAGGCCGAGCACGCTGGCCCGGAGCAGGGCCCGGCGGGCCGGGCCGCCGCGGACGCCGTAGAGCCGCCGCAGCGGCTCAGGCAGGGTCTGGAAGGCCAGGAACCCGATCAGGCCCCACAGCGGCCGGCGGGGGACCTCGCCGGGCGGGTCGGCGATCAGGTCGGCCACCCGGCGGGCCCCGTCGGTCATGCGCAGGATGCCCGAGGCCATCACCTCGTCCAGGTAGGCACGCAGGGCCGGCACCGTCGGCGGGATCCGCTCCCGGGGCAGCCGCAGCAGCTCGGCCGAGACCATCGACTCCTGGTGGAAGGCCTGGCGGCCGGCGTCGTCGAGCCGGCCGACGGTCAGGCGCTCGAAGGTGAGGAAGCTGTCGACCAGGCAGGCGTGGACCCACAGCAGCAGCTCCGGGTCGCGGGCGTCGTACCGCAGCCCGGTGACCGGGTCGACGCCCTTGATGCCCCGGTGGACGTCGTCGATCCGCTTGGAGGCGGCCAGCGCCTCCTCCCTGGTCCCGAACACCACCGTGTAGGTCTGGCGCAGGGTCCGCTCCAGGCGCCGCCACGGCTGGTTGGCGTACATGCCGGTCTGGCGGGCCCCGGCGACGACCAGCGGGTGGGCCGAGTGCATCAGCAGCGCCCTGGCCCCGCCCAGCATCACCGTGGCCTCCCGCTGCACCCGCCAGGAGACCGACTCGGGGCCGAACAGCCCGGGATCGCCCGCCATGCACCCACGATAGCGGCCCGGCGCACCCGCGCATCCGCAGCCGGCCGCGCCGGGCCCGAAACCCGGCGGGTTATGACCTGGAGTCGTCGAGGACGACCGCGATGCCTTCTCCGTACCAGCTCTCGGTGTCCCATTTGACGAGGAGCGAGAGGCCTCGGTGGGCGCGCTGCCCATAGCGGAAGGACGAAATCGCGTTCGCGCCCAGCTTCTGTTGGAGTTCTGCCGTGAGACCTCGACGACGACGCGGCCGACCGATCTCGCCATGGCAAAGGAGTTCATCGCGCTCTCCAGCTTCTGCGGATCGAACTTCCCCCCGAAGAACCGGTCCTTCTGCGTCAGCACGCGATGGCTCCGGTGGAGCCGCCGCCGTCGGTCGAGCTGCTACAGCCGGTCGAGGACCTGGGCGTAGCCGCGGTCGTAGCTGACCGCGTCGGGCAGGAGCACGTGGAAGGCGGCTCCGCCGCCCCAGCGCTCGTCGACCCAGGCGTGGCCGCCGTGCAGGGCCGCGAACCGGGCCACCAGCGACAGCCCGATGCCGACGCCGCGGTGGTGGGCCATGGTCGGGGCGGGCCCGGGCCCGCTGGCCCGCCGGAACGCCTCGAAGATGGTGCCGGCCAGCTCGGCCGGCACGCCCGGCCCCGCGTCCTCGACGATCAGCTCCAGGTCGGCCCCCCTGGCCAGCGCCCTGACCCACACCCGGGTGCCCGGGGGCGTGTGCCTGGTCGTGTTGAGCAGGAGGTTCTCCACGATCCGCTCGACCTTGGGGCCGTCGATGAACGCCTGGATGGGCTCGGCCTCGATGTCGATCGGCCAGCCGGCCAGCTGGTCGACCTCGGTGACCACCCGGTGGACGAGCTCGCGGACGTCGGTCAGGGAGCGGTTGGGCTCCAGCACCCCCTCCTCGAGCCGGTTGAGGTCGAGCAGGTCCTTGAGCAGCCGCTCCAGCTTCCTGGTCTTCTCGACCAGCATCCCGACCAGGTCGAGGGCCTGCTCGCGGGGCAGGTTGAGCCGGGTCCGCTCCAGGGTCACGGCGACCCCCAGCATGGCCGTGAGCGGGGTGCGCAGGTCGTGGGAGACGGCCCGCAGGAAGGTGTCCTTCATGTCGTCGGCGGCCCGCAGCCGGTCGGCGGCCTCGAGCTCGCGGCGCAGGCCGTCCTTGAGCTCCTGCTCGCGTTCGGACAGCTGCAGGACGGTGGCCCGGAGGCGGGCGTTGAGCTGGCGGTTCTCGATCAGGGCGACGATCTGGCGGGCGATCACCAGCAGCCCGATCATGGTGCCGGTGTAGACCAGGAAGTCGTCGAAGTCGCCGGTGACGATCTGGATGACCAGGGCGGTGACGGCGGCCACGACCAGCGGCGCGTACGGGAGGGCGAGCCGGGTGATCGACGGCTCCTCCTCGTCGTCGCTGCGGCGCAGCTCGGCGACGGTCGGCTTGAGGGCGGTGGCGCACAGCAGCAGCCAGCCCACCACCCAGCCGGCGTCGACCATGGCCCCGGTGGCGTAGCTGTCGGTCGGGATCTTGTAGGCGAAGCCGAGGTCGGCGATGAGCAGCGAGAACACCGCGGCCGCGATCATCGACAGGTGCACGACGCCCCGGCCCCGGGACCGGGTCAGCAGCACCAGCACGATGGTGCCGGCCACGATGTCGCCCAGCGGGTAGGCCAGGCAGATGGCCCGCTGCAGGGCCGAGGAGGTGCCGTTGGAGCGGAAGGCTTCGCCGAGCACGGTGGCCCAGCCGAGGAACAGCAGGGAGGCGGCGATCAGCAGGCCGTCCAGCAGGGTCCGCAGCCGGGCCGTGGCCCGGGTAGGGGCGGTCGGGAAGGCGAGCACCCCGGCGATCAGCAGCGGCAGCGCGGTCAGGTAGCCGAGGTCGGCCAGCGACGGCACCGGCGGCTCCCCGGAGCGGAGCTCGATGACCGTCCAGATGACCTGGCCGAGGCCCCAGGCCAGGGCGGCCGAGCCGAGCAGCCGCCAGGCCCGGTGCAGCGAGGCGGTCCAGGCCCGGCCGAAGCCGTACGGGTTGCGGCGGGCGGCGCTGTAGCAGGCCGAGGCCGCGATCAGGGCGGCTCCGGCCTGGACGAGGTCGCTGAACAGCGTGGTGACGGTGGGCCCGCCGAAGCCGAGCCAGACCCAGACCAGGAAGAGGGCCGCCAGCGCCGCCGCGGCGGCGGCGACCAGGCGGAAGCTGCGCACCTCTCTTCGCTTCTTGGCCTTGACCGTCACGGTTTCATCACGGTGGCCCCACGAAGACGCGAGCTGGCAGTTCCCGAGCGCCACCCAAAAAGGCGCAAGGCGAGTCCATACGATACACGAGCAGAGGCCGACGTTCCCGTCACCTGGTCACGATGGACTAGCCCGGTGGCGGCGCCACCCTGCTTGCTCATCGCGTTCCTCCCCCACTTCTCAGCCGCCAAACTCTACAACGTCGCGACAAGGGCGACCATGACGCTTCCGTCTTGGCGCGACATTGCTGTCGTTCACAGCTTGGGGGCGCATTCTCGGTCATGACGTGCCAACATGGAAGGCCGCGCACGCCCCCGGGAGCCGCCATTTGCACCGACCGCCAGCGCCGCCCGTGACCTTGGTCCGCCGCCTGCGGGCGGGGGGCGTCGGCCTGATGGCGCTGCTGGCCTGGGCGGTGGTGGCACCCGGGTTCGTCCCCGGCGGGGCCCTGGCCGCCGGCTCGGGGGCCGGGCCGGCCGCCGGCGTCACCCCGGCCACCGAGCCCGGCGCCGCCGAGTGGGCCCGGCTGCGCACCCTGGCCTGGCAGCGGGGCCGCGAGGCGGCGGCCTCGGCCGAGCGTGACCGGGCGGCCGCCCGCCGGGCGGCCGGCGGGGCCGGCGCGACCTCCACCCCCGCCGCCTGGGTGGTCCCGGCGGGGGGCGGCGCCACCATCCCCGCCCTCACCCTGCGCGCCTACCGCGAGGCGGCGGCCTGGGCGGCCGGGTTCGACCCCGGCTGCCGGCTCTCCTGGACGGTGCTGGCCGGCATCGGCCGCATCGAGTCCAACCACGGCCTGTTCGGCGGGCCGGCGACCCGGTTCAGCCCCGCGGGGACGGTGAGCCCGGCGATCACCGGGCCGCCGCTGGACGGCGACGGGGTGGCCGCCATCCCCGACAGCGACGGCGGCCGCTGGGACGGGGACACCACCTGGGACCGGGCGGTCGGGCCGATGCAGTTCCTCCCCGGGACCTGGCGGTCGCTCGGCCGCGACGGCAACGGCGACCAGGTGGCCGACCCCAACAACCTGTTCGACGCCGCGGTCAGCGCCGCCGGGTACCTGTGCCTGAGCGGCGACGGGGACCTGACCGACCCGGCCCGGCTGCGCCGGGCGGTCTACGGCTACAACCACTCCTGGCCGTACGTGGACGCGGTGCTCGGCTGGGCCCGCCTCTACCAGGGCGGGGTGGTGGCCGGCCCGGACGCGCCCGGCGGCGGGCCCGCCCCGGCCAGCACCGCCGCGCCCACCACGGGCTCCGCCGCCCCGACCACTACCCGCCGCCCCACCACGACCCGGCCCCCGACCAGCACCACCCACCGGCCGACCACGACCCGGCCCAGCACCACCGCGCCCTCGACCACCGGCGCCCCCACCACCACCGAGCCGTGCCAGCCGACCACCACCAGCACCACCACCGACGGCTCGACCACCACCACCTCGTCGACCACCACGACCACCACCCCCGACGGCTCGACCACCACCACGACCACCCTCCCCCCCTGCGCCTAGTCCAAGGAGGCGCGCGCGCTCCGCCCGGCGAGCGACCGCACCCGCTCCTGGCTGGACCTTCGTCAGGACCAGGCGGCCAGCTCGGCCTGGAGGCGGGGGCGGGCCCAGGCGAGGAACAGGGCGAGCATGTAGGGGGTCTCGGGCCAGGCGCGGCTGGCGGGGCGGGTGAGGGTGCCCCACAGCGAGCCACCGACCCCGGCGCCGTAGACGTCGTTGAAGCGGTCGATGCGCCGCACCCAGCCGTGCCACCAGGCCGGGTCCCAGACCACCTGGCCGCCGTCGCGGCCGTAGGCGAGCCGGTTGACCGAGGCGAACGCCCGCCAGCGCCAGCGGGTCCCGGGCGGCCGCCCGCGGCGGCCGAGGTAGTAGGCGCGCAGGGCGGCCGACAGCGGCTGGCCGGCGGCCAGGGCCCACTGGGCGCGGACGGCGAACACGTCGACGTCGCCGTACAGGTCGGCGTCGGGGGCCGACATCAGGTAGTAGGCGTCCTTGTCGGGCACGGCCAGCTGGCGCGAGACCCTCGGGTCGGGGGCGCCCTCGGCGTGCTTGGTGGTCCAGACCGAGGCCATGCCGACGTCGGCGACCCAGCCGGTGGCGTCGATGTTGGGCACGCCGTAGGTGGAGAACGGCACACAGGTGCGGGGGTGCAGCAGCGCCTCCAGGCCCAGGAACAGGTGGCCGATGTCGACCTGCTCGCCGGAGGGGAGCAGGACATAGGGCGAGGGGTTGTCGCCGACGCCGTTCTCGTCGGCCCTGGCCGTCAGGTGGCGGTGGGCGGTCCGGCCCAGCCGCGGGTTGCCGTGCAGCGTCCTGGCCCCGTGGGCGCGGGCGTCGGGCAGCAGCTGGGAGACCAGGAAGCCCGAGTAGTAGGTGTTGCGGATGCGCGAGAGCAGGTCGGCGGGGGAGTCGCCGGGGAAGGCGCGCTCGGCCTCCTCCAGGTAGCCGACGAAGCGGTCGACCGGGACGACCGCCTCCGGGCCGGTCAGCGCCGGCGGCCAGGGGCAGCCGGCTCCGCGGGCCCAGCGCCGCGACCAGAGGCGGGAGGCGGTCTGGCGCCGGCTCAGCTCGACGCCGCGTTTGGTGGCGGCCCAGAGGGCCTGGGCCCGGCCCCGGGCCGAGTGGTCCACCTGGATGTGGTGGATGGCCGGGAACAGGGTCCGGATGGTCGCCACCGGGGCCGGGGGCTCCTGGACCGCCGTCCCCGGCGGGGCCACCACGCGCAGGTGGGCCGGGGCGACCGGGCGGTCGGCCAGTGCCAGCTCGGCCTGCTGCTTCATCGCAGATCTCCGGCTCGGGATCCCACCTGGGTCCGGTCGACGGACCCGTCTCGGACAAGCATGCCGATCAACGCTGAATCAGGCAATCACGTACGAGAAAAAACTTGTGCGGCAAGGACGACGAAGCGCCCGTTCATACCAGCCGGCGGTCGCTGGCCCAGCGGGTCAGCTCGTGGCGGCTGGACAGCTGGAGCTTGCGCAGCACCGACGAGACGTGGGTCTCGACCGTCTTGACCGAGAGGTGGAGGCGGCGGGCGACCTCCTTGTAGGTGAAGCCGCGGGCGATGTGGCGCAGGACCTCGCGCTCGCGGGCGGTCAGCTGGTCCAGCTCCGGGTCGACCACGCCGGTCAGGTCGCCGTGGAAGGCGTCGAGCACGAACCCGGCCAGCCGGGGGGAGAACACGGCGTCGCCGCCCTGGACCCGGCGGATGGCGGCGGCCAGGTCGGGCGGGGAGATGGTCTTGGTCACGTACCCGCGGGCCCCGGCCCGGATCACCCCGATCACGTCCTCGGCCGCGTCCGACACCGACAGGGCCAGGAAGCGGATCTCCTGGTCGGTCTGGCGGACCGCCTCCAGCACCGCCCGGCCGCCGCCGCCGGGCAGGTGCACGTCCAGCAGGACCACGTCGGGGCGGGTGCGGCGGATGCCGTCGACGGCCGCGTCCACCTCGCCCGCCTCCCCGACGATCTCGAACTCCGAGCCCAGCTCGGCCCGCAGCCCGGAAAGGAAGAACTGGTGGTCGTCGACCAGGAACACCTTGATCATCGGGGCACCCCCTTGGAAGAGCTGCCCGATCCACCGGGGCACCCCTTCGGGGTTCCCCGGACCCCTCCGGCCGAACCCCTCCGGATCATGGCTGGCTCCTCGGCAGGTGGAGCTGGACCTCGGTGCCCTCGCCGGGGCTGGAGAGGAGGGTGGCGGTGCCGCCGTGGCGCCGGATCCGGCCGCGGATCGAGTCGGCGATGCCGCGCCGGTCGGTCGGCACCTGGTCGGGGTCGAACCCCTTGCCCTCGTCGCGCACGAACCCGCTGAGCTCGTCCGGCTCGACCTCGACATAGACCGACACCAGCGGCGCCCCCGAGTGCCTGGCCGCGTTGAAGGCCGCCTCCTGGCAGGCGTCGACCAGCGCCCGCCCGGCGTCGTCGAGTGGGGCGTCGCCGACCACCACGACGTCCACGGGCACGTTGTGGCGCTGCTCGACCCGGGTCGCGATCGCCTCGACGGCCGGTCGCAGCCGGCCCTCGGGCGGCACCGGGGCCTGGTACAGCCAGGCCCGCAGCTCCCGTTCCTGGCGGCGGGCCAGGCCGACGACCTCGGGCGACGCGGACGCCCGCTGGATCAGGGCCAGGGTGTGGAGCACCGAGTCGTGCAGGTGGGCGGCCATCTCGGCGCGGGCCTCGGAGCGGATCCGCCCCCGCCGCTCCTCGGCCAGCTGGCTGGCCAGCCGGGTCGCCCAGGGGCCGAAGATGAGGCCGAGGCCGATCAGGGTGATCGCCACCCCCAGCAGCACGTCGCCGGCCGCGGCCAGGTCGGGCCCGGTGTTGGCGAACCCCAGCCCCAGGCCGGAGGCGACCAGCAGGCCCCCGACCACGATCCGGATGAGGCCGACCCGGCCGGTGAGCAGCGCCTCGATCGGGTTGCCGGGCAGGCGGGCCCAGCGGGCCCGGTCGCGCTCGTCGCCGCGGGCCCAGATGACCGCCGAGCCGGCCGCGGCCAGGGCGATCGGCCAGACGATCTGGTCGCCGAACCAGAGGCCGATCTGGCGCAGCAGCAGCAGGCTGCCGAGCACGATGCAGCCGAGGGCGAAGGCCAGGCGGGGCGACGGCCGCCGGACCGGCCGGGGGGCGTCGGTGTCCGGCTCCACCGAGACCGCCCAGGCCAGCAGGTACAGGGCGAGGCCGGCGCCGCCGGCGATGGTCAGCACGGCGAAGGCGACCCGGACCAGGACCGGGTCGACGCCGAGCTGCTCGCCGAGCCCGCCGGCGACGCCCAGCAGCACCCGGTTGGACCGGCTGCGGACGAAGGCGGCCGAGCTGGCCGGCCGCTGCGGGACCTGGGTGGCCGTGGTGCGTCCCTCCAAGGGTGGCGGTGGTCTCCCGGCCATGGTGGCATGCGCCGCACGGGGCGGCCATGGGGGTCGACCCTGAGCGGCCGCGGCCGGGGTCGGGGATCGCCGAGGGTGATCCCCGATGGCGGCCGGCAAGGCGCCGGGGCACGCTGCAACGGCAAGGTCCCACAACCGTCACGAGGAGCACCCGCCATGTCCGAGCGTCCCCCCGAGGCCCCGCCAGGGGAGCAGGCGCCATCCCCGCCCAGCCCGCCGTCCCCGACCCAGCCCCTGCCCCCGGCGCCCGGGGCGACCGCGACCCAGCCCCTGCCCCCGGCGCCCGGGGCGACCGCGACCCAGGCCCTCCCGCCGCCGCCGGTGGCACCGGCCGGGGGCGTGCGGCGGCTGGTGCGGCGCAGCGACCGGCGGATGGTCGCCGGCGTGGCCGGCGGCATCGCCGACTACCTGGGCATCGAGGCCTGGATCGTCCGCATCGGCTTCGTCGTGCTGATCCCCTTCGGGGGCTTCGGCGCGCTCGCCTACCTGATCGCCTGGCTGCTGATCCCGGCCGCCGGGAGCGAGCACTCGCTGGCCGCCGCGGTGGTGCACCGCCCGCCCAGCGGCCTGCGCAGCTACCTCGGGGTGGCCCTGATCCTGCTGGCGGTGGCCATCCTGGCCAGCGCCTTCTCCCAGCCCCAGGTGATCTGGGCGATCGTGCTGATCGCCTTCGGGGTGTTCCTGTTCCGCCACGACGACGCCGAGCCGCCCGACCGCCCGCCGCCAGCGGGCGGCGGGCCCGGCCCGGCGGCGGCGGCCAGCGGCACGCTCCCGGCGGTCGAGCCGCCGGCCGCCACCACCACCGAGCCGCTCGGCCCGTCCCCCGGCCCCGGGGACACCGCCACCGCCACCATCCCGGCCGACCTCCCGGTCTGGGCGCCGCCGCCGCCACCGCCCGGCCCGACGGCCGCCTGGGGCGCCCCGCCCCCCAGGCGGCCGCGCCGGCGGCCGTTCCTCGGCCCGCTGACCTTCGCCGTCGCCCTGATCGTCACCGGCCTGGTCCTGGTCCTGGACAACCTGGGCGTGGTCGACCTGTCGATCGGCCAGGAGCTGGCGGTGTTCCTGACCGTCCTCGGCGGCGGGCTGCTGGCCGGCACCTGGTGGGGGCGGGCCTGGGGGCTGATCCCGGTCGGCCTGGTGGCCGTGCCGCTGGTGGCCGTGGCCGCCCTGGCCGGCCCGGTCCCGGTCCAGGGCGGGGTGGCCGAGCGCCTGTTCCGGCCGGCCACCGCGGCCGAGGTCCGCCCCAGCTACCGCCTGGCCGGCGGCGAGCTGATCCTGGACCTGTCCAAGGTCGAGCCCGCCCCCGCCGCCCGGCCGGTCCAGGCCAGCGTGGCCGGCGGGCGGCTGCTGGTGGTGGTGCCCGACGAGGTGGCGGCCAGGGTCCGCGGCCGGGTCGGGGTCGGCGCCCTCGACCTGCTCGGCCACGTCGACAACGGGGCCCAGGTCGACTCGACCGTCGACGTGCCCCCGGTCAAGGCGCCGGCCAAGGGCGCCGCCCCGAGCGTCGACCTCGACCTGATGGCCGGCTACGGCGTGGTCGAGGTCCGCCGGGCCAGCGACCCCCGCGCCCTCGACGAGGTCGGGCCGTTCGACCAGCGCCTGCCCGAGCCCGCCCCGACCACCACCCTGGAGACCCGATGATGCGCCGCCACGAGCTCGACCCCGTCTCGCTCACCTTCGGCTTCGCCTTCACCGGCCTCGGCCTGCTGTTCCTGCTCGGCCGGGCCGACCAGGCCCTGCGCCTGCACTGGGTGTGGCCGCTGCTCCTGCTGGTCCTGGGGGCCGGCATCCTGCTCGACATCGCCCGCGACCAGCCCCGCCCCGAACCCGAACCTCAGGTCGAGGTTGAACCCGAGCCGGAGGGCGACGGGGTGGCGGGCGACGGGGTGGCGGACGACCGCGAGCAGCCGGTCTGAGGCTCCGCTAGGCTCGGCCCATGGCGCGGGTCGACTACGACCGGATGGCGCCCGACTACGTCGCCGGGCGGGCGCTGCCCCCGGAGGGGCTGGCGCCGTGGCGGGCCGCGATCGCGCCCTGGCTGCCCGAGGGGGCCGGGCGCTCCCCAGTGCTCGACCTGGGGGCCGGGACCGGCCAGTTCGCGGCCGCCATCGCCGGCTGGTTCGGGGTCCGGGTGGTCGCCGTCGAGCCGTCGGGCGGCATGCGCGCCCAGGCGGCCCGCGCCCACCCCCACCCGGGGGTGGCCTGGGTCGCGGGGGTGGCCGAGCGGCTGCCCCTGCGCGACGCCAGCTGCGCCCTGGCCTGGGTGTCGACCGTCGTCCACCACCTCGACGACCTGGACGCGGCCGCCGCCGAGCTGGGCCGGGTGCTGCGGCCCGGCGGGCCGGTCCTGGTCCGCCAGGCCTTCCCCGGCCGGATGGACGAGGTCAACCTGTACTCGAGGTTCTTCCCGGCCGCGGGGGCATGCCTGGTCGAGGGCGGCGGCCTGCCCGGCGTCGAACGGGTGGCGGCGGCCTTCGCCGCCGCCGGCTTCGGGGTCGAGGCCCTCCACAAGGTGGCCCAGGTGAGCGCGCCCAGCCTGGCCGCCTACCGGGACAAGGTCCGCCGCCGCGCCGACACCGGCCTGCGGCTGCTGGCCGACGACCAGTTCGCGGCCGGGCTGGCCGCCCTCGACCGGGCCGTGGCGGCCGAGACCGTCCCGGCCCCGGTGATCGACCGCCTCGACCTGCTGGTCCTGCGCCGCCGGCCCTAGGTCGGCTGGGCCGAGCGCTGCTGGTCGAGGGCGACGTCGGCCAGGGCGCGGATGAACGCCGGCGAGGTGTTCAGCAGCTCGATCCGGTGGAAGGCCAGCCCGGCCTCCTCCGCCTCCTCCCGGGCGGCGACGTCGATGTCGTAGAGGATCTCCAGGTGGTCGGCGAGGAACTGGACGGGCACGACCAGCACCGCGGCGTGCCCCTCGGCCCGCAGGCCGGGCAGCAGGTCCTTGAGGTCGGGCTTGAGCCACTCCTCGGGGCTGTGGCCGGCCGACTGGTAGGCGAACTGCCAGCGTCCCCGGTCCAGGCCGGTCCGCTCGACCAGCGCGTCGATCGTCTCGGCGATCTGGTCCAGGTAGCCGGGGTCGCGGTCGACCACCGCCTTGGGCAGGCTGTGGGCACAGAACAGCACCGGCACGTCCGGATCGAGCCGCTCCAGGGCCTGGGTGACCCGCTCGGCCAGGGCGTCCAGGAACGCCGGGGTGCGGTGCCAGGGCCCGGCCAGGACGACCTCGGCGCCGTCGCCGAGCCGCCAGGCGGCCGCGTCAAGGGCCCGCCGGTAGCCGCCCATGATCACCGGCGACCACTGGGGCGAGAGCACGATCCCGACCAGCCGCCGCACGCCGGCCACGGCCAGGCGGGCCACCGCCTCGTCGATGGTCGGCTCGGAGTGGAGCATCCCGGCCTCCACCCGGTAGCGGCCCTCGCCGTGGTCGGCGTCGAGCCGGCGCTGGAGCGCGGCCGCCTGCTCGCGGGTGATGCGGACCAGCGGCGACCAGCCGATCAGCCGGTAGCGGCGCTGGAACTCGGCCACCAGCTCCGGGTCGGGGTCCCTGCCCCCGCGCACGCTGCGCAGGTAGGCCGGGACCTCCTCGGCGCTGGCCGCCGAGCCGTAGGTCATCAGCAGCACGCCAACGGGGGGGTCCGGGGGACCGCCGGGGTGGTCCCCCGGAGGGTCGGGGGGGTCCGGGGGACCGCCGGGGTGGTCCCCCGGTGCGACGGGGGGTTCAGGCAACGGCGGTCCTCTCGGTGGCCAGGTGGACGTGCTCGACCAGGCGGGCCAGGTGGTCGGAGGGGGTGTCGGGCAGCACCCCGTGGCCCAGGTTGAAGACGTGGCCGTCGCGGCCGCCGGCCGCGGCCAGCACCCGGTCGGCCTCGCGGGCCACCACCTCGAAGGGGGCCAGCAGCACCGCCGGGTCCAGGTTGCCCTGGATGCCCCTGCCGGGCCCGATCCGCCGCCAGGCCTCGTCCAGGGGCACCCGCCAGTCGACGCCGACCAGGTCGCCGCCGGCGGCGGCCATCGCCTCCAGCAGCCCGACCGTGCCGGTGCCGAAGTGGATGGCCGGCACCCCGGTGGCCCGCACGGCCTCGAAGATCCGGCGGCTGTAGGGGAGCACGGCGGCCTCGTACTCGCGCCGCCCCAGGTCGCCCATCCAGGAGTCGAACAGCTGCACCACCTGGACCCCGGCGGCGACCTGGGCCCGCAGGTAGCGGACGGTGACCTCGGTGAGGGTCTCCATCAGCCGGTGCCACAGCACCTCGTCGCCGTACAGCAGGGCCTTGGCCCGGGCGTGCTCCTTGGAGGGCCGGCCCTCGATCAGGTAGGAGGCGACCGTGTAGGGCGCCCCGGCGAAGCCGATCAGGGCGGCCCGGCCGCCCAGGTCGCGCCGGAGCAGGCGGATGGTCTCGAACAGCTCGGGGGTGGCCTCCTCGGCCTCGACCACCCGCAGGGCCTCGACAGCGGCGGCGTCGCGCACCGGCCGGTGGACGATCGGGCCGACCCCCGGGTCGATCGAGAAGGGCACGCCCATGCCGTAGAGCGGCAGCATGATGTCGGCGTACAGCACCGCCCCGTCGACCGCCAGCACGTCCACCGGCATGGTGGTGACCTGGGCGCACAGCTCGGGGGTCCTGGTGATCTCCAGGATGTCGTGGCGCTCGCGCAGCGCCCGGTAGCCGGCCAGGCAGCGTCCGGCCTGGCGCATGAACCAGACGGGGGTGCGGTCGACCGGCTCGCCCCGGCAGGCGGCCAGCATCCGGGCTTCTCCCATGGCGCTAGAGCGTAGGCGAAGGCCGCCCGGAACGCTCGTCAAGTGATCTGTTTACGTACCCGGCCGATGGTGGTAGAGATGGGGCGTCGATAGCCCAGGCGACTTGGTCGCGGCCCGTCCGCGACGAAGGGGGCGGATGGCTTGGAGACTCCACCCGACGGGTAGTCGGCGGACCACGCTCCCGGTGGCCCGCCATCTCGAACGTCCGCCGGCCGACGGCACCTGAACTGCTCAGCTCGCGGCGGCCGCGCTTCCTCCACCGGCCCGACCGCGAACGCCGGCATCCTCCGCCGGCCGACGGACGAACCTGACGGCCCCCGCTCGCCGCGGGGGCCGTTTGCCGTCCACAGGCTGCATTTTCTCTCGGCGGGCGGGCTGTGCTATCGTCCGCTGCCAGCGTTCCGGTTTCCCCCATTCCGGACCCCCCCGCAGTTTCTCGATCCGTGCCCCCGACGGAGGCGAGACGTGCCGAGATCCCGCTTCATCGCGGCCGGGCTCATCATGGCCGCCCTCGTCATCGGCGTGGCCGTCCCCGGCGGCGCCGACGACTTGGCGACGGCCAAGAGCCGCCAGAAGAAGCTGCAGGCCGCCCTCGACGACGCCACCGCCGAGCTGGACCAGATCGAGACCGAGCAGAGCCTGGCCGAGCAGCGGCTCCAGGCCGCCAACAGCCGCCTCGGCTTCGTCCGCGACGACCTCGCCCGGGCCCGGCGGCGGCTCAGCGGCCACGTCGCCTCCCTCTACAAGGCCGGCGGCACCCGCCCGCTGTCGGGGATCCTCGGCAGCAGCGCCGAGGTGGTGGTGAGCCGGGTCGAGTTCGAGACCATCCTCCAGGAGGGCCAGGTCGCCGCCGTGGCCGACGCCAAGATCGCCTACGACAGCTACGAGGCGGCCATCGCCGACGTCAAGGCGGCCATGGAGCAGATGACCAAGCTCCAGGCCCGCTCCAAGGCGACGGTGGCCAAGCTGACCCGCACCTTCGAGAAGGCCAAGCAGAGCGCGGACAAGCTGGCCGGGTTCAACCCCACCCACCTGGTCAACGGTCGCTTCGAGTCCTGCCCGGTGTCCAAGCCCTACTCGTTCGTCGACTCCTGGGGCGCCCCCCGCTCCGGCGGCCGCACCCACAAGGGGACCGACATCATGAACCCCCTGGGCAACACGGTGCACGCCATCGTCGACGGGGTCGTCACCCGCCAGACCAACAGCTCGCTCGGGGGCATCAGCCTGTACCTCAGGGGCGACGACGGCAACGAGTACTACTATGCCCACCTCATGCGGTACGCCTCGGCCGTCGGCCAGCGGGTCAAGGCGGGCGAGCTGATCGCCATCAACGGCCAGACCGGGAACGCCCGCTTCACCGCCCCCCACGTGCACTTCGAGGTCCACCCGGGCGGGGGCGCCCCGGTCGACCCGTACCCCTACGTCAAGGCCGCCTGCGGCTGACGGAGCGCGCAACAGTTCGCCGCGGGGGCGGCCGATAGAACAAGCATGTTCCCGCGGGCCTCGCGCGTCTTCGTCGGCGTCGAGGTGGCGTTCGGCGCCGCCTATTTCCTGCTGCCGCCATCTGGCCTGCGGGCGGCCGTGTACAGCGGGATCTCCCTTGGGATGGTCGTGGCCGTGGTCGCCGGGGTCCGGCGGTGGCGGCCGGCGCAGCCGACGGCCTGGTACCTGATCGCGGGCGGGCAGCTGCTGTTCTCGGTCGGCGACGCCATCAGCTACTACCGCGAGTGGGTGCAGCATGGCGAGGTCCCGTTCCCGTCCCTGGCCGACGGGTTCGACCTGGCGTTCTATCCCATGCTGGCCGCCGGGCTGCTGCTGCTGGTCCGCGGCCGCGCCCCGGGGCGCGACGCCGCCAGCCTGATCGACGCCACCATCATCACCACCGGCGTCGGCATGCTGTCGTGGGTGTTCCTGATCGGGCCGTACGTCCGCCTGCCCGACCTCAGCCTGTCCCAGCGCCTGGTCTCGATCGCCTACCCGCTGGGCGACCTGCTGCTGCTGGCGGTGGCGGTGCGGCTGTGGCGGGCCGGCGGCGCCGGTGTGCTCTCCTCCCGGCTGCTCGCCTTCGGGCTGTTCAGCCTGATGGCGGCCGACACCGTGTTCGGCCTGGGCGTGCTCAACGACAGCTGGCAGGTCGGCGGGCCGCTCGACGCCGTCTGGATCCTGTACTACGTCGCCCTCGGGCTGGCCGCGCTGCACCCGTCGATGGTGTCGCTGTCCGAGCCGGCCCCGGCCGGCCCGCGGCTGACCAGGACCCGGCTGGGCCTGCTGGCCGCCGCCTCCCTGATGGCCCCGGCGGTGCTGGTCATCCAGGCGGCCCGCGGGGAACCCATCGACGTGGGCGTGATCGCCGGCGGGTCGCTGGTCCTGTTCCTGCTCACCCTGGCCCGGATGGGCGGGCTGGCCAGCGAGGTGGCCGCCCAGAACGAGCGCAAGCGGGCCATGCAGACGGTGCTGCGCGCGACCGAGCAGGAGCGCATCCGCCTGGCCGCCGACCTCCACGACGGCCCCGTGCAGGAGCTGACCGCGCTGCGCTACGGCCTCACCCGGGCCCGCAACCGGGTCCAGCTCGGCCAGCCCGAGCAGGCCGAGGCCCTGCTCGCCGAGCTCGAGAGCGAGCTGGCCGCCGGCATCACCGGGCTGCGGCGGCTGCTGGCCGAGCTGCGGCCGGCCGTGCTCGACGAGCAGGGCCTGGAGGTGGCGCTGCACAACCAGGTGCGGGCCTTCGAGGCGACCAGCGGGGTGGCCTGCGCCATCTCCACCGGGCTGGCGGGCCGGCTGGAGCCCGACCTGGAGACCGTCCTGTACCGGGTCACCCAGGAGTCGCTCAACAACGTCGGCAAGCACGCCGGCGCGTCCCGGGTGACGGTCTCGCTGGCCGCCGAGGACGGCGCGGTGCGCCTGCGCATCATCGACGACGGGGTCGGCTTCGACCCGGCCGCCGCCGCCCGCCTCCTCTTGGAGGGCCATTTCGGCCTTGCCGGCATGCGCGAGCGGGTCGAGATGGTCGGCGGCCACCTCAGCATTGATAGCGCCCCTGGCACCGGCACCACGGTCGCCGTGGAGATGGCGAGCCACTAGGGCAGCTACGCGACCCCGCGACCGTGGCCGCGGGTTCCTACGACCGCCAGGCGGCGACCACGGTCTCCCGGATCTGGTCGGGGCCGCAGTGCTTGGGGAGGAAGGCGAAGGCGCCGGCGGCAAGGACGGCCTCGGCGGACTCCTTGCTCTCGTAGGCGGAGAGGACCACGACCCGGACCCCGGGGAGGTCCTTGACGATCTGGGCGGTGGCCTCGAACCCGTCCGCGGTCGGCATCCGCAGGTCCATCAGCACCACGTCGGGGCGGAGCGAGCCCGCCATGGCCACGCCCTTGGCGCCGTCCGGGGCCTCGCCGACGACCTCGATGCCGGCGTCCTCGAGCACGCCCCGGATGGCGTTGCGGATGGCCGGTGCGTCGTCGACCAGCAGCACCCGCGGGCCGTCGGAGGCCTCGCCCTGCCGGTCCTGTCCCTGGCTGTCCTGTTGCTGGGTCATCGGCGCCTGATACCCACCTGAATGGTCAGTCAAGCCTCCCCGTTTGGGATGGCCGACGTTCGCCGGCGGCTCTCCTTACTAGGGTCGGCCACCGGGCCGCGAGGGTTGAGCGCGAGGTTAGGCGAACCTTTGCCAACCTGGTAACGTATGCCTGGATTGCCTCATTCAACCAGGTCAAGTGGTGCGCCCGGGAACTGGCTGGCGCGCTGGCTGGCGGCATGCGCCGACCTGGAGGACCTGTTCGCCCACCACCACCTGCTGGACGCGACCATCGAGGAGGTCGACGGCCGCCGCATCCGGGTCGGCGACCGCTGGCTGATCGACTTCGCCTCCTGCAACTACCTGGGGCTGGACCTGGACCGCGAGGTGATCGAGGCGATCCCGGCCTACCTGGACCGCTGGGGCACCCACCCCAGCTGGTCGCGGATGCTGGGCAGCCCGGCCCTGTACCGGCAGATCGAGACCCGGCTCACCGACCTGCTCGGCGCGGGCGACACGCTGCTGCTGCCCACCCTGACCCACATCCACGCCTCGGTCATCCCCGTGCTGGCCTCGGACGGGACCATCTTCGTGGACGCCAGGGCCCACAAGACCATCTGGGACGGCTGCCTGGCCGCCAGGGCCCATGGCGCCACCGTGGTCCGCTACGCCCACGACGACCCCGAGGCCCTGGAGCGGCTGCTGCGGCGCCACACCGCGACCCCGCGGCTGGTCTGCATGGACGGGATCAACTCGATGACCGGCAACCCGCCCCAGCTGGCCGCCTTCGCCGCCCTGGCCAGGGCCAGCGACGCGCTGCTGTATGTCGACGACGCCCACGGCTTCGGGGTGGTCGGGGAGCGCAGCCGCGAGGAGACCAGCCCCTATGGCCGCCGCGGCAACGGGGTCGTCCGCCACCTGGGCGAGGGCTACGACCAGCTGGTGCTCACCGGCGGCTTCTCCAAGGCCTACTCCTCGCTGCTGGCCTTTGTGGCCTGCCCGCCCGAGCTCAAGCGGCTGCTCAAGATCACCGCCCCCCCGTACCTGTACTCCGGCCCCTCCCCGGTGGCGTCGCTGGCCAGCGCCCTGGTCGGGCTGCAGGTGAGCGAGACCAGGGGCGACGAGCTGCGGGCCGTCCTCTGGGCCAGGACCCGCCGGGTGCTGGACCACCTGGAGAAGCTGGGGGCGTTCACCCTGAACCGCTCCGGCTTCCCGATCGTCGAGGTCCCCCTGGCCGACGCCGGCGACCTGGCCAGGGCCGGGCGCTTCCTGCTGGAGCGGGGCATCTACGTCACCCTGCCTTCTACCCGGGGGTGCCCCGCGAGGAGGTCGGCTTCCGCATCCAGCTGACCGCCGCCAACACCGACGACCAGGTCAGCGAGCTGCTGGCCGCCCTCGACCGGCTCGCCGACGTCGTCCCGCTGCGGCGAATCTGAGGGAACCGCCGCCCGCCGTTCCGGGTTATTCCCGCAACATCCGGGAAAAGAATCGAAACCGGAAGGGGGCGGGGGGCATGCACCGATTCGCCGGGCTGGACGGGGACCGCCCGCGACCGCGGCTGGCCGGGGGCCGCTCGCGTCCCGCCGTGCCCGTCCGGCCCGCCGGGTCGCTGCGGCGGCTGGAGCCGCTGGCGGCGGTGTTCCTCGGTCTGCACGGGGTGATGGTGCTGGCCAACCTGGGCGCCGAGCCCTGGCAGTGGGCCGGGGTCGGGCTGGTGCTGCTGGGCGGCCTGGCCGGGCTGGGCGGCCGCGGGCCCGCCTGGATGGTCCAGGCCAGGGCGCTGGCCATCCTGGTCGTGGGGATCGCCCTCCAGGCCACCGCCGGCGGGGCCGGCGGCTGGTTCGCGGCCTGGCCGTTCGTCCTGGTCGCGGTCTACCCGCTGGCCCTGCCGGGGCCGTCCGGGCTGGTCGTGGCCGGCCTGGCCGTGCTCGGGTACGTGCTGGTGGTCCGCCTGGCCGGCCCGGCGGTCGGCCCGGCCCTGGCCGTGGCCCGCGGCGTGCTGCTGGCCGGGCTGGCCGGCCTGGCCTGGGCGGCGGCCGGGGCCTATGCCCGCATGGCCGGCCTGGCCGTGGCGGCCGAGCTGGAGCTGGGCCGCCGCGAGCGGCTGGGCCGGGCCCTGCTGGACGCCCTGACCGACCCGACCTCGGTGCTCGACGGCCAGGGCCGGATCGTGGCCGTCAACCAGGCCTGGGCCCGGTCGGCGGCCGGCGGCCCGGCCGGGGCGGCCGTTGGCGACCTCGGCCACAGCTACCCGGCCGCCTGCTCGGCCGCGGCCGCCGCCGGCTACGGCGGCCTGGAACCGGCCGCCGGAGGGGTGGCGGCGGTGCTGGCCGGCGAGGCGCCGCTGTTCCGCTGCCGCTACCTGGCCCCGGGCGGCGCCGGCCCCTTCGAGGTGACCGTGACCCCTCTGGCCGCCGGCGACGGCGCCGTGGTCATCCACCGCCCCGCGGCCCCCGCCACCGTCTGACCGCCGCCCGCCTCCGTCCGGCCCGGCGGCGGCCGCTCCGCTAGCGTGTCCGCCGTGACCCTCCCCGACCGTCTCGGCCGGCTCGCCGGCGACGACCTCCCGCCCCCGCCCGGAGGACGCTGGTGGACACCGCTGCGGCTGGCCGTGGCCGCGGTGTTCGTGGCCGTGGCCGCCGCGGTCCTGGCCGGCCAGTGGCGGCAGGCACGGCCCCTGCTCGGCCGGCTCTCGGTCCCGGTCGTGCTGGCCGCCTGGGCGCTGGTCCTGGCCGGGATCTACGCCACCTTCCGCTCCTGGTAGGCGGCCATGGCCGCGGTCGGCGGCCGGCTCCACCACCCCGCGGCCATGCGCGTGTTCTACCTCGGCCAGCTGGGCAAGTACCTGCCGGGGACGATCTGGCCGGTGGTGACCCAGATGCGGCTCGGTCGCGACTACCGGGTGCCGCCGCGGGCCTCGGGCGCGGCCGTGGTCGTGTTCATGCTGATGCTGGTCGGCAGCGGCCTGGCCGTCGGGGTCGCGGTGATCCCGCTGCTGGGCCGGGACGCGTCGAGGGCGCCCGCTGGCTGGTCCTGGCTCTGCCCCTGCTGCTGCTGGCCCTCTCCCCGCCGGTCCTGGACCGGGCCCTCGGCCTGGCCCCGCGGCTGGCCGGGCGGCCGCCCCTGCCGGCCCCGCCGACCGCCGCGGCGCCCTGCCGGTGGCCGGCTGGGCGCTGGCGTCCTGGTGCTGCTACGGCGTCCAGGTCTACCTGCTGGCCCGCGCGCTGGGGGCCGAGGGCGGGGCGCTGCTCTGGCTGCAGGCCACCGGGGCGTTCGCGGCCGCCTTCGCCAGCGGGCCGCTGCGCCGCGCGGTCAGGCCTCCAGCGCCTCGGCCTCCCTGACC
>Ga0307278_10000380_pt1 | contig 22548 bp, 21 predicted proteins | sample ER_DNA_117_FD_194482 | JGI IMG/M metagenome (GOLD analysis project Ga0307278, IMG submission 194482) | Bulk soil microbial communities from the East River watershed near Crested Butte, Colorado, United States - ER_DNA_117 | ecosystem: Environmental > Terrestrial > Soil > Floodplain | place...
ACGATCTCGAACGGGCGCTTGATCACCGAGCAGTCGTGCTCGGGGGGGACGGCGGCGGGGTCGTCGCCAGGGTCCAGCACCAGGACCAGGCGGCCGCGGTAGCGGGCGCGGATCTCCTCGACCTCGTACAGGCGTCGTCCGGGCGCCACGTCGGCCACCACGGCGTCGATACGCACCTTGGGCAGGCTCGCCCAGTCCTCGGCGCTGCCGAGCTCGGTCACCCGGTCGGTGCCCAGCAGCGCCCGCAGGGCGATCGCCAGCGAGGCGTCGCGGCGGAGGAGAACAACGTGGTTGCCCATGCGTCAGGGGCTCCTACCTGGCGAAGATGGCAGCGATTCGCATGATAGCGGGCCCGAGGATCACCACGAACAGGGCCGGGAAGATACAGAAGAGTACGGGGAACAGGACCTTGATCGGGACCTTCATCGCCCGCTCCTCGGCGAGCTGGCGCCGCTTGACGCGCATCTCCCCCGCCTGGATGCGCAGGACGTTGGCGACCGAGACCCCGAACACGTCGGCCTGCACCATGGCGAGCACGAAGGCGGAGAGCTCCTGCACGTCGCAGCGCGCCGCCAGGTTGCGCATCGCCTCGTTGCGGCTGCGCCCGAGCTGCACCTCCTGCAGCGTCCGGTAGAGCTCCTCGGCCAGCGGGCCGGTGGTGCTCTTGGACACATGGGCGAGCGCGGCGTCGAACCCCAGCCCCGCCTCGACGCAGATGGTGAGCAGGTCGATCGAGTCCGGCAACGCCTTGCGGAGGCTGGCCTGGCGGCGCTGCACGGCGTTCGCGAGCACGACGTTGGGGACGTGGTAGCCGAACGCGCACAGGCCGGCGAGGACGAGCAGCAGCGGCCAGGCCGGGCCGAATGCGAGCACCGCCAGGCCGGCGACCGCGCCGAGGGCGAGCCCGGCGACCTTCGCGACCAGCACGCGGTCCGCGTCCCAGGCGACCGGGCTACCGGCCATCACCAGGCGGCGCCGGGTGGCATCCCTCCACCCGGCGGGGGTGCAGCGCCGCCCGACGGCGAGCGCGGCCTGGTACAGCGGCCGCAGGAACCGCTCCGTCGCCGGGCGGGCGAGCTCGCGGTTGCGGAGGTCGCTCGGGCGCAGCTCGATCGCCCGGAGCGCCTGCAAGGTCCGGTATGCCTCGCGGCGCTCGAACAGGAGCGACTGGACGGCGAGGGCGAGCGTGAACACCGCCAGGAACACGGCGGCGCCGGCGACCAGGAGCGCTGCTGGCATCGTGACCTAGACCTCGATCTCGGTGAGCTTCTTCATCCAGACGATGCCGCCGGCCATGAGGACGGCAGCCGCCGCCAGCATGAGCAGCCCGGTCCGGGTGGTGTACAGGGGCGACAGGAACACCGGGTTGAAGACGAGCAGGGCGCCGAACATCAGCACCGGCAGCACCGTGAGGATCGTGCAGGACAGCCGGCCCTCGGCCGAGAGGGCGCGGACCTGCCGCTTCAGCGCCGAGCGCTCGCGGATGGTCTGGCCGACCGTGCCGAGCACCTCGGCGAGGTTGCCGCCGACCTGCCGCTGGAGGTTGATGGCCATCACCGTCCACTCGAAGTCGATGCTGCCCATGCGCTCGGCCATGGCTTCGAACGCCTCCTCGAGCGGCCTGCCGAGCCGCGCCTCGGTGAGCACCCGCTGGAGCTCGCCGGCGACCGGGTCGCCGGCTTCCTTGGCGGCGGTGGCGACCGCCTGCTGCAGGCTGTGCCCGGCCTGCAGGGCACCGGCCAGAAGCTGCAGGGTGCCGGGGAGCTGCTCCTCGAACCTGGCTCGGCGCCGCGCGGCCCGCAGCGCCAGGAACAGGAACGGCACGACCGTGCCGAGCGGGACCGCCGCCAGGGTGAGCATCAGGCTCCGGGTCGCGACGAGCACCAGCAGCGGCAGGCCGAAGGCCGAGCCGAGCGAGACGAGCAGGTACTCGGCGACCCGTAGATTCAGCCCGGCGGCCTCCAGGCGGTCGAGGAACGCCTCCTCGAGGTGGCCCCGACGGACCAGGGACTCGGCCATGGCGGTGGCCCTGCCGGCCAGCTCGCTGGAACCGAACACCGTGGCGGGGCGCCGGTCGGCGACCGTGGGCGTGAGCGAGTACGGGGCGAGGCGCTTGCGCAGCCCGCGAACGGGGAGGCCGGGCCCGGGCCCGGCGCCGAGCAGCGCCAGCCCAGCGAGCAGCGTGGCGACGAACGCCAACGCGGCGACCACGTAGCGGCCCTGCTCCCGCTCGAGCGCCTCCAGGGCCGGGGCCGGCGGCGGGCCGGCCGGCATCGCGGGCCCGACCGCCCGCTGGCCGAGCAGCAGCATCCGCCGGACCGTGCGGCTGGTCCCGCCGACCTCGACGGTGAGCTCGAACGCGGCCGTGCGCCGCGTGCCGGCCGGCAGCTCCACATCGACCACGTACTGGGAGGCGAGCTCGTCGACGAGGCGCTGGTACAGGCCGGCCAGGTCGGCGCCGGAGGCGCCGGTCACCGCCGTGACGCCGGTGCGCCTGGACAGCTCACGCAGCGCCTCCGGGTCCTGCTCGTAGCCGGGCACGGTCAGGCCGATGGTGTAGACGGCCACGTTGGCGGCCCTGGCCGCGGCGACGGCCTGCTCGAAGGTGGCGCGGGAGCCGTCGTCCCGGCCGTCGGACAGCAGCACCATGGTGCGCTGGCCGGCCTCCCTGGCGAGCAGCCCGGAGGCCAGCACCACGGCGTCGCGCAAGGCGGTGTCGCCGGCGGCGCGCAAGCCGGCGATGGCGGCCCGGACCCGCCGCCGGTCGGTGGTGAGCGGCTGGACGACCCGCGGCCTGGTGGCGAACGCGACCACGCCGATGCGGATGCCGTCCCGCAGGTCGGTGGCGAACCGGTCGGCGGCCGCGCGGGCCAGGCCGATGTTGTCGCCGGCGAGCATGCTGCCGCTGGTGTCCACGACCAGCATCACCGCGAGCCGCCGGCCGGTGGCCTCCAGCGGCTCGGCCCGACCGACCGTGGCGGGCCTGCCGTCGACCGTCGCCCTGAACGCGCCGGCCGCCAGGCGCCCGCCGTCCCAGGCCGACCCGGAGAGGGAGACGGTGGCCAGCAGGTGGCCGGGCGCCGAGGCGGTGTCGGCGTCGCGCAGCTCCACACGCAGCTCGCCCTGGCCGGCCGCCGCGGCGCCGCGGGCGGAGCCGGACAGCGCCACGGAGGCGAGCAGCAGGGCCGCCAGCAGCGACCGGCAGGCCACGGCCCGAGGCCTCACGGCCGCCTCGCCAGAGGAATCGTCCCACTGTCGTGCAGGAACAGCTCCGGGTCGATACGGGTGCCCTGGTCGCTGAGGCGCTCCATGAACCGCGGGCACAGGCCGGTCGGCTGGACGGTGCCGCGGAAGCGGCCGCGCTCGTCGATGCCGGCGCGGTAGTCGAACAGGAACAGGTCCTGCAGGGTGATCACCTCGCCCTCCATGCCGACAACCTCGGTCACGTGGGTGAGCCGGCGGGTGCCGTCCCGCAGGCGCGCCTGGTGCACGATCAGGTTGACGGCCGAGGAGATCTGCTCGCGGATCGCCCGCATCGGGATGTCCACCCCGGCCATCAGCACCATCGTCTCCAGCCGCGAGAGCGCGTCACGGGGCGTGTTGGCGTGGACGGTGGAGAGCGAGCCGTCGTGGCCGGTGTTCATCGCCTGCAGCATGTCGAGCGCCTCGCCGCCGCGGACCTCACCGACCACGATCCGGTCCGGCCGCATCCGCAGCGCGTTGCGGACCAGGTCGCGGATGGTGATCTCGCCCTTGCCCTCCAGGTTGGACGGCCGGTGCTCCAACCGCAGCCAGTGCGGCTGGCGGAGCTGCAGCTCGGCGGCGTCCTCGATGGTGATGATGCGCTCGCCGGCCGGCAGGTAGGACGACAGGACGTTGAGGGTGGTGGTCTTGCCGCTGCCGGCGCCGCCGGAGACCAGCACGTTCAGCCGCCCGTCGACGCAGCCCGCAAGGAACGCGGCGGCCTTGGCGGAGAGGGTGCCGAAGGCGATCAGGTCCTCGGCCTGGTAGGGGTCCGGGGAGAACTTCCGCACGGTCAGGTAGGGACCGCCGCCGACGCACAGCGGGGCGATCACGGCGTTGACGCGGGAGCCGTCGGGCAGCCGGGCGTCCACGTACGGGGAGCTCTCGTCGATGCGGCGCCCGACCTGGCCGACCATCTTGTCGATCACCCGGCGCAGGTGGGTCTCGTCCACGAAGCGGCCGTCGGCCGGGAAGATGTGCCCCTCCCGCTCGACGTAGATGACGTCGGGCGCGTTCACCATGATCTCGGTGACGCTGCGGTCGCGCAGGAACGGCTCGATCGGGCCGAAGCCGAGCACGTCATCGGCGATCTCGGCGACCAGCCGCTGGCGCTCGTCACCGGTCAGCGGCGTCTCCTGGTCCTCCAGCGCCCGCTGCAGCAGCTCGCGCACCTTGGCGTGGAGCTGCTCCGGCGGGAGCTCCGCGTCGTACAGCTCCGGCCCGACGGCCTCGACCAGCGCCCGATGCACCTTCTGGCGCAGCTCGGCCAGCGGGTCGGGCTTGGTCCGGTGCGGCTGCCGCTGGTCGGCCTCTGGCGGTGTCGCCTTGGAGGCCGTTCCGGCCGTCCTCGCCCCGGCCAGCCGCTCGTGGAGGGTCGACATGGTGACGGTGCTCCTCGGGTGGTCAGGATCGGGTGAACAACGAGCGGCGCCGTGGCCGCGCCGCACGCTCGCCGGCCCCGGTGAGCTGGCCGGCGACCCCACGGACGGCCTGGGCGACCGCTCCCTTTGGCTCGTCGAGCAGGATCGGGTGGCCCCGGTTGACCGACAGCGGCACCGAGCGCGACGACGGGATGGTGAGGTCGACCGGCTCGCCGAGGAGCTTCTCGACGTCCGGCAGGCGCAGGCCGACCTTGGAGTCGGCCCGGTTGACGACCACCCGGGTGCGGCTCCGCGGGAAGTGGAGCAGCTCCATGGTCTGCATGGTGAGCCTGAGGTTCTTGATGCTCGGCACGTCGAGGGTGGCGAGCATGACGAGCCAGTCCGACTCGTCGAAGGCGGCCAGGACCGGCTCGGAGAAGGCCGCCGGGGTGTCGATCACCACGTAGGCGAAGGCGGCCCGCAGCAGCTTGAGGATGGCGGCGATCGCCGCCGGGTCGATGGTGTCGGCGACGGTCGGCTCCGCCGGTGCCACCAGCGCCCAGATCCCGGCCTCGTGGTGGGTGAGGAACGACTTGAGCGAGATCGTGTCCAGGTTCGGGGTCTGCGCGGCGTCGTGGATGGTGCGGGAGGGGAACAGGCGCAGCATGACGGCGACGTCCCCGAAATGCAGGTCGAGGTCGACCAGGGCGACCTCGGCGCCGGTGGCGGCCAGGGCGACGGCGAGGTTGGTCGACAGGAAGGTCTTGCCGCAGCCGCCCTTGGAGCTGAAGACGGTGATCACCCTGCCGGGAGCGCGCTCCTCCCCCGCCTCGGTGGGGACGCCGCCGGCCAGGCGCCCGCGCAGGGTCCTGGCGATCTCCAGCGCCCTGGCCGCCGAGGCCCGCGTGGTGGCCGCGTCGCTGGTGGCCGCCAGGACGTCCTTGACCCCGACGCGCAGCGCGTGACGCAGCAGCTCGCCGGTCTCCTCCTGCCGGATCAGCAGCACCGACACGTCGGGGGCGCCCTGCTGCAGCCGGCCGGCCAACGCCAGCGCGTCGCCGTCGGACAGGGTCGGTCCGACGAGCGCGGCGAGCACCGCCCCGCCCTCGGCGGCCACGGCGGCCATCGCCTCGTCCGGACCGGCCACCCGGACGGCCCGCCCGGTCAGCCCGGAAAGCGCGTTCGCCAGCCAGGTCGCGTAGCCGTCGTGCGGTTCGACGATCATGACCGCCATCGGCAGGGCTCCTAGAACTCGTTGTCGATCGTGCGGCCCCTGGTCGGGACCGGCCGCTGGCCGGGTGGCAGCAGCGACAGGTAGAGCGACCCGTTCTCGGCCGCGAAGACCACCCGCTCCACGTCGGCGGGCTGGACGGCGAGGGTCACGGCGGACAGGCTCTGGCTGCGGCCCTGGCCGACGCGGCGGCCCTCCTGGGCGACCGGGTTGGGCTGGGCGGTGGCCCCGACGGCGAGGACCTGGACGTCCTGAAGCAGGAAGCGGCTGGTCCGCTGCGACCGCCCGCCCCTGGGGAGGCTGAGGGAGACGACCACGCTGACGCGGTCCCCGGGGGTGACGAACCCGGAGACCTGCCTGGTCGCGTCGAGGGCGATCGAGACCGCCTGATGGCCCTCGGGGATGGAGAGCAGGCGCCCGCCCGGCGCCTCGCCCTTGCCGACCCAGCGGGCGGCGAGGAGCTGCTCGCCGGGGACGATGTCGACCGCGGCGACCCGGCCGCCGAGCTGCTCCAGCGAGCGGACGGCGCCGCTCGCCACCGCCCTGCGCGGCAGCTCGGTGCGCTCGATCAGGCCGCGGTTCTGGGCGTCCTCGCCGCTGGTGCCGGCGGCGATGCGCGCCCGCGCCAGGTACACCAGCACCGGCTGCTGGTTGGCGATGGCCCGCCGGTCGGCGCCGCCCGCGTAGGCGACCAACGCCGCCGTCGCCGCCACAGCGAGCGCGACGGCGACCAGGACGGCGACGACCCGGCCGCGCATCAGCAGCCGCCCGGCCCGGGTGGCGCGGAGAGCTGCTCGATGCGCATGGACGCCCGCGCGGTCCCCGACCGCCACGACGGCGGGCTCGGGAGGAACGGGACGGCCAGGTTGACGGGGAAGTCGAACGAGACGGTGAGGGTACCGCCCACGACGCCGTCGGTCACCAGGTGGCAGTTGCTGATCGCGCCGAGGCCGGACTGCTCCGTGACGACCTGCCAGAAGGTCTTGCCGCTGCCGCCGATGCTGGTCCAGTCGTCGATGCCGACCACCGCGAGCCGTGCCCCCTCGCGGGCGGCGCTGGCGGCCTGGATGCGGTCGCCGGTGGCGAGGCCGAACTGGACGAACCCGAACAGCAGCACCACCAGCAGCGGCAGCAGCACGGCGAACTCGACCGCGGCCGCGCCGGCCTCGTCGTCGGCGGCGCGCACGCTAGCCCCCGCCTGGAGGCGTGTCCGCGTCCGGGTCCGGGGCGCACGCGCCGGGCAGCGGACCGCTGTCGACGCAGGTGGCGACGCTCGAGTACCTGTCGAGCACGCTGTTGAAGAGCGCGTAGAAGGCACCGACGAGCAGCACGGCGATGATGGCGACCATCAGCGCGTACTCGACGGCGGTCACGCCGTCCTCGCGCGCGGTGACAGACGTCAGCACTAGGACCGGCCCCCCCTTGCATCAGTCTTGGGAGCCATGCCGGCGGGGGGCTCATGCGGCCGGCCCCGCCGGCATGACACGCCTACCTACGGGCCGCTCGACGGAGTCGGGCAGTCCGCGCTGCCGCCCGGACCCGCGATGCAGCTCGCGGTGTCGTCAAAGGCGGTCGAGACGTTCTGGAACAGGAAATAGAACCCGGCCACCATCAGCAGCGCGATGATGGCGACCATCAACGCGTACTCGACGGCGGTCACGCCGTCCTGGCGTGCCCGCGACCGGCCGAGCCGAGCCCGGATGTAGGAAACCGTCGTGTTCAGCAGGAGCATTCGTCCGCACCTCCTTCCCCCCCCGCAGCGGTCGCCGAGGCGACCATGCGACGCACGTCCTGCTGCTGGGCGGAAGCGGTGGCACGTGAGAGTCCAGCTCGTCGGCTGCCGTGCCCCGCCTCGCTACGCTTGGGAACCTAGTCGGCGCTGCGCCACCGTGCCCATTGGCATTGGTGCAGACCGGACATGCGAAGAATTACTCAAGCATCGCTGACCACTCAACAACCCTGACCTCGGTAGGCCGTCGCCGCGCAGCTCGTGTTGCGGTCGAAGCGCTCCCGCACCGCGTCCAGCATCGTCACCAGGCCGCCAACCAGCAGGATCACGACCACGGCGATCATCAGCGCGTACTCGATGGAGGTGAGGCCCTGGTCCCCGGTGGGATCGCCGCCTACCCTCACCCTCATCTAGAGGGAGAGTGCCAGCCGGCCGGTGGCGGGCTGGACCACCACCGTCATGGGGGGCTCGGACTCGCCGGGCTCGCCCACTCCGGGGTCGACGTCGATCCCGGCCGCCCCCTCGGTCTCCCCGGGGGGGTCGGTGCGGCCCCCGGCGCCGACCACACGCTCCAGCGCGTCGACCAGCTTGCCCGGCAGGCGCCCGGCGCGCACCTCCCGCCGCAGCACGGCCAGCGCGTCCCCCTCGGCGAGGGCGGGACGGTGGGGCCGTGGCCGGGTGAGGGCGGCCCAGGTGTCGACCACCGCCAGGAGCTGGGCGCCGAAGGGCACCTGGCGGCCGCGCAGGCCGCGCGGGTAGCCGGAGCCGTCGAGACGCTCGTGGTGGGCGCGGACGGCGGCGACCGGGACCCCGACCCGGGCCAGCGGCTCGAGGATGTCGCCGGAGGTGTCCGCGTGACCGTGGAGCAGCTCGACCGCCTCCGGCCGCAGCGGCCCGTGCACGGCGAGCAGCTCGGCCGGCAGGGCGAGCAGGCCGATGTCGAGGAACAGCCCGGCCAGCTCCATGCCCTGCACCCGCATCGCCGGCCAGCCGAGCGCGGAGGTCAGCTCGCGGGTGAGGGAGGCGACCCGGCGCGAGTGGCCCTCACGGCCGGGCCCCGCAGCCTCGGCGCTGCCGATCATGGTGCCGAGGATCACCTGCAGCGAGTGCGACAGGGCGTCCCTGGCCTGGCGCAGGTGCTCGCGCTCCTCGGCGCGGCTGACCCTCGCCACCGCCGTCTCGGTGCGCAGCAGCGCCTCCTCGGCCGCCTCCGTCACCGAGCGCAGCACCAGCAGCGGCGAGGTCGCCTCCGGCCGTTCGGGGCTGCCGCGGCCCAGCCGGCGCCCGCGCATCGACGAGGTGACCCGCTCGACCAGGTCGTCGCCGGTGCAGGGGTAGGTGAGCAGGTCGGTCACGCCGAGGGCGAGGGCGGGGGTCACGTCGACGGAGGTGTCCCTGGAGGCCACGCCGAGCACCGGCACCGTGGTCGGGCCCTCGGCCAGCCGCTCGAGCACGGGCGACCAGCGCTGCACCTCGTCGAGCGGGACCACGACCAGCGCCGGCCACTGGGCGTCGACGCTGCGGAGCGCCTCGACGTCCTCCTTGACGAGCGCGCAGGCGAGGCCGGCATGGGCCAGGGCGTCCCTCGCCCAAGGGCCAATCCCTTCGGCGGCGTCGAGGACGAGCACGTGGGCGGGCACGAGATGCTCCCGAGTCGGCTGCTGGATCGCAGGCCACGCGATGCTACGGCCTCGCGTACGGCCGCCCCATGCACCGATCTGGTGAGCCGCACTACAGAGTTCTGCTGAGCCGCGCGCCAGACTGTCCACACCCGCACACGGTGGGTGGTTGCCGCCTACCTCGGCGGCTCGACCAGCCGGATCCGCATCGCCTCGCGCACCGCGTCGACGCGGTTGTTGACGTGGAGCTTGCGGTAGATGTTGCCGATGTGGGTGTTGACCGTCCGCTCGGAGATGACGAGCTGGCTGGCGATCTGCCGGGAGGTCAGGCCCTCGGCGAGCAGCGCCAGGATCTCCCGCTCCCGCCCGGTGAGCAGGTAGTAGATGTCGGCGGCGGCCTTGGTCTCGTCGGCGTAGCGGTTGAACTGGTGCAGCAGCTTGCGCGCCTGGACCGGGTCCAGGAACGAGCCGCCCGCCGCGACCGCCTTGACCGCCGAGCGGATGTCGTCCAGCGTCGCCGACTTGGGCAGGTAGCCGGAGGCGCCCGCCTTGATCGCCTCGAAGATCGTCTCCTGGTCCTCGTGGACGGTGAGCACGACCACGCCGACGTTGGGATGGTCCTGGCGGATCTGCTTGGTCGCGCTGATCCCGTCGCGCCGCGGCATGTCGACGTCCATCAGCACCACGTCGGGCAGCAGCTCCCCCACCCGCTCGATCGCCTCGTTGCCGTCGGCCGCCTCGCCGATGACCTCGACGCCCTCGGCCGCGGTGCAGAGCAGCACCACGCCGTGCCTGGTGACCGAGTGGTCGTCGACCACCAGGACCCGGGTCGGGTTGCCGTCGCGCTCGCTGGCCTCGCTCACGCCTGTGCCCCTTCGGCGCCGGGGGCCGGCACCTCGATCCAGAAGACCGTGCCCTGCTCGTCGGCGTGGCCCCCCACGGTGCCGCCGAGCACCTCGGCGTAGGAGCGGGCCAGCGTCAGCCCGAGCCCGGCGCCGGAGCCGCGCCGCTCCACCGGCTCGTCGGAGCGGGTGAACGGCCGGAAGAGCTGGTTGATGCGCTCGTTGGTGAGCCGCGAGCCGCCGTCGTGGACCTCCCAGCGGCTGCGCTCCGGCCCGGCCGAGACCGTGACCGTGACCATGCCGAGGCGCGGGCCGTAGGCCAGGCCGTTCTCGACCAGGGGGCGGAGCGCCAGCTTGACCAGCTCGGCGTCCCCGACCAGCTCGGCGTCGGCGGCGCCGGCGAAGCGCACCCGGACGCCCTCCTCGCTCAGGTCGTCGACCAGGGCGAGGAGCACGTCGCGGGGCCGGAACGGCCGGGCGAGGGCCTCGATGCCGCCGTTGACCCTGGCGAGCAGCAGGAAGTCGCGCACGAGCCCCTGCAGCCGGTCGGTCTGGGTGAGGACGAGCTGGAGGAACTGCTGGACGGTCTCGGTGTCGAGTTGCTCGCCGCGTTGCAGGAGCGTGGAGACGAACCCGCGGATGCAGGCCAGCGGCGTGTTCAGCTTGTGGGCGGCAAGCCCGAACAGGTCACGACCGTCCTCCTCGAGCCCGAGCAGCGAAGGCGCCGTGGTCTGGCTCTGGGTCATAGGCTGTCGTCCCTCCGGGTGGGCGGCTGACTACGTTCGGACACCACCGGCCACTTTGCGTCGCCGATTCTCATACAGTCGGAGTCTGCATTCCACCATACCGACAGTGAACCGCTAGGGATGACTATTTCAGACGTAGTCGACACGGACCATGAAGGTCACGGCACTGTCAGACCGTCTGTGCCTCTCCCGAGAGGATGGGCTGCGTGGTCGGCTGCTCGCTGCCCTGGGGGCCCGGCTCCTCGGTGATCGCGAACACCGTGTCAGGCTGGATCGGCACCTGGAACTCGAGGGTCTGCACGCCCTGGCGCCGCAGTGGGACCGTGAAGACGAGCGCCTTCTGCGCCCTGCCGGTGCCGCGGTCGGGGATCCCCCACAGCTCGTAGACCTTTCCCCGCTGGAGCGGCGGCAGGTTCTCGACGACCAGCACGCCGCGGTCCTGCGCCTCGGCGGCCAGCACCGTCGCCCGCGCCTCGGCCGCCGAGCCCTCCAGGGCGACCTTGGCGGTGTCCGGCTCGTTCAGCAGCCTGGTGGCCTGCTCGAGGGCGGTCACCCGGTCGCGGTAGCCGGCGTTCTCGTCGCGCAGGTTCAGGTTCCACACCGACAGTGTGGCCACCGCCACGATCGCCGCGGCGGCGGCCAGGCGGGCCACCAGCGGCGAGGCCCAGCGACGTGGCCTGACGGGCAGCGGCTGCACGCGCCGCCGCTCCGGCCGGATCTCGCGCTGGATCGACGCCCACAGGGTCTCGGGCGGGTCGACCGGGGGTGCGGCGTAGGCGAGCGTGCCGACCACCTCCTCCAGGTCGCGCACGTTGGCCTCGCACTCGGAGCAGCCACCCAGGTGGCGCTGGAAGACGTGCTCGTCGTCCGGTTCGAGGGCACCGAGGACGTAGCCGGCAGCGAGCTGCTCGTATTCGCTGTGGTTCATTGGCGTGTCCACGGTTGCTCCTCGCGACCGGCCTCTCGCAACGCCTCCTTCAGCTTGCGCATGCCGGCCGCCATTCTCGTCTTCACCGTCCCGAGCGGGACGCCTACCAGGGTTGCGACCTCTCGCTGGGTGTAGCCGCCGAAGTACGCCAGGGTCAGCGCCTCCCGCTGGGCGGGCGGCAACTGCGCCAGCGCCGCGCGCACCTCCGCCCGGCGCTCGGCCGCCTCGGCCTCGGCCTCGACCCCGGGTGCCGGGTCGGGATGGAACTCGAGCACCTCGTCGGAGGTCCGCCGGCGGCGCAGGTTCTCCTCGCGCCGCACCACGTCGACGGCCCGGTGGTGGGTCATCGACAGCAGGTAGGTGGCCAAGGTCCCGCGCCCGGCGTCGAACCTGCGGGCGTCACGCCACAGCGATAGGAACACCTCCTGGACGACGTCCTGCGCCAACACCTCATCAGTCACGATCCGGCGCGCGAGCGAGTAGGCGACCTTCCCGTAGCGGTCATACAGGACTTCCAGGGCACCCGCGTCCTTCTCAACGACAAGCTGGACGAGCTGCCCGTCCTGTAGACCCCGATAGGCCTTTCCCCGCACGCGTCCAGGACCCTTCCTGTCTGGCGTTCGTTCGCGAGCGCGAGTTGGTTTGCCTGACTTGAAGTCCACCCGACCAACTGCGCCGAAACCCGCACGACGCTAGTGCCCCTTCAAGCAACAATTGCCCCTTTGGGCGGCGTTGCCTGATCCTCGCCGGTGGCAGGATACAAGTCCCACGCTTGGCGAGCGACAACCAGGCGAGCGAGCAGGCTCGTCTAGGTGGCCCGAGGCCGGGCAGGACCGACGCCGCCGGTCATGCAGGTGGCGGCGTCGGTCACGCCGTGCCGGCACGATGCCGGCCCGACGGTGCTCGACGAGCGTCGGGAAGCCAACGCTCGTGGATCCGCCGCCGGCCTTGGCGGCGATGTTGCGGGCACCGACCAAATCCCGGTGCCCTTCGAAGCTGCAGAACGGACAGCGAAACTCTCGGCCCCTGGGCTTCGTGACCCGCCGCCGGCAGGCCGGGCATGTGGAGGAGCTGCCACGCTCATCCACCAGCCGAACGACAACGCCTGACTGCTCGGCCTTGTCCCGCAGCGCCTGCACCAGGTGAGTGCGGCACCATCGCCGCAAGCGGAGATTCTGCACCCGACCAGCGTCGTGCTCGGTGATGCCCTTGAGGTCACCCACCACCAAGGTGCCCACCCGCTGCTGCACGACGAAGGCGACAACCTGCCTGGCGGCCTGATGCTGGGCCTGGTGGACGCGACGGCGATGCCGCGCCTCCGCCTTCCGCAGCCGGGCCCGATGTCGCCGCCAGCGGCGTGAGCCGCGCTGCCCAGGCTTCGGCGCCCGCCTTGCGGCCTTGGCCTGCCGTGCCCGCTGATCCTCAAGATGGAGGTAGTGCTCAGCGCGAATCGCCCGCCCCGACACCAGCAGGCCTGTCTGCTCGGTCACGACCGCGTAGGGGTGGATGATCCCAAGGTCGACCCCTGCCACTCTTGCAGGATCCAGCTCGTGGTTCCGTTGGACGGGGACGGCGGCGGTGACCGCCAGCCACAGCCGCCCACCGTTGGCGAGCAGGGTTACCGCGCGTACCTGCTCGGGCGGGTACGGGATTGGGCGGGCCAGCCGCACCCACAGCGCCGGCTGGCTCTTGGCGACCTGCAGCCTCACCCGGCGTCCATCGAGGAGGAACGTGCCCAGGTAGAACCTGACCGGGACCAAGGCGCGCTTGCGCCGCGGGAACCCAGCGATTCGCTGTTGCGGGTTGCGACGCTTGGCGGCCTGGAACCAGGCGTCACTGTAGCGGCGCAGCACCGACCGCGACCCCACCATCGACAGCTCCCCGAAGGCGTCGGTCTTGGCCAGCTCGCGGCAGAGCGCCTGATAGTTCACGACGGGCCGCTCACCCTTTTGTATGCGCTGCGAGTTGGTGTCGAGCAGCCACGCCCACACGTCCCCGGCCGACCGCAGCAGCCCGTAGCAACGTCGGACCTGCCGGCGGGTGAGGCGCAGGCGGATGTGGGCGGTGCGGTGTAGGAGTCGGGGAGCGTCCGAAGCGGCCATAGCGAACTGATGTTCGACTCATGGAGAATGCCAGTCAAGGAAGGTTCGCGCTGGTGTGGATAGTCCACGGCGGCAAGCTGCATAGCTCAGATGGACCCGAGAACGAGGGCGTGATCTGCGGCAACGGTACTAGCATGGCTCAGCGGCGAGCAGTGCTTGCCCGGCTCCGGCTGCCCGGTCCGGCCTCCCGGAACGGTTGAGCGGGCCGTCGCGCCGTTGCTATAGTGCTCGCCTCGCGCGGATGTGGCTCAGTTGGTAGAGCATCACCTTGCCAAGGTGAGGGTCGCGGGTTCGAGTCCCGTCATCCGCTCCGCCCTCGGGGGCCCGACCGCCCCGGACGGGTCGTCGCCCTCCGGGGGTACCCTCGGAGGGCGCTCCGTGAGGAGCGGCACGGCGGTGTGGCCGAGTGGTTCAGGCAAGGGTCTGCAAAACCCTGTACCCCGGTTCAATTCCGGGCACCGCCTCCACCCGGTCGACCCGAGGCCGTATGATCGGGCGAGCACGGGCGCGTAGCTCAGCGGGAGAGCGCTTCCCTGACACGGAAGAGGTCACAGGTTCAAACCCTGTCGCGCCCACCACCATTCTCGCAGGTCACAGCGTCGTCTGCGCCGTCCCGGTCGCGCTCACTTCTCGGCTGGGCCGCGCTGGGGCCGCGTGCCCATCCTCGCCATCGAGCTCGTTGGTCCTTTCGGGCCCGTCCACTCGGGCGTCCGGCTCCACAACGACCACGGAGCGTAGTCGCGGCTCCAGGCCAAGACGGCAGCCACGCGGTGCCGCGCGGGAACGTCGCGCTTCAGCCAGCTCCCCTGCCCTCGCGCAGTCGCCAGCGACGGGGGCGCTCCTTACGCCGGTCTGACGTCCCTGGTCGGTCGGCCGCAGCCTCCTCACCCAAGCACAGCCCGGCGGCCGGGTCCGCGGCCGACGCTGCCTCGCTGGCCACAGACGACCTCCGCGACGAGACGGATACGACAGGGTGGGCGGGCGGACACCGGACGGCTGGACACCGGACGAGGGAGCCGGATGACCGGACACTGGACGGGCTGGACACCGGACGGCTGGACAACTGGACCCCGGACGACGGAACGGATTGGTGGACACCGAATGGTGGACACCGAACGGTGCACGCAGACCGGCGACGGACGGCACGACGGGCAGGCTGGCATCCCGACCACTGCGACACGCCTCTATCGCTGGATGCCGTCCAGAAGCTCCGCCGGGCAGACGCCGCCTGGGGCGATCCGCAATCGGACAGCTCAGCAGAAGGGAACACCGCCAAGGGCCTGGCCACCGCCGCGACCAGTCAGCTGCAGGGTGACATTCCGCCGTCCAGCTGGCGCCTCGGCGCATTGCTCTCCTCGGAACGATTTCGGGTCGAGCGTAGAGCGAACGGCGAGCCTTCATCCGTTATGGCGATACGTGGTGGAGGTGGCTGGTTGTAAGCCGTGAGCGCCTATTGGGGACTGACGTCGGTCGGCGCAGGACGGAAGAAGCCATGTATGCAACTGACGACGTTGAGGTGGGATCGCGGCTCACACCGGGCGCTGAGATGCTTCGACCGGCACCACCGGGGTCGAGGGTTGCTGGAAGAGCCAGGCCGCGGCAGCGACGCCGGCCAACCCGAGGATGACCGACAGGCCAAGGGTTCGCGGGTAGCCGAGGACGCCCGCCAGGGCCAGGCCGGCGGCCCCGGCGAGCAGCGAGCAGAGATGGACCAGGCTGTCCTGCACGGTGAAGTCGCTGCCCGCCGACCCGGGTCGGCTCCAGTCCATATTGATCGTGTACACCGCTGTGCCGGCGCTCGCGTAGGCGATGTTGAGCAGCGCGACTGCGGCCAGCCCGGCGAGCGTGCCGCTCTGGCCCTGCGCCAGCGGGAACAGGGCCATGATGGCGACCACTGTGACCAGCCCGAAGGCGACCAGCGTGCGCCGGCGGCCGAGGCGGGTCAGCAACGCTCCGCTCGCGAGCGAGGCCAGCACGGCCGCGGTTCCGCCACCGACGATCGAGACGGCGCCGATCCGGTCCAGCGGCCAGCCGGCGTCGACCAGCATGGGGGTGACCAGGGGGTAGGCCGTCGCGATGCCGAGGTAGTACAGGGGCAGGACGACCAGCGCCCATCGCGTGGCCCCGGGCTGGCGGAAGTAGCTGCCCAGCGTCCGGAACGATGCTCCCAGGCGCGGGGCGACGCCTGGGAGCACCTGGTCCTCTCGCCAACCAAGCAGCGCCGGCAGCGGCAGCGCGGTGAGCGCGGCCAGGACGGCCAGCGCGACCCCCCACCCGAGCCGGTCGTAGATGATCAGCACGCCGCCACCGCCGACCATCAGCCCGAGGTAGCCGCCGGCCCGCTGGATGCCGTTGCCGACGCCGCGCTCGGACGGCGCGAGCAGGCGGACAGCGGCCGCGTCGGCGGCGATGTCATGGGTCGCCGAGAGCAACGCGATGGCGGCGCCGATCCCGACCAGTAGCGGTAGGTCAGTGACGACGTCGACCGGGATGAGGGCGAGGACGGCCACGGTCAGCAGCGTCTGGACCGCCAGCAGCCAGCTGCGGTAGTGGCCGAGCCGTCGTGAGCCGTAGCGGTCGACCAGGGGCGCCCAGGCGAACTTGACCACCCAGACCAGCCCCAGCAGCTGGACGAAGGCGATCCGCTCCAATGGCACCTCGCGCTCGCGGAGCACGGCGCTCAGCCCATAGAGGAGGAAGGCTAGGGGAACGAACTGGCTGGCGTACACGACGGCGAGGAGGCGGTAGCGGGCGCCTCTGGTCACGAGGCCTCCGGTCCGATGGGGCGGCTGGTAACGGGCGCCGCAGCAACGGCTGATTCTCGCAGCCTCCCTAGTGAGCGGCCAGATGCGAAACAATCAGGCGTGAGGACACGAGAGGGGATGGGGACCTGGCCCGGGCGGGCCTGCGCACCCTTGACTGGTGATGCTCTACGGCAGGGACGCCGAGCGGTCGGCAGTGACGGCACTGCTGGACGCCGCCCGGAATTCCCGGAGCGGCGTGCTGGTGCTGCGCGGCCAGGCTGGTGCCGGGAAGTCGGCGCTGCTCCAGGACGCAGTCGAGCAGGCCTCGGACTTGCAGGTCCTGGAGGCGCGCGGGATCGAGTCGGAGGCCGAGCTGGCCTTCGCCGGTCTGCACCAGCTGCTCCGGCCGATTCTCGGCCAGGTTGACCGGCTTCCTGGCCCCCAGGCCACGGCGCTGCGGGCCGCCTTCGGACTCGAGCAGGGGAGGGTCGACGACCGGTTCCTTGTCTCGGTGGCCGTGCTGAGCTTGCTCGCCGAGGCGGCTGAGCGGCGGCCCGTGCTCTGTGTCGTCGATGATGCGCACTGGCTGGATGAGGCGTCGGCCAACGCCCTGTTCTTCGTGGCCAGGCGGCTGGAGGCCGAAGGCGTGGTCGTGCTGTTCGCGGCGCGGGACGGAGATCCGCGTCGGTTCGGCGCCGTCGGGCTTCCTGAGCTGGAGATCGGCGGCCTGGACGGGGTCGCCGTGGCCGCCCTGCTGGCCGAGCGCGCGGCCGTGCCGGTCGACCCGCAGGTGCGCGATCGCCTCCTCGAGCGGACCGGTGGCAATCCGCTGGCATTGGTCGAGCTGCCGTCGGTCCTGACCTCAGACCAGCTATCGGGGACACAGCCGCTCCCACTCCGGCTCCCGCTGACCGACGGGGTCGAGCATGCGTTCCTGGAGCGGGTGCGTCGCCTCCCCGACGATGCCCAGGCCTTGCTGCTGATCGCGGCGGCCGAGGACACCGGCCGGCAGGCGACGGTGACCGCGGCGGCGGCGACGCTGGGCGTTGGGGTGGCGGCGCTGGATGCCGCCGAGACAGCTGGGCTGGTTCGAGTCCGGGCTGGAGCGATCGCCTTCCCCCATCCCCTGGTCCGCTCGGCGGTCTATCAGGGGGCGACCAGCAGCCAGCGCCGGCAGGCGCACCGGGCGCTGGCGGGGGCGGCCGACCGCGAGGGCGACGCCGATCGACGGGCCTGGCACCTGGCAGCGGCGGCGGTCGAGCCCGACCAGCGGGTGGTGCGCGAGCTGGACGCGGCCGCCGAGCGGGCCTTGGGCCGGGGCGGCTTCGAGGCGGCGTCCTCGGCACTGGAGCGCGCGGCCACGCTCACCGCCGACCCGGGCGCGCGAGGGCGGCGGCTGGTGGCGGCGGCCGAGCACGCCTGGGCCGCCGGCCAGCTCGGCCGGACCACTGGGCTGCTGGAGGCGGCGCGGCCACTGGCGACCGAGCCGCTACTCCGCGCCGACGTGGGCCGGCTGCGAGGCTGGCTGGAGATAAGTGTTGGCTCGGTGGCCGCCGCCCAGCCGATCCTGGTCCAGGCGGCCCTGGACGCCGCACCGGTCGACCCCGGACGGGCCCGCAGGATCCTGGCCGGCGCCGCCGAGGCGGCCTGGCTGGAGGCCGACCGGAACGCCGGCGCCGACCTGAGCCGAGCCGCAGCCCGCGTCGGGCCGGCCGACAGCGCCCACGACCGCTACTTCGCCGACCTGACCGCCGGGTTCCTGGCCTTCCTGGAGGACGACCTGGCGGCTGGGACCCGCCTACTCACCGACGCCATCGAGCTGGCCGGGCGGCTGAGGGACCCCGACCTGCTGTCGCTGGCCGCCCATCACGCGTTCTATGTCGGCGACGACACCGCCGCCTACCAGCTCAACGTCCGGGTGGCGGCGTCGGCCCGGGCAGGCGGGAAGGCCGCCGAGCTGCTGTTCACGCTCCCGCGGCTGGCCCAGGCCGAGCTGCTCACGGGCCGCTGGGCGGCCGCGGCGGCCAGCGCCGGCGAAGCCGTCCGGCTGGCCGCAGAGACCGGCCAGCCCGCGCTGTCCGCCCTGCCGCTGGCCTGGCTGACCCTGCTGGCGGCGCTCAAGGGCGACGAGGGGGCGTTCTGGTCCCGGGTCGCCGAGACCGAGCAGGTCACGGCGGCCTCTGCCCTCGGCGTGTTCCAGGGCGCCGTCCGCGACATCATCGGGTGGGCCCGGGCCGTCCAGAAGGCGGCAACGGCGCGCCCGGCCTCGGCGGGCACGCTGCTCGGGGAGCTCCGCCATCCGGTCGTGGTGACCATGGCGTCGCTGGACGGTGTCGAGGCGGCCGTTCATGCCGGCCGGCGCAACAGCGCGCTCGGATGGCTCCGCGGCATGGAGGCGTTCGCCACCCACACCGCCGCCCCCTGGGCACAGGCCAGGGTGACCCATGCCCACGGCCTGCTCTCCGAGGGCCACGTTGCCGAAGGCCGGTTCCAGGAGGCACTCGACCACCACCGGAGGGCCCGGCGCCCGTTCGAACGGGCCCGCACTGAGCTGGCCTATGGGGAGTTGCTGCGCCGGGCGCGGCGCCGGGTCGACGCCAGGGCCCACCTCGAGGCCGCCCTCGACACCTTCGAGGACCTCGGGGCGGCGCCGTGGGCCGAGCGGGCGCGGCTGGAGCTGCGAGCCAGCGGGCAGGCCGCCCGCCGGCGCGACCCGTCGACGCTCCTCCAGCTCACGCCGCAGGAGCTCCAGGTGGCCCGGTTCGTCGCCACCGGGCTACCCACCAGGGAGGTCGCCGCCCAGCTGTTCCTCAGCCCCCGGACGGTCGAGTTCCACCTCCGCAACGTCTTCGCCAAGCTCGGCATCAGCTCCAGGTCTCAGCTGGCCCAGTTCCACCTCGACTGATCCGGCCGCGAACCCGGTGATTTCACCGGTGTGACCCGATGCCGGCTTGCTTAGCCTCCGGGGTGACCGAACAGCCAGGGGACGACGCCAGGGAGGCATCATGGACGACTCCACCAAGCCGGATCTGCGCATCGGCTACCTGGAGCACCGCTCGATGCGGGCCGATGCCGCCCGGCTGACCGAGCTGGTCGGTGCCGCCCAGCCGACCGATGCCGGCCGCCTGCGGGCGCTGGCCGACTGGTATGGCCGCTACGAGGGGGCGATCCACGACCACCACCACGCCGAGGAGGCGGTCATCTACCCGGCCCTGCTCGAGCGCGACCCGTCCTTCGCCGAGGCCGACGGCCAGCTCGAGGGCCAGCACCAAGTGCTCGCCGACCGGCTCCAGGTCGCAAAGGAGAGCCTAGGCGGGCTGGCCGGCGCCGCCGGCCGGGGCCACTGGGAACACGAACAGGAGGAGGCCGTCAAGGCCGCGGTGGCCCTCAAGGCCATCGTCGACGCCCACACCGGCCACGAGGAAGCGGTCGCCTTCCCACGCTACTCGGCCCACTTCAGCGCCGCCGAGTACGCCGGCCTCAACAAGGCAGCGTTCAAGCTGGTCGGGATGCGGTCGATCGTCTTTGCCGGCCCCTGGGTGCTGGACCACGCCACCTCGGACGAGCGGGCCGAGCTGCTGGGCGAGCAGCCGCTGCTGCTCCGGGTTATCTACCGGCTGGCCCTGCAGCCCCGCTACCAGCGGCTGGTCCGTCCCCTCGGCCCGGCCTCCCAGCCAGCCCGTCCGTAGAACGGAGACGTCATGCCCCCACTGCCCTGGCGTGCCAAGACCCAGCCCGACCCAGGCCGCAGCTACCTGGTGATGGCCTCGCGGCTGCCGCTGCGGTCGCGCCGCACCGTCCCCCGGTTCCTGCGCCTCACCCTGTCGGTGGTCCGTCAGCTGGAACGCACCGAGGGGCTGGTCGGCTACACCCTGCTCGCCCAGCCCATGAAGGGAACCTTCTGGACCTTGTCGGCCTGGACCGACCAGCAACACCTCGACGCCTTCGCCCGGGCCATGCCCCACCTGGCCATCATCCGCAAGCTCCGCCCCCGCATGGGCCAGACCAAGTTCAGCTTCTGGACCGTCAAGGGGTCGGCCCTGCCCATCACCTGGGAGGAGGCCATCGACCGGCTGATGGGCTCCTCCGCGACCCCAGGGCCGAGCGCGCGATGAGCGGGCAGCCGGTCCACGGAGATCACCCTCGACAGATCACCCCTCGACAGAAGGAGCAGGCATGTCGAGAGAACGCCGTCGTGACGTGCGATGGGATGTTGCTGCAGCGGTGAGCTGGATGCCCTGGTCGTCGTGTTGCTGGGCGACCGACGGCACCGGGTCGTCGGCCACCGGCTCGGTGCCGTAGCAGCCAGGACCAGACCAAGGTGGAGGAGGCAGCAATGAGTGTCGCGATCCAGGCCGAGAGCCTGGCCAAATCGTTCGGAACGACCCGGGCGTTGGACGGGGTCGACCTGGAGGTGGCGTCGGGGACCGTTCTGGGGCTGCTCGGCCCAAACGGGGCCGGCAAGACCACCGCGGTTCGGATCCTGGCCACCTTGCTGGCCCCGACCGCCGGCCGCGCCCAGATCGGCGGCTATGACGTGGTTCGCCAACCCCAGCAGGTCCGCCAGCTCATCGGACTGACTGGCCAGTACGCCGCCGTGGATGAGAGCCTCAGCGGCACCGAGAACCTGTCCATGCTGGGTCGGCTGCTCGGCCTGGGCAAGGCACAGGCAAGCCAGCGCGCGGCCGAGCTGCTGGAGCACTTTGATCTGGCCGATGCGGGCGGCCGGATGGTCAAGACCTACTCGGGCGGCATGCGCCGACGCCTGGACCTGGCCGCCAGCCTGGTCGGCCAGCCGCCGGTGCTGTTCCTGGACGAGCCCACCACCGGCCTTGACCCGCGCAGCCGCAACGGGCTGTGGGCGGTGATCCGCGAGCTGGTCGCCGAGGGGACCACACTGCTGCTCACCACCCAGTACATGGAGGAGGCCGACCACCTGGCCGGCCACATCGCCGTGATCGACCACGGCCAGGTCATCGCCAACGGCACCCCCGATGAGCTCAAGGCCAAGATCGGCGGCCAAGTCCTGGAGGTCCGCCCAGCCAACCCAGCCGACGTTGACCGCGCCGCCGAGCTGCTGGTCGAGCTGACCGGCAACCAGGCCACCATCGACCGCGACATCCGGCTGATCAGTGTGCCCATGCCCGACCCGGCCTGGCTCCCGGTCGCAGTCCGGCGCCTGGACGAGGCCGGCATCATCGTGGTCGATCTGGCGTTACGCCGGCCGAGCCTGGACGAGGTGTTCCTGACCCTGACCGGCCGCCCCGCCGGGGCCGAGCCGCCCGAAGACGCGGCTGGCCATGAAGGGAGTGCCGCATGAGCGCCGACGCCTCCACCCTGCCCGACGGCCCCATGAACCTGCGTCTCAGGCGGATCAGCCCCGGCCTGGCGTTGCGGCACGCGTTGCTCGTGGCCCGCCGCAACCTGCTCCAGGTCCGCGGCAACCCCCAGCTGCTCATCTTCGTGCTGGTCCAGCCGATCCTGTTCGTGCTGCTGTTCGTCTATGTGTTCGGCGGCGCTATCTCCGGGTCCAGCCGCCAGTATGTGCAGTTCGTGATCCCGGGCATCATCGTCCAGACGGTGGTGTTCGTCACCGCCGTGACCGGAATTGGCCTGAATGAGGACCTGGCCAAGGGCATCATCGACCGCTTCCGATCCCTGCCCATCGCCCGCTCGGCGGTCCTGGCCGGCCGCATCCTGGCTGACGCCGTCCGCCTCACCGCCACCGTCGTGGTGATCCTGACCGTCGGCATGCTGCTCGGCTTCCGGATCACCACCAGCCCCCTGGCTGCCCTGGCCGGGTTGGTGCTGATCATCGCCTTCGGCATGGCCCTGTCGTGGGTGGCTGCCCTGATCGGTCTGTCGGTCCGCAACCCCGAGACCGCCCAGTCGGCCGGGTTCATCTGGATGTTTCCGCTGACCTTCGCCAGCAGCGCGTTCGTGGTCGCCTCGACCATGCCGGGCTGGCTACAGCCCTTCGTCCGGATCAACCCGATCAGCGTC
>Ga0307278_10000381_pt1 | contig 22546 bp, 16 predicted proteins | sample ER_DNA_117_FD_194482 | JGI IMG/M metagenome (GOLD analysis project Ga0307278, IMG submission 194482) | Bulk soil microbial communities from the East River watershed near Crested Butte, Colorado, United States - ER_DNA_117 | ecosystem: Environmental > Terrestrial > Soil > Floodplain | place...
CGCTGACCCTAGCCTAGCCGAGCCAGGTCACATGGGTCACGGCGACGATCTGCCGGTCCTTCAGCACCCAGATCCCGAGCATGCCGTGGCCGGCGGCGTAGATTGCCTCGCGGAACTCTTCGTCGACGATTCGCATGTCAAAGGCTGCGGTGGCCGTGTCCGGATCGACCCGGAGCACCGCAAGGACGCCGTCGACGTAGCCGAGCAGGCGCGGTGGCGCGTCTCGGAGCTGGTCCCGTGCCGCCTGCAGGATGACGACGCGGTACGCATCGGGCTAAATGCTTCCGGGGAGTAGTTGCAAGTGTTGGTCGAGGTGGATGATGAGCATGGTTAGTCCTTGTGGTGGACAGGGGGACGATCATGCCGCCGCCAGTGCGTGTGCGCTTGGACCAGCAGGCCCAAGCGGAGCTCGATCAGCGCTACCGGACCACCCACGACGCCGAGACCCGCACCCGCTACCAGATGGTCCTGCTGTCGGCCCAGGGCCACAGCGCCCCCCAGATCGCGACCCTCACCCGCCGCAGCGCCGACACCGTGCGTCGGGTGCTCAAGCGCTATTTGGCCGGCGGGCCCGATGCGGTCCCGCACCGGCCCCACCCTGGTCAGCCGCCCCACTACCCGCCGGCCTGGCAGGCCGAGCTTCACCGGGTGGCCGACCTGGACCCCCACCAGGTGGGGGTGGACAGCGCGCTGTGGAGCTGTCGGCTGCTGAGCGACTACCTGGCCGAGGTGACCGGCCATCGGGCGGGGATCGACACGGTCCGGGTGGCCCTGCACCGGGCCGGGTATGTGTGCAAGCGGCCCCGCTGGGTGCTGTCCCGCAAGGCCCAGGCCCAGCCGGGGTGGGCAAAAAACGGCTGAGGGTGGAGGCACTGCTGGCCGCGGCCGCATCAGCGGTGCCTCCACCCGCAGCCGACCTGATCCCCGACCCAACCCTGGCCGCCGACCTTCACCCCGAGGATCTGCCCTGGCTGCTCGGGCTGCTCGGCCACGCGGACCTGTACCTGCAAGACGAGGTCGAGGTCGCCCTGCACCCGACCCTGACCCGGGTGTGGTCGCGGGCTGGCCGGGCCGGCCAGCGGCTGGTCCAGGCCCCGGGCAAGAACTTCAAGCGCTACGGCTTTGGGCTGGTCGACTGGCGCGACGGGCACCTGGACTTTGCCCTGGCCGAGGGGCGCCGCGCCGCCCCGCTGGTCGCCCAGCTGCGCCGCGCCGCCGAACGCTCCCGCTCCCGCGGCCGGATCGCCATGGTGATCTTGGACAACCTCGGCATCCACACCCCCAAGGGCTCGCGGCTGCTGCGCGGGCTGCTGGCCGAGTTGGGCGAGGACCTGGTGCTGGTCTACACCCCGACCTATGACCCGGACGCCAACCGGATCGAGTGGCTGTGGCGGGCCCTGCGCCGCGCCGTCACCCACACCCACCGACGCCAGAGCCTGGCCGAGCTGCTGGCCGACGCCGAGCACTGGGCCAGCACGATCACCCCGGCCCAGGTGCTCAGCCAGATCGGCAGCCCGTTTGCGCCCGATCAGCGGCCGATCCTCAACCAGGAACTCGATCATGCAGCATGAACTCCCCGGAAGCATTTAGATGCGGGGAGATGGATAGCTAAGGTTCTTGATCTCTTGCCGACCACTTCGCCAGGCTATGCGTCGCAGACCGCGGCACAAGATCTAGTAGGGTCCTCGAGGTTGATTTCTACTGATCCGCCATACTACGACAATGTGGGCTATGCTGACTTGTCTGATTTCTTCTATGTCTGGCTACGGCTTTGCCTGCGGCATATCTATCCTGATCTCTTCTCGACGCTACTGACCCCGAAGTCTCAGGAATTAATCGCTGATCCATTCCGGCAGGGAAGTAGGGAGAAATCCGAAAGATTCTTTCGTGATGGATTTGAGAGGACCTTCGCTTCAATGGCTCGGCGCGGCCCTTCGGATTATCCTATTGCCGTTTTCTATGCCTTCAAGCAGTCCGAGTCGTCTGCCGACGGCGATGTTGCATCGACTGGTTGGGATACACTGCTCGAAGGCATGATTCGTGCGGGCTGGACGATTACTGGGACTTGGCCTATGCGGACCGAACTGGGCAACCGCACGCGCAATATCGACTCCAACGCCCTCGCCTCGTCGATCGTGCTGGCTTGCCGGAACCGCGAGCCGGCGGCGGGAACTCTCGACCTCCGCGGTTTGCGCGCCGCCCTCCGAGCCGAACTACCAAAGGCCCTTCGAGACCTTCAGCAGGGCAACATCGCACCAGTCGACCTAGCCCAAGCAGCGATCGGTCCGGGGATGGCGGTGTTCTCTCGATATGAGCGGGTGACCGAACCCGACGGCTCGCCCCTACGGGTTCGCCGGGCGTTAAGCATCATCAACGAGGTGCTCGACGAGGTGCTAGCCGAGCAGGAGGGCGACTTCGACTCCGATACCCGATGGTGCGTGAAGTGGTTCGAGCAGCACGCTTGGACCGAGGGTCCCTACGGCCAGGCAGAGACCCTCGCCACCTCAAGCAATACCTCTGTTGCGGGGCTGGAACGTGCCGGGGTGGTGCGGGCGCGGGCCGGCAAGGCAGTGCTCCTCAGCCCAGAACAGCTGCGATCTGACTATGATCCCGAAACGGACGTACGGCCGACCGTCTGGGAGGCCACCCTGCACCTGTCAAAGCGGATCGAAGAGCAGAGTATCGAGGCCGCTGGCGCGTTCCTGGTGAAGGTGGGGCGAACCAGGGTCGATGTCGAGGCGGTCCGGGAGCTCGCGTACCGGCTCTACAACATCTGCGAACGGAAGAAACGGCCACAGCTCGGAAATCGTTTCAACAACCTGGTGACCTCCTGGCCGGAGCTGGTCGCGGCGGCGGGTGAGGCGCGACGGGCCCGGCCAGCGACCCAGCAGGGGACGCTGGATTACGAGGCGGACGAGAACCAGTGAGACAGGTGGAGAAGGGCCAGCCATGGCGTTGAGCAACCGGGATCGGGTCGGCCGCGGCTTGGAACTGCTCGCGGAGGGCCTGGAGCCGTTCGTCGACCAGCGCATGACCGGTGCGGCACCCGCCGGCAAGGACTGGGTCGACTTGATTAGCGAGCGCGACCGCCAAAGGCACGGCATCTCAAGGCCCAGCTCCAAGAGCGACCCGCAGCTCCTGCTGCGAATGCTGACCGAGGAGAAGCGGGTCTTCAGGAACGATCTGTCGCACGGCCAGCAGGCATGGGCCAGCGAATTGCGCGAGGTCCGCAACAACTGGGCGCATGGCGATGGCTTCAACGACCAGGACACCGCGCGTGGGCTGGACACCATGGCCAGGCTGCTCCAGGCGGTCGGCGCGGTCGACGAGGCAGACCGCGTGCAGCGGCTCCTGGACGACCATCAGGGCGCCGTGTTCGAGAAGCGCAGCAGGAGGGCGGCTCAGGAGCAGCAGGCGACGGCCCTAACGGTCGAGGGGCTGGGGCTCAAGCCGTGGCGCGAGGTGATCCAGCCACACCGAGATATCCAGACCGGCAACTTCAGCTCCGCCGAGTTCGCGGCCGACCTCGCGCGTGTCGCCAGGCACGAGGGCAGTGACGAGTACGTCAAGCCGGTCGAGTTCTTTCGCCGCACCTACCTCACCGAGGGGCTGCGGGAGCTGCTCCTGCGTGCGGTGAGGCGGATCGGCGGCGACCCCAACGCCACCCCGGTGGTGAACCTCCAGACCAGCTTCGGGGGCGGCAAGACCCACTCGATCCTAGCCCTGTATCACTTGTTTTCCGGTGAGCCGCTCGGCGCGTTCCCGCAGGACCTCCAGGAGCTCCTCGCCGACAGCCGACTGCCGCAGCAGGTTCGGCGCGCGACCTTCGTCGGCAACCGGGTCTCGCCGAGCAAGGTGCACGAGAAGCCGGACGGCACGGCCGTGCGCACCATCTGGGGCGACCTCGCCTGGCAGCTGGGTGGTAGGGAGGCCTACCAGCTGGTCGCGTCGGCTGACGAGACCGGCACCAACCCTGGAGACGCCCTGGGGGAGGTGATCGCCGCCGCGGCACCATGCCTGATCCTGATCGACGAGTGGGTCGCCTACGCGCGCCAGCTGTACGGCGACGACCACCTGCCCGCCGGCACCTTCGACACCCAGTTCACCTTCGCCCAGACTCTCACCGAGGTCGTCAAGGGCGTCCCGGGCGCCCTGCTCGCCGTGTCGATCCCGGCATCGACGGACGACGATCAGCTCACCAGCGACCTGGAGGTCGGTGGGCCGCACGGCCGTGAGGCGCTGAACAAGCTGAAGCATGTCGTGAGCCGCGTCGCCGACCATTGGCGGCCGGCGTCGCCACGGGAGTCGTTCGAGATCGTGCGGCGCCGCCTGTTCGAGGAGCCCAGCGCCGAGGGGCGCGCCCACATCGCGGCAGTGGCCAGGCAGTTCCAGACGCTGTACGTGCAGCACACCGGCGAGTTCCCGCGCGGTTCCGGCGAGCACGACTATGCCAACCGGATCCGGGAGTGCTATCCGATCCACCCGGAGCTGTTCGACCGGCTGTATGAGGACTGGTCCACGCTGGAGCGCTTCCAGCGGACCCGGGGCGTGCTGCGCCTGATGAGCACGGTCATCGCGGCGCTGTGGCAGACCGGCGACGCGGCTCCGATGATCCTGCCGGGCACCCTGCCCCTCAACGACGACCGGGTGGTCGAGGAGCTCACCAGCTACCTCGAGGACCGCTGGAAGACGATCGTCGACACCGACGTGGACGGCCCACGGTCGACACCAGTCACCATCGACAATGCCAAGTCGCTGTTTGGTAAGCGCCACATGACCCGCCGCATCGCCCGCACGATCTTCTTCGGTTCGGCGGCGACGATCCGGAGCGCGAACAAGGGTATCGACCGGCAGCGGATCTGGTTGGGGACGGCGATCCCCGGCGACACGGTGGGCAACTTCGGGTCGGCCTTGCAGCAGCTCACCGACACCGCGACCTACCTGTACTCGGAAGCGTCACGGTACTGGTACGACACCCAGGCGTCGGTGTCCCGGACCGCCAAGGACTACTCGGAGAGCCTGCGGGAGCGCCCAGAGGATGTCTGGCACGAGATCGTGGAGCGGCTCCGGAAGCGGGAGCCAACCAGGCGCGGCAGCTTCGTGGCCGTTCATGTCGCACCAGAGACGAGTGGCGACATCCCCGACCTTGACCAGGCAAGGCTGGTGATCGTCCACCCCCGGTACGACCACAGGTTCCGGGCCAGCGACTCGACGGCCTTGGAGTTTGCGCGGGCCGCCCTGGACACCTACCGGGCGGGGCCACGGACCCACCGCAACATGCTGGTGTTCCTGGCCCCCGACGGCCCTCGACTCGAGGACCTGATGGACGCCACTCGGGACTACCTTGCCTGGCAGCACATCTGTGGCCGAACCGGCGAGCTCGACCTAACGCAAACCCAGATCAAGCAGGCCGAGGAGCGGCGCAAGCAGGCCGATGACGCCGTCGGCCTGCGCATCGAGGCGGCCCACGTGTGGGTTCTGGCGCCATCACAGCCCGAGGCGGGGAAGCCTCCGGCATGGGAGCCGGTCAAGGCCGATGGCGTGGCGGACAGCCTGGCCGAGCGCGTGAGCGCCCGATTGCTCAGTCATGGCGACCTCGCAGTGCAGCACGCCGCCCCGAACATCCGCCAGTACCTGAACGGGTCGCTGCAGACGGTCTGGCAGGAAGGGCACACGACGGTCGGCGAGCTCTGGAAGCTGTACAGCCAGTACCCCTATCTTCCGCGGCTGCGCGACCGCCGCGTGCTCGACGACGGGGTCCGCAGCACGCTCGACCACCTCGGCTGGCAGCATGACGGCTTCGCGCTGGCCACCGGCTACGACGAGGCATCCGGCCGCTACGAGGGCCTGGCGTTCTACCTCTACGGCACCTTCGGGGCCATCACGGACTCGACGTTGCTGGTGAAGCCGACCCGGGCCATCCAGCAGCAAGAGGAGGACCTCCCCCCTGGTCCGGAGCCCGGCCAGCCGCCGAGTCCGGGCCCCGGCCCGTTCCCACCGCCGCAACCCCCGCCACCCCCATCCGGGCCCCGGCCCAAGAACCGCTTCGTCGGCGTCTACCAGGTGCGCTCCCCGCTGTACGCCCGCGAGCTGGCCAAGCTCCAGGAGGAGATCCTGCCGCACCTGACCGGCGAGGGTGCGGAGCTGACGATCACGGTCGAGATCGAAGCGAGGAACCCGGATGGGTTCAACGAGACCAAGACCAGGATCGTGGAGGAGAACGCCCGAACGCTCAAGTTCGTTCAGGCGCGGTTCGACTTCGACGAGACCTGAGGACGACTACGACGTGGGTGGTGCGCTGAGCCGGTTATGGACGGCCGTGAGCAGTGGGCTTGGCCGCTGCTCGAGGAGCCGTCGCAGGTCCTCGAGCAGCGCCTCCTCGCCGAAGGTGCCCGATGCCGCAACCGCCGCGCACACGGCCTGAATGATCTCGCCGCCGTCATGCCGTACGCCCAGGATCGCCTCGACCTTGTCGCGCGCCTCGGCCTTCAGTCGCAGCCGGCCGTGCTCATGGACGACGCACTCGGCGGCGATCCCGTACAGGAACCGTCGGGGCCACTCGTCCACCGCGAAGCTGATCCTGGTGAGGAGCCAGGAGGCATCCTTCGCGTCGCCTCGGCCGACTGCAGCACGTTGCGCCCGAGCTGCTCCTGCACCGGCTCGGGCAGCCTTGAGCACCATGACGGCCCAAGATTGGCCAACGCCCGGCACGCCTGGTTCTGCCGGGTCCAGTTGTGGCTTCGCATCTCCTCGATCAGCCGGGTGGCGAGCGGCCCGGCTGGGAAGTCCAGCTCGGCAAGCTCGTTGAGCGGCAGCGCCGCGATGTGCTTGTCGAGCTGCTCGGCCCAGACCGGCGGTAACGAGTGGACCTCGTGCAGCTCTTGGACCGCGATCAGGACCCGGATATCGGGCTGCCAGCCCGGATTGGCGTCGGCCGGAGGTTCCAGCACGCTCGCCAGCGCCGCCCCGGCCATCGCGCCGTCGAGGGCCGCGAAGACCTCGGGACGCAGGCAGACCAACGCCATTCCTCGCTCGCGGGCCGCCAATCGGGCTGCCGGGTCGAGGGCGCCCATGAGCGCCGTGTGCATCTCCAGGATCGCTCCCGCCAAGATGGCCACCTTGGCGGCGAGGTCGCTGCGCGCAGGGTCGGCGGCGAGCTCGTCGAGCTTCTTGACCGCGGCTCGGAGGAGATGCTGGCGGGCCTCTCTGGTGAGCAGCGGGTCGATCTCCTGAGCATAGGCGCGCAGCGCATCAGGGTCCCTCGGAAAGAAGGTTCGGTCGGTGGCGGCCCGTGTGACAAGTGCAGCGGTCCACTCCGTCCGATGCTGGGCCGGGCGGGACAGGACGATGTGCACCGCCGTGTCGAGCGCCGCCAACACCTGTGCTCGTGACGGCGACGCGCCACCGGGGTGCGCAAAGCGGTTGCGCTGGTCGCGAATATGGGCGAGCTCCCGGTACTCGTGTTCACTGATCAGTTCGTGCTTCCTGGCCTTGTCAAGCAGGAAGGTGTCGATGGCATGCCGGGCCTTCTCTCGTTGAGCGACCTCTTCGAGCAGGCTGGTGAGCTCCAGATCTCGCTGCGCCGCCACCTCGAACCGGTACCGCAGCCCCTCTGCAATTGCCAGCCAGGTCATCACCAGCGCCGCCCGGTAGGCGATTTGCTCGAAGCATCGGACGGCCTCATCGAACAGGACACCGTCCACATCCGGATACCAGAGCTTCGCCCGCAAGGCGGCCAGGTCGTCGTGAGCAGGTGGCCCCGAGATCGTCAGGTCGATCGCTTCGCGTGCCATCGGAGCATAATCGCATACTGGGAAGATACGTACGCTTTGTCGCGTTACTTCTGGCTCGCCCACGACAACGATCTGTGCGTGTTGGTCCTGAAGGCTGCTGAACAAGGCGTGCGGTATCGTCCCTGTCGAGCATCTACCCGAGGGCGTGTAGCTCAGCTGGCCAGAGCGCGTCGCTTACAACGACAAACCAGGGCCGTGTTTCCCTCAGCTGGTGAGTAGCAGGAACAGCCATTCGCGCAGGTCAGCACCAAGTATAGCCTGTCCAGCAAGTAGCAGCGACTGGCACCGCGTGGCATCGGCTGGACCGAATTCCGGATGAGTTTCTGAGCGAGAATCGGACAATTCAGCGGTCAGCTCTCTGGCTATTCGCCCGCTCGATGTTCAGGACGTTAGCCGGACAGTGACCAGGATTCTCCAGCCAATCGGAGTGAATGCCTCAAGAACTGACCGCTCAGGTCCGGATGACATCGGCTGCCTGCACCACGATCACGTCAGCGAGGACCTGGTATCCGACCACGATCTGTGGAAGCACCAGGGCATAGGCGTCGCCAGCGCGCGGGTCGCGGAGCCAATGCATCTCAAGTGGTGAACCCGGGTGGGGCAGCGGCCCAAAGCGCAGCAACGCCTGATAGGCGTCGGCCAAGACCACCCGCTCTGCGTCGGTGTACTGCTCAACCTCTCGCCGGAACTCCTCGGCCTGCTCGATCTGCCAACCCACCGAGGCTAGCCTCGAGGGCGACGCAGCTCATCGAGATCAACGGGCACGCCACGCTCCCGGCGCTGCATGCGGCTGACCATCGCCTCATAGCCGGGCCTGCGTTGCAGCCGGATCGTCGCCGCCCAAGCCGCGAGCACCTGCTGGAGCTGACCGAAGTCCTTCGTGTCAGCCGCCACAGCCAACGCACCGGTGACCTCTTCGATGAACCGCTGCCGGTCCCCTGGACGCACCTGACGTAACAGCTCGACGGCGTCGGTGGGCAGCTCGAAGTGGTCTCCATCGACCCGCTGAGCCACGCTCACCGGCGACCTCCTCCGCTACGAAGCGACTGGCTCGGAGTGTGTCAGACGACCAGCGTAGTCGCTTAGGACCCTCCACACCACGGGCTGCCGTGCCGCCGACTTCATGAGGCAATCGCCGCTGAGCAGATGCCTTAGACGGCGCCGGTTCTGGAGATTCCATACATGGCGTGGAGGCAGACGAGGCGAGGCGATGGGCAGAGGAACCAGCGCACGCTGGCAGTCGCGGCGCATCCGGTGCGCGAAGTTGGCTGGTGCATCCCTGGCTGCGGAGCTGGCGTGGTGAGCAGTGCAGGCATCCCGCCGCTGATCGGCACGGCCGCTCGCCGCCGCGGCGCGCTTGCGCATCTGTCGCCGATCTTCGATCTGCACCGCTGCGACGTCGAGCCGCCCGCGAGTTCTCCCAGCTCGTCGCCGCATGGTGGAGATGGGCTGAGTCCAGCGCCAGGGGCAGCGCCCCGGCCCTGGTCGGGCGTACGGGATCACCACCCGGCCGCCGACAGGCGCAAGAGCTCGCGCAGCTTGAGCGCAAGCTCGACCTGCAGGCGCAGCTCTCCCCGGCAAGGGTCGCCCCCGAGCAGGCGGCGGATCGTCTTCAGCCGGTACGCGAGCGTGTTGGCGTGGACGTAGAGGCGCCGCGCCGCCTCGGCGGCGTTGTAGTCGGCGTCCACGTAGCTGCGCAGGGTGGCGACGAGGTAGGTGCCGTGCTCGGCGTCGTAGCGCTCGAGCGGGCCGATGGCGTGGTCGACGAAGTCCAGGTGATGCCGGGACCCGCCGCCGCCGAGCAGGACGCGGTACACGCCGAGGTGCTCGAAGACGACGGGCCGGTCGACGATGTCGAGGGTCGTGGCGGCCGCGGACGCCTGCTCTGCCTGGTGCATCCCCTGCCCGAGGTCGGCCGCCGTGCGCACGGGTGAGCCGAGCGCAAGGTGGACCCGCACGCCCGGGCGGATGGCGTCGGCGGCCTCGCGACTGCGAGTGAGCAGCTCGCCGGCCAGCTCGAGGTCCCGCTCGGCGTCATCCACCGCCGCTGGCAACAGCAGGAGAAAGCCTGAGCGCCAGGGCACCACGACCCCGTCCCCGACCGTCTGGACGCAGAGCTGCTGGAGGGTCGGGTACAGGCGCGTCCGGGGGTCCTGGACCTCATCGGTCCAGCGGGCCTGCAGGCTCCCGGTGGGGCTGCGCCAGCTGACGTGCAGCTGGGCAACCCGGCAGGGGCCGATCGTGCGGTAGCCCAGGTCGGCGAGCACGCGGTGGGCGTCCCGCTCGTCGCCGTAGGCGCCGCTGAACAGCTCACGCAGCAGGTCGCCCTTCAGCCGGGACTCCAGCTCGTAGGCGGTGCGCTCCCGCAGCATCTCCAGCGCGAACATCGACGCGGCGTGCTCGATCGCCCGCGCGTCGATCTGGTCGAGCGGCTTGGCGGCGTCGAGGACCGCGAGATAGCCGCCGAAGTGGTTGCCGACGCCGATCGGGGTCAGCGCGGGGCGGCCGTCACGCCCGGCCTGGTGCCGCCACCAGCTCTCGCCGTGGCTGCCCTCCAGCCAGTCCTCACCCGGCTGCGGCGTCTCTGGCCAGCCCGCGGTCGCGAGCGGGCGCACCGCCGGGTCGAGGACCATCACGGGTCGGTCGACGAGCGTGGCTAGGCGGTCGGTGAGGGACGCCATGCCCGGGGCGTCGAACGCCGTCCATGACAGCTCCCGCTGGAGGAAGATCGCACGCTCGAGTTGGCGCCGCTGCTCGCGGACGTCGCGGAACATGCGCGCGGACTGGACGCTGACGGCAAGCAGCGGCGCTACCAGGTTGAGGAGCTGCATGTCCTCGTCGGTGAACGGCCCGCCGCGCTTGTTGATGGCGTGGCACACCCCGATGGCCTGGTGCTCGACGACCAGGGGCACGGTGAGCACGTTGCGGGCGCGGAACAGCCGCACGAAGCGCCGGATGAGCCGGGGGTCACTCACGGCGTCGTCCGAGATGTAGGGAGTCTGGGAAAGGAACACCCGCACCGCGTTGCCGCCCTCCCGTAGCGACACGTGGTAGGCGCTGATCATCGCGGGGTCGTCGATGCCGAACGCCGGCTGCTGGAGCACGAGCTCGGATCGTTCGGGGTCGTAGAGCATGAAGCCGGCGGTCTCGGCGTCCAGCAGCTCGCTGATCGTCCGGATGAGCGTGGCGAGCGCCTGCTCGTAGTCGGTGGTCGAGCTCATCGCCCGGCCGACCCGCACGAGGGCGAGGACCCGGCGCTCGTCAGCCTCCAAGGCCATCGCGACTTCCCTTCTCCACCCTTGTGGGAGCCTACCAGGCCGCTGGCCTGAGTTTCGTGTGGTCGACACATGGACGGGCGTTGCCACGGCGGGCAGGATGCCAGGCAGACCGGGTAGTTCGGAGGACCAGGCCAGCTTGAGGAGGGCCGATGTACACCGTCGACGTCGACACCGGAGGCACGATGACCGACGGGCTCGTGGCCGACGGCACCACCCTGGTCGCGATCAAGGTCGACACCACCCCCCACGACTACACCGTGTCGTTCCGCCAGGTCCTCGTGGAGGCGGCACGGCGGCTGGGCTTCGGCGACGACCTGGGCGCGTTCCTGGACCAGGTGTCGGTGATCCGGTGGTCGTCCACGATCACCTCGAACGTCATCGGCGAGCGCAGGGGCGCCAAGCTCGGCGTGCTGGCGCGCCGGGGCAACGAGCGCGACCTCTACGGCCAGGGCACCTCGCCGGTGGTCGGCACGCTGGTCGCCGAGCACGACCTGATCGGACTGCCCGAGGATGCCGACGAGCAGGCCGTGCTCGAGGGGGTGCGGCGCCTGTTCGAGGACGGGGCCCGCCGCATCTGCGTCGCTCTGGACACCTTCCCCGACGCGGCACCGGAGCAGCGGGTCAAGAAGACCGTCGAGCGCCAGTACCCTGACCACTTCCTCGGCGCGGTGCCGGTCCTGCTGGGCAGCGAGATGGCCCAGGTGGGCGATGCCGCCACCCGCGCGCACGCGGCGGTGATCAACGCCTACGTGCACAGCCAGCTGGCGTCGTCGCTGTTCAAGGCCGAGGACCTGCTCCGCTACGACGAGGGCTGGAACGGCCCGCTGCTGGTCGGCCACACGAACGGCGGGGTCGCCCGGGTCGGCAAGACCAAGGCGGTCGACACGATCGAGTCCGGGCCAGTCTTTGGGACCCATGGGGCCGCCTGGTACGCGCGGCGCTACGGGCTGGGGCCCGTCCTCTGCCTCGACGTCGGCGGCACGACCGCGAAGGCGAGCCTGGTCGAGGCCGGCCAGCCGCGTTACACGCGCGACGGCGACATCTTCGGGATCCCACTCCGGACCCCCCTGGCCCTGCTGCGCTCGGCGGTGCTGGGCGGCGGCAGCGTCGCCCGGCCGGAAGGTGGTGGCGTCAGGCTCGGCCCCGATAGCATGGGCGCCGCCCCGGGGCCGGCCTGCTACGGCCTGGGCGGTGACCAGGCCACCCTCACCGACGCCTTCCTGGTCCTCGGGTACTTGGACCCGGGGGCGTTCCTCGACGGGCGGCGCACCCTGGACGTCGGGGCGGCCCGCGAGGTGCTGCAGCGCCGGGTCGCGGACCCGCTCGGAGCCTCGGTCGCCGAGGTCGCGCGGCGGATCGTCGACGCCGCCTTCGGCATTGTCGCGGAGCTGGTCGGGTCGACCCTGGCCCACGCGGGGGTGGAGCCCGAGCAGGCCGCCCTGTTCGCCTACGGCGGCAACGGTGGGCTGTTCGCTGCGCCGGTGGCCGAGCGGCTGGGGATGGCCACGGCCCACGTGTTTGCCCTCAGCCCGGTGCTGTCGGCGTTCGGCTCGGCAGTGTCCGATGTGGTCCACGTCTACGAGCGGACCCTCGGGGTGGACGCCTCGGACCAAGCGGGGGTCGACCAGGTAGTCGCGGACTTGACCGAGAGCGCGCGGCGCGACCTGGCCGGCGAGGGGTTCGACCCCGACGGCGCGGAGATCGAGGTTGAGAAGGACACATCGGAGCGCGACGGCCGAGTCGACGTCGTGCGTGTGCGGGCCCGGCAGCGCCTGGAGACCTTCGGTCCGCCACCGCGAGCCGACGGCGCGGCGGCGGCGGCACCGCCCACCCGCACGCTGCTGCTGCCCGACGGGACCAGCGTCGACGCTCCGGTCCTCGACTGGACCACGCTGGCGCCCGGCACCCGCCTGGACGGGCCGGCGGTGGCGGCCGGCGGGAGCATGACCTGCCTTGTGCCGCCCGGTTGGGCGCTCGAGGTCGACCAGCTCGGCGATGCCGTGCTGCGCCACGGTGACCGGTAAGGAGGCGTGCGGATGCCCGGCCTGCGCATGACCGAGTACCTCGACCTCGATCTGGACGCGGAGGTCTGGCGCTGCAACCGCTGCGGGGCCGAGCTCACCTCCGCGCACAACCCGTACAAGCAGGGTTGCCTGGTGTACGACCGTGACCCGCGCGAGATCCACCCACCCCTGATCGAGGGCGACTTCTCCTTCTCCCCCGACCCCGAATGGGTGCGCATCCTCGAGTTCTACTGCCCCGGCTGCGGGGTGCAGATCGAGACCGAGTACCTGCCGCCCGGCCATCCGATCACGGTCGACATTGAGCTCGACATCGACCGGCTGAAGCGGCGCATCGCCGCCGGCGAGGTCCGGGTGTCCGACGGGCGACTGTTCGCCTCCGACCGGGAGGGGGAGCGCCGGTGAGCACCCCGACCGCCAGCCAGCTGAACTCGGTCGACATCGATGTCGGCGGCACCTTCACCGACTGCGTGCTCACTCTCGACGGGCGGCGCGTCATCGGCAAGTCACCGACCACACCGTACGACCTGTCGGTGTGCTTTATGAACGCCATCGAGGAGGTCGCCGCGGAGGTCGACGTCGAGGTCGAGGACCTACTGCCCCGTGTGGACGTGGTCCGGTATTCCACCACGGTCGCGATGAACCTCCTGATCGAGCGGCGCGGCCCGCGGGTCGGGCTGATCACCACCGAGGGCCAGGAGGACGCCATCCTGATCGGCCGCGGCGCCCAGTGGATCGACGGCAAGCGCCTGGACGAGCGCCGCAACCTAGCCACCCAGCGCAAGCCAGCCCCGATCGTCGACCGGACCATGATCGTCGGCGTCAAGGAGCGCGTCGACTCGACCGGCGCGGTGCTGCGCCCGCTCGACGAGGACGACGTGCGGCGCAAGCTGCGCGTGCTGATGGACCGCGGCGCCCGCTCGATCGTGGTCTCGCTGCTGTGGAGCTTCGCCAACCCGGCGCACGAGCTTCGGGTCAAGGAGATCATCCGCGAGGAGTACAAGGAGTACCACATCGGCTACCTGCCGGTGATCCTCTCGCACCAGGTCGTGGCCAAGCTCGGCGAGTACGAGCGCACCATGACCGCGGTGCTCGACGCCTACCTGCAGCGGGCGATGCAGACCGAGCTGTCGGCGACCTGGGACCGGCTCCGCGAGCTCGGCTACCGCGGCAGCTTCCTGATGATCCACAACTCCGGCGGCTCCGGCGAGGTGTTCAAGACCACCGCCAGCCGCACCTACAACGGCGGCCCGGTGTCGGGACTGATGGGCTCCTACCACCTGGCCACCGAACTGGGGTTCAACAATGTCGTCGCCGGCGACATGGGCGGCACGAGCTTCGACATCGGCCTGGTGGTCGACCAGAGCGTCCGCAACTACGAGTTCCGGCCGGTGATCGACCGCTGGATGGTCGCCATCACCATGCTGCAGACGCTGTCGATCGGCGCCGGCGGCGGGTCGATCGCCTGGATCAACCACGAGCTCGGCGGCCAGCTGAACGTCGGGCCGCGCAGCGCCGGCTCGGACCCGGGCCCGGCCTGCTACGACCAGGGCGGCACCGAGCCGACCGTCACCGACGCCGACGTCGTTCTCGGCTACATCAACCCCGAAACCTACTACGGCGGGCGGATGGCGCTGGACCGCGGGAAGGCCGAGGAGGCCATCCGGTCCAGGATCGCCGGGCCGATTGGCATCGGCGTCGAGGAGGCCGCAGCGCTGATCCGCCGTATCGTCGACCAGAACATGCACTCGGCGATCAGGCGCGAGATCCACCTGCGCGGCTACCACCCCGAGGACTTCATCCTGTTCGCCTTCGGCGGCGCCGGCCCGACCCACGTCTCGGGGTTCCTAGGCGACCTGGCCAAGGCCGTGATCTTCCAGTCGGCGCCGGTGTTCTGCGCCCTCGGGTCGTCGATCATGGACATCATCCACGTCTACGAGACCTCGCGGCGCATGATCGTGATGGCCCCGATCACCCAGGAGCTGACCGGCGAGTACGACACCTTCAACCAGGTCATCGACGGGCTGATCGACCAGGCCAGGACCGACCTCAAGGCCGAGGGCCTGCCGGTCGACGAGGCCGAGTTCAGCCTCGAGCTCGACATGCTCTACGGCGGCCAGGTCAACGTGAAGCGCACCGCCTGCCCGGTGCTGCACCTCCGCAGCCGGCAGGACGTGCAGGCGCTGTACGACGAGTTCGAGCGCGAGTTCTCCGAGTCGTTCAGCCCGCTGGTGGTCAACAAGCCCGGCGGCGTCTACCTGGACAACTTCGTGCTCAGGGTGACGGTGCCGACGCCCAAGCCGACCCTGCCCGAGCACCCGCTGGAACACCGGGACGCGGTCCGGTCCGGCAAGCGCCAGGCCTGGTGGCCCGGCCTTGGCTGGACCGATACGTCGGTCCATGACGCGGACGGGATGCGGCCCGGCCACCGCGTCCAGGGACCGGCCATCATCGAGGCGCCGCTCACCACGGTCGTGGTCCCGCCAGGCATGCGGTACTCGATCGACCGGCACGACTTGGGCGTGCTGGAGCACGAAGGAGGCAACCGCTGATGGCCATCCCCACGCTCGAGCAGAAGCTGGCCTGGCTCAAGCCCACCCCGCTCGGCGACGCCGAGCGCGACTCCATGCGCGAGCTCGGCCTTGGCGAGTACGAGATCGGCTTCCAGCGCACCAACGACATCCTCGACGAGGGCATGGACGTGTTCGTCCGGTCCTGCCGCAGCGCCATGGGGATCGCCGGCGACTCGCTGGTGGGAATCTTCACCGCCGACGGCGACATGGTGAACGGCTCGCTCGGGACCTACCTCCACGCCGTGATCCCGCCCCTTGTCATCAAGTTCATCCTGCACAACTACACCGACAACCCGGGCATCAAGGACGGCGACCTGTGGTTCGCCAACGACGCGGTGTACGGCGGCATCCACAACCCCGACCAGCTCGTGGCCATGCCGGTGTTCTACCAGGGCGAGCTGATCGCCTGGACCGCGGCCCTGGTCCACACGACCGAGACCGGCGCCTCCGAGCCCGGCGGCATGCCGATCGGGGCGACCTCCCGCTTCGAGGAGGGGCTCAACCTTCCGCCGACCAAGATCGGCGACAACTTCCAGCTCCGCGACGACATCGTCACGATGTTCGAGGCCTTCGGGATCCGCGCGCCGCAGATGGTCGCGGTCGACCTCAAGGCCCGCTGCACGGTCGCCGACCGGGTCCGCCGCCGCCTGGTCGAGTTCTGCGACCGCGAGGGCGTCGACTACGTCAGGACGCTGTTCCGCCGCATGCTCGAGGTCGCCGAGGAGGGCGCACGCAACCGGATCCGCACGTGGGCCGACGGGGTGTACCGCTGCGTCACCTTCGCCGACGCCGTCGGGCTCCAGCAGGGCCTGGTCCGCTCCTGCTACATGACCCTCGTCAAGGAAGACGACCACCTGACGGTCGACTTCACCGGCACCGGTCCGGAGACGGCATCGTCCTACAACGCCCATCCCCAGGCCGCCATCGGGCACTTCGCGAACTACGTCTACGAGTATCTGTTCCACGACCTGCCCATCGGCAACGGGACCTTCGCGCCGATCGACTTCGTCTTCGAACCCGGCACCTGCCTGTACCCGGACGTGCGGGCGGCGACCAGCTGCTCGGTCATGATCGCCACCGGCGTCATGAGCGCGGTCCACAACACCTTCGCCAAGGCGGTGTTCTCGACCGAGCACTGGCGCCAGGCCGGGGCGTCGATGGGCAACGGCGGCAACGCGATCGTGCTCGCAGGCCTGTCGCAGTGGAACGCGCCGTTCGCCGACATGCTCGCCTACTCGATCAACACCGAGGGGCAGGGGGCCCTGCCCACCATGGACGGCATGAACGCGTTCGGGTTCCCCTGGTGCCCGGCGGGCCGCGCCCCCGACACCGAGCTGGTCGAGAACGAGTTCCCGCTGTTCATCCCTATCTCGTCGCACTGGAAGGACTCCGCCGGGCATGGGAAGTACCGCGGCGGCGTCGGCACGGCCCAGCTGTGGGTCGCCCACCACGTCCCGATGGTGTTCATGATGTCCATCGCCGACAACTCCAAGGTGCAGACGCCCCAGGGCCTGTTCGGCGGCTACGCGCCGTGCACGATCCCCGGCGTGAGCATCTCCGGCGCCGACCTCATGCAGCAGCTCAGGGAGGGCCGGGCGATCGACCTCGACATCACCGATGTCCTCCGGTCGCGCAGCGTCGGCGGCCAGTGGGGGAACGAGTTCCAGGGCCGGGCGCCTCGCCCGTACATGCAGAACGACGTGATCACGGTCGCGTTCGCGACCGGCGGGGCCGGCTACGGCGACCCGCTGGAGCGCGACCCGCAGGCCGTCGGCGACGACATCGACAAGGGGCTCGTCTCCCAGTGGGCGGCCGAGCACATCTACCGTGTCGCCTACGACCCCGAGCGGCACCGCGTCGACGCTCCGGAGACCGAGCGCCTGCGGGCGGCGGAGCGCCAGGCGCGGCTGGCCCGCGGCCGGCCCTACGCCGCGTTCGAGGCCGAGTGGCTCCAGCGCAAGCCGCCGGAGGAGATCCTGGCCAACTACGGCAGCTGGCCCGATGCCAGGCCGCTCCAACCGCTCATACGCCCCTAGTGCCGACGTGACCGCCCGCAAGCGCGCCAAGCTCCTGCTGCGGGGCCGTCCCGTCGCCCCACCGCTGCTCTGCCCGCTGGTGGTGGCCCAGGCGGCGGCGATCGACGCCCTGCCCATCCCCCAGTTCCTCACCGATCCGACCAAGCTCTGCAACGGGCTGCGGACGCTGTCCGAGGCGCTAGCCATGGACGTGATCGTGACCGCCGACGGTCGCCCGGAGCTGATCACCGACGGCGTCCAGGCGGCGGCCGCCGTCGAGGCGACCCGGCGACTGGCGGCCACGGCCGACGCCGCCCTCGCCGCGGCGCTGCCAGGCCCCGGGCGAGGCGGCGACCCCCTACCGCTGGCCCGGGCGTTCTTGCAGGCCGGGACGAACCTGCTCCTGCTGGTCGAGGAGCGACCGCTGCCGGCGGGGTCCGGTGCGGCGTGGCAGGTGGCGGCGAACACGGTGGCGAACGTCGCCCGCTTCCACCAGGCCCTCCCGGTGGTCGTGCTCGCCGGTGGCGCGGCGGATGCGGCGGCCGGGCCGCGCGGGGCAGTGGTCTGCGTGCCGGACCCCGCGGCCGGGCAGGGGCTCGCCCTGGCGGCGGACCCGGCGGCGTGGACGGCACCCGCCGAGGGCGCGCCGGTCGTGACCACGCTCGGCCCGGTTGCCGGCGGGTTCGCCGCGGTCAAGGAGGCGGTCGGGAGGCTGACCGGATGAAGGCCTACTGGGACCCCGAGCTCGAGACCATGCCCTGGGAAGAGCTGCTGCGCTGGCAGGCCGGACAGGTTGCCTCGTGGCTGGCGGCGCTGCCCGGGCGGTCGCGGTTCCACCGGGACAAGCTGGCCGGGGCCCGGGTGCCCGAGCGGGTCGCCGACCTCGGGTTCCTCGCGGAGCTGCCGTTCACGACCAAGGAGGAGCTCCGTGCCTCCCAGGAGGAGGGACGGCCCGGAGAGCCGTTCGGGCGGCACCAGGGCGTCCCCCTCTCCAGCGTCACCCAGGTCTTGTCCTCCTCGGGCACCACCGGCGACCCGCTCAACTTCGCCCTGACCGCGGCCGACCTGGAGGTCTGGCGCGAGGGGATCGCCACCGGCTTCTACGCCGCGGGAGTCCGCGACCACGACGTCGTCGCCCACCTCGTCGGCCTGCCGGGGGTCGCGGGCGGCCTGCCCTATGCCGACGGGTTCCGGCGGATCGGAGCAGCCCTGGCCTGGATCGGCGGGCGCCCCACCGAGCAGATCGTCCGGTCCATCCCGCGCCTGCAGGCGACCGCGGTGCTGGCCACAAGCTCGTTCGGCACCTACCTGGCCGACCGGTGCCGCGAGCTGACCGGATCGGACGCCGCCTCGCTCGGCGTGCGCACCCTGCTCGGCGGCGGCGAACCCGGCCTCGCCCAGCCGGAGATCCGCGAGAAGATCCGGCGGGGGTGGGGGCTCGACAGCGTGCACGAGGTCATGGGGCTGGGCGACGTCATGTCGCTGCTGTGGGCCGAGTGCGACGACGAGGGTGGCATGCACTTCTGTGGCCAGCGCTCGGTCACGGTGGAGCTGATCGACCCGGCCAGCGGCGCGCCGGTCGGCTGGCAGGACGGCGCCGAGGGCGAGGCCGTCTACACCACCTTCGCCCGCGAGGCCACCCCGGTGCTGCGCTACCGTTCCGCCGACCACATGGTCGTCACCGCCACCGCCTGCCCGTGCGGGCGCACCGCGCCCCGTGCCCGCTGCGTCGGCCGCACCGACGACATGCTCATCTACAAGGCGATGAACGTGTTCCCAAGCGCGATCCGCGACGTCGTGATGGGCCGGTTCTCCGGCGCCGTCGAGCCCTACCTGCGTGTCTGGAAGGACCACCCGCGGCAGGTCCGATTCGACCATCCCATCGCGGTGGAGATCGAGGCGTCGGCCGGCCTGGCCGCCGAGCGCTACCAGGAGGTCGCCCGTCGCATCGAGCACGAGCTCCGCGCTCGGCTCCAGGTCCAGACCACGGTCACGCTGCTCCAGCCCGGGGCATTGCCCCGCACGGCCTACAAGACGGCGCTGGTCCACGTCCGCGACGGAGGCCCCTGATGCGGTTCTCCCGCGCCTGCATCCCGCTCGGCTATGCCTGGTCGTCGCCGTTCAGCAGGTGGCAGGGCGCACTCGCCGATCTCAACAGCGTCGACCTGGCAGTGCTGGTGACGGGCAGAGCGCTGGCCGAGCGGGACCTGCCGGCCGAGGCGATCTCCCAGCTGGTCCTCGGATGGACCGTCCCGCAGAAGGAGATCTTCTACGGGGCGACAACCGTCGCCGCACGGCTGGGCGCGACCGGGGTGACCGGCCCGATGATCGGTCAGGCCTGCGCGACCTCGGTCGCCTGCGTCCAGGCCGCGGCGACCGCGGTCGACGCCGGGGAGGAGCTCGCGCTCGTCGTCACGACCGACCGGACCAGCAACGGGCCGCACCTGGTCTACCCCTCGCCGTCCGGCCCCGGGGGGATGCCGGAGACCGAGGACTGGGTGATGGACAACTTCAACCGCGACCCCTGGGCGGGCAGGTCGATGATCGGCACCGCCGAGCAGGTCGCCGCCCGGGAGGGCATCACCCGCCAGGAATGCGACGCCGTCACCCTGCTCCGCTACGAGCAGTACCAGGCGGCGCTCGCCGAGGACCGCGAGTTCCAGCGTGGATGGATGGTGCCGGTCGAGTTGCCCCGCCGCCGTGGCGACCCGTTGGTGGTCGACGCCGACGTCGGGGTCTTCCCGACCACGGCCGAGGGGCTGGCCGAGCTGGCGCCGCTCGACCCGCACGGGGTGGTCACCTACGGGTCGCAGACGCACCCGGCCGACGGCACCGCCGGGCTGGTGGTGACGAGCGAGGGGCGCGCTCGGGAGCTGGGCCGTGGCGGGGTCGTGCGGCTGCTCGGGTCGGGGATGGCGAGGGTCGGCAAGGCCGAGATGGCGAAGGCGCCGGTCCCGGCGGCCCGGGCGGCGCTGCACGCCGCCGGGCTGGGCTTCGCCGACCTGCACGCCGTGGTCACGCACAACCCGTTCGCCGTCAACGACGTCTACTTCACCCGCCAGACCGGCTACCCGCTGGAACGCATGAACACCTACGGCTGCAGCCTGGTCTACGGCCATCCCCAGGGCCCGACCGGCGCCCGCGGCATCACCGAGCTGATCCACACACTCGTCCGGCGCGGTGGCGGCATCGGCCTGTTCACCGGCTGCGCTGCCGGCGACACTGGTGCGGCCGTCGTGCTCCGCGTCGACGGCTGAGGGCTTGTCGGCGAAAATGCAGGAGTTGCTGTGTCCAATCCCCGAGTTGTGGCGACGCATCAGCGCTTCTTGTGTCACAGTTTGGCCTTCCCGAGGACCTGGTCTGGAGTGCGGCCGCGGGTCCAGCGGCCGGTATGGGCGCGTTCGGTGGTTGTACCTCCTCAGGCTTCGTCGTAACCGGCGGTGCCGGGAGGTCAAATCGGGAGCCGAAGGCTTGTTATCTCACGGCGGTGCATTGTCGTCGCTGAGAGCGGCGGGTGAAGGTGTCGAGGGCGCGCTACACTGGGCGCCGCCAAGCTCGCAACGTCGGAGCTGAGCTGCGCAAACAGCAATTATGGGCGTGTGGCGCAGTGGTAGCGCGTGTCGCTTACAACGACAAACCGGGGCCAATTTCTCTCAGGCGGTGACCAGCAGAAACAGCCGTTCGCGCAGGTCAGCGCCAAGTATAATGTGTCCAGCAAGTAGCAGCGAGTGGCAGGGAGTGGCATTGGCTGGATCGGATTCCGGATGAGTTCTTGACCGAAAATCGGACAAGCTGACCAGTCCTTCTCTCAAGATCGCCGTCCCGAACATACCTCTATGGAAGGCCCACCGCACCCTCGATTAAGGGGTCGCCGACCGGTGGCCCAGATCCAGTCCGTCGGCGTCCGTATCACGACCAAGGACCCTGGCGCCGTCCGATCCGCCGATGTTCAGGAGATAACCGCCCATCATCTGCTCAGACCGGTCCAGTACGGTCAGCGCAAGTCAGGACAGGGCGGTTTCTGGTCAGTGCTGTCTGGTTCGGTGCAGTAGGGCCTGGGGGAATGACTGAGGGAATGACCGGCCGCGTCCCCGATCCACCCGCTGCTCCGCTTTGGGAGAGGCTGAGCGCCGGCCCGACACGGCCACTGGCCTCGAACCGACGCCCTTCCGATTACGAGCCGGATGTTCGGCGTTGCACTGGACGGCGCGGGTCGAATCTGGCCTGTTCATGTTGGATGGCGCGTCGATCCAGACGGTCCCGACGGAGGCAGAAGAAAACGACTGGATGATCATTGGGGTGATCCAGGGCCTTCCGATAGGAAATCGGATGGCAAGGCGACCAACCTGGCAGACGGCAAGCGCAGGGCAGGTCGGCGCCGGTGAGGGCAGCACGATGTGGCGGGCGCTGCTCACCCACCGGGGCGGTTGCGCCCGAGTTGATCGAGGCCGGCTCGCTCGGCTCAGCCCGGGAGGGAGGACGTGGCCGCGCCTAGCTCGTCCAGCGACTGGCGCAGGCTGTCGACGAAGACGTCCAGGTCGGGGAGGCCGTCGGGGTCGCTCTGGATCCCGATGTTGAGCTGGCCGGCATAGGACAACCCGGCCACACTCAGGGGGACGTTGCCGGCGACCTGCACCACCGGGAACGCCTCCAGCAGACGCGCGCCCAGCACATACAGCGGACTTTGGGGGCCGGGCACATTGGTGACAAACACATCCACGATCCGCTGGTAGCGGCTGTAGCGGCTGAGCGCCCGCAGGATGGTCAGCGACCCGGCCGGGCGCAGGCTGGCCAGCCGCTCCGGCCGACGCTTGCGCTCGGTAGTGGCCCGGGTAATCTGCCGGAGCCGCTGGACCGGGTCGGGTT
>Ga0307278_10000382_pt1 | contig 22528 bp, 23 predicted proteins | sample ER_DNA_117_FD_194482 | JGI IMG/M metagenome (GOLD analysis project Ga0307278, IMG submission 194482) | Bulk soil microbial communities from the East River watershed near Crested Butte, Colorado, United States - ER_DNA_117 | ecosystem: Environmental > Terrestrial > Soil > Floodplain | place...
CCTAGGCGTCGCCAGAGGCCGCGCTCGGCGACGCCGTGCCGTCGGGGTGGACCAGCACCTTCACGACGTCGGCGCCGGGCACCGCCAGGGTGTCGAGGGCGCGCGGCACCTCGTCGAGCCCGAAGCGGTGGGTGATCAGCGGGGCCGGATCGAACAGCCCCTGCCCGTACAGCTCCACCGTCCAGCGCCAGGCCGCCCGGGAGGCGGCAAAGATGCCCTGCACGCGGAGCTGGCCGAGGGAGATCGTGTCGGGGTCGACGGTCGCTCGCCCGGCCCCGGAGATGCCGAGCAGGATGGCGGTGCCGCCGCGGCGCAGCAGGCGCAGCGCCGCGGCGGCGCCCTCGGGGGAGTTGCTCGCCTCGACCACGGTGTCGAAGTGCCCGTCGAGCGCGCCGAGGGCGTCGGCGTCGCGGGCGTTCACCACGGCGCTGGCGCCGAGGTCGAGGGCGCGTGCGGAGCGGGCCGGCCGCCTGCCGACCAGCGCCAGCTCGCCCGGGTTGGTGAGCCGCAGGAACAGCACGGAGAGCAGGCCGAGCGCGCCGTCCCCGATCACCGCCAGCCGCGAGCCGGCACGCGGCACGCCGGTCTCGAGCAGGCCGCCGGCGACGCAGGCCGCGGGCTCGATCAGGGCCGCCGGCTCGACCGGCCGGTCGGCGGGCAGGCGGTGGATCAACCGCGCGGGCACCAGCACGGACTCGGCCATGGCGCCCGGGTGGGTGAAGCCGGTCTCGGCGTACTCCATGACGCACAGGTTGGTGCGGCCCTCCGCGCAGCGCGCGCAGACCCCGCAGGTCCGCAGCCCCTCCGCCACCACCGGGTCGCCGGGCTCCAGCCCGCTCACGCCCGGCCCGAGGCGGGCCACCCGGCCGGCCCACTCGTGCCCGGGCACGACCGGGTAGCTGACGTACTGCGACGGCCGCCTGCCCTCGACCAGCTCGCGGTCGGAGCCGCAGATCCCCGCGGCGACGACGTCGACGAGCACCTCGCCGGGCCCCGGCTCCGCGGTGGGGACCTCCTCGACGGCGTAGACGCCAGGCTCCCGCACCAGGAACGCGCGCATCACCGCTCCTTCCGCGGCCCTCCCTCTCCCGGCCGGCGCGTGCGGGCGGCGCGGTACTCGGCCACCACCAGGTCGGTCAGCTCGGTGATGGAGGTCTCGGAGGTCACCTTGTCGTAGGTGATCTCGCCGTGCTGCAGCAGGTTCACGCGGTCGCAGACTTCGAGGATCTGGCCGAAGTTGTGGGCGATGACGACGATCGAGACCTCGCCCTTGTCCTTGAGGTCGCGCACCAGGTCGAGGATGAGGGCGCCCTCCTTGGCGCCCATGGCCGCGAGCGGCTCGTCGAGCAGCAGGATCTTCGCGTCGGTGTAGACCGAGCGCGCCACCGCGATCGCCTGCCGCTGGCCGCCGGAGAGCTTGGCGACCTCCACGTCGACCGAGGGGACGTTCACCCCCATGTCCTCGAGGTGCTCCCTGGCGAGCCGCCTCATGCGGCTGTTGGACAGCAGCGGCCAGCGCACCAGCTCACGGTTGAGGAACATGTTGTGGTAGACGCTGAGCTCGTTGACCAGCGCGAGATCCTGGTAGACGGTGTCGATCCCGAGCGTGCGGGCGTGGTCCACCGACCTGATCTGGACCTCTTCGCCGTTGACCAGGATCCTGCCGCTGTCCGGCTGGTGGAAGCCGCAGATGATCTTGATCAGGGTCGACTTGCCGGCGCCGTTGTCGCCGATCAGCCCGAGCACCTCGCCCCGGGCGAGGCGCAGGTTGACGTCGGACAGGGCGGTGACCCCGCCAAAGCGCTTGGCGATGTGCTCGACGCGCAGGGCCTCGCCGTTGGAAGTCGCGGTCATCAGGCCCGACCCGCCCTTCGCAGCCTGGAGAGGTAGACGTTGGCGATCATCGAGACCAGGATCGCGGCGCCGAGGATCAGGAAATACGGGTTGGCGCTGATCCCGATCAGGTTCATGCCGTTCTGCAATTCGGCGAGCACCAGCGCGCCGAGGAACGCGCCCAGGACCGTGCCCGAGCCGCCCGCCAGGGCGGTCCCGCCGATCACCGCCGCGGACACGGCGAAGAACATGATCGTGGTGCCGCCGCCGATGTTGGGGTCGATGGTGTGGATGCGGAACGCCTCCATGATCCCGGCGAAGCCTCCCAGCACGCTCACGATCATGAAGTTGCCGATCTTGACGCGCCCGGCCTTGATCCCCGCCTCGGTGGCGCCGAGCAGGTTGCCGCCGACGGCGATGGTGTGCAGGCCCCAGCGGGTGCGGGTCAGCAACAGGTGGAGGAGGCCGACGATCAGCAGCGCCCAGATCAGGTGCGCCCAGTCCGCCTGGCCGAACCAGCGCGCGATCGTGCCCTGCGCCGGCTCGGGGATGGCGACCGGGTAGGCGTGCGAGGTGGTCAGCAGGATGCCGAGGACCACATTGAGGGTGCCGAGCGTGGTGACGAACGACGGCACCCTGAACCCCACCGTGATGAGCCCGTTGACCAGGCCGATCACGGCCGCGATCAGCAGCACCAGGACGATCGCCGGCAGCGCCGCCACCGAGTAGTAGTCGATCAGGTAGTGCATGATGAACGGCGCGAGCGCGGCGACCGCCCCGACCGACAGGTCGATCTCGCCGCTGACCAGCAGCAGCACCATGCCGGCCGCGATGATCGCCCCCGGGCCGGTGGCCTGCGTGATGTTGACCAGGTTGGGCTGGGTGAGAAAGGCGTCCCGCGCCGAGACGAAGTAGACCCCGAGCGCGATGGCGACCACCAGGACGCTGGCCTCGCGGCGCTGCAGGAACTCCTCGCCGATGCGTCGCGGGATCGACCGGCGCGGCCGGCCGGGCGGAGCCGCCCCGACCCTCTCGGCTACCTCGACGGTGTCGCTCACGGTGACCTTGACCTTCCCTTCGGCGGCGTCCTTTCTCGGTCGCCGGGAGCGGGAGCGCCGGGGCGCGGTCGCTGCCGATCCGCGCCCCGGCCGCCCGCTCTAGGTGGCGGAGTCGATCACGAGTGCGCGATCGCCCCGGAGCGCTCGACGACCTGCTGCTGGGTGCTCGACCCCTCGAAGCGGGTCTTGGTGTCGAGGTACGGCTTGACGTTGTCCTTGGTCACGAACAGCAGGCCGGTGTTCGTCTCCGACGGGAAGATCAGGCCGCCGGAGAGCTTGTACAGGTACAGGTACAGCACTGGCAGGAAGCCCTGCAGGTAGGGCTGCTGGTCGATGGTGTAGTCCAGGCTACCCTTCTGGATCGCGGCGAGGGTCTCCGGCACGAGGTCGAAGCCGCCGGCCACCTTGAGGCCAGCGTCGCGCATCTTGTACTTGTCGACCACCTGGCCGACCGCCTGGGTCGAGCCGGCGTCGACCGCGAGCATCCCGGCCAGGTCCTTGTGGCCCTGGGCGTAGGCGTCGATGATCGACAGTCCCTTGGTCACGTCGGCGTTGGTGCCGACCGGGGTGAACTTGATCGACTTGCCGGAGTCCTTGAAGGCCTGCGCCGCCCCGTCGATGCGCGGCTGGATGTTGAGCGCGCCCGGCGTGGCGATGAACCCGACCACGTTGCCGGATTCGAGACCGGACTCCAGCGCGCGCAGGCCGAGCTGGCGCCCGGACTCGAACAGGCCCTGCCCGATGTAGGCGAGGCGGTTGGTGCCCGGGTCGTCCGGGGCGCCGTCGGCGTTGTAGGAGACGACCGGGATGCCGGCGTCGAGCGCCTTGTCGACCGGTTCCTTGAAGGCGCTCTTGTCGGTGACCGCCAGCGCGATGCCGTCGGCCTTGGCGGAGATCGCCGAGTTGGTGGCGTTCACCATCTCACCCGGGATCGAGTCCTTCGAGCCGGTCCACTGGAACTCGCAGTTGAGCAGGGCGCAGGCGTCCTGGGCGCCGTACTGGGTCGGGGTGAAGAACGGGTTGGTGGTGACGTGGTTGACGAACACGAACTTCCACTTCGGCGTCGAAGGGAAGTCGCCCGCGCCCGCCGCCGCCGACGACGACGACTTGTTGTCGTTGGAGGTGCAGGCGGCCAGCAGCGCCGACGCCGCCAGCGAGGCGCTGGCGATGCCGGTGCCCTTGAACAGGCGCCGCCGGGTCAGCGGCGCGAGCGCCAAGCTGTCGAGTGCCTCCTCGACCTTGGGATCTACTGCGGTCATGTGAACCTCCTGACGTGATGCTCCCGGTGCGGAGCCCTGCCCCGATCGCGCCGGCGAGGATCTTCACCCCGCCGCGCGGGTCAGTCGGTCGAGAACTTGTAGATCGTGGTGGTCTTGTAGAGCTGGCCCGGGGCCAGGACGGTCGAAGGGAAGTTCGGGTGGTTGGGCGAGTCCGGGTAGTGCTGGGTCTCCAGGGCGAAGCCGTCGCCCTGCCGGTACATCCGGCCGCTGGTCCCCACGAGCGTCCCGTCCAGGAAGTTGCCCGAGTAGAACTGCAGGCCCGGCTGGTCGGTGATGACCTCGAGGACCCGGCCGCTGCGCGGCTCGACGACCCTGGCGGCCAGCTCCAGGCCGCTGCCGTGACGGTCGAGCACCCAGTTGTGGTCGTAGCCGCGGCCGATGACGAGCTGCGGGTGACCGTCGCGGATGCGCGCGCCGATCGCGGTCGAGTGGCGGAAGTCCAGCGGGGTGCCCCCGAGCGGGGCGATCTCGCCGGTCGGGATCAGCGTGGGGTCGACCGGGGTGTAGTGGCTGGCGTTGATCTTCAGCTTGTGGCCGTAGATGTCGCTCGAGCCCTCGCCGGCCAGGTTCCAGTAGGCGTGGTTGGTCAGGTTGATGATCGTCTTCAGGTTGCTGCTGCCGACCAGCCGCGCACGGTAGTCCATGCGGATCTCGTTCTTGTCGGTCAGCGTGTAGGTGACCTCGTTCGCCAGCGTGCCGGGGTAGTTCTGGTCGCCGTCGGGGCTGGTGAAGGTGAGCGCCAGGGCGACGCTGTGGTTGCCCGTGTGCGGGGTCGCGGCCCAGACGTGCTTGTCGAACCCGACGTCGCCGCCGTGGAGGCTGTTGGGCGGGTTGTTGATCGGGAGCTGGTAGGTGGTGCCGTTGAGGCTGAACTTGCCCAGCGCGATGCGGTTGGCGTAGCGGCCGGTGATGCAGCCGAAGTACGGGCTCTTGGCGACGTAGTCGGCCAGGTTGTCGAAGCCGAGCGCGACGTTGGCGAAGCGATGGTGGCGGTCCGGGATCTCGATCGACTGCAGGATCCCGCCGTAGGTGAGGATCTTCACCTCCACTCGATGCGAGTTGGTCAGGGTGTACACGTCGACCTTGGTACCGTCGGCCAGCGTGCCGAAGGGCGCCTTGGTGATGCGCGGTCGCCCACCGGACGCGTCCGAGGCGCTCACACCGACGAGCCCGAGCAGTGCGAGTGTGAGCAGGGCCACCCCCAGACGGCGGCCAAGGGTCCTGCGCATGGGTACCTCCCCTTTGTCATGCCCGACCTTGGGCTGATCACCGGACTCCGAGCAGGTAGTCGATGACCAGTTGGTCGAGGCGCTCGTAGCCACGCCCACGGCGGGCGCTGGCCTCCGGGTCGAACGCGTTGTCGGCGCGCAGCTCGTCGATCGTCTCCCCCGGCCGCAGCGTCGGAGTCGCGAGGTCGGGCACGCCAGCGGCGGCCATGGCCTCGGCGACCTCCGGGTCGGCACGGAAGGCGGCTGCGCGCCGCTCGAGGATCAGGTAGGTGCGCATGCAGCCACGCGCGAACTCCCAGACCCCCTCCGAGTCCTCGGTTCGGTAGGCACGTGCGTCGAAGTGGCGTGGTCCCTCGTAGCCGCCACGCTCCAGCAGGTCGACCAGGAAGAAGGCGTTCTTCTGGTCCTCGGATCCGAAGCGCAGGTCCTGGTCGTAGCGCGGCCCGCGCTGGGCGTTGAGGTCGATGTGGTACAGCTTGCCGGCCCACAGCGCCTGCGCCACGCCGTGGTGGAAGTTCAGCCCCGCCATGGTCTCGTGGCCGACCTCGGGATTGAGCCCGACCATCCCCGGGTGCTCCAGGCGGTCGATGAACGCCAGCCCGTGGCCGATGGTCGGCAGGAAGATGTCGCCGCGCGGCTCGTTGGGCTTGGGCTCCAGGGCGAAGCGCAGGTCGTAGCCCTGCCGCCGCACGTACTCGCAGAGGAGGTCGATCGCCTCCTTGTAGCGGTCGAGGGCGGCGCGCACGTCCTTGGTGTCCGACTCGCAGCCCTCCCGGCCGCCCCACAGGACGTAGACCTTCGCGCCGACCTCGGCGGCGACGTCGACGTTGTCGAGCGTCTTGCGGATCGCGTGGCGCCGCACCGCCGGGTCGTTGGCCGTGAACGCGCCCTCCCTGAACACCGGGTGGCGGAAGAGATTGGTGGTGGCCATCGGCACCACCACGCCCGTCTCGTCGAGGGCGCGGCGGAAGCGCTCCAGCGCCTTGGCGCGGTCGCCGGCGCTGCCGTCCGAGCCGGGCGGGAGCAGGTCGTCGTCGTGGAAGGTGACCCCGTAGGCGCCGAGGTCGGAGAGGCGGTGGACGATCTCGACCGGGTCGAGCCAGGGCCGCACCGGGTCGCCGAAGGGGTCGAAGCCCGGGTGGCCGACGGTCCACAGCCCGAAGCTGAACTTGTCCGCCCTGGTGGGCTGGTAGTCGTCCTGGTTCATCGAGGCTCTCCCCGCGGTCCGTCCGAGGCGACCGCCGTCCAGTTGGAGCCGGAGGCGGCGCTGCGCAGCACCGCGTCGAGGACCTGCTGCACCTGCAGCCCGTCCGTGAACGACGGCACCGGGTCCTCGCCGGCCGCGATCGCCGCCAGCAGGTCGCGCGCCTGGTGGGTGAAGGTGTTCTCGTAGCCGAGCGCGTGGGTGAACCACCATGCCGGGATGTAGGGGTGCTCCTGCTCGTTCACCTCGACGCGGCGGAAGCCTTGCAGCGCGCGCTCCTCGGTCGCGTCGAAGAACGACAGCTCGTTGAGGTTGTCCAGCTCCCACACGAGGCTGCCCCGGTCGCCGTTGACCTCGACGCGCAGCCCCTCCTTGTGCCCGGCCGCGAAGCGGGTCGCCTCGAAGCTGGCCAGCGCCCCGCCGCCGAACCTGGCGATGAACAGCGCCGCGTCGTCGACCGTGACCTCGCCCCGCCCGCCCCCGCCCGGCAGCGGGCGCTCCTTCACGAACGTCTCGGTCAGGGCCGACACGCCGACGATCCGGTCACCGGTGACGTACTGGGCGAGGTCGATCGCGTGGGCGCCGAGGTCGCCGAGCGCGCCCGAGCCGGCCTCGTCGGCCTGCAGCCGCCAGATCAGCGGGAACTCCGGGTCGATCAGGGGACCCGCCAGGTAGGCGCCGCGCACGTGCCTGATGGTGCCGAGCCGCCCCTCGGCGACGAGCCGGCGCGCCAGCACCACGGCGGGCACCCGCCGGAAGTTGAAGCCGACCATCGCCCTGACCCCGCGGCTGGCGGCGCGCTCGGCCGAGCGCGCCATCGCGCGCGCCTCGGCGACGTTGTTGGCCAGCGGCTTCTCGCAGAGCACGTGCTTGCCGGCCTCGAGCGCCGCGATCGAGATGTCGGCGTGGCTCGACCCGGGGGTGCAGACGTCGACCAGCTCGACGTCGTCGCGCTCGACCAGCCGCTTCCAGTCGGTCTCCCAGGCGGACCAGCCGAGGTGCGCCGCTGCGGCGGCCACCGCGCCGGCGTCGCGGCCGCAGATCGCGGCCATGCGGGGACGGAGCGGGAGGTCGAAGACGTGGCCGACCGTGCGCCATGCCTGCGAGTGCGCCCTGCCCATGAAGGCGTAGCCGACCATCCCGACACCGAGCGTGGCCCGGTCCCCGGACGGGCTCGTCACACCGTCCGCCACGTCGTCCCCACCGTCAACTTTGTCGGTTCACCGGCCAAACTAAACCCCCAGGTCGCGAGCGCTGTCAATACCGGTCTTGCGCTACCAGCGGCGTAGAGCGCTGCGGCGATCGTGCCCCGATGGTCGTTCCAGCGAGGGCTGATCGGGAGTATGTTGATAAGGAGAACTAAGGCGCCCGGTGCCACTGGCGGCACCGCCTGCCGAGGAGGCCACCCATGCCCGTGGTCGCCGGCGTGGACTGCTCGACGCAGTCCACCAAGGTCGTCCTCTGCGACGCCTCCAGCGGTCGGCTGCTCGCCGAGCGCTCCGCCCCCCATCCCGACGGCACCGAGGTCGACCCGCGCGCCTGGTGGCAGGCGTTCGAGCACGCCGCCGACGGCCTGCTCGACGGCGTGGCCGCGATCGCCGTCGGTGGCCAGCAGCACGGCCTGGTCGCGCTCGACCAGGACGGCGAGGTGGTGCGCCCGGCACTGCTCTGGAACGACGTGCGCTCCGCCCCCGCGGCCGCCGACCTGGTGCGCGAGCTGGGCGGGCCGGCCGCCTGGGCCGAGGCGGTGGGGTCCGTGCCGGTCGCCAGCTTCACCGTGACCAAGCTGCGCTGGCTCGCCGAGCACGAGCCCGAGCTGGCCGCCCGGGTCGCCTCCGTGCTGCTCCCCCACGACTGGATGACCTGGCTGCTCGGCGGCAAGGGCGAGCCGGCCACCGACCGGGGCGACGCCTCCGGCACCGGCTACTGGTCGCCGCACAGCGGCGGCTACCGCGACGACCTGCTGCAGCTGGCCTTCGGCCGGGTCCCGGCGCTGCCACGGGTGCTCGCGCCCAGCGCGGCCGCCGGCGAGACGGCGGCGGGGGCGCTGCTGGCCGCCGGCACCGGGGACAACATGGCCGCGGCGCTGGGGCTCGGCGCCCGGCCGGGCGACGTGGTCGTCTCGATCGGCACCAGCGGGACCGTCTTCGCCGTCAGCGAGGCGCCGACCGCGGACCCCGCCGGCATCGTCGCCGGCTTCGCCGACGCCACCGGTCGCTTCCTGCCGCTGGTGTGCACGCTCAACGCCGCCCGCGTGCTGTCGTCGGCCGCGGCGCTGCTCGGCGTCGACCTGGCCACGCTCGACGAGCTCGCGCTGCGCGCCAGCCCCGGAGCGGGCGGCCTGGTCCTGCTCCCCTACCTCGAGGGCGAGCGCACCCCCAACCTGCCCGACGCCAGCGGCCTGCTCGCCGGCATGCGGCTGGCCAACATGGAGCCGGAGAACCTCGCCCGCGCCGCCGTCGAGGGCGTGCTGTGCGGCCTCGCCGACGGGCTGGACGCGCTGCGGGAACAGGACGTCGCGGTGCGGCGCGTGCTGCTGGTCGGCGGCGGCAGCCGCTCGGCGGCGGTGCGGGCGCTCGCCCCGCTGGTGCTCGGCGCCCCGGTCGGCGTCCCCGATGCGGCCGAGTACGTGGCGCTCGGCGCCGCCCGCCAGGCGGCCTGGGCGCTCGGCGGCGGCGCCGAGCCGCCAGAGTGGCCGCTCGGGCAGGCCGCGGTTCGCCAGCCAGAGGACTCCGATGCCGGCGCCGCGGTGCGGGCGCGCTACGCGGAGGTCCGGGAGGGTGCCGTGGGCGGGCTGTTCGGCATGCCCCCGCACGTGCCGGGCGGGTGACCGCGGGTGGCGGGGGGAGATGAGCACCAGGTGACGCAGGGAGCGGCGGTGCCGGTCGGGCTGCGCCGCTCGCCGGCGCGCCAGCACAGCCTGCGCGCGCACAACCTCGCCCTGGTCCTGCAGCAGATCGCCACCGGCGGGGCGCTGTCCCGGGCGCGCATCGCCGCGCTCAGCGGCCTCACCAAGGCGACGGTCTCCAGCCTGGTCGACGACCTGGTCCAGGCGGGGCTGGTGACCGAGCTCGGCCCGGAGGCGCGCGGGGCGATCGGCCGGCCGGGCAGCGCGCTCACCCTCAACCGGGTGGGCCTCGTCGGCCTCGGCATCGAGGTCAACGTCGACTACCTCGCCGTGTGCGTGACCGACCTCACCGGCACCGTTCGCCACCTGCGCACCCGCCTCGGGGACAACCGGCGGCAGTCGCCCGGGCGGGTGCTCGGGCGCGCCGTGCGCATGGCCCGCACCGCCATGGACGCCGCCACGGCGGAGGGGCTCACCGTCGCCGGGCTGGCGATCGCCGTGCCCGGCCTGGTCGAGGCCGAGCAGGGCCTGCTGCGCACGGCGCCCAACCTCGGCTGGACCGACGTGCTGGTCGGCGACTTCGTCGCGCGGCGCCTCAACCCTCCCGGGCTGCCCGTACTGGTCGACAACGAGGCCAACCTGGCGGCGCTCGGCGAGCTGTGGTTCGGCGGTCACGAGGACCTGGCCGGCTTCGTGCACGTCTCCGGTGAGATCGGTGTCGGCGCCGGGATCGTGGTCGGGCGCGAGCTGTTCCGCGGGGTGCGGGGCTTCGCCGGCGAGGTCGGCCACGTCACCGTGCAGAGCGACGGCCCGCGCTGCCGCTGCGGGGCGCGCGGCTGCCTCGAGCAGGTCGCCGGGCAGGAGGCGATCCTGCGGGCCGCCGGCCTGACCGGCGAGGCCGGCACCAGCATGGGACAGCCGGGCGGCTCGGTCGCCGAGCTGCTCGCCAGGGCGCGCGCCGGCGAGCCGCGCACCCTGCAGGCGATCCAGAGCGCCGGCCGCGCGCTCGGGATCGCGGTCGCCGCGCTGGTCAACGTCGTCGACCCCGACACGGTCGTGCTCGGCGGCCTCTACACCGTGCTGGAGCCGTGGTTGCGGGAGCCACTGGCGCGGGAGCTCTCGGAGCGGGTGCTGGCGCAGCCCTGGTCGCCCGTGCGCGTGATCGCCTCCCGCCTCGGCCCGGACGCGGCCGTCCGCGGCGCCGCCGGCGCCGTGGTCAAGCGGGTCCTCTCGGATCCGGCGGCGGTGCTCGGCAGCGCCGGCCGTGGCGGCGGCTGAGCGGGCGCGGTCGGGGGCCACGGGTCTGCTCAGCCGCTCGCGCCAAGACCGGGCACGGCCGCGGCGGTGCCGCTCGGGCTGGTGATCGCCTCCGGGTAGTAGCGGTGCAGGAGCTCGAGGCCGATCGCGGCCCTGCGGACGCGCTCGCGGGCGCTCTCCACCGCCAGGGCCGACAGGTGCCGCCCGGAGGGGTACAGCCCGGGCGCGTTGCGCACGGCGAACTTGAGCTGGACGGGGGCGGCGACGCGCACGATCTCCGGGACCTCGTAGTAGCGCACCGTGCCGCCGAAGTCGTCGGCGCCCTCCACGTACAGGTCGACGGGGACGTCGACGGCCTGGCGGATGGCGGCCACCTGGGCGAGGCTCAGGTCGACCGGGAGGTTGAGCGCGTTGGCCCCGAGGTCCTCGAGCAGCCGGGCGGTGGCCGGGTTGGCCACCGGGAAGGAGATCGAGACCTTCAGGACCAGCTCGGCGGGCAGCTCGCCGGCGGCCTTCATGCGGCCGAGCACCCAGAGCAGGCCGGCATCGGCCACCAGGATGCTGCGGACGCCCAGCTCGCAGCCGCGCAGGACGTCCTCGACCCCGAAGGCGAGCTGGTCGGCGCCGCGCAGCGAGGCGGCCACCACGCGTCCCGACGAGGCGGTCGCCTGGACGCCGACGTCCCAGGCGGCGCGGGGGCCGACGAACAGGCAGACCTCCACGTCCCGCTCGCGCCCGAGCGCCACCATCTGCCCGATCTCGTCCTCGGTCAGCAGCATCATGCCGCTGCCCTGACTGACGCGGTGCACCGGGACGCCATGCTCGCCGGCCGCCGCGAGCACGGCGCGCAGCGGCTCCGGGCCCTCCACCGACGGGATCTCCACCCGGTACTGGGCGCCGTCGTCGAAGCGCTTGGAGGAGGTCGGCAGCTCGCCGAGGTCCCGCTCGGGCAGCCCCAGCGCCCGCAGGCGGGCGCGAGCGGCGAGCTCCCGCCCCTCGCCGCCCCCAGCGTCCATGTCGCGCCCCTCGTGTTCGATATACCGAACACTGTTCGTGCTTTCTCCGCACAGGACGGTAAGGCGACGGCCAGCGGCCGTCAACCGGCGACGCCCCCGTTGACAGGGCGATCGGCGAGCGCCTACGTTCCGAGCAGGCCGACGATGGTTCGGAATCCCGAACACGAGGGTGACATTGGGACGGATCATTCCCGCGCTCGCGCGGGCGCTCGACATCCTCGAGCTGTTCATCGACGACGACAGCCTGTCGACCCCGGAGATCGTCGCCCGGCTGGGGCTGCCACGCACCAGCGGGCACGAGCTGGTCTCCACCCTGGTCGCCCGCTCCTACCTGGCGCCGGTGCCCGGCGTCCCGGGCCGCTTCCGCCTCGGCGTCCGCACCTTCCAGCTCGGCAGCGCCTACGCCGCCCAGCTCGACCTCGCCCGCGAGGGCAGGGCGGTGGCCGCGCGGGTGGCGGCGTCCTGCGACGAGACGGTGCATCTGGCGATCCTCGACGGCACCGAGGTCGTCTACATCGCCAAGGTCGACTCGACCCACACCGTCCGGATGGTCTCGGCCGTCGGCCGCCCCCTGCCGGCGCACTGCACGGCCGTCGGCAAGATGCTGCTGTCCGGCCTGTCGCAGGCGGCGTTCGACGCCCGCTACCCGGGCGACCGGCCGCTCCCGGCGATGACCCCCAACAGCGTCACCTCCGCCGCGCGCCTGGCGCGCATGCTCGCCGAGGTGCGCGCGCGGGGCCTTGCCAGCGAGTACTGCGAGTCCAACCCGGACGTCGCCTGCGTCGCCGCGCCGGTGCGCGACCACACCGGCGCGATGGTCGCCGCCATGAGCATCTCGGTGCCGACCGTCCGCTGGACCAGCGAGCTGCAGGAGCGCTGGGGACGGCTGGTGATGGAGGGCGCGGCCGAGCTCTCCACCCAGCTCGGCCACCAGCCCGGCGCCGCCGCGACCTCCTATCCACCGGGGGCTACCGCCTCGCTACTCGAGCCCCCGGACCCCGCCTCCTGGTCCGGGGCGACCCCGGCATGAGCGGCGACGGGCTCGCGATCACCTGGCTCGGCCAGGCCGGCTTCCTGCTGCAGGCCGGCGGGACCAGCCTGCTGGTCGACGCGTTCATCTCGCCCCACCCCGACCGGCAGACGCCGATGCATCGCGACCCGGCCAGCTACCGCGACCTCGCCGGCGTGCTGGCCACCCACGAGCACTGGGACCATCTCGACCTGCCGTCCTGGCCCACGCTGGCGGCGGCCTCGCCGGAGGCGTCGTTCGTTGTCCCGGAGCCGGTCAGCGGCCAGGTGACCGAGGCCGGCATGCCGCCGGAGCGCGTGCTCGGGGCGGCGCCCGGCCAGCGGCTGGCGCTCGGCGACGCGGTGGTGACGCCACTGCCCGCGCGGCACGGCGTCCACGTCACCGACGCCTACAACTTCGGCGAGGAGATCTCCGGCGGCGCCTGCCGCTACCTCGGCTACGTCGTCGAGCTCGGCGGCGCCCGGCTCTACCACGCCGGCGACACCGTCGACTACCCCGACCTCGCCGGGCACCTCCGCGAGCTGGACGTCGACCTCGCCCTGCTGCCGGTCAACGGCCGCGACGCCGCCCGCGAGGCCCGGGACATCGTCGGCAACCTCGACGCCGCCGAGGCCGCCGGCCTGGCCGAGCGGGCCGGCGTGTCGGTGGCCGTGCCGATGCACTACGACATGTTCGCGGTCAACCCGGGCGACCCGGGCCGCTTCGTCAGCCTGCTGCGCCGCCGCTCGATGGTCACCGCCGTCGTGCCCGCGCCGCACCGCCCCTTCGGCTACCGCCGCGTGCGCTGAGGCTGTTCGCCTAGGCAATTCAGGCGTTCGAACCATTTCGCTGCCGGTTCGCCGCCGGCGTTGCTCCAAAGCGGCCCTCTATCCCAACAATCTTGGAAATCTTGGTACTTGTTCGATCGTGCGCCGTGCCCAAGGCTCGACGGGACAGGGGGCGGCAGTCAGAGTCCCAGGCCAGGGACTTGTCTCGAGGGGCGTGGTTGGGCAGAGGGAATCCGGCGACCGGGTGAGGTGAGCGTCGATGCGAGCAGTCCGGCTGCACGAGTACGAAAAGCGTCCGACGGTCGACGAGATCGAGGAGCCGCGAATCACCGGCCCCAACGACGTGATCGTCAAGATCGGTGGAGCCGGGTTGTGCCGCACCGACCTGCACCTGGTCGAGGGTCAGTGGGCGGAGAAGACCGGGACGCCGCTGCCCTTCACCCTCGGCCACGAGAACGCCGGCTGGGTCCACGAGGTCGGCGCGGCGGTCGAGCACCTCTCTCCCGGCGACACCGTGATCCTGCACCCGCAGGCCACCTGCGGGCTCTGCCGCGCCTGCCGCGCCGGCGACGACATGCACTGCGGCAACTCGTTCTTCCCCGGCCTCAACACCGACGGCGGCATGGCCGACTACCTCCGCACCGGCGTCCGCGCCGTGGTCAAGATCGACCCGAAGCTGCAGCCGGCGGACGTCGCCGCCCTCGCCGACGCCGGCCTGACCGCCTACCACGCGGTCCGCAAGGCGGTGCCGCTGCTCTACCCGGGCACCAAGGCCGTGCTGATCGGCGCAGGCGGCCTCGGCCACATCGGCATCCAGGCCCTGCGGGCGCTCACGCCCGCCGAGATCGTGGTGGTCGACCGCTCCGAGGGGGCGCTCGCGCTGGCCAAGTCGATCGGCGCCCACTACACCGTGCTCGCCGACGGCGGGCACGTCCAGCAGGTCCTCGACCTCACCGACGGCAACGGCGCCGAGGTGGTGATCGACTTCGTCGGCGAGCGGGGCGCCGAGCACGACGGCGTCGCCATGCTGCGGCGCGCCGGGTCCTACTTCGTGATCGGCTACGGCGGCGCCATCAACGTCCCGACGATCGACATCATCTCGACCGAGATCAACTTCGTCGGCAACCTCGTCGGCACCTTCAACGACCTCGACGAGCTGATGACTCTCGCCGCCCAGGGCCAGGTCAAGCTCCACACCCAGACGTACCCCCTCGACGCCGTCAACGACGCCATGGACGACCTCGACGCCGGCCGCCTGCGAGGTCGCGGGATTCTCGTCCCCTGATCCACGTCCGCCCGGACCGGGGCCCGGCGCGCTCGCCGTCCCGGCCCGGGCGGGTCCAACCCAGACAACCCGAGTGTCGGAAAGGGTGCCGCCACGGCGGCGACACCTCGCAGGGAATGCCGGGAGGTGGGCATGTACGAGAAGGACGGCGAGAAGTACTTCGTGGTCGACGGCCACATGCACTTCTGGGACGCGAGCCCCGCCAACCAGAAGAACAAGTACGGGGCCGGGTTCATCAGCTGCTTCTACGACTACCACCGCAACCTGAGCCCGCCCGAGTACGTCTGGCCGCAGGCGAAGTACGAGAAGTACACCGAGCAGGACCTGATGCACGACCTGTTCGAGACGGGCTACGTCGACATCGGCATCTTCCAGCCGACCTACCTCACCGACTTCTACGTCAACGGGTTCAACACCACCGAGCAGGACGCGGTCCTCAAGGAGAAGTACCCGGACAAGTTCGTGCTCAACGGCGCCTTCGACCCGCGCCTCGAGGAGGCGGGCCTGAAGGACTTCGAGGAGCTCGTCCGGCGCTACAACATCAAGGGCGTGAAGCTCTACACCGCCGAGTGGCGCGGCGACTCCCGCGGCTACAAGCTCAACGACCCCTGGTCCTACCGCTACCTCGAGAAGTGCGAGGAGCTCGGCGTCAAGAACATCCACGTGCACAAGGGCCCGACCATCTGGCCGCTGGACCGGGACTCCTTCGACCTCGCGGACGTGGACCCCGCGGCCACCAGGTTCCAGGGGCTGAACTTCATCGTCGAGCACGTCGGCCTGCCGCGGCTGGAGGACATGTGCTGGATCGGCACGCAGGAGCCGAACGTCTACGGCGGCCTGGCGGTGGCGATGCCGTTCATCTACTCGCGGCCCAAGTACTTCGGGTCGATCGTCGGCGAGCTGCTCTACTGGCTCGGCGAGGACCGGCTGCTGTTCGCCAGCGACTACGCGCTGTGGCACCCGAAGTGGCTGGTCGAGATGTTCGTCGACTTCAAGATCGAGGGCGACAAGGCCAGCGAGCTGCCGGAGCTCACCCCGGACGTCAAGCGGAAGATCCTCGGCCTCAACGCGGCCCGGCTGTACGACCTCGAGGTGCCGGCGGAGATCCCGCGGCCGGCCGAGCCCGAAACCGAACCGGTCGGGAGCGAGACCTCGGCCTGATGACTACTGAGGCAGCGGTCCTCGGGGCGCTCGGGCACGTCCGGGACCCCGAGCTCGACGAACCCATCACCGACCTCGGCTTCGTCACCGACGTCGAGGTCGGCGAGGGGGCGGTACGGGTGCGGCTGCGCCTGCCCACCTACTTCTGCGCGCCCAACTTCGCCTATCTGATGGTCGCCGACGCTCGCGCGGCGGTCGAGGCGGTGCCCGGCGCCGGACGCGCCGAGATCGTCCTCGAGGACCACCACGCGTCCGAGGAGATCAACACCGGCGTGGCCCAGGGCCGCGGCTTCGCCGGCACCTTCCCGGGCGAGGCGACCGGGGAGCTGGACGAGCTGCGCCTGGTCTTCCGCCGCAAGGCGTTCCTGGCCCGCCAGGAGCGCCTGGCCCGCTCGCTGCTCGACGCGGGGATGACCACCGAGCGGCTCGCCGCCATGCGCCTGGGCGACCTCGAGGACGGCGACGAGGTGCGGAAGTATCTCGCGCGCCGTGCCGAGCTCGGCCTTCCGGTCGATGGGGACGCATTCCTGTTGGTGGACCCGGCGGGGGGGCGGGTGCCGGCGGACCGGGTGGTGGCCTCGCTCCGCTTCGCCCAGACGGTGCGAATCAGCATCGAAGGCAATGCGAGCTTTTGCCGCGGAATGCTGGCCACGAGATACGGTTTGCCGACGGCCGCGCCTCCGTAAATGGGCTTGCGATTCGTACATGCTTGCAACCGGAGCCTGATTTCAGGAACCGCCGCTTGTAGGAGACGTATTCGCCCTTTCTACTTTGACCGAGGGAGCTCGAGCCAGGGTGCCCCCCAACCGGTGCTCTCGTAGTACGCCAACACCCCGGCCGGCGCGTCGCGGACGAGCCGGCCGGGGATGCCGTGGGTGTGAGCGGGTGCGGATCAGGGCAGGCACTGGCCGAGCCGAGCCGGAGGTGAGCGCATGGCGCAAGTAGCAGCTCCACCGACCGAGGCGCGGGTGTCCGATCGTCCGGGACGTGGGCCGATCGACTGGCTGGGAGGATGGCGCACCTGCATAGTCGGGTGCAGCGTATTCCTGCTCCTGGCCATCGCGATCCGAATCTTCCAGCAGTTCACCGCGTGGAAGTACGGGATCGACGCCTCCAGCAAGAACTTCGCGCTGTACTACCGCAGCCTGTTCATCGCCGAGGTGGTCGGCGTGACGGTGGCGACGCTGTGGTGGTGGGGAAGCCTGGTCAGGCGCGGCCGCACCCTGGTCAACGCGAAGATCAGCCACGCCGAGGAGGTCCGCCGCATCGCCGTCTTCTGGGGCCTGGTCGGGACCACCTCCGTGATCCTGTACATCATGGCGAGCTTCTGGCCCAACCAGGACGGCTCCTGGCACCAGACCGCCGTGCGCGACACCGCCCTCACGCCGTCGCACATCCCCATGTTCTACCTCTTCTTCCCGCTGGGGATCACCTTCACCGTGGGGACCTACCTGTTCGGCAGGTACTGGCTGCCCAAGGTGTACGGGGCGGAGAACGGCTTCCCGTGGTCCTTCTTCCTGCTCATCGCGGCGTCGGTGACCGAGCTGATGCAGGTCGCCATGAACGAGTGGGGCCACAGCCTGTGGATCACCGAGGAGATCTTCGCGGTGCCGTTCCACTGGCCGTTCGTCCTGTACGGCTGGCTGGCGGCCGGCATCTTCGCCCTCTGGGCGGAGACGCTGGTGCGGCTGCTGCAGATCGAGGGTGAGATCGAGCAGGCGGCAGGCGTCAAGGAAGAGGAAGTCGCCTGACGCCAGGGGTCGCCTGGCCGGCGCGAGCCGTCTAGAGGACGGCTCGCCCGGCGCACTCAGGCTTCGAGCTGGAAGAGTGGGGAGGCTGCACGTGGCGACGGATGCGAAGACGCTCGAGCTCCGCGAGCTCGTCAACAAGCAGTACCGCTACATCGACCGGAAGTGGGACGCGGTCTTCTGGATCACCGCCATCTTCGTGGTCGGTGCCGCGGCCGACATCACCAAGCAGCTCTTCGCCGGCGACTGGGACTTCTGGACCGACTGGAAGGACCGGCAGTGGTGGCCGATCGTGACGCCGTTCGCGATCATCATCATCGGCTCGGCCCTGCAGTACATCCAGTGGCTCGCCTGGCGCTTCCCGACCGGGATGACCTACACCGCGGTCGGGTTGTTCCTCTGCACCTTCGTCGGCAGATGGGTGCAGTGGGGCGCGTTCGTCTACTACCCGATGAACTTCGTCTGGCCCGCGACGATGGTCGCCGCGGCGATCTTTGCCGATTGGGTGTTATTGAAAACGAAATCCTTCATCCTCACTTCGGTGATCGGAGCGATCCTGTTCTCCGTCACCTGGTGGATCTCCAACTACATCCCACTGGCGCCGTACCTCCAACCCGCCCACTGGATGGACCGCATCGTGACGGTCGCCGACGTCCAGGGGATCGAGTACATCCACAGCCAGACCCCTGAGTACCTGCGCATCGTGGAGCACGGCTCGCTGCGGACGTTCCTCGGCGAGACCCAGTACGTGTCGCTCGTGTTCGGCGCCACGGTCGCGATCGCCGGCTACTGGATCGGGCAGTTCATCGGCCGCGGGCTCGCCATCTGGCCCATCGGCCGCTTCATCAAGCGGTGGTGACGGTGAGGCCAACGGAAGGAGCTGCGACGATGCGACGCCGACACCGCCGACTCCTCGGGGCCGTCCTGCTCGCGGGCGCGCTCGTGGTGTCGATCTCACCGGCCGCCCAGGCCCACGGCGAGAAGTCCCAGGAGGCCTTCCTGCGGATGACCTCCGTCGGGTGGGTGGACGTCAAGTTCTCCCAGGACCACGTCAAGCAGGGCGAGACCTTCACCATCGCCGGCACCGCCAAGATCCTGGACGCGTGGCCGAGCGGCCTCGCCAAGGGTGCTCCCAACACGGGCTTCATCAGCGTGATCGCGCCGGGGCCGGTGGTGATGGTCAAGGAGCGGACCATCAACGGCGTGTCCGCGCCCGACAGGATCGACGTCCACAAGGGCGGGATCTACGAGTTCTCCCTGACCGTCGCCGGGCGGCGCGCGGGCACCTGGCACGTGCACCCCTCGTTCTCGGTCAAGGGCGCGGGCACCCTGCTCGGACCGGGCATGTGGATCACGGTGGAGAAGAACCCGGCCGGGTACTCCAACCCGATCACGCTCGACAACGGCAAGACCATCAACCTCGAGAACTACCAGCTGCCGTTCACCTGGATCTGGCTGCTGATCACCTTCGTGATCGGCGTGGCCTGGATGATCTACTGGACGGTGCCGAAGCGGACGGTGACCAACCTCGCGGTCACCAGCCAGATCCCGCTCAACACCGACGGGATGGAATACGGGCTGATCACCAAGCGGGACCACCGCAACATGAACTGGTTCGCCATCGGCACCGCCCTGCTGCTGGTGGTGGGGTGGCTCTACCAGGCGGCGGCGTTCCCGACCAAGATGCCGCAGCAGGTGATCCAGTTCGCCCCGCCGCAGCCGGCGATCGCCTCGGCGCCGCAGTTCGCCAAGGCGTCCAACGCGACCGCCACCTACGACCGCGGCTCCAAGACGTTCACCATGAACGTCGACGTCACCAACAGCGGCAAGACGGCCATGACCCTGAAGGAGTTCACCACCACCAACCTGAACTTCGTGCCGGGCACCCCGGGACCCCTGGACCGCCAGATGCAGGTGGCGCCGACCACCACCGTCGACCCGGGGGCGACCACCAAGCTCACCCTGACGACGCACGACTCGGTCTGGCAGGACGAGCACCTGCTGACGGTCGGGTCCTCACAGCTCGAGGTGACCGGTATCCTCGTCTTCGACGACGCGGACGGTGCGAGCAACCTCGCCGAGGTGCAGGCGATCATGCAGCCACAGTTCAAGTAGGCGGAACCGTCCCTCGGGGCGGCCGCGAGCACCGTGGCCGCCCCGAGGCCTAGGAGGTTCGGATGGTGTTGATCGCGGCGGTCCTCGCCCACGGCGGTGGGCTGATGGCGTTCGACGAGGTGATCATCACCGTGCTGTTCGGCGCGCTCGGGGTCGGCGGGGCGCTGGTGCTCAAGGCGGCCAGTGAGATTCCCCCAAAGGACGAGGACCTCTCAGACGACGAACCCGAGGTGCCCGAGGTCCCCAGGATCGAGTTCCCGCGATGACGCTCGCCGACGGCTCGATGTTCTACGGCAGCAACACGCTGCTGGTTTTCCTCCCGTTCGTCCTTGCCGGGGCAGGACTGTTCTTCATCGTCCGAGCGGCCAGCGACAAGGTCGACCGGCGGACGGACGAGCCCACCGTGCGGCAGCTTCCGACCAAGGAGCTCTACCCCCTGTACCACATCCACATGCAGATCAGGTCGGCCACCACCGAGCCGCCGGCGAAGGCCGAGGACAAGGACCAGGGACCGCCGTCGTTACGGCCGCGCGGCGCACCCTCTGGCCGCGGCGGCCTCAAGCTGGCCGACGGGAGCTAGCAGCCTCCCAGAATTCCTCCCACCATGCCAGGGTGGGAAATTTCCCATACGAAAATACGACGGCCTAGTGCTCCATGGCCCGTATGACCACCCCGACGCAGAGAATCGTCCCCAACGCGATCACTATCGCGAAAACAACCCCCGCCATCGTCCTCACCTCTGGTGAACGTCCTGCTCGGCCACCCTGAACCATCGGGCGCAGGGATAGTATCATTTGCTCCGAGAAAGGTCACGAACCGAGCCCCACCATACCTTGTGAAATGCCGAGGAAATCGCCTCATGCTGCGACCCGATCCTCACGCCCAACGGCCGCCCGCCGCGCAGCGCGCGCTGGAGGCGGGCATCATGGCGGGGCTGGCGGCGGCGGTGCCGGCGGGACTGCTGGTGATGATCGCGACGGCGGCCTGGCGGCACGAGGGCTTCTTCACGCCGGCCTACCGGGTCGTCGCCGTGCTCGACCCGGGCCCCCTGCGCGTCTCCCTGGAGGAGGCCGCCGTCGGCTTGCCCTTCTACGCCGACCAGCAGCCCCTGGTCGCCGGCTGCGGTGCGCATCTCGCCGTGGGCTGCTTCTTCGGCGTGGTCTTCGCGCTGCTCGCCCGCGCCCTGCGACCGCGCGGTTTGGCCGCGCTCGCCCTCGGGCTGGCCTACGGGCTGGCGGTGATGGTCTTCATGGCCCTGGCCGGGCTGCCCCTGATCGAGCGCCTGCTCGGCGGCGGCGAGGCGATCTCCGGCCTGCCCGGGGCGCTGGGCTGGCCGGTCTTCGCGGCTGGGCACGTGGTCTACGGGCTGGCGCTGGGCGCCTGGCTGCTGCTGCGGCCGGACGACCTCGCAACGGCGGACGAGGAGCCCGTCCCGGGCGCATGAGGCACACCGCGCGGGCCGCGCACCAGGGGCGTTCTTGCGCAAAGTTGGTGCAACCGGGGGTCGCGGCATTGTAGAGTTGTGAACCACAGACTCCCAGAGGAGGGAGCTGGCGTGGCCGTGCAGGACAACCACCCTCCGCGTGAGTCGGCTTCCCCCGGCCGAGTGCTCAGCACAGCCCAGCATGCCCTCCAGGCCCTGGAGATCATCGCCCAGTACCCGCGGGGCATCCCCATCAAGGCGCTCGCGCGCCGCCTCAACATCAGCCTCTCGTCCGGCTACTACCTGCTCAGCTCCATGCGCGAGCAGGGCTTCGCCGAGGAGTCCCCCGCCGCGCCCGGCCTCTACACGCTCGGGCGCAAGCTCGCCGACCTGTACGAGGGCTACGTGGCCGCGAGCCTGCAGCCGGAACGGCTGGCGCCGGTGCTGGAGGAGCTGCGCGACCGCGCCTCGGCGCGTGCCTACTCCGCCCTGTGGAGCGGCGGCGACCTCGAGGTGGTGCAGGTGCGAGGCCGGCGGGGCGCGCGCGACCTGCAGGAGGTCACCAAGGGATTCCGCGGGGCGTCGCACGCCCTCGCGCTCGGCAAGATCTACCTCGCCTCCCTGCGCGAGGAGGAGTGGCCCGCCAGCCTCGGCGCCCCGGTGCTGAAGCGCTACACGCCCAACACCATCACCAGCCCGGCGACGCTGCGCCGCCACCTGCTCCTGGTCCAGGAGCACGACCTCGCCTTCGACCTGCAGGAGTTCTCGCCGGGCGCCTGCTGCGTCGCCGCCCCGGTGCGCGACGGCCGCAACCGCCTGGTCGCGGTGATCGGCATCTCGGTGCCGGCGCGCCGCTTCGAGTCCGAGCAGAAGAACCTCGTGCGGGTGCTCAGGGAGCTGAGCACCGAGGCGTCCGCCGAGCTCGGCGCCGTCACCGCCGAGCAGCGCCTGGCCCCGCCGGGCGCCAGCGCCGCCAACCAGTGACCCCTCGGGCCTCGCGCGCTTCAGGCGAGCCGCTCAGCGCTGCACTTCGAGCTTGACCACCAGGTCGTCGAGGAACGCCTCGCGTGCCTCCGGCGCCGCGCCGGCGACGGTCATGCCGGCGAGGTAGGCGGTCACCGGGGCGGCGCGCCGCTCCGAGGAGTGCGCCGCCACCCGGGCGAGCTCGAGCACCGCCTCGACCTCTCCCTCGGTGATGGTCGGCGCGGCCGGGCCGAGCAGGGACCGCACCTTCTCCAGGAACTCCTCCATCGGCTCCAGCTCCTTTACTCAAA
>Ga0307278_10000383_pt1 | contig 22486 bp, 18 predicted proteins | sample ER_DNA_117_FD_194482 | JGI IMG/M metagenome (GOLD analysis project Ga0307278, IMG submission 194482) | Bulk soil microbial communities from the East River watershed near Crested Butte, Colorado, United States - ER_DNA_117 | ecosystem: Environmental > Terrestrial > Soil > Floodplain | place...
GCGCTTACTTCTTCTTCGATTCTTTCTTCGATTCGCGCTCGGATTCCTTCGACTCCTCAGGTTCCTTTGATTCTTTGCGCTCTTTTTTGGATTCGCCGGGGCGATATTCTTCCTGCTCGGCCGCAGCGAAGGCTTTCTCGAGGCCAACCATGTCTTCACCGGGTCGAAGCGTATCGAAGGTTTCGGCTTCTTTGCGCAGTTGTTCTTCGGTGTAGTTGGCGGCTTTGATCGACAGGCCGATCCGGCGCTCGAGTTTGTCCACCTTGATGACACGCGCTTCGACTTCCTGGCCGACCTTGAGCACGTCTTTCACTTTCGCAACGTGATCTTCGCTCAGTTGCGAGATGTGGACGAGGCCGTCGATGTCGTCTTGCAGTTGCACAAACGCGCCGAAGCTGGCGAGCTTGGTCACTTTGCCTTTCACCAGGTCGCCGATCTTGTACTTCTCATCGATGGTCTTCCACGGATCTTCAGTCAGCTGTTTGATGCCGAGGCTGATCCGCTGATTTACCTTGTCGATGTCGATGACAACGGCTTCGATTTCGTCGCCTTTTTTAAAGACTTCACTCGGATGATTGATCTTGCGGGTCCAGCTCAAATCGGAAACGTGGATCATGCCGTCGATGCCTTCGTCGAGTTCCACGAATGCGCCGTAGGCGGTCATGTTCCGAATCTTGCCTTTCACGGTGGTGCCGATGGTGAATTTCTTCTCGATCTCATCCCACGGATTGGGTTCGAGCTGACGCAGGCCCAGTGAAATTTTTTGTTCCTCTTTGTTTACGCCTAGCACAACAGCTTCGACTTCTTGCCCGGAGCTGAGGATGTCGGACGGGCGCATGATGCGTTTGGTCCAGGAAAGTTCGGAGACGTGGATGAGACCTTCCACGCCTTCTTCAATCTCAACAAACGCGCCGTAAGGAACGAGGTTCGTGATTTTGCCTTTGACGCGCTGACCGGCCGGGAAACGTTCCTCGATCTGGTCCCACGGATTCTTCTGGGTCTGCTTGAGCCCTAGAGATACGCGCTCTTTTTCCTTATTGATGTCGAGCACGATGACTTCCAACTGCTGCCCAACCTTGAGCAACTCGCTGGGATGTCCCAGCCGGCCCCAGGTCATATCGGTGATGTGGAGCAGGCCATCCATGCCGTCGAGATCGATGAACGCGCCGAAGTCGGTGAGATTTTTCACGCTCCCGATTACGCGGTCGCCAACGTTGACGCCTTCCATGAATTTCTGTCGCTTTTCGCTGCGCTCCTGCTCGATGACCTCGCGCCGGCTGAGCACGACGTTTTTTCGGTCGTCATTAAGCTTAACGATCTTGAAATCGTAGGTGTTGCCAACGAATTGCTGCAAATCCTTTGGCGGAACGACGTCGATCTGAGATGCCGGCAAAAACGCCTCGACGCCGATGTTTACCATCAGGCCGCCTTTCACCACCGATTTTACCTTGCCTTTAATCAGTCCATCCCCCTCGAAAACGTGCACGATTTTGTACCAGTTTTGGCGGTAAGCGGCTTTTTCCTTTGAGAGGACAACCATGCCCTCGTCGTTTTCGAGCCGCTCGAGCAATACGTCCACTTCGTCGCCTACTTCGAGCGAATCGACATCATCAAATTCCGCTATCGGAATGACCCCCTCGGATTTGTATCCGATGTCCACCAACACCTCGCGTGGACGAACCTCGAGTATGCGTCCCTTAACGATGCTTCCCTCGCGGAAATCCGGCATCGGTTTCGACATCACATCCTGCATTTGCACCATAAAATAAAAAAGCCTCCTTTAGCGCCTACTGTAACGGCGGTCCTGTGACCGACGAAATTTCCACACAGCTGCAACCAGCGGAAACGAAGGGCCATAGTAGGCGTTTTCATTGTCGAGGTCAACCGTGTGGCACGGTCGTCTCGACTGTGGGGCAGGCGGGCGTCTCGCCTGCCGAGGCCGGAAAGCCACCAGGCGAGACGCCCGGTGGCCCCACAGGCTCGCCACAGGACGAGTCCGTCCGACGGCGGACAAGATGCCTGTGCTCCTTGAGCCCGCTTCGTTTCTCTCTATTTTAACAAGGCATGTCGCCTCTCCGTTTGTTGATCTTGATTGCGCTTATCGCAGCGACATCGCTTCGCGCAGAACCATCGGCCGAGCAAAAAGTTCTCGACGCAATTAAATCCCCGGACCCGACGGTCGTGCATTTGTGGGCGCCCTGGTGTTCGAATTGCCAGGCTGAATTGAAAAACGGCGGCTGGCTGAAAATGGCGAAAGACAATCCGCAGGTGAGATTCTATTTCGTTTCCGTCTGGAACGGCGGCGAAGACGGACGCGCGATGCTGAAAAAATTCGACATCGCCGATCAACCGAATGTCACGATTCTGGCCGATCCCGGGCCACGCGGCAACAATCACATCAAGCAGTTTGCCGGTCTGCCGCTCTCATGGATTCCAACAACCTGGTTGTATAAAGGCGGCGATCTGCGTTACGCGTTGAACTACGGCGAAGTCCGCTTTCCAGTTTTGCAGCAATTTCTTGAGGACAGCAAATCGGAATGGTCGCACAAAGGCGAACCGAAGATCCAGTGAGGCCTTAGAATGATCGAAATTCCTTCCGTCCGCTCGATCTCGCACGATAAACCGCCAGCGATCCTTTCGCTGATTGGCGACACGCCACTGGTGGAGATCACGCAGATCGACACCGGCCCGTGTCACCTTTTTCTCAAATTGGAAAATCAAAATCCCGGCGGCTCGATTAAGGATAGGATCGGGCTCTCGATGATCGAAGCGGCCGAGTGCGAGGGAAAATTGGAGCCTGGCGGCACGGTTATTGAAGCGACGGCAGGGAACACCGGGCTGGGCCTCGCGCTCGTCGCCGGCGCGAAAGGGTATCGCGTCCTGCTTGTAATCCCAGATAAAATGTCGCAGGAAAAAATTTCCCATGTGAAAGCGCTCGGCGCCGAGGTGCGGATCACGCGTTCGGATGTGACACGCGGCCATCCGGAATATTACCAGGACATGGCCGCGCGACTCGCTGGAGAAATCCCGGGCAGCTTTTACGCGAATCAGTTTGGCAATCCGGCAAATCCTCTCGCGCACGAGCGCACAACCGGGCCGGAGATTTGGGAGCAAATGCGGCATGATGTCGACGCGATCGTCGTGGGCGTTGGTTCCGGCGGGACGCTGACTGGACTCGGCCGCTTTTTCAATCGCGTCAAACCGCGGCGCGGCATCGAAATGATTCTGGCCGACCCGGCGGGCTCTATTCTTTATCAATATGTTAAGACGGGCAAATTGGGGGAAGCAGGGAGTTGGGCCGTGGAAGGAATCGGCGAGGATTTCATTCCGGAGATCGCGGACATGTCGCTGGTCACGGACGCATTCGAGATCGATGACGAGGAGAGTTTTGCAACTGTGCGCGAGCTATTGCGCAAAGAAGGGATTTTCGGCGGATCATCCACTGGCACGCTCGTAGCCGGCGCTCTGCGTTATTGCCGGAAACAAACGAAACCAAAACGCGTCGTCAGCTTTGTGGTGGATACGGGGAACAAATATCTTTCCAAGATGTACGACGATTTCTGGATGACGGAGCAAGGATTCATTCACCGCGCGCCGCACGGAGACTTGAGCGATCTGATTTCGCATCGTTACGAAGCCGGCGAAGTAATTTCAGTCGGACCGACGGACACGTTGCTGACCGCATTCAAGCGCATGCGCGACGCAGATGTTTCGCAGTTGCCAGTCGTCGATCAAAACGGGCGCGCCATCGGGATTCTTGATGAATCCGATGTGCTCGTGAAAGTGCACCGGGATCCGTCGCACTTTAACGATCAGGTAAAAAATGCGATGACCGACAGGCTCGAAACGCTCCCGCCAACGGCAAAAATCAATGATCTGCTGGAGGTTTTCGATCGCGGTCGCGTCACCATTGTGATGGATGACAATAAGTTCCTTGGTCTGATTACCCGAACCGACCTGCTCTCTTATTTGCGGCTGCACATGCCGAAGCAGTGAACCGCGGTTAAGGTCAGATCGAAATGAAGAAAAAGCAGCAGTTTTCCACGCGGGCGATTCACGCCGGCCAGGAGCCCGACCCGTCCACCGGCGCGATCATGACGCCGATTTACGCAACATCAACATACGTCCAGGAAAGTCCGGGCAAACACAAAGGCTACGATTATGCGCGCTCTATTAACCCGACACGGCTCGCTTACGAACAGTGCATCGCCGATTTGGAAAGCGGCGCCCGCGGATTTGCGTTCGCATCCGGGCTGGCCGCGATGTCCACAACGCTGGAAGTGCTCGAAAGCGGTTCGCATATCGTCGCGAGCGACGATCTTTACGGAGGTACATTTCGATTATTCGAAAAAGTCAGACGCCGCTCGGCTAATCTCGATTTTGTCTATGTCGATCTGACCAATGCAAAAGATTTCGAACGCGCGATCAAGCCGAACACACGCATGGTATGGATCGAGACTCCGAGCAATCCGCTGCTCAAGCTGATCGATCTGGAAGCAATCGCGAAAATCGCGCGCGAGCACAAGATCGTTTCGGTTTGCGATAATACGTTTGCGACTCCGTGGATTCAGCGGCCGATCGAGGCCGGCTTCGATCTGGTGATCCATTCCGCCACCAAATATCTGAACGGACATTCCGACCTGGTCGGCGGCGTCGTTGTAATCGGCGAGAACAAGGAACTCGGTGACCAGATTGCGTTTTTACAAAATTCAATTGGCGCAATCGCGGGGCCGTTCGAAAGCTTTCTGGTCATGCGCAGTTTGAAAACCCTTGCGCTGCGCATGGAGCGGCACTGTTCAAACGCGATTGAAATTGCGCACTGGCTGGAGGAACAACCGCAAGTGAAATCGGTCAGTTACCCCGGCTTAAAATCGCATCCGCAGCATGATCTCGCCCGAGAGCAAATGCGCGGCTTCGGCGGCATGGTGACGATTGTTCTGAAGACCGATCTCGCTGGAACGAAGCGTTTTCTGGAAAACACGCATCTATTTTCGCTGGCGGAAAGCCTGGGGGGCGTGGAGAGCCTCATCAATCATCCCGCCCTCATGACGCACGCGTCGGTGCCGAAGAAACAACGTGAGGCGCTTGGCGTAACCGATTCGCTCGTTAGGCTATCGGTTGGCGTGGAAGACGTGCGCGATCTGATCGACGATTTGCAATTCGCCTTCGCCGCGATTTAGAGCAGCGGAACACGTATCATTCGAATCCAACGATAGGATGAGGCACGTATGGCGCCTCGAGCGCGTCAATTTCTGCCTCAGATAATTTTATAGCCAATGCCCCAACTGCTTCCTCAAGATGATGAAGCTTGGTCGCGCCTACAATTGGCGCGGTCACAGCCGGCTGGTGAAACAACCATGCCAGCGCCATCTGCGCACGTGTGATACCTCGCGCTTCGGCGATTTCCCCGACACGATCCACTACTGGCTTGTCCGCTTCTTCGGTTCCCGAATAAATCTTTTTGCCGTATTCATCGGTCTGACTGCGCGTCGTGCTGGATTGCGATTCCCAGGCACGTGTCAAGCGACCACGCGCCAGAGGACTCCATGGCAACACGCCGATGCCTTCTGTTAAACAGAGACCCAACATTTCGCGTTCCTCCTCCCGGTTAAGCAGATTGTAATGCGGTTGCATTGAAACAAAGCGGGTCCATCCATGGAGATCTGCCAGGTAAAGCGCCTTGCAAAATTGCCACGCGAACATGGAGGACGCGCCGATATAGCGCGCCTTTCCTGCTTTGACGAGATCGTGAAGCGCTTCGAGCGTTTCCTCAATCGGCGTCTCGTAATCCCAGCGATGAATTTGATAAAGATCGACATAATCAGTTCCGAGCCGTCGCAGACTATTGTCGATCTCCGTCATGACGGCCTTGCGGGATAATCCACGACCGTTAACGTCCGGGCGCATCGGGAAATAGACTTTGGTCGCGACGATGATTTCCTCGCGCTTTGCAAAATCGCGGAGCGCGCGGCCTAAAACTTCTTCACTCGCACCGTTTGAATACATATTCGCGGTGTCGAAAAAATTGATTCCGAGTTCGAGCGCTCTCTGGATGAAAGGCCGGCCCTCTTCTTCATCCAAAAACCATTTCTTTTTCACCATTCCGTAGCTCATGCAGCCCAAACAGATTCGGGACACTTTGAGGCCGGTCTTGCCAAGGTTTGTGTAGTTCATTCTTTTATTACTCCTCATTATTGCTTCGTTTCAAAGCCACGCCGGCGATCACCGCGCCGATACCCATTAACTCGGAAACGGAAGGTATTTGGCGCAGGACAATTATTCCGATCACGCACGCGGTCGCGGGCAGCAGAGACAGCAAAAGCGCAAACGTGGCCTTCGACAATCGCGCCATCGCAAATTGATCGCAGATGTATGGTATGACGGACGAACAGATGCCAACTCCTATGCCGGCGAGAATAAGTTTCGGATCGAGCAGCGTGCCAAATGCGCTTCTTAATCCAATTGGGCTGACGATGATCATCGCAACGACCATCGCAATGGCGAGACGTTCTACCCCGCTGCGACCGCCTTTGCCGGCGATCTGGTGTCCAAGCAAAATGTAAAGAACGAACAACGCGCAATTGGCGAAAGCAAAAATGTAGCCGGCTGATGCGCCACCGATTCGCACGCTCGTGAGCATGAAAACGCCTCCGATGGCCAGGAGAAGAGCGGCGAGGTTACGCATTGTTCGCACCCCCACCGCCGCGAGCGCGATCGGTCCGAGAAATTCAATCGTTCCCACCGTCGCGAGTGGCAGTCGGCTGATCGCCAGATAGAAACAGACGTTCATGCTCGCGAGCACAATGCCTAATGAAATCACGACTCGACGTTCGTTCGCATCCAACTCTTTGAATAACCGCCATGGGCGTTTCCAAAATGCGAACACCACCGCCGCGCTTGCAATCCGCAGCCATGCGACTCCTAGTACATCGACGTGCGCGAAAAGAAGAACCGCGAAGGCTGGACCAAGATAGTGAAAGATGGCGCTGCCGACGAAAAACATTTCCGGCGGAATCCTTCGTTCCTTACGCATCTGCGCCCGTGTGAGTGGATGCGCCGGCGATATGACCTCGTCTGTCATATAGAACCAAGATAAAACGTCAATCTATTGCGTCAACACTAGTTAAGGATAATATGGGATACTACTATATTATATTAAGGCACAATTGGTAATTAGCTGATGAATAATGAAGTAATAGCCGCAGATAGCAAAAATATCGAAATAGTTCGCTTGCTGCAAAAAAATCCCCGGATGTCGATCGCGGAGTTGGGTCGGAAGATTGGGATGTCCAACCCAGCCGTCAAAGAGCGTGTACTTCGTTTGGAAAAGAGCGGCCTGATCGCCGGCTACCGGCTCGAGGTAGATCCGAAGGCGTTCGGACATGCAATTACCGCCTTTGTCAGGATTCGGCCGCTTCCCGGGCGTTTGCCGAAAATCGCTGCGCTGGCGCAATCGATTCCGGAGGTTGTGGAATGTCATCGAATCACTGGTGAAGATTGCTTCATTCTCAAAGTCCACCTGCCGGAGATTGCGTCGCTGGATCGAGTGCTGGATCGCTTTCTCGTTCACGGGCAAACGACCACGTCGATTGTTCAATCATCGCCCGTGCCGCCCCGATCGCCGCCTCTTCCAAAAGCGTCCGCCCGCGGTGGCGCAAAACGTCCGTGATTCAAGGGACGATTCGCAAACCGCGTTCGAGGCGATCCAGGTGGATCGCGCGCTCCGTCGTGCGATGTTAGAAGTGACGCCGGAGGATAGGCATCTTGCCTGTTTCGGCCGGTGGGCATCCTGCCTGCCGAAAAGACGCAGGCTGGAAGCCCGCTCGCCGAGACAGCCATGATGGCTATCTTCCATTTTGCATTGCCGCGATTCCTTTAATCTTCCGCTATGGGCAACACGTTCGGCCGACTTTTTCGCGTCACGACATTTGGCGAATCGCACGGCGGCGGTATCGGCGTAGTAATCGACGGCTGCCCCCCGAACATCGACATCTCAAATGCGGAGATTCAACGAGAGCTGGATCGCCGTCGCCCGGGTCAAAGCAAACTCACTACGCAACGGAAAGAAGAAGATCGTTGCGAGATTCTTTCCGGCGTATTCGAAGGCAAAACGCTTGGCACACCTATTGCGATTCTGGTGCGCAACAAAGACGCTCGGCCGGAGGATTACGTGGAAATCGCAGGAAAATTTCGACCGTCCCATGCTGATTTCACTTACGATGCCAAGTATGGAATTCGGAACTGGCAGGGTGGCGGTCGCGCGTCGGCGCGCGAGACCATCGGCCGGGTCGCAGCGGGCGCAGTTGCGAAAAAGATATTGTCGGTCTTTTACTCGGAGTTCGAGATCGTCGCTTACGTCGCGCAGATTCACGAGGTCATTGCGAAAATCAATCGCTCCACTGTGAAAATGAAGAGCGTGGAGAAAAGTGCAATTCGATGTCCCGATGCCGCGGCGGCGAAGAAGATGGCGTCGCTTATCGAGCAAATTCGCGACGAAGGCGACTCGCTTGGTGGCGTGATTGAATGCGTTGCTCGTGGCATCCCGCCCGGACTGGGCGAGCCGGTTTTTGACAAGCTCGAGGCAGAGCTGGCAAAAGCGATGCTGAGTTTACCGGCAACCAAAGGATTTGAGATTGGTTCCGGGTTTATGGCGACGCGGATGCGCGGCTCGGAGCATAACGACCCATTTGAAATGCGCGGTGGGAAAATTCGTACAGCTACAAACAACTCAGGGGGCGTGCAAGGCGGGATCAGCAACGGCGAGGAGATTTATTTTCGCGTTGCCTTTAAGCCCACCGCGACGATCGCGCACGAACAAAAAACCGTAACCGCCTTGCGCGAGCAGACTAAACTCGCGGCACGCGGGCGCCATGATCCGTGTGTTCTTCCTCGCGCTGTTCCGATCGTGGAAGCGATGACCGCGATCGTCCTTTGCGATCATGCGCTGCGGCAAAAAGCGATTGGTTTGCTGGGTTGATGGAAGTGAACCGCGAACTTCAAGCGGTGGCTGGTTCGCCGCTTTGGCAGGCAGTCTTCATCTCTTTTGCCGTTGTTTTGATTTTGTTCGAAGTGGTGCGCGGCTGGCGGCTCGGTTTGCTCCGTCAACTTGTGCGTGTTGCCGCGCTTGTCGCGGCGTATGCGGCAGCGGTTTTCGGCGGCAGGCTGCTTGTCCCGATAGCGCGGCCGTTTTTGAAAATGCCTGATATTGTTCTGTCGATCCTGGCCGGCGCAGTGCTTGCATTTGTCATCTATGCATTCGTGACCAGCATGGGAATGGTTTTGTTTAAGCGGACCGGCCAACAGAATTCCAGGCTGATCCAGCTTATTTATGGATTCGCAGGAGCAATTGTTGGATTGTTTTTCGGCGTCTTTATCCTCTGGATGATCGTGGCGAGCATTCGTGCCGTTGGCGCCGTTGCGGACGCACAAGTCCGCAGCCAGGCAAGTTCTCCCGAGGCTGGCGAGTCTGCGACCTTGCGCGCTCTAGCTGTACGACGACGTTTTCTCTCGGAACCCAATATGGGATCCACGGCGCTTGAGACGTCGCTGGCGCGCTTAAAGAATTCCCTCGAGCTTGGGCCGCTCGGAAACGCCGTCAAGCAGACGGACCCCGTTCCGCTGAAGACGTATGAAATGCTTGAGAAAGTGGGCAGGGTGTTTTCGAGTCCGGAACGCGCGCAGAAATTCCTTACATTCCCCGGTGCACGCGAGTTGAGCGAACACCCGAAAATTATCGCGCTGCGATCCGATCCGGAGATCTCGGAAATGATCGCGCAGAGGCGCTTTCTCGACCTTATCCAGGATCAACGCGTCATCGACGCGGCAAATGATCCGGCACTCGCCAATCGCATCAAGAAATTCGATCTCCAACGCGCGCTCGATTATGCGGGGAGCGAAAGTAACCACGAATAGACACGAATGAACACGAATTCCAATAAGCTCAGCCGCACCTGGCTTCTGTTATTCGTGTCTATTCGTGGTTAATTTTGCGGCCATGAACTACATCACCACCATCGGCCTTGAAGTGCACGTTCAGCTCAAGACGCGCTCGAAAATGTTTTGCGCGAGTCCAATTGAATTTGGGGCTGAACCGAACACACATACTTGTCCGGTGTGCCTGGGATTGCCGGGCGCTTTGCCGGTGATGAATCATGAGGCATTGCGCATGACCGTGCTCACCGGGCTTATGCTTGGATGCGACATCGCGCCGATCTGCAAGTTTGACCGGAAAAATTATTTTTATCCCGACATGCCGAAAAATTATCAGATTTCACAATACGACATGCCGCTTTGCACGAATGGCAGTGTGCCGTTGCACGACCTCGCTTATCCCAAAGACGCACAGAGAACGATCGCGAGTCCAGACAAAGAAGTTCATCTCGTGCGCATTCATCTGGAGGAAGACGTGGCGAAAAGTTTTCATTTCGAATCGAGCACTGGAATCGACTTCAACCGCGCCGGGACGCCATTGATGGAGATCGTCACACAACCGGAGATCAATTCGCCCGAGGAAGCGTTCGCGTTTTTAACGGCGCTCAAACAAATTTTGATCTACGGAGCGGTGAGCGACGCCGACATGGAGAAAGGACAACTGCGCTGCGACTGTAATGTTTCCGTGCGCCCGGCGACGCAGGCGGAGCTTGGAGTTAAAATCGAGATCAAGAACATGAACTCGATCAGCGGGGTCCGGCGTGCGCTTGCCTATGAGATTCAGCGGCAAATCGGTGTCTTGGAGAACGGCGAAAAACTCGATCAGGAAACTCGCGGCTGGGATGATGTCGCCGGGGAAACATTTCTCATGCGCACAAAAGAGTTCGCGCACGATTATCGTTATTTCCCCGATCCCGATCTCGTGCCGGTGAAAACCGAGGTGCTGCTCGCCGATGTGCGACCGCGCGTTCCGGAATTACCAAAGGCCAGGCGCGCGCGCTTCGTCGAGCAATATCAAGTGAGCCCGTACGATGCCGGCGTGCTGACGAATGATCTCGACCTTGCAAGATATTTTGAAACAGCCGCTAAAGGCGCGAAGAACCCGAAGAATGTCGCGAACTGGATCCTTAACGATTTGCAAAGCGCACTCAGAACGGACGGCAAAACCATCAACGATTGTCCAATTCCGCCCGAGACGCTGGATGAGTTAGTCGATCTAATCGACAGCGGACAAATCAGCGGCAAGCAGGGTAAGGAAGTTTTCGCGGAAATGTTCGCGAGCGGCAAGGGCGCCGCTGCGATCGTAAAGGAAAAGGGAATCGAGCAACTGAGCGATTTAAGCGCCATTGAAAAATTATGCGACGAGGCGATTAGAGCGAATCCGAAGCCGGCCGCAGATTTTAAGGCCGGCAACATGGCCTCGCTCAATTTTCTTAAGGGACAGGTTATGAAATTGTCGAAAGGGAAGGCAAATCCGCAGCTGGCGGGCGAAATTTTAGAGCGGAAACTGACCGGCTGAAGAAACTTCCAACGCCCAACGCCGAAGTCGGATCGCGTCCGTGTGTGTCATGTCGAGCGAAAGTTCTGCCTTGAGCGAAGTCGAATGAGTCGAGACATCTCTTAACTTATTTTAACTGTGAGAGATTCCTCGACTACGCTGCGCTCCGCTCGGAATGACAAGAGCGGGTAGGTAGTGAAGTTGTCTTCATGCGGATTCTAATAGCGCCCGATAAATTTAAAGGCTCGTTGAGCGCGCGGAAAGTGGCAGAAAATATCGCGGCCGGTCTGCGCGACGTTTTGCATGACGCAAAGATCGACATCGTGCCGATGGCGGATGGTGGCGAGGGAACCGCCGAAGTTATTTGCGATGCGCTTGGCGGTTCCTGGTTGAAATGCAAGGCGCACGATCCGTTGGGACGCGAGATCGATGCGCGTTACGCCTGGATCGCCGATAGAAAGCTTGCCGCGTTGGAGATGAGCGAAGCCGCAGGTATGCGGCGACTCTCTGAAAGCGAACGAGATCCGGTTCGCGCGACCACATTCGGGGTTGGCGAAATGATTTTGGACGCGGCTAGCCGAGGCGCGGACGAAATCATCATCGGCCTTGGTGGGAGCGCGACAAACGATGGCGGATTCGGAATGGCGCGTGCGCTTGGGTTTCGGTTCGAATACGAGCATGAGCATGAGCAGGAACAGGAAGTGACTTGTCTTCTTCACCTCAAAAAAATCGCAAAGCCGAAAGATTTGACGTTGCCGAAGATTATTGCGGCAGTCGATGTGCGGAATCTGCTGCTCGGCGAAAATGGTGCGACGCGAGTGTTCGGCCCGCAAAAAGGCGCAAGCAAAGATAAGATTGACCTTTTGGAACGCGCTTTAACCAGGCTTGCGGACCTCGTCGAAAAAGAATTCGAAGGAAAATCAGCGGAGCGCAACTCCGCTGGCCGCACAGGCAAAATGCCTGTGTTCCGCGACGAACCCGGCGCTGGCGCGGCGGGTGGACTCGGATTCGGTCTGATGAGCTTTTGCGGGGCGACAGTTCGGCCGGGTTTCGATGTGGTAGCAGAAGCCGTCGGGCTCGAATCGAAAATGAAAGATGTCGATCTTGTGATTACAGGCGAGGGGAGTTTGGATCGGCAGACGCTCGAGGGAAAAACACCTGCCGGCGTCGCGCAGCTCGCAAAAAAACTCGGCAAACGCGTTTTCGCAATTGTCGGCCGCACGACCAAGGATCGAGAAGTCCGCGAGATTTTCGATAGCGTTTACGAGAACGCGCGGCCGGGAATGAGTGAGAAGGAAAACATCCAGCGCGCAGCCGAGCTATTGCGGGAGAATGCGCGAGAGCTGGCAAAGAGTTTGTAGGGCAACCGCTCCGGTTGCCGATGTCTAGTCGGCAGGCGAAGCAGCCTGCCCTGCGGACCTTAGTAAAATTCGCGAAACTGCTTCGTGGTTTCGACGTAGCTCCATGCCCATCGCGCGATGTCCTTCTGTTCGTCGAGGCTGAGTTGCCGGCGGATTTTCGCAGGTGATCCGAGCACGAGCGAGCCGGGAGGAATTTTCATCCCCATAGTGACGAGCGCGTTTGCGCCAATGATGGAGCGTGCGCCGACTTCCACATCGTCGAGAATGATGGCGCCCATCCCGACAAGCACTTCATTGTCGATCTTGCACGCGTGCACGATGGCGCCGTGGCCGATGGTGACCAGCTCGCCCACAGTTGTTGGATAATCTGTGTCGAGATGAACGACAGCATTATCCTGAACGTTCGAGCGCGGCCCGATGATGATGCGGTTGATGTCGCCGCGCAGCACGCCGCCGTACCAGACACTCGATTCTTCTGCGAGGGTGACGTCGCCAATTACCGTTGCCCCGGGAACAATCCAGGCACTGGAATGGATCGTTGGACCTTTCTTTAAACGTGCGGCAATACCGGAACGTCCAGTTGGCAGCGGATCTGGCTCGATATGCATTTGGATATTGGATGTTGGATGTTCGATGTTTGCTTTGCAACCGTCGAGCAGCGGCAAGAGCAAGAGCCGACGATTAAGAGCAAGAGATTGGGATTTTCTTCTTGTGACGCATGGGCGATTATAGCGAATTCATGGACGAGATCCCTCCGGAAGGAGTGACGCCATTCGTTTTCTCCGATCCCTCGGGTAAACGCTGGCCGCGCTTGCGCCTGATTCTGCTCATCGCAGGCGTGCTGTTTTTCCTCGGGACGGTGCTGTTTGTTCAGACGCTTTTTGTCGCGCCGAAAATGAACGTGCCTTTTTCCCTGCGGCAATTAAAGGGTCAACTGAAAGCGTTGCAAAAGGAGAATCCGGCCGGCCAATTGTCTCCCGCTTCGCTGCTATGGCAGAAATTTGGCGCAGCACGACAAGCGGCAAGAAAGCTCGCTGGCTCAGCCCCCACGCCTCCGGCGCGGCTGCGGAAGAAATCGCTCAACAATGAAGTGCGTCTGGCATTTTACACCAATGGAGATCCGTCCAGCTACGCGTCGCTCCAGCAGCACGCGGCGCAGATTACACATCTCTGCCCGGAATGGATGACCGTGACCGATGGCATGGGGGATTTGCAAATCGACCCAGACGCGCGGCTGCCAAAATTTGCCGCGAACAAAGGGATCGCACTTATGCCGCTGCTGACCAACCTCGTCGGTGAGACCTGGCAGCCGGAGGCGATCGAGAATCTGGCGCACGGTCCAAGGGAGCGACAGGACCGGTTTATCCAAAAGGTGCTTTCAGTTTTGCGTAATGCCAAGGCTTCAGGCGTGGTGGTCGATTGGGAGCAAATCGATCCGGTTTACAAGAAAGACATTACCGGATTCATCGACAAGTTCGCCGACGCGTTGCACGACGATAACAAAGAGCTGTGGCTTTGCGTTGAGCCCGGCCAGGAGTTGGACTACATCGACTTCGATAAGCTGGCGGACAACGTCGACCGTTTTGTGGCGATGTTGTTTGACGAGACTTCTGACATCGATCCGGCGGGTCCGCTGGCGTCGCGCTCGTGGTTTGAGGGCTGGGTGCACGTTCTGCTGGAAGATTCCGATACCAGACAATGGATCGTTGCGCTCGGTAGCTACGGATATGATTGGACAATCGGTGGGAAAAAGGCGGAGCTGATCAGTTTTCCAGAAGCGATGAGCCGCGCCAATGATGCGGAAGTCGAGAGCGCAGAAGTGCAGGGGCCGAGTTACAGTCCGTATTTTTATTTTCAAGATGAGGATAAGGAGCACGCCGTCTGGTTTCTGGATGCCGTGACATTCCTCAACGAACTTCGCGAGGTGCGCGATCAAAAGGCAGGTGGGTTTGCGCTCTACCGGCTCGGCAGTGAAGACCCTGCAATTTGGGACGCGTTAAGCGTTCCGCGGGATTTCAAGATGGACAATCAGACACGCCAGTCGCTCGAGCTAATCAAGTCAACGGACACCATCACGGATGTCGGCGACGGCGAGATTGTAACTGTTGACGAGGATCGCAGCGATGGAAGGCGCAGGCTCGCGGTCGATGCTGACGGGTATCTCACGGCGAAATACATGAAGTTTGCACAATTTCCCACGCTTTATCATCAAGGCGCCGGCGGCGAGCATCAGGTCGCAATCACTTTTGACGACGGCCCCGATCCGCGATGGACCCCAAAGATTTTGGACATCCTCAAAGCAGCAAACCTGAAAGCTGCGTTTTTCCTCGTGGGAGTGAACGCAGAGCGTTACCCCTGGCTTGTTCGACGCATCGTCGACGAAGGGCACGAGATCGGGAACCACACGTATTATCATCCAAACCTGGCGCTCTGCTGGCCGGAGCACATCCGGCTTGAGTTGAACGCAACCCAGCTTTTGCTCGAAACAATCACAGGTCGTGCGACAACATTGTTCCGTCCGCCTTACGCGGCCGATACAGATCCATCGCAACTAAGCGAACTGATTCCGCTGCAGATTGCCGAAGACCTCAACTATCTCGTGGTTCTGGAAAGCATCGATCCGCAGGACTGGGCGAAGCCGGGCGCCGACATCATCTTGCGGCGGGTGAAACAACAACGTCGCGATGGAAGTATTATTCTGCTGCACGACGCCGGTGGTGATCGCTCCCAGACTGTCGAATCACTCCCGCGCATTCTTGAATGGCTGCATACGCGGGGTGATACCGTGGTGCCTTTGAGCACGCTTCTTGGCACGACGCGCGATGCGCTTATGCCGCCCTTGCAAGCAAATGGGCGATCGCTCACACGTTTCGTCAGCAGCACTGGGTTTCGCGTTTTTCACGGCATCGAGGAATTCCTTTGGGCGTTTATGATTGTAGCGACGGCGCTTGTAGTCGCTCGCACGCTTGTTGTCATCTGGCTGGCCTACCGTTTTCGGCGGGGACCGAGAGCGAATTTTACGGAACCAATCAGTGTGGTAATGGCTGCTTACAACGAAGGGAAGGTGATCGCGGAAACTTTGCGCGCGCTTCTGGCCACCGATTATAAAGGCGAAATTGAAGTCATAGTTGTGGACGATGGCTCGCGTGATGAGACGGCCGCCGAAATTGAACGCGTTGCGCATGTCGATCGACGGGTTCGTTTGATGCAGCAGGAAAACCGGGGGAAAGCCCACGCCTTGCAGCGCGGTCTCACTGCCGTCCATCATGGCATTGTCGTTTTCATCGATGCCGATACGCAATGTCAGCCCGATACCCTCCCGCGCTTGCTCGAACCATTTGCCGATACGCGCGTCGGCGCAGTGTCAGGTCACGCGAAAGTTGGAAATTTACGCTCGTTTATCGCGCGCTGTCAGGCGCTGGAATATACCTGTGGTTTTAATCTCGACCGGCGCGCTTACAATCGCTGGAACTGCATCACGGTGGTGCCTGGCGCGATCAGCGCAATCCGCAAGGATGCGATCGACGAAGCCGGCGGCCTGAGTTTGCAGACCCTCGCCGAAGATACCGATCTCACCTTGTCGTTGCACAGACATCGGCAACGAATCGTTTACGTGCCCGGTGCGATCGCCTGGACCGAAGCGCCGGAAAGCGTACGCACACTCGCGCGGCAGCGTTTTCGCTGGGCCTACGGCACGCTGCAATGTCTTTGGAAACATCGCGATATGGTGTTCAACTGGAACTATCGCGCGCTCGGCTGGTTTAGTTTACCAAGTATCTGGTTTTTCCAGATCATTCTCGTGGCCGTTACGCCAATGGTGGATTTGTTTTTGCTCGCCTCACTGCCATTCGGCGCGTGGAATGCCGTGATGCCATTTGTCATTACGTTCCTGGCGATGGACCTGATTCTTGCGACGCTTGCCTGCATTCTTGAGCGCGAACCGATCGTGCGCGCATGGCGCATCCTGCCAATGCGACTGATTTATCGCCCGATGCTCAGCTATTGCATTTGGAAGGCGGTCCTGCGCGCGATCAAGGGCGCCTGGGTAAGCTGGGGCAAACTGGAACGCACCGCCAGCGTCCCGGTGCGGGCGTAATCGCCAAGCGTGCGTGCTCTATGGCTCGCCAGCGCGCACCCGCCCGCGCGACTTTTCCTCTTTTCCCTGACTCCTCAGTCCAGGGGGCTTTTCCGCGTAAAAGCCCGCCGCGTTCTACGCGGCTACGCTTACGCGGCTTCGCCTGAGATTCCATGAGGCAAGCCAAGATGGCGAAGTTCTTTACCTGGATCTAATCGGATTCCTTCTCAGATAGTGCGCAAGCTGTGCTTTTAGAAACCTTCTCCCCGCACCGCTTTTGAGGTAGCGTTCCCTTCCGAGAGCATCGGATTGTTCCAGATAAGCCTCGTAATAAATCGGTTTCCAAGGACCGCGGTACGAAGTTGCGAACGCATCGCCTTTGGCATGCTGCTCGAATCGCTTCCGCAGGTTCGCCGAATAACCAATGTAAAACCCATCGTCACTAGCTGACCGCAACACGTAAAAGTAGTGCACGGTGAAAAGAAACGCCGGATCTTTAGCGCGTCGGCGCAGCCTTTACGCGTCAATCGCAATAAGTCCGCTCCGTTCGCAAACTGTAATGCTTCAGCCTCGTCACGTCGCGCACCCGATCGAGCAGTTTCCTTTTCGGCTTGCCGTCGGTCGCCGGTGCGGCTACAACCGTATCCATGACTCCGCTTTTATCGGTTCACCCCGAGGGAAGCAAGCGGATTATACGGAATAAATCCGCAAAACATTACGGAAAAATTCCGTCCATATCTCGTTAGATGCCGACGCGCACACCCATGATAATCTTTCGAGTTCTAGCCGTGTTTCTAATCCTCGGTAGTAGCGTCGCGCTTGGTCAAACTCCGTCGGTGTTGAAGCTTCCACATGTCCCATCTGGGAAGATGACAAAGTGGGGCTTCGATTACAAAGTGCCCGGCCCGAAGGAAGGTCTCGTGCCAGACAAAGAGACCGCGATCAAACTCGCCGAAGTCATCCTGTTTCGGCTCTACGGCGAAAAAAACATCACCGCGCAGAAACCGTACAGCGTAACAAAAGATGAAAACATTTGGTGGGTATGCGGAGCACCGCCTCCCGCCCTTGGCTCCTCATTTAAGATAGCGATCTCTCAGCAGACTGGAGCTATTTTGTATCTGGAGGAGTAGTCTCCAATGTCTTCTATCGCATCTAACCAATCGCTGCAGCCGACGGCTACCCGCTGCGGGTTCACATTTTTTATGACGAAAATAGTTCAGGAGATTCTCAAGCTCGGTCCCGGTAGCCGCGGCTGAGCTCCGTCTCGTTAGGCCTATGCATGGCTTTCCCTAGCGCGGACATGAGAGTCTCGGATCTGGAGCTCGCCTTTCTGGAGAAACATCTTTCGTTGATTAGCGCGCAGATAGATGCTGTCGTGGCCGATGCGAAGGGCTGCACGGATCCCGATGCGTTTGGAGTACTCGATGATATCGAGTCGTTGGTCGGCTTGGGTTTTGTTGCTTGCCAGCGCTACCTGACTGCGGCTTACGGCTGGATGAAGATCACGAAACACGCAGCCCTCGGTGTGGGGCCAACGCACCGATCTGGCCTCACCATTGCAGAAATTACTAACCACGCGGCGAATTATTGGAAGCATCAGGATGAATGGCGTTCCGAGAAGAAGACGAAACGGCAGGAGCGGACCGAAGCGGCGATTGCCTCTGTTGGCGCACTTCCGTCCGATTATCCGATGACCCAAGTATTAACAGAGCTTACCGGCGACTACGACTTTAAACCGCTCTTACGCGATTTGGCTGCTTGGCACAATGAGCTTTGCACCGACACGAAGGCCTAACCATACGATGCAGCTAACGCCTTCCCGTACCGCGTTCACATTTTATCATGATTAGTGTATCTTCATTGCAATTCAGGCTCGCCGCCGGAAGGCGTAGCTGATCTTATTCTCGTTGATATGGCTGTGGATTTGTCAACGGGCAAAAGCGGGGCGGAGCGAGTATTTACATCGCGTTTAGCTGATATAAGTAGGAGCGGGTTTAAGGCGGCTGATCAGTCGGGGTGAGTTAGGTTCCCGGCGGTTGGTGATGCTGATATTCGCGGGCTATCCGGCCTTCGGGCTGGACCTATCCGGCATTCTTTTAATTCACCGCAGCCCTTGTCCGACAGTCTAGGTGACGCGTGCTCGGGTGGATTGCTCCAGCCTTAACGCTAACGAGACCTCGTGGATTGGCTACCGTGACCTGCCGCCTCAGATCCGCTCCTTCTTTAGGTATGCGTTTCCCTCCAGTGCGATTGCCTCCTTGGTTAATTGTTCCCCTCGAACTGCCCTTCTTAAGTCGAGATGGATTGCGCCTGGTAGCAGCGTTGCGTACGCAACAGCTCCCAGATAAAACCGCAGAGTTCGCGCGCGATCGCGATGATCGCCTTGTTGCGCTGGAGCCGGCGCGCCATTAAGCGCATGTAGCGACTATGTAAGCGGTTCTGCGCGCGCCAGCTGATCGCCCGCACCTCATGCGATTGACCTTCCTGTCGCCGACTCAGTTCCTTGGACACTTTGGGAGGGGCAGCGTAATGCTGGGCGCACTCGACCAGCAGCCAGCGCGCGTGCGCGTTGCCGCACTTAGTAATCGCGCCCTGGCGGCGGTTGTCACTGGAGGTGTTTTCGCTCGGGACAAGTCCCAAGTATGCCATCACCTGACGCGGATGGCCAAAGCGATCGATCTCGCCCAACTCGCTCACCAGGATCATCGCGGCCACAAGCTGGAACCCTTTCATCGCCATCAATGCCTTCACCGCCGACTCCAGCCGCCATTGCGGCAAAAGATCCCGCATCGCCTGCTCGCAGCGCGCCATTCGCTCATCCGCCTCTTCGATCGCGATAAGATATTCTTCCAGGATGGCTTTCATCGCCGGATGCGGCAGCACCAGTTCGCGCAGGTAACGCTCGTGCGCTGCAGTCCACGCGCTCTTGCCCTGATAACGATACCCATGCCGCAGGAGGAACCCTTTGAGCCGGTGGCGCGAGCGGCGCCGATCATCCACCGCGTCGGTCCGCGCCCGGCACAGGTCGCGAATCGCTTCGTCAGTGGGCTCAGGAATGTAGACCGGGATCAGTTCGCCCGCGCGCAGCAGCCTCGCCAGTTTGCGCGCATCGCGCCGGTCGGTCTTGACCCGATCGCCCGCCCGCTTGGGGATGAGCGAAGGAGCCACCACCTGGCAATCCACTCCCAGTTGTTTGAGTCGGCGCGCAATCCCGAACCCGCACGGCCCCGCTTCGTAGCAGGCTTGGATCTGCGCCTCGGGCCCGTGCGCCTTGCGCAATCGGCCAATCAACTTTTCCAGCGCGTGCAGATCATTGCTGATCGCGCCGGGGTCGCGCACCGCGCCGGTGCGTCCCTCTTCGGCTACTGCCGTAGGGATGCACTCTTTGTGGACATCAAGCCCAAGATAGAGTTCCTTTTTCATTCGGTGTGTTTGCTTGTTGGAGTTATGTTTAACTGGAACGCTCCGGAACACCTGTGTCCCGGCCGTTCGTGCGGCTCTGCTCCCTTACCGGAGTAGCCCGCGAGTGAATATGAACGGCAAACACACCGCTTTTTTCAACGCCGCGCTCGCACGCTCACCACGCGCCCGCAGCCATAAGGTCTAGACGTTTTGCAAGCGTTGCCAATGCTCCTACGAATCTTCTTTCGCCACGCATGGCTTATGTTTGTCGCCGTCACGTGCATCAACGTTCTCTACCTGAAGATTCACTCGCGTCGGTATATTCGCGAGCGGCCTGAATTAGCCGCTGGCTACCAGCGACTCGTGCGCGGCTACTTGTTCTGGGGCAACGTTCCCTGGCTTGTCATGGGTGTCGGGCTGGAGCTTGGCGGTTTGCCCAGCATCTTCTCGTTCTTTCGCCCTCGCGACGGCAATCCCTTTGTTCTAGCTTGGTTCGCTGTTGTCATTGCACTTTGGATACTCGGGTTTTGGTGGCTATTCTTTGCTCGGGGAGCAGAGTTTCTTGTCGAGCATCCCGGCGTTTACCGCGGCTTGCCACGTAGCCCAAACATCATTCGCCTATTCTACTGCCTTTCGGTCAGTTGCGGTGTTGTCGCCGTTCTGTTCATGTGGCTTTCAGACATTCCAGTGTTCACCCAATGACGCCTAACCAAACGATGCAGCGAACCGCGGACCGTTTTTATGCCTAAACTTCTATGTTTCATGAATGCCGCTTGTAATTCGCGCGGTCGCTGATCTTGTGTCTCGTTAGGCGGAAACACACACACATATACACATGCCCCATTCGAAAGTCCGTTTTGTTGGTTTCGAGCTCTATTTCGACGACCTTGAGCGGGCGCGGCGTTTCTACACAATGAAGCTCGGCTTGCGGACGATTGAGCAGGACCCTACACATCACGTGAAGCTAGCAGGCGGCGATGCCTTCCTCTGCCTCGAGCGAAAGGGCGTGGAGAACTATCCCTCAGCGGAAAAGGCAGTCGTATTTGTGGAGGTCCCCGATCTACAGGCGACCGTCGCCAAGTTTGATTCGTCAGAGATCCTTGGACGCGGCCTCAAGGCGGAACAGCCTTGGGCAGCAATCCGCGATCCAGAAGGACATACGGTGTTGCTCTTGCAGCAACGATGAGAAAGATTGAACCTTGAGTGGTGTCTTTGCGAATGACAGCGCTTCCGCCTAACCAAGCGCGAGGCCGTGTGATAAGTCGAAAAAGAAGTTGAGCGGATGCGCGGCGGAGCGGGAGGAAGGACGAAAAAGGATGTTTCTTTTAGTGAGAGGCTAAAAGTTACGCGGAAGCGAAGAGAAGGATCTTGACACGCCCTGGGCCAAAGCTGTCCCGGTGGGAAGCAAAACACTCTCCTCTGATCTTTAGCTCACGACCGCAATGAGGTTTTTAACTCCCACCAGATTGTAAGCCCGCTTTAGATTGTAAGCGAGCACGGTCAGATTGACTTCGGTGGTGACATGGCCCATTCCGCGGCAAAGGAAGTAGTCGTAGCCGAAGGAACGCTTTATTGTGCCAAAGCAATGTTCGATGATGGCTTTGCGCCGGCGCATGATCTGGGGGTTACGCGCCACTCGCTCGGCCATTTTTTCCTGCACTTCTTCGGCTGCCAGCCGGGTAATGGTGCGGTTCTCTTTATTGCGCGTACACTTGATCTTGAGAGGGCAGCTTTTGCAGCCACTCGCCCGATAGTAGTAAATGGCGCGCCCTTTCTCGTTCGTGGCGAAGCGGTAGGTGAGCTTCTGGTTGGCAGGACAAATGTAACAGTTTTCCCTGGCATCATAGGTAAAGCTTTCCTTGCCGTAGAGCCCGCGCGCGGTGTTGGCGCTGGTCAAAGGTTTGGCCACATAGGCGCTCACTCCAATCATGTCGCAAGCCAGCACCTCCTTTCCGTTGTAATAGCCTTTATCAGCCACCACGCTGAGATTTTTGGCTTCCAAGGCTTCCTGCGTTTTGATGGCCATGATCCCGAGCGCGCCTAGATCGCTGGTCGTGTTGGTCACGTGTGTATCCACAATGAGACTGTGCTTGGCATCGACGGCTGTCTGCACGTTGTAGCCCACCGTGGAACCGTGTCCCATGCTCATGGCGCGGCTGTCGGGATCAGTCAGCGACACCTGTCTGGCGCCGCTTTTTTCAAGATCTTGGGCCAGGCTTT
>Ga0307278_10000384_pt1 | contig 22484 bp, 16 predicted proteins | sample ER_DNA_117_FD_194482 | JGI IMG/M metagenome (GOLD analysis project Ga0307278, IMG submission 194482) | Bulk soil microbial communities from the East River watershed near Crested Butte, Colorado, United States - ER_DNA_117 | ecosystem: Environmental > Terrestrial > Soil > Floodplain | place...
AGCTGGGGCACGCGCGGCGGCTGGGTGATCGTGCGCGACCTGCTGTTGATGGGGCCGTGGCACCACACGAAGGACCGCTCCCGCACGCACAAGCGCACGCCGACCGACTACGACGCCGACCACGTGTTGCTGCGCACCGTGCGGTGCGTCAACGGCGAGGTCCAGCTCGGGCTCTCGTGCGAGCCGGCGTTCGACTACGGCCTCGAGCGCGCGACCTGGGAGTACGCCGACGAGGGGTACAACGTCGCGGTCGCGCGGGCGCCCGGCTCGGAGGTCGAGCTGCGGATGACGACCGACCTCAACCTCGGTATCGAGGGCCCGCGCGTCACCGCCCGGCACATGGTCAAGGAGGGCGAGACGCTCTTCTGCGCGTTGTCGTGGAGCGAGCATCCCGCGCCGACGACCTACGACGACGCGTACGACCGGCTCGTGTGGACCGCGCACCACTGGCAGCACTGGCTCGACCGCGGCGAGTTCCCCGACCACCCGTGGCGCGCGGACCTGCAGCGCTCGGCGCTGACGCTCAAGGGCCTCACCTACGCCCCGACCGGCGCGATCGTCGCCGCGGCGACCACCTCGCTCCCCGAGTCACCGGGCGGCGAGCGCAACTGGGACTACCGCTACTCATGGATCCGCGACTCGACGTTCGCGCTCTGGGGCCTCTACACGCTCGGGTTCGAGTGGGAGGCGAACGACTTCTTCTACTTCGTCGCCGACATGGCGAACGCGGAAGAGGGCACGCTGCAGATCATGTACGGCATCGACGGCCGCGCCGAGCTGCCCGAGCGCACCCTCGACCACCTGTCGGGCTACGAGAACGCCCGCCCCGTGCGCGTCGGCAACGCGGCGCACTCGCAGGCGCAGAACGACGTGTGGGGCGCGGTGCTCGATTCCGTCTACCTGCATACGAAGTCGCGCGACGCGCTCCCCGACAGCGTCTGGCCGATGCTGATCCACCAGGTCGAGGCCGCGCAGGAGAACTGGCGCAAGCCCGACCGCGGCATCTGGGAGGTGCGGGGAGAGCCGAAGCACTTCACGTCCTCGAAGCTGATGTGCTGGGTCGCGCTGGACCGCGGCGCGCGGCTGGCCGAGCTGCGCGAGGACTGGGAGCGCGCCGCCGCCTGGCGGGCGGTGGCGGACGAGATCCACGCCGACATCTGCGAGCACGCGCTCGACAGCCGCGGCGTGTTCACCCAGCACTACGAGACCGAGGCGCTCGACGCCTCGGTGCTGCTGATGCCGCTCGTGCGCTTCCTGCCCGCCGACGACCCCCGCATCCGCGCGACGGTGCTCGCGATCGCCAAAGAGCTGACGGAGGACGGGCTCGTACTGCGCTACCGGGTCGAGCAGACCGACGACGGGCTGGCGGGCGCGGAGGGCGCGTTCACGATCTGCTCGTTCTGGCTCGCCTCCGCGCTGTGCGAGATCGGGGAGGTCGAGCATGCCCGCGCCCTGTGCGAGAAGCTGCTCGGGTACTCGAGCCCGCTCGGTCTCTACGCCGAGGAGATCGACCCGCGCTCGGGCCGCCACCTCGGCAACTTCCCGCAGGCGTTCACCCACCTCGCGCTGATCAACGCGGTCATGCACGTGATCCGGGCCGAGGAGAAGATCGAGGCGACGTACTCGGACTTCACGCGCGACCCGGAGCACGCCGCCCAGCAGGAGCCATCGGCGCCGTCGGCGGTGGACTGACCCGCAGGGATTGACAACCCGCCGCCGCCGCGTAAGGGTGCAGCGGGTGTCCGGGGGCACCGACTGGAGCGCGAGGGACCGCACCGTCTGGCATCAGATGAGCGGGCGTCCGCGCGCCGGCGCGAAGGGCCCGATGATCGTCGCCGAGGGCGACGGCGCGTGGGTCACCGACGTCGACGGCAACCGCTACCTCGACGGCCTGTCGGGCCAGTGGTGCGTGAACGTCGGCTATGGGCGCGAACGGCTCGCCGACGCCGCGGCCAAGCAGCTCAAGCGGCTGGCGTTCCACCCGCTCACCCGCGGCCACGTCCCCGCGATCGAGCTGGGCGAGCGGCTGGAGGAGCTGCTCGGCGGCGAGCGCGCGACGTTCTACGCCAACTCCGGTTCGGAGGCCAACGAGCTGGCGTTCAAGCTCGTGCGCCAGTACCACCAGCTGCGAGGCGAGCCGGGCCGCTTCAAGATCATCGCGCGCTATCGCGCGTACCACGGCTCCACGCTCGGCGCGCTGTCGGCGACCGGCCAGGCGATGCGGCGAGTCGGCTACGAGCCGCTCGCCCCCGGCTTCCTGCACGTGCCGCCGCCGGACCCGTACCGTGAAGGCATCGCCGACGACGACCTCGACGCCTACGGGCGCCGCTGCGCCGCCGATCTGGAGCGCACGATCGAGTTCGAGCTGCCGGAGAGCGTCGCGGCGGTGATCCTCGAGCCGATCATCACCGGCGGCGGCATCCTGATCCCGCCCGACTCCTACCTGCCGGCGGTCAAGGCCGCGTGCGAGCGCCACGGCGTGCTGCTGATCGTCGACGAGGTGATCTGCGGGTTCGGGCGCACCGGGACGTGGTTCGGTCACGACGGCTCCGGCGTGCGCCCCGACCTCGTCACGATGGCGAAGGGCATCACGAGCGCCTACATCCCGCTCGCCGCGACCGTCGTGAGCGACGAGATCTTCGCCGCGTTCCCCGCCGATCCGGCGGACACCGGCCGGCTGCGCCACATCAACACGTTCGGCGGCCACCCCGCCGGCTGCGCGGTCGCGCTTGAGACGCTGGCGATCATGGAGGAGGAAGGGCTGGTCGAGCGCTCGGCGGCGGCGGGCGCCGCGCTGCTCGCCAGGCTGCAGGACGCGCTCGGCGACCACCCGTTGGTCGGCGACGTGCGCGGCCGCGGGCTGCTGATCGGGATCGAGCTGGTCGCCGACCAGGCGACCCGGGCGCCGGCCGAGCGCGCAGTGTCGGCCGGGATCGTGGCCGCCGCGCAGCAGCGCGGGCTGCTGGTCGGCCGCAATGTCGACACGGCGGCCGGGCTGGACAACGTGATCGCGCTCGCTCCGCCGCTCTCCCTGACCGACGCGGACGCCGACCACATCGTCGACGTGCTGGGCGCGGTCTTCGCCGAACACTCGAGCAAGGTGGTGCCCTAGTTGAGTGGCAAGGTCTTCGCCGGCGGGACGGTCGTCACCGCCGAGGGCTCGTTCCGGGCCGACGTGGCGGTGTCCGACGAGCGGATCGAGGCGGTCGGCGTCGACCTCCCGCGCGACGGCGCCGAGGTGATCGACGTCTCCGGCGCGCGGCTGATGCCGGGCTTCATCGACGGGCACACGCACATGGACATGCCGTTCGGCGGCACCGTCACAGCGGACAACTGGGACACCGGCACCGCCGCCGCGGTCGCCGGTGGCACCACGTGCCTCGTCGACTTCTCGCTGCAGGACCCCGCGGGCACGCTCGCCGGCGCAGTCGACACATGGCAGGGCAAGGCGGCCACCGCCCGGATCGACTACGGCTTGCACGTCGCGATCACGAACCTCACCGAGGACGTCAAGCGGGAGCTGCCGTCGCTGCCGGCGCTCGGCGTCGCGACCGTGAAGATCTTCATGGCGTACAAGGGGACGCCGCTCTACACCGAGGACGAGGACCTGTTCGAGGCGATGCAGATCGCGCGCGAGTGCGGCCTGCTCGTGCTCGTGCACGCGGAGAACGGCGACGCGATCGCGAAGCTGCAGCAGCAGGCGATCGCGCGCGGCGACGTCGAGCCGAAATGGCACGGGCTCACGCGCCCGGAGGCGGTCGAGGCCGAGGCGACGAACCGCGCGATCCGGCTCGCCGAGGTCGCCGACTGCCCGTTGCTCGTCGTGCACGTGTCGTGCGCGGCGTCGCTGGAGGAGATCAAGCGCGCGCACGCGCGCGGGCGGCCGGTCTACGGCGAGACGTGCCCGCAGTACCTGGTGTTCTCCGACGCCGACCTCGCGCGGCCGGACTTCGAGGGCGCCAAGTACGTCCTCTCCCCGCCGCTGCGCGACCCATCGAACCGGCCCGCGCTGTGGAATGGCCTGCAGCGCCAGGACCTGCACATCTTCGGCTCGGATCACTGCGCGTTCAACTTCCGCGGCCAGAAGGAGCTGGGGCGCAACGACTTCACGCTGATCCCGAACGGCGCCCCGGGTGCGGAGGAGCGCGCGGCGGTGTTGTGGACGCACGGGGTGCGCGAGGGCCGGATCACCGAGAACCTGATGGTCGCCGTGCTCGCCACCAACCAGGCCAAGGTGCATGGGATGGCCGGCCGCAAGGGCGCGCTCGCGCCCGGCGCGGACGCCGACATCGTCGTCTGGGACCCCGACCTGACGATCACCGCGACGCAGGCGAACCGGCACGGCAACGTGGACTACACGCCCTATGAGGGGATGACGTTCACCGGCGCGCCCGCCGCCGTCTACGTGCGCGGCGAGCTGGCCTACCGCGACGGCGAAGTGGTCGCCGAGGCGGGATCGGGCCGCTACGTGCACCGCACGTTCGCGCAGCCCGCCCCCGGCCCGGCGGTCCGCTGATGGCCGGCGTCGACGCCGCCAGGGCGGTCGCCGGACTGCGCGAGATCGCGGAGCTGACGGGGAACGAGGACGGCGCGCAGCGGGTCGCCTGGACGGATACGTGGATCACCGCCCGCGACTGGCTCGCGAACGAGCTGGCGGGCATCGACGGCGTGACCGTCGACCGCGACGAGGCCGGCAATACGTGGGCGACGGCGCCGGGGGAATCCGAGCGCTTCGTGATCGTCGGCGGGCACCTCGACTCCGTGCCGAACGGCGGCTGGCTGGACGGCACGCTCAACATCGTCGGTGGACTGGAGGTACTGCGCGCGCTGGCGCCGGAGCCGCGCAAGCTCACCCTGAAGCTGGTCGACTGGGCCGACGAGGAGGGCGCGCGCTTCGGCCGCAGCCTGCTCGGCTCCAGCGCCTGCGCCGGCACGCTCGACCCCGACGCGGTGCGCGGCCTGACCGACCGGGACGGCACCGCGCTCCCCGACGCGCTCGCCGCGCACGGCGTGGAGCTCGACCGGATGGGCGAGTCCGGCAAGCGACTCGACGGCGCGCTCGCCTACCTGGAGCTGCACATCGAGCAGGGCCCGGTGCTCGAGCAGCTCGGCCTCCCGCTCGGCGCCGTGCTCGGCACGTTCGGCGTCCAGCGCCACCTGGTGCGCTTCACGGGCGCGCACGCGCACGCGGGCGCGAGCCCGATGCACCTGCGCCGCGACGCGTTCCTTTCGGCGGCGCGCAGCTCGCTCGCGTGGCGGGACGACGCCGCCGCGCGCGACGACGTGCGCGCGACGACCGGGATCGTGCGCGTCTCGCCCGGCATCGTGACCGCGTTCAACGGCACCTGCGAGGTCTCGCTCGACCAGCGCGCGCTCGACGCAAGCGTGCTCGCCGACATGCTCGCGACCGCGCGGGAGAACGCGGCGCGGATCGCGTCCGAGGAGGGCTGCGCGGTCGAGTGGGAGCAGGTCTGGGAGATCGAGCCGATCCCGTTCCACCCCGAGCTGATCGACCTCGCCGACGCCTCGGTGCAGGAGGTGGCCGGCACGGGCCGCCGGCTGCCGAGCGGCCCGCTGCACGACGCCGCGGAGATGGCCCGCGTGATGCCCACCGTGATGCTCTTCGTCAAGAGCCTGGGCGGCGTGAGCCACACGAAGGAGGAGGACACGCCGGACGCGGACCTCGAGCTGTCGGTCCGCGCACTCTACGAGCTCACGCGGCGCACGCTCGCGTGGGCGGAGGCGCGGGCGTGATGGACTTCGGCGTCACGTTCCAAACCGACCCGCCGCAGCGGCGCGTGATCGAGCTCACCCAGCGCGCCGAGGCGCTCGGCTTCAAGTACGCGTGGACGTTCGACTCGCACATCCTGTGGGAGGAGCCGTACGTCATCTACGCGCAGATGCTGGCGGCGACCGAGCACATCATGGTCGGCCCGTTCGTGACCAACCCGGCGACGCGCGACCCGACGGTCACCGCCTCGCTGTTCGCGACGCTCAACGAGGGCTTCGGCAACCGGACGATCTGCGGCATCGGGCGGGGCGACTCGGCGCGCCGCGTGCTCGGCAAGAAGCCGACGACGCTCGCGCAGACCGAAGAGGCGATCCACGTGATCAAGGAGCTGGCGGAGGGTCGTTCCATCCAGACGCCCGCCGGCGAGGTCTCGATCCCGTGGGTGCGCGACGGCAAGCTCGACGTGTGGATGGCCGGCTACGGGCCGAAGGCGCTCGGGCTCGTGGGCCGCAAGGCGGACGGCTTCATCCTCCAGCTCGCCGACCCGGTCATCCTGCGCTGGACGGTCGACCACGTGCGCGCCGCCGCCGAGGAGGCCGGGCGCGATCCGGACGAGATCGCGATCTGCGTGGCGGCGCCGGCGTATGTCGGCGACGACCTCGACCACGCTCGCGAGCAGTGCCGCTGGTTCGGCGGGATGGTCGGCAACCACGTCGCCGACCTCGTCCGCCGCTACGGCGAGGGGGGCGAGCGAAGCGGTGGCGAGCCCTCCGGGCGAGACAGAATTCCGACCGCGCTGACCGATTACATCCGCACCCGCGAGGGCTACGACTACTCCCACCATGGGCGCGCGGGGAACCCGGACACCGAGTTCGTGCCCGACGAGATCGTCGACCGCTTCTGCGTGCTGGGCACGGTCGATGACCACGTCGCGAAGCTGCGCGAGCTGGAGACGCTCGGCGTCGACCAGTTCAACGTCTACCTCATGCACGACGCCCAAGAGGCGACGCTCGACGGCTACGGCGCGTCCGTGATCCCGGCGTTCCGCTGAGGTCGACCTTCACACTCACCTGGGCGCGCGCCGTGCCGGCCCGCGTCCGGGGGGTTGCTTTGGGACTTCGGCTGCGGCGATCTCTGGGATCGGACGGCTGACTGGTCGCCGTGTATCGACGGTGATCGCCTGTCCGTGATGAGTGACCTGGAGCGGCGCGCCCTGCAGAAGCGAGTAGCGGGCCTGGCCGTGGGTGAGCTCGATCCGGAGGCAGCGATCGCGAAAGCTCATGCCGAAGGTCAGGCGCGTGAGTCGCTCCGGCAGGCGCGGAGTGAAGCTCAGTGCGCCGTCGTGGTCGCGCATGCCGCCGAAACCGGCAACGGCGACGATCCAGGCGCCCGCCAGTGAGGCGATGTGCAGCCCGTCGCGGGTATTGCGCTCGACGTCTTCGAGGTCCATGAGGGCCGCCTCGGCGAAGTAGTCGTAGGCGAGCTCGGTGTGTCCGACCTCGGCGGCGATGACCGCCTGCGTACACGCCGACAGCGAGGAGTCGCGGACGGTCAGCGGCTCGTAGTACGCGAAGTTGCGGGCCTTCGCCTCCGCGCTGAATGCATCTCCACGCAGGTGCATGGCGAGCACGAGGTCGGCCTGCTTGACGACCTGCTTGCGATACAGGTCGACGTAGGGGAAGTGCAGCAACAGCGGGTACTGCTCGGGCGCGGTGTGCTCGAAATCCCACCGCTGGTGCTCGGTGAAGCGCTCGGCCTGGGAGTGGACGCCGACCCGCTCGTCGAAGGGGATCAGGACGGCTTGCGCGGCGTCGCGCCAGCCGGCCGCCTCGTCCGGGTCGACCCCGAGCTCGGCGGCCCGGTCGGCGTGGCGCGCGACGGCCTCGGCTGCCAGGCGCAGGTTTCGCTGCGCCATGAGGTTGGTGTAGATGTTGTTGTCGGCGACGGCGCTGTACTCGTCAGGGCCGGTCACCCCGTCGATGCGAAAGCGCCCGCTGGTGTCGTAATGGCCGAGCGAGCGCCACAGCCGCGCCGTCTCGACGAGCAGCTCGAGCCCGGTCTCGCGCGCGAAGGCCTCGTCGTGGGTAGCGGCCTCGTAGCGGCCGACGGCATCGGCGATGTCCGCGCCGATGTGGAACGCGGCGGTACCCGCCGGCCAGTACCCCGAGCATTCCTGTCCGTCGATCGTGCGCCAAGGAAACGCCGCGCCCTCGAACCCGAGGAGCTTGGCCCGGTCGCGCGCCAGTCCGAGTGTGGCGTGGCGCCAGCGCAGCGCGTCGCGAGCGGCCTGCGGCGCGGTATAGGTCAGGACCGGCAGGACGAACGTCTCGGTGTCCCAGAACGTGTGTCCGTCATAGCCCGGGCCCGTCAGGCCCTTGGCGGCGATCGCGCGTCGCTCGGCCCTCGCGCCCGCCTGGAGAGTGTGAAAGAGCGCGAAGCGCACCGCCTGCTGCAGCTCGGCGTCGCCTTCGAGCTCCACGTCAGCGCGCTGCCAGAAATCGTCCAGGTACCCGCGCTGACCGGCGAGGAGCCCTTCCCAGCCGGTCTGGCGCGCCTCGGCCAGCGCCGCGTCGACCTGATCGCGCAGCGCCGCCGTCGAGCGCTGGCTCGACCACCCGTACGCCAGCAGCTTGACAACACGCAACCGCTGGCCCGGCTGCACGTCGGCCGCGATCGTCAGGCGGCCGAGGTGCTCGCTGCTCTCGGTGCCCGTCTCGGTCCCGGGCGGGCCCGCGACGAGGTGATCCATGGCGGCGGCCATCCGCAGCATGCTCTTCCGCGTGATGTGCGCCAGCACGACGCGGGCGTCGTGGTCCGCGAACTGCTCGGAGCGCAACGCCGAGCCTTGGTTCGCGCCGGCGCGGGGATCGGCATCGGCGTCGGGCATCGGCTCGTTGGCCACGAGCTCTGACTGGACCACCAGCCGGGCCGGGGCGTCCAGCGGCTCGACCTCATACAGGACGGCGGCCACCGCCCGCTGCACCAACGAGACCAGGCGCACCGACGAGACGCGCACCTGCTTGCCGGCCGGGGACAGCCACTCTGCGCGGCGTCGCAGTACGCCGGCTCGAAAGTCCAAGACTCGCTCGTGGCTGCGCAGCTCTCCGAAGCGCACGTCGAAGGGCTCGTCGTCGACCAGCAGGCGAATGATCTTGCCGTTGGTGACATTGGCCGTCGTCTGGCCCGCCTCGGGATAGCCGTAGCCGGCCTCCGCGTACGGCAGCGGGCGCTGCTCGTAGAAGCCGTTCAGGTAGGTGCCCGGTAGGCCGGGTGGCCCGCCCTCGTCGAGGTTGCCGCGCAGGCCGATGTGTCCGTTGGACAGCGCGAACACCGACCCCGTCTGGTCGAGCACGTCCAGGTCAAGCGCGGTCTCGCGGATCGCCCACGGCTCGACCGCGAAGGCGGGGTGCGAGATCATCGGGCGTCGAGCAGCTCGGCGAGATCGGAGACGACAAGGTCGGCGCCGTGCTCGCGCAGCGCGTCGGCCTGGCCGGCCCGGTCAACCCCGACCACGCAGGCAAAGCCGCCGGCTCGCCCTGCGGCGACGCCCGCCAGCGCGTCCTCGAAGACAGCCGCCTGACCCGGGTCGATGCCCAGCGCCCGCGCGCCCGCCAGGAACGTGTCCGGCGCCGGCTTCCCTTTTAGATGCTCGCGTTCCGCGACCACGCCGTCGATGCGCTGCTCGAACAGGTCCTCGATGCCCGCGGCGATCAGCACGTCGCGGCAGTTGGTGCTCGACGAGACGACCGCCCGACGCAAGCCGGCCTCCCGCGCCGCACGCACGTATCGCACCGACCCCTCGTACGCCTCGACACCCTGTTGCCGGATCATCCGCGACACGATCTCGTTCTTACGGTTGCCGAGGCCGTCGATCGTCTCGGTGTCGGCGGCATCGCTCGGCTCGCCCGGCGGGAGTTGGACGCCGCGGGAATCCAAGAACGAGCGCACGCCCTCGTAGCGAGGCTTGCCGTCGACATACTCGTCATAGTCGCCGACCGCGTCGAACGCGACGAACTGCTCGCCGCTCCGCGCCGCCCGTTCGCGCAGATAGCCGTCGAACATCTCCTTCCAAGCGGCGGCGTGGATCTCGGCGGTCCGCGTGAGCACCCCGTCGAGGTCGAACAGACACCCCCTCACCCCGTCGGGCAGGCCGATCATGACGTCACAGCCTCCGCCCCGGGCGCGCCGTCTGAGCCCTGCGCGGCCGCAACCGGCGCGGGCACGGGGCGCACCCGCCGCCGACCGGAAGAACGCAACCGCTCTGTCACCACGTCGCGAAGCCGCGGCCGAGGCGCAGGCTGCGCCGCCGGCGCGGGCGCCGGCACGGGACGGTGCAGCGCCGGAGCGGTCGTCGGCGCCAGCGACTTCGCCCGGGTCTTCGGGGCCAGCTCGCCGCCGTCCGCCGCCGCCAGCGCAGTGACGATCTCCATCCGCGACAGATCCTCCGAGCCCAGCAGCGCCGTCGCGAGCGTGTCGAGCTGAGTGCGATGAGCTTCCAGCAGACGGACGGCCTCGGCATAGGCCTCGGCGACGATCCGCTCCACCTCGCCGTCGATCACCTCACGGGTGCGGTCCGACACCTGCCCGCGCGCCCCGGAGAGCGTGATCTGCCCGGTCGCCGGGGAGAAACCGAGCTCCTCCACCGCCTGGCGAGCGATCCTGTTGACCTGCTCGAGGTCGTTTGCGGCACTGGTGGACACCTTGCCGTATCGGACCCATTCCGCGGCGCGGCCGCCGAGCGCGCAGAGCATGCGCTCGTGCAGGTACTGAGCCGAATGGATCGCCCTGTCGGTCTGGCCATACAGGGCGAGGCCCCCGGCCTGCCCGCGCGGCTTGATCGTCGCGCGCTGCGCCCGCTCATGCTCGGCGGACAGCTCGGCGCACAGCACGTGTCCTGATTCGTGGTAGGCGATCAGCTCGCGCTCTTCCTCGCTCATCGTCCGGTTCTTCTTCTCCGGGCCGGCGACGGCGCGCAGCTGCCCTTCCTCGAGGTCTGCCTGCGTGATCGTCGAGCGTTTCGCCCGAGCGGCCATGATCGCCGCCTCGTTGACCAGATCCGCAAGGGTCGCGCCGGACATCGATGCGGTCACTTCGGCCAGCCGATCAAGGTCGACGTCCTCGTCGAGCGGCTTGCCCTTCGTGTGAACATCGAGGATCCGGCGGCGGCCATCCTTGTCGGGCAAGCCCACCTGCACCTGGCGGGAGAACCGGCCGGAGCGGAGCAGCGCGTCATCGAGCGTGTCCAGCCGGTTGGTCGCCGCGACCACCACCACGTGCTCCTGGGAGTTGAAGCCGTCGAGCTCCACCAGCAGCTGATTGAGCGTCTGCTCGCGCTCTGAATCGAAGCCGGCCGTGCCGTCGCCGCGCTTCTTGCCGACCGCGTCGAGCTCGTCGATGAAGATGATCGCCGGCGCCGCCGCGCGAGCCTTCTTGAACAGATCGCGGATCCGGGATGCGCCCATACCGACGAACCGGTCGACGAAATCCGAGCCGGACACCGCGAAGAACGACGCGCCGGCCTCCCCGGCGAGGGCCTTGGCGACGAGCGTCTTGCCGGTGCCGGGCGGCCCGTAGAGGATCAGGCCGGACGGCATCTTGGCACCGAGCCTGCGAAACGGTGCCGGATCGACCAGGAACTCTCTGAACTCCGACACCTCTTCGACGACCTCATCGCAGCCGGCGACGTCAGTGAACCGAATCGTCGGCGCGGCGTCGAGCTTGGCGTCCGAACGCAGATCGCCGGACACGCCGCCGTCGCCCTGCTGGCGCGTCTGGCGACGTTGCAGCCCGATGAGGATGGACACCAACGCGGCGCCGAGCAACAGCCACATGAACAGCTTCACGGCCCACGGGATCTGGCCCGGACGGTTCCTGATCGTCACGTCAGCCCCGGCGGCGGAGAGCCGGTCAACCAGCTTGTCCGGCTCTCCCGCGAAGAACGACCGCCGCTCCTCGGTTTGGTCGCCCTCGGTCTTGACGGTCAGCTCCGCCATGCCGCGGGTGGTGTCGATCGTCGCTTCGGTGATCCGACGGCCGGCGATCAGGTCACTGAGCTCCGTGTAGGAGATCGTGCTGTCGTCAGGCTGCTGAGGCGCGGGCCCGCGCATCGAAGCCGGCGCGGCGGCAGTGGGTGTGGCGGTGGCTGAGGACGCCCCCGCGCACGCGTTCACCAGCGTCGAAAGTCCGAGCATGACGGTGACCACCGCCGCGATCGTGATGAGCAGCTTCCGGCCAGGGTTCGTCGGCATCGATGTCCAGCGGCGTCGTCGAAGTGGTCCTGCGCACGAACTGACCGTACGCGCGGCCGGCGGCATCGGCGAGCGTCGGTCGCGCTCGGGCGATACGCAATGCCGATGATGAGGGTTGACAGGAGCGTGACATCCGGGGGAGGGTGGGCAAAGGCCCCCGCCGCTTCCGCGGCGAGCAGATGGCTCCATCGCCCCGCGAAGCGAGGTCGCGTCGTGCCGTGTTGCAGTCGTGGAGCGGTCGCCGCAGTCGTCGTCGCCGGAGGCATGGCGTTCGTGGCGACCGGCGCCCCGGGCCAGAGCCCGCCGCCGGCCTGTGCAGCCGGCGTGGCGGCGCACCCGGTCCTCGGTGCTCGCGGCTACCCGGAGGGAGAGCAGGGCGACACGCGGCTGTTCGCGACGCACCCGATCACGCTCGCCGCGGGCTTCCCATCCGACGGACCGTCAACCAATGCGGACGCGGCGATCGCCATCCCGCCGGGATTCGTCCGCGGCTCCGACGAGCTGTTCACCAACGGCGCGGTTCCGACATCGTTCTCGGGGGAGGTCGTCGGCACCGTGGTCCTCGGTGCGCGCGCGTGCCCGCGAAGGTCGTGACGTTCGCGCTCCGCAGCGGCGATCCGGGCTTCGAGCGCAACCGCCCGGCGCGCATCAAGACCGGCGCGTTGCGGGTGGTCATGGAGGGCGAGAACGGCGAGACCCTCCTGACCGGGATCACCTTCACCTTCAGCATCCGCGTGAGCCCGAGGGGCTCGCCGTACGGCTACGACCTCGGCGTCTACCAGGGCGGGGCGCGCAGCGCGCGCCTGCGCGTCGCAGGGCGCTGCATCCGCAATGGCGGATTCATCAGCTGCTCGAAGCCCCGAGTCGTCCTGGGCTGAACCTGTGCGACTCGCGCGTGAACTGCTGAATGGCCTCGACAAGCCGGGCCGGCTGGTCCAGGGGGATGAGCGCGTAGCTGTCCGGGATCTCGACCAGTCGTCCTTGGGGGAGGAGTTCGGCTAGACGTGACGGGCCGGGACATCGACGCCAGGGTTCGGTCTGCCGGCAGCTCGCCGGGCTAGTGTCCGGACGACGAGAAGTGCATGTAGTCCTTGGTGTTCCCGGTCCAGGAGCCGCCCCAGCCCCAGCCGATCGAGCGAAAGGCCTTGACCACCCGTGGGGTGACCATCCCCGGCCGGTGCCGGGAGCGGTCGCGGTAGCGCCTGGCCGCGGGGTCGCGGCTCTGGCCGCACCCGACGTAGGGGTTCTCGCGCGGGTTGATGTCGACCGCGAGTCCGTAGGCGTGCATCGACCACGTGCCCGTGCCGCGGCCGCCCGTGCACGGCGAAGGGACCGCCTCCCGGCACTCGAACGAGCCGCTCACGTCACCGTCGCGCGGGCGATCGCGGCGTGGCCCATAGGCATCGGCCAGGCGCATGTGGCGGATCGGGAAGTGCAGCCTGTAGAGCCGGCGGAACACGCGCGCGAGCGGGCGCGCGGCGCTCTTGTTGACAACGAGCTGTCCAGTGTGCGCCCGCCCGCGGAAGCCCCGGTGGGTGACCGTGAGCAGCCGCAGGTCCGACAGCGGCACCGGGCAGCCCTGGTGCCAGAAGGCACGCGTCTTGAGCTGTGCCTTCAGGGGCGGTGGCAGTGGCTCGATCGACGAGTGATACGGCGCGAGCGCGACCAGGACCGCCGGTAGGGCAACGACCCGAAGCACAGAGCCCACTGTACGCCCTACAGCTTGATGATCACGTCACCGGCGATGCTGACTTCGATCGTATCCGTGGGGGCAACGCCGGCGGGTAGCGGGCCTCCCCCGAAGAAGTCTGACGCAGGGCCTGAGAACACCACCCCCGAGCAGCTCGTGGTCGCTTGGTTGGGGTGGGCGTTGCCACCGCCGACCCCCACACAGTTGAGATGGATCACGTCCTTGCCGGGGTGGGGCTGGGCCGGAGGCAGAGGCGCGGCCGGTGAATACGGTCATCGCCGCAACCAGCAGGGCGACGGAGCACGACAGCCTGCGTTTCCCTTCGCCTTGACCCGCCACAGACCGGTCAGGCGGCCGTCCTTCAACACCGCTCCGGGGCTCGCCACGGGCCGGAACAGCCGCTTGCGCAGGTCGGGGTCCGGGGCGAGCAGCGGTCGGTTGGGCTTCTGCAGATAGGGGTCGCCCGGCGGTATCAGGCGGATGCCCTCCGCGACGGGCGGTGACTCGAGCGCGCCGATGTCCTCGCTCATGAGCCACCCCTTGCTCGTGCCGACCCGGGTCTCGGCGAGGTCGCCCGCCGCCTCCTCCCACAGGCGGTCAGCATGGGGCTTCGCGAGCCCGGCCCACGCCGCGAAGTCGCCGGGCTTTGCCGGTCCGTACCAGCCGAGGAAGCGGCGAACGGCCTCGCTCGCGGACGCCGTCAGGCCCGGCTCGCTCCCCTTATAGCGGCGCTCGGAGTCGAGCCGAACGCCCGCCTTCACCGTGGCGTAGCGCCACAGCATCGGAGCGACGTGGTGACTCTCGCAGCTGCGGCACCAGGGCATCAGGTCGGGCCGAACGCACTGTCTCAGTTCCTCGTGCAGCTCGATCTTGTCGAGCGTCCGCCCGTTCGCGAGCGCATCCTTCGTGGCCGTCGCCACCTCCTCGAGCGCCTCGCTCGGAGCGAATCCCTTCTCCGCGGCGAGACGCTGGACTTGCTGGCCGAGTTGTACGGCAAGCTCGCCGTCGTCGCGGGCGATCAAGGCACGCCCGTAGAGCGCGAGATCGCCGGGCGCGAGCGCGTGGATCGCCCCGCGGACGATATGGGCGACGACGAGGTCGCCGGCGTCGACCGCGTCGTGGTACGCCTCTCGGGAGACGCCTTCGGCCCGCGCTGCCAGCGCCAGCAGCGCCGCGTCGCGAGCGAAGTCCGAGGCGGGGCAGGCCGCCGCTGCGGCGAGACCGCGTGCGCCCCGGACGGCCAGCCCGGAGCGCGCCAACCGGAAGGCGAGAACCTGATCGGAGTCCACTTTGAAGCTGTTCAAGAAGGTCCGCAGGTACCGCTGACGCGAATCACGCGCCCTCGTCCGCCGAAATCCCCCGGCACCGAGCGGGCTCGATTAGTATCGCTCGCAGGTGACGCGCGACGTCAAGCCCCCCCGGCGTGTCGGTCCGGACCTGCAGTACGGCGGCCGGACGATCCCGATCTTCCGCCTGACGGCGCTCGCGGGCGCGGCCGTCGCGGTGTCGCTCGCCGTGTGGGAGTCGAGCCGGCTCGGTGCGTCGTCGCTGGTCGAGCTCGGCCTCTGCGTCGGCGCGATCCTGACCTTCCTCACGCTCGTCTTCGTGACCAAGGCGATCACGGCGCGCGAGATGCTCATCTACTACCACCACGAGATCGCGGTGCTGGCCGTGACCGCGACGGCGTGCCTGGCGCTCGGGCTGGCCGCGCCCGGAAGCTACCTCGACGCCACTGCGCTCGGCCTCGGCGCGTGCCTGGCGATCGGCCGGCTCGGCTGCGTGGTCGCGGGCTGCTGCCACGGGCGACCGGGGAAGCGCGGCCTCGTGTACGACGAGCGGTACACGACGCACCTCCCGCCGTGGCTGGTGGGTGTGAAGCTCGTGCCGGTGCAGGCGATCGAGAGCGCGCTCGTCGCGCTCATCGTGGCGGTCGGACTCGTGGTCGTCGCCGATCCGCACGTTCCCGGCGCCGCGTTCGTGTTCTACGTCGACGCCTACGCCGTCGTCCGCTTCGGCCTGGAGGAGCTACGCGGCGACAGCTCGCGGCGCTTCGCCCGCGGTCTCTCGGAGGCCCAGTGGCTCTCACTCACGCTCGTACTCGGGATGGCGCTGCTCGGCCTCGCGGGCGTCACACCGGGAGGCGCGGTCACCCTCGTCGCACCCGCGCTGATCGGGACCGCCGCCGTGGTCGTCGCGCGCCGCGCGCGGCGCGGTGACGGCGATGTGCTGCATCCGCGGCACGCGCGCGAGGTTGCGAGCCTCGCCCGCCGGCAGGGCCGCACGCCGTCGCCCGGCGCGACGTCGCTCGGAGTGCTGGTCTCGCGCGGCGAGGTCGAGCGGGCCGAGCACTGGTCGCTGTCCCGCCGCCGCCGTGCGCTCTCCGAGCGCGAGGCGACGATCCTCGCCGAGCAGCTGGTCGCCATACGCAGACCCAACGGACCGTCTCCTCAGGTGGTCCGAGGGGTGGCCGGCGTCTTCCACGTCCTGATCCCGCGAGCCTGATGGATCACGGCCGGGAGGACGCGGAGAGCACGACCGAGCCGGCGATCAGCCCGTCGCAGGCCGCCGGCCCAGGTGAGGCCGGGTTCGATCATCTGCTGGGCGACCGCACGAAGGGGTTGTCACGGGCCAACCTCATGGCGCTGCAGCGCTCGGCGGGCAACCAGTCGGTGCTCGCACTGCTACGCGCCGTGGCGCCTCCGACCGGGCGGCGGCTGGCGCGAGCCGGCCACTCCACCGCGACCGCGAACCGGCTGAGGATCGTCGCCGACGATGCGCCGGCCGGCCCCGGCCGGATCCCGGCGGGAGCGTTCCTCGACGCCGTCGAAGGCGCCGTGCACGAGGTCGTCGACCGCGAGCTGGCCGGGACGATCTTCAGGTCGCAGGGTTGTCCGTGGATCGCGCACTGGATCGCCTACTACCGCGAGCGCACCGCCGCCGAGGTTCAGGCCGCGCTCGAGCAGTACGCGCCGGCGGCCGCCGCGGCGGCGGACCTCGACGGGGCGCTGGCGGCGATCGCGGATCGCCTGGCCGACGGCATCGGGACCTGGCGCGCCACCGACGCGATCCCGGACGTCACGCCGCCGGCTGACCCGTCAGCCGCTCCGGCGGCCGGCACCAAGCGGGCCCTGATGCGCAAGCAGCGCAGTCCCGACGACCCGCGCAGGGTGCAGGCAGAGCTCGGGGCAGGGCGGCCGCTCGAGCCGGCAGTCGCCTCGCGGATGGGGCCGCTGCTCGGTGCGGACCTGTCACACGCGCGCGTACACACCGACGAGCTGGGCGGCCGGGTGGCCGAGCGTCACCGAGCGGCCGCGGTTACCGTCGGGAGCCACGTCGCGTTCGCGCGCGGCGCCTACGAGCCGGGCACGCCACTCGGCGATGCACTGATCGCCCACGAGCTGGCCCATGTCGCGCAGTACGACGACACCCCGGGAACCCCGGTCGCCACGACCCGCGAGGCCGAGCGCGACGCCGACGCTGCGGGCATCGCCGCCTTCGCGCAGCAGGGGCTGCGCGGCGCCGTGGCACTCCGGCGCAGCGTGCGCTCCGGCCTCGCGCTGCGCCGCTGCGATACGAAGCAGTGGCCGACCACGCCGGGCGTATACGGCATGGCGCCGGAGACGATGCGCTCCGGGTTCGATCGCGACGGCAACGTCCCGGGCGAGATCTCGAAGGTCGTCAACGACAAGGGCACGTACCGCTTCAGCTTCGACGCCGACGGCGACCAGACCAAGGAGCTCAGTGCCGACATCACGGCCGCCGAGCTGTACCCGAGCGGTGCCTCCAAGCGGGTGACCGTCGGGCTCGAGCAGATCTCGTCCAAGGCGCGGCTCGTCTCGGACTTCAACCTGCCGGACGCCGGCAGGGGCGGCGGGACGCCGAACGTCGGAATCGCCGAGGTGACCGACGGCGACCGGCCCACCAAGGTGTTCCTCACGCTGCCGGCCGGAGGCACGGAGCTCCATATCCAGCCTGCCCGGCGCTTCGCCACGCAAGTCCAGCATCAGGTCGAGCTGGTGACTCGCCCGGGGCCGCTCTCGCCGTCAAGCGTCGTCCAGAAGGTCGACTACAACTTCCCGGCCGAGACCTCCCAGATCAACGAGGTCTTCACGACTCCTCAGGGCTTCGAGAAGGTCGGCCACCTCTGGAAGCTGGACGTCGCCGTCGGCGCCTACGACGACCGCTTCCGCATCACGTTCCGGCGCGTGCGCGAAGGCGCGCCGACCGTCGAGATGGGTCTGGCGGTGCTGGCGAAGGCCAAGGGAAGCGCCCCGGACGCTGACGACGTGGCGCTCGCCGGCCGCACGATCGTGCTCGAGGTCTCAAACCAAGCGCTCGCGCCGACGATCTTGAAGACCGACCCGACGCGGCTGGTGCTCGACCTCGACAACGACGGCCGGGCCGACGTGATCGTTCACGATCGGCTGACGCGCCGCGCGGACGCCAAGGAGGGCGGGGAGAAGGACCGCGACCACGAGCTCACGGTCAGCGGCCCCGCGGCCAGGTATCCAAAGCGGTTCAGCTATCCCGTGCGTGACGGGTTCATCAAGGCCGGGGAACCGAAGGGCCTGGACCTCGACTTCTCCGGCGCGTCCGACACCCACGCCGCGGGCTCCCTGCCGATCCAGGAGCAGGCCGGCGTCTACGACGACAAAAAGGGCCAGATCCTCGGGGAGCTGATCTCGACCGAGCGGACGCTCGCGGCCCTGCGCAAGACCGCCCGGGAGGAGAACCTGATCTCCGAGGCCCTCTATACGAAGTGGAGCCAGGCCGAGTGGGACTTCGCCGCGCTGGCCGCCTATGAGTCGGGCACGCCTCCGCCGGATCTCATCGAGTCCGTCAACAAGAGCGCGGTGGCCTTCTTCGACCAGCTCGAGGCCGACAGCAAGCGCGGCGTGGAGGACATCGAGGGCGCCGACAACGCGACGGTGGCGCAGAGGAACCCCTTCACCGGGACCCAGTGGCAGCTCATCTGGCCGGGCGGCTCAAATGACGTCCGCGGACCGTTCCTGGCGAAGCTCAAGGCGGGCAAGTGGAAGGAGGCCGGCAAGACGTACCGCGACCTCGTCGACGGCCTCGATCGCTGGGTGGCCTACGTCAACCGCGAGAAGTACCTCAAGCCGGTCGAGGATGTGCCGGAGACTCACCGCGCGCTGGTGGGCGAGCGCCTGAGCGGCCTGCGAAACAAGCTGCGCAGCTCGAGCCGAAGAACCCGATGCGCGTCGCGGCGGTCCTACACACCGACGAGTTCTTCGAGCACACGGGCGACCTGCAGGAGATCCCGCTCTCGATGTACTACTGGAAGGAGGACGGCGACTGGTACGTCAAGGACCTCACGACGCCCGACGACACGCCGCATTGGAGCGTCGATGCGAGCGATGGCGAGACGGAGCCGCCCAAGCAGCTCTTCTACGAGCTTGACGACAACGCGCACTTCCCGAAGGGCTACATCCAGTGGATGCTGCCCAGCGGCACGGGCGGCCGCACCCGCACGACCGGGCCGAGCACGATCCGCCGCTGGGCCACCTACATCGGCGTGGCCGCGGCCGCCATCGGCCTCGGCCTCGCGACGTTCGGGACCGGGACCGTCGCCGTGGTGGGCGGCTACATCCTTGCCGGCTCCGCCGTCCTCGGCGCGGCGAGCGCCGCGTACGACCTGTACGAGAAGGGCACGCACGGGACGCTCGAGGCGGGAACGGCGATCCTGGACGTCGCCCAGATCGCCTCGGCGGCGACCGGGCTCGCCGCACTGCGCTTCGGCCGCATCCTCGCCAACGTGCGGACCGCCTCCGCGGCGGGCACGGCGGTCGAGGCGACGAGCGCGATCCAGCTGGCGCAGCGAGCCTACGTGCCGGTTCGGCTGCTGAACGGCGCGTCGGACGTCGTGACGCTCGCCGTGATGAGCGCGGAGCTCGAGAAGAACGTGGAGCGGATCAACAAGGCCCAGATGTCCGACGGCGACCGCAAGCGGGCACTCGCGCTGCTCTTCACGCAGTTCGCGTTCACGGGTGGCCTCACCGCACTGTCGATCAAGGGCCTGATGCCGGAGATGGTCGGCCGGGGTCAGGACATCGCCATCGTGCAGTTCGGCGACAAGGAGTTCGCGATCCCGCGGGGCGTCTCCGGGCAGGGCAGCGCGATCAACGAGAGCGTGGCGAAGCTCGGCGATGCTCCCGACGCCGCAGCTCTTCGGCCGCACCTGGAGACGGTCGGCAAGATCGGCGGCAAGCCTGGCAGCGCGCTCGCCGAGCTGGAAGCACTGCGCCTGCAGGATCCGACCACGAACGTGGTCGTCGACGCCGCCGGGAAGTTGGCGGGTGGCAAGTCGAGCGGGACCCTCGCCGACCTCGTCGAGAAGACGCAGCTGGCCAATGCGGCGGCTACGGCGCACGGGGTGAAGATGCAGTACCGGCTGCAGATCGGCGCGGCGGGTGCGGACGGCACGAGCCGGGTGCAGGTCGTCCCCGAGCCGACGAAGGGAGCGGCGCCGGGCAGTGACATCGCGACGCTGCAGCTGTTCACCAACACGTCCACGGGCCGCGCTCAGCAGATCGCCGGCAAGGCCTCCGAGCTCAAGAAGATCGACCCCGGAAGCCAGATCGACATCCTTCCCGACGGCCGCCTGCGGATCAACGCCCAGGCCGACATCGGCCCGGAGCTGCTCGCCAAGATGAAGCCCGACGAGCTCAAGGCGCTGCTGCAGGGCACGAAGAAGCTCGCCGAGAAGGGCTGGAGCCTGGAGACCCTCAAGGAGCAGGACCCGGCGCTCTACAAGGAACTCGACCAGAAGATCCTGAAGACCGGCGCCTACCGCCTGCGCATCGACGCGCACAAGACCGAGGGGCTCAAGTGGGCCAAGAAGGAGCTCGACCTTCCGCCTGATCTCAAGACGGAGTTCGAGATCCTCCTCGGCAAGGCGGATGAGGCGAGCCTGTCCCGCTTCTTCGACATCCCGAACGAGGGCTCGCAGTTCTCCAAGAAGCTCGACATGGACGCGCGCTCGCTGGCCGCGCGCATCGCGCTCGAGGGCGAGCCGAAGACGCTGGGCGACTTCGTCAACCGCTACTACCACGCGCTGGGCACGCTGCGGCGCGAGCGGCTCGCCTTGCCAAGCAAGTCCGAGACGGCCGAGAAGGCGCTGCTCGAGCGCTACAAGGGCGACGAGTCGCTACGCAAGGGGATCATCGCAGCCGAGAACGCGGCGCGCGTGGCGAACATCCCCAAGACGGGAACGGTCTACATCAAGCCGGGCTCCACGAGCACGGAGACAGTCGAGGCGCTGCGCGAGAACCCGGAGGAGCTCCGGTTCCGCGACACGGACAGCCTCACGTATCACGTGCGCAAGCATCACCACGAGATGCCGCGGAGCGAGCGGGCCGGCGAGCCGGGTAAGCCGGCGACCGAGGTCGACGCCTACATGGCTCAGGCCCGCGACACGCTCAAGTCGCAACCGGCGGACAAGGTCCAAGCCAAGCCGACACAGGACGGCCTCGGCACCGTCTATACCTTCGAGCGCCCCAAGGGCCCGGTGAAGACCAGCGGCAAGCAGGAAGTGAGCAGGCTGATCGTGCTCGTCCGCTTCGACGGCCAGGCCACCATCCTCACCTACATTCCCTAGGAACGCAGTCGAGTGACAGAACCGATCGACGCCGGACCGAAGCTCGATCAGCTCGAGCGGGCGCTCGCCCGTGCGCAGCCGGGCATGGGCCGCGAGGAACAGGAGGAAGTCGCCGCCGCCGCTCTCGACGCGCTGTTCGGCGTCGGGCTCGCGCTGAGCACCGGCGCTCTCTCGCGCGCCGAGCTGCAGCCGGTGCTCGACCGGACTCGTGAGAAGCTCTCGCTGCTCGACGCGGGGCTCTCCGAGGTCGTTCAAAACGACCCGAACCCGCTGGCCAGTGAGATCGTGTTCCCGGACGTCTATGAGAACCGGTGCGTGACGCGCTCGAGTCTGCAGTTCGCGATCGACCTCTACTGGGACGCCACGCCGCCGGCCGAGCTCGAGGAGGGTCTCGACCGCTTCGACTACATGCTCGAGCAGGCCGCCGAGCACGGCGCTTCGCTGGCGCCCGAGGACGTTCCCGCCGGAGTGCCCCGTGAGCACTGGTGGTGGCGCGCCCCGTACGACGGGCGGCCCGACCCATGAATCAGTGGGCATCGCCGCCGGCTTGCTCCGCCGAGGTTCAGGGTTGTCGCCATACCCGCGGATCCGTAGGGTCGGCGTGTGCTCGGAGCCGCACCCGCGAGAACCGTCGCCCGCCGACTACGCCTGTTCTGTCACGAGATGGCGTAGCGATCGCCAGAGCAGCGCCGCCCTGACATTCGGACCGTGCGGCCAGGTCGACCCACAACTCTCATCCGATTGGAACTCAATGAGCCAGGCTCCCTCACACGACGACCGCGACGCGCTCACCGATCCGCTCTCGTCCGCTGATCCGCCATCGTCTGACTCCGCCGAGCGTTGGGCAGATCAACTGCAGGAGTTGCCGCTCTTCGCCGACGTGCCGAAGCGCCGGGTCCGCAAGATCGCCCGCCTCGGCCACATCGCCCGGTACCCCGCAGGCGCGGCGATCGTCACGGCCGGCGGCCCAGGCGAGGCGTTCTACGTCGTTCTCACGGGCCTGGTCGCCGTCGACACGGCGCCTGGCCGGCCCGCCGTCGAGCTCGGACCGGGCGGCTGCTTCGGCGAGATGGCCCTCCTGGATGACGCCCCCCGGTCGGCGTCCGTGACGGCGACTCGGGAAACGACCTGCCTACTGCTCGGTCGCGACGCGTTCGACACGATCCTCAGTACCGAGCCTGCGATCGGGTCGAAGCT
>Ga0307278_10000385_pt1 | contig 22479 bp, 29 predicted proteins | sample ER_DNA_117_FD_194482 | JGI IMG/M metagenome (GOLD analysis project Ga0307278, IMG submission 194482) | Bulk soil microbial communities from the East River watershed near Crested Butte, Colorado, United States - ER_DNA_117 | ecosystem: Environmental > Terrestrial > Soil > Floodplain | place...
ACCGCTCGCGCCCGCCGCCACCTCGCGAGTGTGCGCGGAGACGGGGAGCGACACCTTGCATCCGAGCGTCCGCTGCCGTCCGGCGCTGTCGACGAACTGACCGCAGCCTCCCGCCTCACCGAGGACCGGGATCGGAAAGTTCCCACCGAAGTCGGGAAAGCCGGGCGGACCGAGGTTGGCAACCCGAGACAGCTGGTCGACGCGGGTGCGAAGCGCGTCGTCAACCTGACCCCGCAGCTGGCTACGGACCACGAAATACCCGGCGAGCGAAGCGAGCGCCACGGTGACGGCAAGCGCCGCCGCGGCGGCAAGGGCGAGTCGACCGCGGAGACTCACGGCTCGCGGAGCGCGTAGCCGACGCCGCGCATGGTCTGGATCAGCCGCGGCTCGCCGCCGGCCTCGGTCTTCCGGCGCAGGTACCCGACGTAGACGTCGAGGGAGTTTGTGGTCGGTCCGAAGTCGTACCCCCAGACGCGTTCCAGGATCAGCGAACGCTCGAGCACTTGCCGAGGGTTGCGCAGGAACAACTCGAGCAGATTGAACTCCGTACGGGTGAGCTCGATCGGCCGGTCGCCCCGGCGCACCTCGCGCGTCCCGAGGTCGAGGGCGAGATCGGCGAACGTGAGCACACCCTCGCCGTCGGGACGTGCCCGCCGAAGCAGGGCCCGCACCCGCGCGAGCAGTTCCTCGAGCGCGAACGGCTTCACGACGTAGTCGTCGGCACCCGCGTCGAGCCCCGCGACCCGGTCGCCGACGGCGTCGCGCGCCGTCAGCATCAGCACCGGCACGCGGCTCCCGCGCTCGCGCAGCCGCCGGCAGACGACGAGACCGTCGACACCCGGCATCAGCACGTCGAGGATCACGGCGTCGGGCTCCTCGGCCGCGAGCCAGGCCAGAGCCTCTGTCCCGTCGGCCGCGAGCTCGACGGCGTACCCCTCGAGCGCAAGCGCCCGCCGCAGCGCATCACGCACTGCCGGCTCGTCGTCGACGACGAGCAGTCGGGCTGCGCCCGTCGTGGACACCCTCCGAGGATCGCACAAGCGCCTAAGAAAGGCATGAGGAGACACGGTGGGAAAGAGCATCGGGGAAACCATGTTTCCCCCATGGGGGCCTCCTTCTTCCGCTTCGCACCACCGCAGTAGGCCGCGCGAGGAGCGCCGCCAAGCACGGGGGAAACCATGTTTGCCCCGTGTGCCCCCTTCTTCCGCTTCGCACGGCCGCAGTGAGCCGCGCGAGGAGCGCGGTCCTCGCGCGGCGGCGCGAAGAACGGATGGGGAAACAACGATGAAGGCCGTGCCGCTCCGCGACGGCGAGGAGCGTGGTCCTCCGCTGCGGCGCCAGGAACAACGGCAGGCCCCTCGCGGTTCGTTATCGTCCTCGGCGTCATGGCGGTCGCTACGCGGGAGTACGGGCTCTTCATCAACGGCGAATTCGCCGCCGGCGGCCAGGTTCGCGAGCTCACCGAGCCGGCGACGGGCGAGGGGCTTGCGCGTGCCGCGATGGCCTCGGACGCCGACGTCGACTCTGCCGTCGAAGCGGCGCGCAGGGCGCTTGCCGGGCCGTGGGGGAAGACGCCGCCGACCGAGCGGTCACGCCTGCTGCACGCCCTCGCCGACGCGGTCGTTGCCAACCGGAAGGAGCTCGCCGAGCTCGAGACCCGTAATGTCGGCAAGGCGATCGGCCAGGTCAAGGCCGAGATCGGCCAGGGCGTCGAGACTCTCCGCTTCTTCGCGTCGGCAACGGCTTCGATTGCGGGGCGGTCGAACCCGCTCGGCGGGTCGCTCCTCTTCTACTCGCTGAAGGAGCCGGTCGGCGTGGCCGGCCAGATCGTCCCCTGGAACTACCCGTTCATGCTCGCGACCTGGAAGCTGGCTCCCGCGCTCGCGGCCAGCTGCACCGTCGTCCTCAAGCCGGATCCGGCGACGCCGGTGTCGGCGCTCCGCCTCGCCGAGATCGCCGGCGAGGTGGGGATCCCTCCAGGCGTCGTCAACGTCGTCCCCGGCGACGGGCCGACGACCGGGTCTTATATCGTCCGCCACCCCGGAGTCGACGTGGTCGCCTTCACCGGCTCGACCCGGACCGGCACCGAGGTGATGCGAGCGGCTTCGGACCCCCTCAAGCGCCTCGTCCTGGAGTTGGGCGGCAAGAGCCCGAACGTCGTGTTCGCGGACGCCGACCTCGACGACGCTGTCCCCAGCGCCGCCTGGTCGATCTTCTACGCGGCGGGGCAGAGCTGCGAGGCGCGCTCGCGGATCCTCGTCGAGGCGTCGCTGTACGAGGACTTCGTCGCGCGCTTCGCGAACGCCGCGGGGAGGCTGAGGGTCGGCGACCCGCTCGACGCGGAGACGCAGATGGGCTCGCTGATCTCGACCGCACACCGCAACAAGGTGCACGGCTTCGTCGAGACCGGCCGCGAGGAAGGTGCCGAGGTCGTGCTCGGCGGCGAGACCCCCGCCGGGAAGGGAGCCTTCTACCCGCCGACGGTGCTCGCGAACGTCGATAGCGCCATGGCGGTGGCGCAGGAGGAGATCTTCGGCCCGGTCGTCACGATCACGCGCTTCGAGGACGAGCAGGAGGCGGTGCGGATCGCGAACGACTCGAGGTACGGGCTGATGGCGACGATCTGGACGGGCGACCCGGCGCGCGGTCACCGACTCGCGCGGCAGATCAAGGCCGGGACGGTTGCGATCAACCACCCGTACAGCGCCTTCCCCGGGATCCCGTTCGGCGGCTACAAGGAGTCGGGCTTCGGCCGCGAGATGGGGATCGAGGCGCTCGACGAGTACCTGGAGACGAAGAGCGTGCTCGCGTCGACGGGTGCGCGGCGGTTCAACCCGTTCGGGCTGTAGAGCGCCATCCGTATCGCTGGGCGGTGCTGGCCGGCGGCACGGGCGCCCAGGCGAGCTTCTCCGCCTTCACGATCGGCCTACCGGTGCTCGCTCCTGCGCTGCGCTCGCACTACGGTCTCTCGCTGACGCAGGTCGGCGTCGTTCTGGGGGCGGGCTGGGTCGGCACGACCGTCACGCTGCTGCCCTGGGGCCTGCTGGCCGACCGCCTCGGCGAGCGGCTCGTGCTCGTGCTCGGGCTGACCGGATGCGCCGCCGTCCTCGTCGCGGTCGCATTCGCTCCCGGCTTCGCTGCGCTCGTGACGCTTCTGGCCGCGGCCGGCGCGGCGGGTGCCAGCGTCAATTCGGCGAGCGGCCGCGCGGTCATGCAGTGGTTCGCCGCGGACGAGCGGGGGCTCGCGCTCGGCATCCGCCAGACCGCGATTCCGCTCGGCGGGGTCACAACCGCGGTTGTGCTTCCACACCTCGGCCTCGAGACGGCGTTTCTCTTCCTGGCGGCACTCACCCTCGGGGGCGCAGTCGCCGGCGGAGCGCTGATCCGCGAGCGCGTCGTCGAGGGAGTCGAGCCTGAGGCGGTCCCATGGACGCTTCGCGACGGACGGCTGTGGTGGCTCTCGTTCGGGACGGGGCTCTACCTCGTCGCCCAGATCGCGATCACGGGCTTCGTCGTTCTCTTCCTCCACGACGACCGAGGACTCTCCGACGTCGCTGCGGGCGTGGTGCTCGCGGGCGTGCAGGTGCTCGCGGTCGCGACGCGGATCGGCGCCGGCCGGTGGTCGGACGCGCTCGGGACGCTGATCGTGCCCCTTCTCCGCATCGGTCTCGCGAGCTTCGCCACCGTCGCCCTGGTGGCGCTCGCCGTCTCCGCGCCGCTCCTCGTGCTCGTGCCCGCCTTCGTCCTGGCTGGCGGCCTGGCCATGGCGTGGAACGGGCTCTCCCTAACCGCAGCGGCGGAGCTCGCCGGCGAGGCGCGAAGCGGCGCGGCGATCGGCTTCCAGCAGACCGCGCTGTCGATGATCGGCGTCGCAACGCCGATCGCGTTCGCGGCCGCGGTCGACGCCACCTCGTGGCGCGCTGCCTTCGCGCTCGCAGCGCTGTTCCCCCTCGCGGGCGTATTCGCGCTGCGGCGGCTAAGGATCTAGCTTCTCCGACGATGGGACGCGTCTGCGACCGGCTGGACGAGATCTACGCCATCGGCGGCGGCCCGGGCGCGAACCGCGTCGGCTACACGCCGGAGGAGGACGAGGCACACGCGCTCGCCGCCGGCTGGATGCGAGAACACCGGCTCGAGGTCGACGTCGATCCCGACGGCAATCTCGTGGGACGCTTGCGCGGCGCGGATCCCTCCCTGCCCGAGGTCTGGACCGGGTCTCACCTCGACTCGGTGCCGAAGGGCGGCAAGTTCGACGGCGCGCTTGGCGTGGTCGCCGGCCTCGAAGCGGTCGAGCGGCTCGGCAGGCGTCGGCGGACGCTCTGCGTGGTGGCGTTCCGCGACGAGGAGCGCGGCTGTGTCGGCAGCCGCGCCCGGGTCGCGCGCGAGGCGCTACCGGGCGCGTTCGTGGAGACCCATGTCGAGCAGGGGCCTGTCCTCGAGCGCGAGGGCGTCCCCCTGGGAGTGGCGACGGGGATCGTCGGCTACGTTCGCGGGACCGTCGAGGTCGAAGGGCGCCCTAGCCACGCCGGCACGACGCCGATGGAAGGGCGGGACGACGCGCTCTGCCGTGCCGCGGAGCTCGTGCTCGCGATCCGTGAGGCAGCGCTCGGGATCGAAGGCGCGGTCGCGACGGTCGGGCGCCTCGAGGTCGAGCCCGGCGGCGTCAACGTCGTGCCGGGACACGTGACGTTCACGATCGACGCGCGTGCTCCGGACTCGGAGCGCCTGGACGCGCTAGTGGCCGCGCTGCCCGTGGATGTCGAGCTGCGGCGGGCTGATCCGGTGGAGCTGGAGACGTCAGTGGTTGCCGATGCCCTCGCCGAGCTGGGGGAGCCGGTTGTCGGACTGCCGTCAGGAGCGGGTCACGACGCGGGTGTGCTGGCGAGGGCCGGGGTGCGGTCGTCGATGCTCTTCGTCCGGAGCCTGAATGGCGGTGTCAGCCACTCGCCCGACGAGCTCTCGAGCGACGAGGACGTCGAGCTCTGCGTCAACGTCCTCGCGCGAGCGCTCGGCATGCTCGGCGACCAACCAGCCGCGCAGTGATGCACGACCCGGCCCCTCGGTTGGGCGGTGCAGACTGGGTCGACTGGCATCGCGCGTACCGAGATCCGCAGTCCAATCTGTCGCGCCGTTTGCTCGTCGTTCAGCGGTTCGTTCGCGCGTTTCTCGACTCGCGCGACGGCGACCTGCGGATCATCAGTCTCTGCGCAGGTGAAGGACGAGATCTGCTCGGCGTCCTCGCCCGCCACCCGGCCCGTACCCGGTTGCGGGCGCGGCTCGTGGAGCTCGACCCGGTTCTGGTCGAAGCGGCGTCTGCGGCGGCAGGGACGGAGGGCCTCGCCGCCGCCGACGTCGTGGCCCGAGACGCATTCACCTTCTGCCGCTGAGTGGCACACGGTCGCCGGCCGATCGTCGAGAACGTCGGCGGGCGTTACGCGGACGCCTCGACGAATCGGACCTGCTGCGCTCCTTCCCAGAGAACTCGCCGGCCGAGCTCACGGAGACTCTCGAGGCCGTCGACGACCGTGGCGAAGTGGTTCCCCGCCAGCATTCCGGCCTTGCTCTTGAAGGCCGTGTGTCCGTAGGGAAAGAGGATCTCCGTCTCGCTGACGCCGCCCGGGTACAGGAGCAGCTCGCCCGGCGACGGATAGCAAGTCGCATTCTCCGGCCCGACGCCGACGTCGAGCTCGCCGAAGGGGATCCACGCCGCCTCGCCGCTCCAGCGGGCGTGGATGATCTGCGAGTCGAGCGGCAGCAGCAGCCGGAGCGCGGCGACGCTCGCAGGCGCCGCGTCCTCCTCGAGGCGCGCGGCGAAGCGAAGGTCGGCGACGAGGATCTCCAGCACGCGTAGACCCTAACCCGGTCCCCCGGGACGCGGCCAGAAGGGCTCAAGCAACAGTCTGTCACAAGTGGTTTTCTGGTTTCGGCAGACGGCTCCGCGCCGAGCTCCGACGCAAGCAACAGTCTGTTACTTGCCCGTTTTGGCGCCCTGCGCGATCCAGCGGCCGAGGAGCTCACGCTCGGCCTCCGTCATGCCGGTCGCGTTGCCGAGCGGCATGGCGCGGGACTCGACCGCCTGCTGGTCGATCAGCTGCGCCTGGGACGCGATCTCCTGCGGCGTGTCGAATCTCACGCCGGCAGGGGCGGTCCCGAAGGAGGGGTTCGTCGGGTTCTCGGCATGGCAGGGCAGGCAGCGCTGCTCGACGATCGCCCGCGCCTGGGCGAACGGCACCGGCGCCCCGCCCGCCTCCCCCGTCGTCCCGCCGGGTCCGGGCCGGATCACGACCGCCAGGATGGCGATGCCGGTTGCCGCCGTCACGGGAATCGCCCAGATGTTCCTGCCGGCGTGGCGGAGATTGAAGAAGAGCCGGATCCAGGCGCCGATCGCCATCAGGCCGACGAGCACGGCCCAGCCGTCCGCGCGGCCGGCGATGAACGGGAAGTGCGGCCCGACCATCGCTACCACGACAGGGAGCGTCAGGTAGTTGTTGTGGACCGATCGCTGCTTGCCCCGCAGGCCGGCGGAGGGATCGGGCTCGCGGCCGCCCTCCTTCGCGCGGATCAGCTGCCGGTGGGCCGGAATAATCACGAACAGGACGTTCGCGACCATGATCGTCCCGAGGATTGCGCCGAGCTGGATCGGCAGCGCCCGCTCGCTGAACAGCTTGCTGATGCCGTACGCCGCGCCCGTCACCCCGCCGGCGATGGCCGCCGCGAGCAGGAGCTCGTGACGCCCGAGCAGCCGACAGAGCGCCTCGTAGCCGAGCCAGGCCCCCGCGAGCAGCCCGAGGCTGATCGCGATCGCCGCACCGTCGCTCAAGTCGTTCACGCTCGGGTCGACGAGGTACGTGCTGGCGTGCGCGTAGTAGAGGACGACGAAGAGCGCGAAGCCGGAGAGCCAGGTCGTGTACGCCTCCCATTTGAACCAGTACAGGGGATCCGGGATCGCCGGAGGAGTGACCCGGTACTTCTCCACGCGGTAGAAGCCGCCGCCGTGAATCTCCCACGCCTCGCCGCCGACGCCCTCGCCGGCGGCACTGCGGCCGCGAGGAGGCCGGAGGTGGTTGTCGAGCGCGACGAAGTAGAACGACGTCCCGATCCAGACGATCGCCGCGATCACGTGCAGCCAGCGCGCGAGCAGGTCGAGCCATTCGGTGACGTACGGATCGAGTGCGGCGGTCACCGGCGCTGCCACCGGTCGCGGGCGATCGCCACGAGCTCCGCGATGCCGGTGTCCAGCTCCTCCTCGCGCGTCCGCTCGAGGCGTCCACGTAGGACGGGCACCAGCTCCCGCCGCGACCGGCGGTCGACGAAGACCACGAAGCGAAACCCGAACCGCGCCTCGTAGGCGTCGTTGAGCTCGGCCAGCTCGGCCAGCAACTCCGCGTCGCCCCCACGCTGCTCGGGCGAGCTCTCGCCGATCCGCGGATGCGCGGCGAGCCCCTCGACGCGTTCGGCCTCCGGCGCATCGCGCGCGATCTCGACCGCCCGGCCGAGCGGGTCGTGCGCAGCGGCGAGGCGCTCGACGAGAGGCGTTCGGGCGGAGAAGAGCTCGGCGAGCTCGTCGGCGCTCAGCTGCCGCGGTAGCTCGCGCACGAGTAGGGCGAGACGACGAGCGGGACGTGGTAGTGAGCATCCGCGCCGAGCTCGATCCCCAGCTCGACGCGGCGGAAGAAGGGGGACGGCGGGAAGAAGACCAGGCGGTACTCGCCTGGCTCGAGGTCACCGTGGAGCCCCCTGATCCGACCGTCCTCGTCCGTCTCGCCGTGGGCGACGAGCACGTCCCCCCGGTAGAGCTCGACGCGGACGCCGGCCGCCGGCCGCCCGGCGCCGGTATCGAGGACGTGGGTCGAGAGCGAAGCGCTCACGCCGCGAATCTTTGCGCCTGCACCCGATGTTGCCGCGCGATCTCGTCCTCGTCGGCGCGAACGAGCCTGCCGTCGCGGACGACCTCCTCGCCCCCGACGAGCAGACGGTTGACCCGGTGCGGTCCGGACAGCACCCAACCGGCGACCACATCGTCCGCCCCGCCGAGCTCGAGACCGTCCGTGCGCCAGACGGCGAGATCGGCCTGCTTCCCGGGCTGGATCGAGCCGACGTCGTCACGGCCCAGCACGGCGGCCCCGCCCCGCGTCGCCAGGCGGAGCGCCCCGCGGGCGGTCATCGCCTCGGGGCCTCCGCGGGCGCGCGCCACGAGCAGGGCCTGCTTGACCTCCAGACAGAGATCGCTGCGCTCGTTCGACGCCGACCCGTCGACCCCGAGCCCGACCGGAACGCCCGCGTCGACCATCGCGCGCACGGGCGCGATCCCGGCTCCGAGTCGCAGGTTCGACGTCGGACAGTGCGCGACGCCGGTGCCGGCCGCCGCGAACCGGCCGACGTCCGGGTCCGATAGGTGGACGCAGTGGGCACACCATGTGTCGCCTTCGAGCCAGCCCACCTGCTCGAGGTACTCGACCAGGGTGCAGCCGTACAACCCGCGGCAGTACTCCTCCTCCTCGACGGTCTCGGCCAGGTGCGTGTGCAGTCGGAGGCCGAGACGACGTGCGAGAGCCGCGGACTCCTCCATCAGGACGCGGGTGACCGAGAAGGGCGAGCAGGGCGCGGCCGCGATCTGGACGCGCGCGCCCGCCCCGCGCTCGTGGATCGCAGCCGCCGCGCTCTCGGTGGCCGCGAGGGCGTCGTCCGTTCGCTCCACGAGGGAGTCTGGCGGCAGGCCGCCCCCCGATTCGCCGAGGTCCATCGAGCCCCGCGAGGCGATGATCCTCACGCCGAGCTCGCGCGCGGCCTGCACCTCTGCCTCGAGAATCCCGGCTCGGCCGGGCGGGAAGACGTAGTGGTGGTCGAAGACCGTCGTGCAGCCGGAGAGCGCGAGCTCCGCGAGCCCGGTCCGTGCCGCTGCGTACTCGGCCTCGGCGTCGAGCCGCGTCCACACCGGGTAGAGCTCGCGCAGCCAGGTGAAGAGGTCTGCCTCTTGCGCGCGGGCCCGCGTGAGCGTCTGGTAGAGGTGGTGGTGGGTGTTGACGAGTCCCGGCGTGACGAGCGCGCCGTGGAGGTCGATCCGGAGGTCGGCCTCGGGCTCTGCGCTACCCCCCACGCCCTCGATCACACCGCCCGAGACGAGCACCCAGCCGCCATCGAGCTCGGTGCCCACGTCGTCCAGGGTGGCCACGTACGCGTTGGTCAGCACGAACCTCCGAGGTTCCTCTGGGGTTCCTCTGGGGTTCCTCTGGGGTTCCTCTGGGGTTCCTCCGGGGCGGCTCAGGGCTGAACCGACTCGTCGCCCTGGAACAGGCTGAAGGGGTTCCCCTCCGTGTCCCAGGCTCTCGCGAACCAGCCGACACCGGGGATCGGTTGCTTCTCGTCGGCGCGGCCGCCGAGCTCGTTGACGCGCGCGACGTCTGCGTCGATGTCGTCGGTGTCGTAGTAGACGATCGGGCCGCGCTCGTCGCCCTGCGAGGGGTAGATCGCCCCGCCCGGCTCGCCTCCCGCCTCGGTCATGTTGTACTCGATCGGCGCGTCATCGCCCCAACCCGAGAACTTCCAGCCAAACAGCTGTCCCCAGAACTCCATCGCCCGCTTCGTGTCGTCCGCCGGCAGCTCGAAGTGCACGAGGCGACCTGTCATTTGTTCTCCTCTCCGTCGTGGTCATGCCGAAGCTATACGCTCGCGGCTCCGCGAGAAAGGAGGCGTGATGGTCAGGGCGATTGTGCTCTGGGAGCAGGCACCCGATCCCGAGTGGTACGCACGGCACGCCGAGGTTGCACGCAAGGTGCCCGGCGCGACGTTCAGGGCCGGCGAAATCTTCGGTACTCCCGGGGGCGAGCCGGAGTACGCACGGTACGCGGAGTTTGAATCGCCGACCGGGATGCATTCAACCGCGGCGTGAACAGCAACGAGATGCAGGCTGCGGTCGCGGACGCACAGACGGCGGGAATTCCTTTCCACGTTTACTTCGTGGACGTTGACTGAACCCACTCATCCTCGCCCGCTACCACCCGAGGAGCTCGGGCTCGAGAAGGTGGTCTATGAGAAGGCGCCGCCGCGGGCGACGATCACGCTCAACCGCCCCGAGGTGCTGAACGCCTTCGACTTCCAGCTCCTGCGCGAGCTGGCACGCGCGTGCGAGGACGCATCCTGGGACGACGAGATCCGCGTGGTCGTGCTCACGGGTGCCGGGCGCGCGTTCTGCGTCGGCGCCGACCTGCGATCCTGGGCCGAGGAGTACCTCGGCAAGCCCACCGAGTACTGGAAGTGGTTCGGCGCGTTCAAGGACGCCCACGACCGGATGCGGGAGATCGGCAAGCCGACGGTCGCCCGCATCAACGGGATCTGCGTGGGCGGCGGGAACGAGCTCCAGATGGCGTGTGACCTGGCGGTGATCGCAGACGACGCGTACATCCGGCACGTGGGGCCCGAGCACGGCTCCGTGCCGGCGGGAGGCGCGACGCAGTGGCTGCCGATCCTCGTCGGCGACCGGCGCGCGCGCGAGATCGTTCTCCTCTGCGAGGAGATCCCGGCGCACCAGGCCGAGCATTGGGGTCTCGTCAACCGCGCCGTGCCGCGGGGCGAGCTAGATGCCGAGGTCGACCGGCTGGTCGAGAACCTCGCGCGCAAGCTCCCGCAGACGACGCGCTACGCGAAGCAGCACCTCAACTTCTGGCGCGAGCTGGCGTGGTCGCAGACGATCAACCACGCCCGCGACTGGCTCGCGCTCTCGATGGCGACCGAGGAGCCTCGCATGGCAATCGAGCGCTTCCTGGAGGAGAGGTCGTGAACCGACGCGGTCGGTGCCTCGTGCCTGGCACCAGAAGCACGGGATGACCGCCGAGCCACTCGTCAGGGTCGAACGCGAGGAGCCGATCGCGAGCGTCCTCCTCAACCGCCCGAAGCAGCTGAATGCGCTCTCGGACGGGGTGATGGAGGAGCTCGTGGAAGCGCTGACAGAGCTCGACCGGGACGAGTCCGTCCGCTGCATCGTGCTCGGCGGCTCCGAGCGCGCGTTCGCCGCCGGCGCGGACATCGAGGAGCTTGCTCGGTCGTCGTCGATCGACCTCTACTACGCACGGCGAGTCGAGCGATGGGACGCCATTCGCAACCTCTGGACGCCGCTGGTGGCGGCCGTGTCCGGGTACTGCCTCGGCGGGGGATGCGAGCTTGCCCTTGCCTGCGACCTGATCGTCGCCTCCGAGAGCGCGCAGTTCGGGCAGCCCGAGACCGGCCTCGGAATCATTCCGGGCGCCGGCGGGACGCAGCGGCTCACCCGCGCGGTCGGCAAGGCAGTTGCGATGGACGTGATCCTCAGCGGTCGCTTCCTCTCTGCGCGCGAGGCGCTCGCGGCCGGTCTCGTCGCACGGGTGGTCGCGCGGGAGGCGTGGCTCGAGGAGGCGAGGCGCGTCGCGCGGGACATCGCCGAGAAGGGACCCGTTGCGACCAGGCTCGCGAAGGAGGCCGTCGACCGCGCCTACGAGGGCGGGCTCGGCCTCGGGCTCGACTACGAGCGCCGACTCCTCTATCTCGCGTTCGCCTCGGCCGACGCCCGCGAGGGCCTGCAAGCCTTCACCGAGAAGCGGAGACCCGAGTTCAAGGGAGAGTGAGATGCCGAACGTCGACGACATGCGCGAGGGAGCACGCGACACGATCGTGCCCCGCGCGTACGGCGCGCCAGTGGCGAAGGACTGCGTCACCGTCATCTGGCAGCCACCGTGCGCAGGGACCGCTGAGCGCGGGAGCGCTCTGGGCGCTCTCCGGCGGGATCGCCGTCTGCCTCGCATCGATAACCGTCATCCACTACACGTCGACGCATGCGACGCGTGAACGCGACCTCTGGCTTCGGCTCGGCGCGGCGGCGGCGATGATCGTGATCGCAGCGGTGGATGCCTCGGTGCTGGTAGCGGTGCCGCTGCTCGTGGGCCTGCTCGCGGTGCTCGTGCTCACCGAGCTCGGGCACGAGGGGCACACCGAGGGTCTCGAGATCGGCTAGGAGCGCAGCTCGACCGGCGTCAGCTCGACATTCAGCAGGCGCCCGTGCCGGACGACACCCACGCGGACGGGGCGGTCGATCAGTTCGCCCACCATCAAACGCTGCAGATCGTCCACCGTCTCGATCGGTGTGTCGTCCATGGCCACGATCATGTCTTCGGGCCTGATCCCCGCGTGCTCGGCGGGCCCGCCGCCGGCGACCTCGATCACCTCGATCGCACCCTTGCGGCCGAGTTCGCGTGCCAACCGCGGAGGCAGTGGTCGAGCGCCGAGCGCGATCCCGATGTAAGCGCGGCGGAACCGGCCCTCGGTCATCAGGGCCGCGATGATCTTGCGTGTCGCGCCGTTGATCGGGACCGCGAGGCCCAGGCCGACGCCGGCGACGGCGGTATTGATCCCGACGACACGACCGATCCCGTCGGCCAGGGCACCGCCGGAGTTTCCGGGGTTGAGCGCCGCGTCCGTCTGAATCACGTTCTCGACGATGCGGGTCGCCGAGCCGGCGCTGGTCGGCAACGACCGCCCGACGGCGGACACGACGCCGGCGGTAACCGAGCCGGCGAACCCGTAGGGGTTCCCGATCGCGACCACGAGCTGTCCGACGCGGAGCCGCTCCGCGTCGCCGAGCTCGGCGGCCTCGAGACCCGTTGCCTCGGCGCGTAGCACCGCGAGGTCGGAGAGCGGGTCGGCGCCGACCACCGCTGCCTCCAGCTCACGCCCGTCGGCGAAGAGCGCTCGCACGCGACCGTGGGTGCGGTCGACGACGTGCGCGGACGTGAGCATGAAACCGTCCGGCGTGATCACGACGGCGCTTCCTCCACCGTCGACCAGCCGCCCGCCCCGCACCCGCCTCGAGACGCGGAGGTTGCCGACAGAGGGCGCGAGCCGCTCGGCCACGGCGGTCACCGTCCGCGAATACGCATCGAGCGCCTCGCCGTCGGGGAGCTGCTCTCCGGCTGAGCGCGGCCTCTCGGGGCCAAGCAGGCCGTCGATGAACGTGAGGCCCATGTGAGAGGGTGAACGGGGCAGCAGTAGCAACTATTCCAGGAGGAGAGATGGCCGAGGTCGAGGTATCGCGCGAGGGCAGCGTTCACACGATCACGCTCAATCGGCCCGACATCCTCAACGCCTTCAACCGCGCAATGCACGAGGCGCTGGCTGCTGCGCTGAAACAGGCGCGGCACCCGGACGTGCGGGCGGTCGTGATCACCGGAGCTGGCCGAGGCTTCTGCGTCGGCCAGGACTTGACCGAGTTTCGCGAGGCCGCGGGTGACGTTGGCGACCGGCTACGCAGCACCTACCACACAAACGTGCTCGCCATCCGAGGGCTGGAGAAACCAGTGATCGCGGCAGTGAACGGCACCGCCGCGGGCGCAGGGCTCTCCTTCGCCTGTGCCTGCGACCTGCGGATCGCGGCCGAGTCTGCAACCTTCGTCCCCGCCTTCGTCAACGTCGGCCTTGTGCCGGATTCCGGCGGGACGTTCCTCGTCGAGCGGCTGCTCGGCTACGCGCGCTCGTTCGAGTGGCTGTGCTCAGGCCGCAGACTCTCGGCCGCCGAGGCGCAGGCGTGGGGCGTCGTCTCGGAGGTTGTGGAGAACGCGCAGCTGGGCGAACGCGCGGCCAACGTGGCTCGGGAGCTCGCGGAACTGCCCACTCGCGCGATCGGGATGACCAAGCGCCTGCTCGACGGCGCCCGGGGGCGGACGCTCGACGAGCAGCTCGAGCTCGAGGCCCAGCTGCAGACCGTCGCGACCGGCACCGAAGACTTCCGCGAGGGCGTCGCTTCGTTCCTGGAGAAGCGCGCGCCGACATTCACCGGGCGGTGACGGCGCTCCAACGCCTCCGGGCGGACATCCGACGATGAGCGCGAGCGCCAGGGCTTCGCCAGTCCACTCGCAACCACACGGCTGGCCTTCGCGAGCGGCGGCTGGGGCCACGTTCACTGGAAACTAGTCCGGCCCGCTCGCACGGCGAGCACGATTAGTAGAACCGCGAAGACGATCGCTCCACCGGCTGCGAGAACGACGGTGGCGCCCACTGCATGCCGAGCACCGTCGTCGGAATTGTCGGTCGCGAGTAGCCACGCTCCGTACGCGCCTGCAAGGGATGCGAGGCTGAGGAGTCCTCCAGCCAGGAGCAGGCAGCCGCCTTCGCCATCACGACGCTCCGCACGCGCCGCACCGCAGCGCGCCGACGCGGCGGTCCGCCTCACACGTCGTGCACTCCGCGACGACGGCGCGGCCGCAGCCCTCGCAGAAACGATTGCCACGGGTGGGGTAGCCGCAGAAGGGGCAGCGCGCATGCCGGACTCGCCGGTAGGGAAGCCGACGACGTAGGTAGCGCTGCAGCAGCACGAAGGCACCGATCGTGAGCGCACCGCCCGTGATCGAGAGCAGGATCGGCCCCAGGTCGGCCGGATCGACGTAGTCGGTGACGTAGTCGGCGGCCATGATGAGGGTGAGAACTGCAGCGGCCGCGACGAGCGAGACGGTGAGCGGGAAGTAGCGTGAGCCGCGGCGTCGAAGCCGTCCGAGCAGCAGATAGCCGACGGTGAGCACCACGAAGATGAACGTGCCCCGCAGCGAGACCGAGAGAAATGCCTGGAGGCGCTCCTGGCGCTCGGCACTCTCGTTGGTCCGCGCGTGCGCCCCCTCTGCGTTTGCCTCGGCGGCGTCGACGGACCGGCGGGCGGCAGCCTCGTGACGGCTCGCCTGCTCGTAGCGATGCTGAGCCAGGTCGTAGCGGCTGGCGAGCGCCTCGGCCGGGCGTCCTGCCTCGAGTGCCGTCCTGTAGGTCTCGCGCCGAAGCTCGAGATTCTCGAGCGCACGCTGCCGCTCGACGGTCGCCTCAGCTGAGCGCTCCTGCGCTGCGTCGAGCCGCACGATCGCGATCTGATCGCTGCCACTCGGGACATACGTGACCGGAATTCGGACGCGCGCGAAGTCGTCGATCCGCGAATAGGTCCAGATCCCCGCCACGAGCACGAACACGGCGAGCACGCCCGCCAGCAGCTTCTCGCTCCGCGTGGTCTCGATGTCCTCGACCTCGACCCGGATGCTCATCGCGAGCTCCTCGGTTTGGTGCGCGGTCGCACCTCGACGACGAGCTCGGCGTCAAGCGCGTTCGCGATGCGGAGGAGCGTGTCGATGCGGGGCGGCCGTCCGCCCGACTCGAGGCGCGCGATCGCGGACTGCGTCGTCCCGGTGAGCTCGGCGAGCTCCTGCTGCGAGAGCCCGAGCTCGCGGCGACGGTCGGTGACCTGATCGGCGATCCGGGCAAAGAACCACCCGTCCTCGCCGACGTGCGCGAGTCGCTCTCGAAACCGCTCGATCCCACTTCCTGGACGCTGCTCTGTCATCGTTATCGCAGCTTTGCTATATAGCAGGATCGCGATAAATCGTCAAGCCGCATAGGATCGCCGCGTGGAGCGGCACCCGATCTACCTCGAGGTGATGGCCGATCTGAAGCGGTCGCGCGTGACGGTGCTCTTTCGCCTCTTCCTGGCCATCCCGCACCTGATCTGGATCTCGCTCTGGGCGGTCGCCGTGCTGTTCGCGCTCGTGGGCCAGTGGTTCTTCACGCTGTTCGCGGGCCGACCGGCCGACCCGCTCTACGGCTTCCTCGCGAGGTACTTGCGCTACGCGACGCACCTGAACTCCTACTTCTTCCTGCTGGCAAACCCCTACCCCGGCTTCCTGGGGCGCCCCGGCTATCCGGTCGACCTCGTGATCGACCCGCCGGCACGGCAGAGCCGGTGGAAGACGGCGTTCCGCGTCATTCTGGCGATCCCGCCCTACGTCTTCGCCACCGTGCTGGGCTATGTCCTTCAGATCGTCGCGCTTGCCGGCTGGTTCGTCTGCCTCGTGCTCGGACGGATGCCGAGGGGCATGCGCGATCTCGGCGCCTACTGCCTGCGTTACCAGCAGCAGACATTCGCCTACCTCCTCCTTCTTACCGACGACTACCCGACGATCGCGAGCGAGCCGCCGCGAGAGCAGGCTCCATCCGTTCCCGCGCCGGCGCCGGTCGCCTAAACCGTGGGGGAAACCAGGCTTCCCCCACGAACCCCCTCCTCGAGGCTCTCGCGCTTCCCGCGCTGTGGCTAGGGCGGGCACAGCCCGGCTCCGCCGCAAATCGCACGCCCTTACGGCGGAGTTACCCGAGAAGCTGCAGGATCTCGTCCTCCTCGGGGAACCGCCCCTCCGCCTGCTTCGAGAACAGCAGCTCGCCGTCACGCAGGACGTCGAACTGCGACTTCGCACCCTCCTCGATCCCGGCTTCGATCCCGGCCCGCTCGCGAATCACGGCCGCGAGACTCGCGGCCCGTCGGTCGTACCCGTTTCAGACGGGGCAGTAGAGGATGCGAACGGTCATGGGAGAGAGCCTATACGCGCGCGAAACCCCGGAGCTGAGCACAAGCAACAGACTGTTACTTGTCGTCGCCCCGGCGGAAACCAGCGGCTGGATTCGCCTTCGGCGGCGCACAGTAACTCAGGCTCACTTCAAGTAACAGTCTGTTGCTTGCATCGTTGCGGCTGGGCTCGCTCGCGTACCAGCGTCTGGCTGGCGGCCGGCTAGATCGTCTTGAACTGCTCGAACGGTTGGCGGCAGCTCTCGCAGTAGCGAAGCGACCGGCACGGGGTCGGGCCGAAGACGTTCTCGAGGCGCGTGTCCCTGGAGCCGCAGTACGGGCAGCGGAAGATCCGGCTCTGCAGCTGCACGAGCTGCGGCCGCCCGGCCGCCCGCGGGGCCGGTGGGGCGAGCCCCGCCTTACGGAGCTTCTCCCGGCCCTCGGGGGTGATGCGGTCGGTCGACCAGGAGTCGTCGAGGATCGCCTCGACCTCGGCCGCGAGCCCGAGCTCACGCACCCGCTCGGCCATGCGCTCGCGCATGACCTCGAGCGCAGGACAGCCGAGGAAGGTCGGCGTGAACTCCACCCGAGCCCGACCGTCCCGCACGTCGACCCCGCGGACGACCCCGAGGTCGACCACTGAGATCACGGGGATCTCCGGGTCGGCGACCTCGCCCAGCGCCTGCCACACCTGATCGGCGGTTACCACGTCGCTCCCGGCACGGACCGCCGCACCTCCGTCATCTCCTCCCAGAGCGACTCGAGCGCCTCGGCGTGTCCACCGCGCTCGACAGCCTCGGCTTCCGCGAGGTCGAACGGCAGCCTTCCGCGTACCCGTCCCGAAAACTCGCGCCGCTGTGAGCCGGCGAGGATCCCGAGTGAGTACGGCCACAGCTCCGCGACGGCGGTCTCGAGCCGGACGCGGGCCTCCTCGCTCGCCAGCAGCCGGTCGAGCCACATCTCGGCGTGGATCCGGTGGTAGACCTCCTCGCGGTCGATCTTGGCCGCCAGCCCCGCCACTTCCTCGTCTGCGGCGGCTGTGAGCGCCTCGATCCGCACCGCATCGGCGGTCTCGTAGAGGTAGTGACGCGCGATCGTCCGCCCCCAGTCCGGAACAAAGCGCAGCTCGACGAGCGGTGCCGAGCGGTACTCCTCCGGGGCCCGGTCGAAGGCCAGCTCGTCGGCCGTCGTCCCGAGGTCGCGCGCGGCCAGCTCGTACAGCGCCCGCGCGTGCCCGATCTCGTTCTGGGCGATCGACGAGAAGGCGACGTCCTCCTCGAGGTCGGGCGCGATCCCCGTCCACTCCGAGTCACGCCAGCCGAGCAGCAGCTCGTCGTCGGCGAGAGCGAGCAGAAACTCTGCGCGACCCTGTGAGTTCACGGTTCATCGCCGCCCGAGCGAAGCGACGGGTCAGCACCGCCCTGCCGACGCGGAGCATTCCCCGCGGCTAGACGAGCCTCCTTCAGCTTCTCCTTCAGCGAGTACCCGTCGACGCGGTGGTAGTTGCGCTCCAGCTCATCGGCGAAGTCGTCGATCTCGTGGACTGCCGACCGCGGCACGACCCAGACCGCCTCCGACTCGCCCCGGCGCCCGTAGAACTCGCGCGCGTACTCCTCCGCGAAGCGCTCGTCGGGCGCGGCGAGCGAGCCGGCGTGCTGGTAAGGCTGGCCCTTCCGCTCCTGACGGAAGACCTCGAAGATGGTCATCCGACCTTTGCCGCTTCGCGCAAAAGCTCAACCGAGAGGGACATCATGCGGCGGCAGCTCCAGAGACGCCGTCCTTCTGGAGGGATTCCCGCGGAGCGCGAATCCCGAGCACGATGTCCCGCACCCAGGCCGTCTCCTCGCGGGTCAGCCGCCGCAGCGCGAGGCGCTCCTCCGTCTTCGGCCCATGGCCGGTGACGACGTGGCGCAGCTCGTCCCAGTCCGGCTCGCCGTACTCCCAGACGCCGTCCTCGCCCTTGCGCAGCTCGGGGTCGGGAACGGTCAATCCGAGCTCCCAGATCTGGGGCACGTAGCCGTCGAGGAACTGCTGGCGCGCCTCCTCGTTGCCCTGGCTCTTGATCCGCCAGAGGAACATCGGGTCGTCGTCCTTCGCGATCGGATTGCCGTGGAAGGTCATCAGCGGACCCCACCAGCGGTTCACCGCCTCCTGCACGAGCTCCCGCTGCTCGTCCGTGCCGAGCATCATCGTCAGCACGACGTCGCGGCCGTGAAGGATGTGGAACGACTCCTCCCAGCAGATCTTCTTCATGATCCGCGCGTACGGCGCGTACGAGCACTTGAGCAGCGCCTTCTGGGAGATGATCGCGGCGGCGTCCACGAGCCAGGCGATCACGCCGACGTCGCCCCAGGTGCGGGTCGGGTAGTGGAAGACGTTGTGGAACTTCGCCTTGCCCGAGACGAGGTCGTCGAGGCATCGATCGCGCGGCTTGCCGAGGTCCTCGACGACGCGGAAGATCAGCTGCGCGTGCCCGGCTTCGTCCTGCACCTTGGCGGTCAGGGCGAGCTTGCGCTGGAGCGTCGGAGCGCGGCCGATCCACTCGCGCTCGGGCAGGACGCCCATCAGCTCCGAATTCCCGTGCATCTCGATGAACTTGATCAGCTTTGCCCGGTACTCGTCGGGCATCCAGTCCCCGGTCTCCACCTGGCCGCCGGACTGCACGTACTCGAGAAAACGGTCCTCGCGGGTCGTCATCGCACCTCCAACCGAACGATCGTTAGGCTTGGAATTCTAGAGTGTCCGACCGGCGCACGGAGCTAGCTCGCGAAGCCGCCCGCCTGTTCGCGGAGCGCGGCTACCACGGGACGTCGATCGGCGACCTCGCCCAGGCGCTCGGCGTCCAGAAGGCGTCGCTCTACGCCCACATCTCGTCGAAGCAGGACCTCCTCTACGCGACGATGCGTGAGGGTGCCGACGCGTTCCACGCAGCCCTCGACGCCGTTCCGGAGGATGCGGCGGCGACGGAGAGGATCCGACTGGCGATGCGATCACATCTGCGCGTCGTCGCCGAGCAACTGGACGTCGCGACGGTCTTCGTGCGCGAGTGGCGCTACCTCCAGGACGAGCGGCGCGGCGAGATCCTCGAGGAGCGGCGGCGGTACGAGGAGCGTTTCCGCACCCTCTTCCGGGAGGGCCGGGAGCTGGGCGAGCTGCGAACCGACCTCGACGACGGCGCCGCGGCGCTGCTCGCGCTCTCGGCGATGAACTGGGCCTACACCTGGCTCACCCAGGGCCGTGACACCGACGAGCTCGCCGATCGGTTCTTCGCGATCCTCCTGGACGGCGTCCGGGGATACGCGACGCCGGGGTTCCAGGTTTCATCGCGAGGCAAACGGCAATAAGCTGCGCCCATGTCCGTCCTGATACTCGTCATCCTGGCGCTGATCATCGCGCTGTTCATCGGCCTCGGGTTCGTGGTCAAGTGGCTGTTCATCATCGCGGCGATCGCCGCGCTGATCTGGCTGATCGGGTTCTTCACCCGCGGCTCCGCTCGCGTGTAGACCCGCGTGTCCGGCGTCGTTCAGCCCTGTTGACACCACACTTGGTGGTTGTCTACGCTGCGGAGGCGTGGACAACGGGTCGCTCGTCGCTCAGCTAACGCGCCTCGGGCTCACGACCTACGAGGCGAAGGCCTACGCCGCGCTCGTCCGGCGGGACTCCTCGACGGCGGCGCAGGTGGCCCGCCTCGCAGGCGTGCCGAGGCAGCGGATCTACGACGTGCTCTCGGGTCTGGTCGAGAAAGGCCTCGCCTCGACGCGACCGGGCCGGGTGGTCAAGTACGTCGCCACCGCGCCGGAGTCGGCGATCGGGCACCTCGTCTCCGAGCACCGACGGCACCTTTCCGACCTCGAACGTGATGCCGAACGGCTCGTGAGCGAGTTGGGTCCGGCCTTCCGTGCCGGTCGCGAGAAGACCGATCCGCTCGAGTACGTCGAGGTCCTGCGCGAGCGGCGGGCGATCAACGAGCGCTTCGGCGAGCTCCAGGCCGGCATCAAGAACGAGATCCTCGTGTTCACGAAGCCGCCGTACGCGAGGCCCCCGCAGGACAACGTCGAGGGCATCGAGGTGACCAGATCGCACGAGGCGCGGGCCGTCTACGAACTATCGGTCTTCGACGACCCGGAGGTCGCCGAGGGGGTGCGCCGCTTTGTCGAGGCCGGCGAGCAGGCGCGCTTCGTGCCGGAGCTCCCCCTCAAGTTGGTGATCATCGACGAAACGATGGTGATGTTCGGGATGGAGGATCCGGTGGCTGGAAGCGTGGCGGGCGGTGACCTCACGATCGTGGTCGTCGAGCATCCCTCGCTCGCAAAGGTGCTCAAGGTCGCCTTCGACGCCATCTGGAGCGGGGGCCTGACGTTCGACCAGGCCCGCGATGCCCAGGCCAGCGAGCGCCGTGCGGTTGCCTGAACGTCCGATGGCCGTGCGGCGCGCGCCGGGAACCGGCCAACGCTGTTTCTCGGCGCTCGTTGTTACCGCCCTCGCGGCGTCGTTGCTCGCCAGCGCGCCCGCGCACGCCGGCAAGCTACGGGCCGGAATGGCGCAGCTCGCCGTCGGATCGGCTCGGCCCGACGCGCGCGTCGCCCGGCTCACGCCGGGGTCCCGGCCGGGCGAGCTCGTCTACTTCGCGGTCCTTCGTTCAGGGGCGACCGTCGGACGGTTGGCTGCCCTGCGCCGGCTCGGCGTGCGCGTCCTGCGCACGTACCCCGATCTCGACGCGTTCGAAGTCGCCTCGCCCCGGCGCGCGGTGCGGCGGGTCGCCGCGCTTCCGTGGGTCGCGTGGCTGGCACCGGTCGAGCTCGTTCGCGCGGACACCGACGATGAACCCGTCGACCAGAAGCGCGGGACGACCGCGGATGTCGGGGCGCCCGCGTGGTGGACGCAAGGCGTGACGGGCACGGGCGTCCGGGTTGCGGTCCTGGACACCGGGGTCGACGCCACGCATCCGGATCTCGACGATCTCGACTTCCGCCACTGGTCGTCGACGCTCAACCCACCGAAGATCGTGGAGGCCCGGAACTTCGTCGGCGGCGTGCCCTGTGGCGTTCCCGCAGGTAGCACAGACGGTCACGGTCACGGGACGCACGTGTCGGGCATCGCGGTGGGGACCGGCGAAGGCTCGCCGCTCCCCGGTGACAACGGCCTGTACGCGGGCATCGCGCCCGGAGCCGAGCTGGCCGTCGGAAAGGTGCTGACCGACGCGGGTGCGGGCGTGAACGCAGACCTCATCGGTGCGATGGAGTGGGCGGCGCGGCCGCGTGGCTCGTCGCCGTGCGGCGTCGGCGCGGACGTCGTGAACATCAGCCTCGGCTCGGAGTCCAGGCCTGGTCGGCTCAACTCGGGCAACGACGCGGACATGGTCAGCTACGCGCTCAACCGGCTGGCGGTCGACTACGGCACGCTGTTCGTCGCCGCGGCTGGGAACAGCGGCCCGTTCATCGGCAGCCTGCTCGAGACGCCGGGGGCGGCCGCCCAGGCGCTGAGCGTCGCGGCAACCGCGAAGGACTACGACCTCAACAACAACGACACGCTCTCGGGCGACACCTGCGCTGGCTGGCAGCCCTCGGCGAGCGAATGCTCGGCCGGCACGGGCACGCAGCCCTCGTCGCTCGCGCCCTTCTCCTCGCGAGGCCCCTCGGGCGACCTCTGGCTTCGGCCGGACGTCGCCGCGCCCGGCTACAACATCGTCTCCGCACAGGCTGCCACCGGCACAGCCCTCGCCAGCAACGACCTCAACCGCGGCACCCGCACCGACCCGCTCTACGCGACCGCCTCGGGGACCTCGATGGCCACGCCGGCGGCGGTGGGCAGCGCTGCGCTCGTGCTCGACGCCTACCGGCAGCGCTACGGCGCCGACCCGACCGGAAGCTCCGGGATGACAGGCCTCTCCGCGCCGCGCTACGCCCTCCTCCGCGCCGCGCTCATGAACACGGCTGCGTCCAACCTGTACGAGGCCCGCTGGATCCTGACCACGGATGCGGCGATTCAGCTCCAGTGCGGCCTCCCGGATCCGACGCTGATGACGTTCTGCGAGCTCGGGGCATTCGTCGTGGACCAGCTCGCGAACGGCTTCGGCTCCTTGGCGCTCTACGAGGCGCGCAACGGCGCAGCCGATCCATACGTCGGCCCGCTCGGGGAGGGCGCGG
>Ga0307278_10000386_pt1 | contig 22417 bp, 18 predicted proteins | sample ER_DNA_117_FD_194482 | JGI IMG/M metagenome (GOLD analysis project Ga0307278, IMG submission 194482) | Bulk soil microbial communities from the East River watershed near Crested Butte, Colorado, United States - ER_DNA_117 | ecosystem: Environmental > Terrestrial > Soil > Floodplain | place...
GGCGCATCCCGCAGACTGGGCAGCCACATCTAGTCGAGGGACGAGGGGGCGTGCCGTGCGGGGGCCCGTCGGCGACGAGGTCGGGCACGGCGTGTTCGAGGCCTTCCAGCCCGCTGCCGGCATCGCCATGGGCTACGACGACCTCAAGGTCGTCGAGGCGGCCAACTTCCTGCGGTCGGTCGCGCAGGGGACCCCGTGCGGGCCGACCATCGACGACGCCGTCCGCGCCGCCGTCGTGCTCGACGCCGTCACCGAGTCCGTGCGGACCGGCTCGTGGGCCCGGGTCCCGCGCTGACCAGCGGCTACGCGCGGCTCGTGAGGACGACCTCGAAGGAGTAGAGCGAGGCGCGGTAGAGGTGGTCGCCGAGCTCCACGGGGTGTCCCATGTCGTCGTAGGTGGTCCGCTGCATGGTGAGCAGCGGCTCGCCCTTGGCGGCGTGCAGCCGCCTGGCCTCGGCCGGGGTGGCCGCGCGTGCCCCGATGGTCTGCGACGCCAGGTGGAGCCGGAGGCCGGCGGAGCGCATGAGCTGGTAGAGCCCGGTCTGCTCGAGGAGCTCGGCGGTGAGCTCGACCCGCCCCGGCGGGATCCAGTTGCGCATCAGCGCGAGCGGCTCGTCGTCGGCGTAGCGCAGCCGCTCGAGCGCGATCACCGGGCTGCCGTCGTCGATGCCGAGCACGTGGGCGACCGCGTCCGTCGCGGGCGTGGTCTTGAAGGAGACCACGGAGGTCCGCGGGTCCTTCCCGCTGAGGGTCAGGTCGTCGTAGAGGCTGGTGAGCTGGACCGGCCGCCGCAGCTTGGGGTGGACCACCTGGGTCCCGATGCCACGCTTGCGCACCAGGTAGCCGCGGTCGACGAGGTACTCCATCGCGCGGCGCAGCGTCGGGCGGGACACGCCGAGCTGGTCGGCCAGGACGAGCTCGTTGTTCAGGCGAGTCCCTGGTGCCAGCTCGCCGGATTGGATGACCTGCTCGAGCTGCTGCGCCACCTGGTAGTAGAGCGGCACCGGGCTTGCGCGGTCCACAGCGATCGAGGTGGTGGGGGAGAACATCACTCGCCTCCGCCGTCCGTGCCACTACCAGGCAACCGTCGCTGTCGCTGCACGGCCCATCCAGGTACGGCTGTCAGTAGGTCATGACAAGGGGTTGACAGCTATCTATAGACGCAGTAGTTATGACATTCCTACAATACCGCTTCTTCCCTCGATCGTCTTCCCTCGATAACGAGCATCCTGAGACGAAGCATGGTGGAGGCGCACCATGCAGGTGGGACTTTTCGGGATCGGCGCGGCATGACCGAGCCGTTCGACGTCGTCACCATGGGCCGCATCGGGGTCGACGTCTATCCGCTCCAGGTCGGCGTCTCCCTGCGTGAGGTCGAGACGTTCGGCAAGTACCTCGGCGGCAGCGCCACCAACGTGGCGGTGGCGGCCGCGCGCCACGGCCGCCGCAGCGCGGTGATCACCCGCACCGGCGAAGACCCGTTCGGCGAGTTCCTCCACGACGCGCTGCGCCGCTTCGGCGTCGACGATCGCTGGGTCACCGCGGTGCCCGGCCTGCCGACGCCGGTGACGTTCTGCGAGGTGTTCCCGCCCGACCACTTCCCGATCTACTTCTACCGCTGGCCCAAGGCGCCCGACCTGGAGATCAGCACCGCCGAGCTCGACCTCGACGCGATCAGGGCGGCGCGCATCTTCTGGGTGACCGGCACCGGCCTGTGCGCCGAGCCGAGCCGCAGCGCCACCCTGGCGGCACTCGAAGCCAGGGGCAGGTCGGGCCTGACCGTGCTCGACCTCGACTACCGCCCGATCTTCTGGCCCTCCCGCGAGGAGGCGCGGCGCTGGGTGCAGCGGGCGCTCGAGCACGTCACCGTCGCGGTCGGCAACCTCGACGAGTGCGACACCGCGGTAGGCCTGCGCGAGCCGCGGCCCGCCGCCCACGCCCTGCGCGACCGCGGCGTCGAGGTGGTGGTCGTCAAGCAAGGCCCCGACGGCGTGCTGGCCGTGGACGCCACCACCGAGGTCCAGGTGCGGCCGCTGCCCGTCGAGGTGGTCAACGGCCTCGGCGCCGGCGACGCCTTCGGCGGGGCGCTGTGCCACGGGCTGCTGGCCGGCTGGGACCTCGAACGGGTGATGCGGTTCGCCAACGCCGCCGGCGCGATCGTCGCCTCCCGGCTCGCCTGCGCCGATGCCATGCCCGACAGCGCCGAGGTCGAAGCCCTGCTGCGCAGCGAGGCCGGAACCGGAGCAGCCGGTGGCCACGCAGAGTCGAGCGGTAGCCCCCCGGTGAACAAGGGGCCCGTCCGTGCGTGAGGACCGCTACCGGACGATCGTGGAGACCCGCGCCAGGCGCCCGGAGGCGATCGCGGAGGCGGCGAGCGGGCGCGCTCGCCCGGCCTCCCTGTTCAACGAGCACGGCAGGCTGATGATGATCGCCGCCGACCACCCCGCCCGCGGCGCGCTGCGCGCCGGCGACCGGGCGCTGGCGATGGCCGATCGGGTCAGCCTGCTCGACCGGCTCTGCCTGGCGCTGTCGCGCCCGGGCGTCAACGGACTGCTCGGCACCCCCGACATCGTCGAAGACCTGCTGGTGCTCGGGGCGCTCGACGGCAAGGTGGTGGTCGGGTCGATGAACCGGGGCGGCCTCGCCGGCACGGTCTTCGAGATCGACGACCGCTTCACCGGGTACGACGCCGCCGCGATCGCGGCGAAGGGCCTCGACGGCGGCAAGATGCTGCTGCGCATCGACCCCGACGACCCGGCCACGGTGGCGACCGTCGAGGCCTGCGCGCACGCGGTGAGCGAGCTGGCCGCCAACGGGCTGATGGCGATGGTGGAGCCGTTCATCGCGCACCGGGTGGACGGGCGGGTCCGCATCGACCTCAGTCCCGAGGCGACGGTCCGTGCCATGACCGTGGCGGCCGGCCTCGGCACGACCTCGGCGTACACCTGGCTGAAGGTGCCGGTGGTCGACGACATGGAGCGCGTCATGGCGGCGACCACGCTGCCGGCGCTGCTGCTCGGCGGTGAGGTGAGCGCCGACCAGGAGGCGGCGTTCGCGCGCTGGCGCAAGGCGCTCAAGCTCCCCACCGTCTGCGGCCTGGTGATCGGGCGCTCGCTGCTGTACCCGCCTGACGACGACGTGGCCGGCGCGGTGGACGCCGCGGTCGGCCTGCTGCAGGAGGGGAGCGGGTGAGCGACGGCAAGCTCCACCTGCAGCGGGGCTCGAGCGCCGAGGGTGCCTTCTCGCTCGTGGTCACGCCGGAGCAGGCCGGCTGGGGGTTCAGCGGCCTGCGCGTGCTGGAGCTCGCCCCTGGCGCCTCCCATGCGTTCGACACCGGCCCCGACGAGCTGCTCGTCCTGCCGCTGGCGGGAGGCTGCGTGGTCGCCTGCGATGGCGAGCGTTTCGAGGTCGAGGGCCGCGACGGCGTCTTCGACCGCGTCACCGACTTCGTCTACGTGCCCAGGGACGCCCATCCGGAGGTGGCCTCCCAGGGCGGCGGGCGCTTCGCGCTGCCGTCCGCCCGGGCGCGGCGGCGGCTGGCCGCCCGCTACGGCGCGGCCGAGGACGTCCCGGTCGAGCTGCGCGGGGCCGGCCAGGCCAGCCGCCAGGTGAACAACTTCTGCGCGCCGGAGGCGTTCGAGGCCGACAAGCTGATCGCCGTCGAGGTCCTCACCCCGGGCGGCAACTGGTCGTCGTACCCGCCGCACAAGCACGACGAGGAGCGGCCGCCCGACGAGGCACAGCTCGAGGAGATCTACTATTTCCAGATCGCGGGCCGGGGCGACACCCGGGGACTGGGCTACCAGAGGGTCTACAGCTCCGGGCCCGACCGGCGCGTCGACGTCCGCGCCGAGGTTCGCAGCGGCGACGTGGTGCTGGTCCCCTACGGCTGGCACGGGCCCTCGATGGCCGCGCCCGGCTACGACATGTACTACCTCAACGTCATGGCCGGACCCGGCGAGGAGCGGGCCTGGCGCTTCTGCGACGACCCGGCCCACGCCTGGGTGCGGGGGACCTGGGCCGGGCAGGCCGTCGACCCCCGCCTGCCGATGAGCGGACCTGGAGGACGCCGATGAGTGGGCGGACCAGACGGCTGACCATGGCCCAGGCGCTGGTCGAGTTCCTGGCCAACCAGCACACCGAGCGCGACGGGCGGGAACAGCGGCTGTTCGCCGGCTGCTTCGGCATCTTCGGGCACGGCAACGTCGCCGGCGTCGGCCAGGCCCTGCAGCAGTACGCCGACCGCCTGCCCTACCACATGGCCCGCAACGAGCAGGGCATGGTCCACGTCGCGGCCGGCTACGCCCGGCAGCGCAACCGCCTGGCCACCTTCGCCTGCACCAGCTCGATCGGGCCCGGCGCGACCAACATGGTCACCGGGGCGGCCGCCGCGACCGTCAACCGGCTGCCGGTGCTGCTCCTGCCGGGGGACACGTTCGCCAGCCGGGTGGTCCCGCCGGTGCTGCAGCAGGTCGAGGCGGCGGGCGGTCCGGAGGTCACCGCCAACGACTGCTTCCGGCCGGTGTCGCGCTACTGGGACCGGATCAACCGGCCCGACCAGCTCCCCGGCTCGCTGCTCGAGGCGATGCGGGTGCTGACCGACCCGGCCGAGACCGGCGCGGTCACGCTCGCGCTGCCCCAGGACGTGCAGGCCGAGGCGTTCGACTACCCCGAGGAGCTGTTCGCGCGCAGGGTCTGGCACGTGCCCCGGCCCGTGCCCGAGCCGGCCGCCCTCGCCCGGGCCGTCGAGGTGCTGCGCGGCGCCCGGCGCCCGCTGATCGTCGCCGGCGGCGGCGTGATCTACTCGGAGGCCACCGACGCCCTGCGCGCCCTGGTGGAGTCGACCGGCATCCCGGTCGCCGAGACCTACGCGGGCAAGGGCTCGCTGCCCTACGACCACCCGTCGGCCCTCGGCGCGATCGGGGTGACCGGGACCGACGGGGCCAACGCCATGGCGCGCGAGGCCGACGTCGTGCTCGGCGTCGGCACCCGCTGGGCCGACTTCGCGACCGGCTCGCACCGGGTCTTCGCCAACCCCGGCGTCCGCTTCGTCAACGTCAACGTCGCCGCCGTCGACGCCTTCAAGCACGCCGCCACGGCCGTCGTCGCCGACGCCCGAGCGGCACTCGAGGCGCTGGGCGAGGCCCTGGCCGGCTGGCAGGTCGACGACGCCTACCGCCAGGCCGCGGCCGAGCACAACCGGGACTGGGACGCCAAGGTCGAGGGCGTCTACCGGGCCGGGCACGGCCCGCTGCCCAGCCAGGGCGAGGTCATCGGGGCCGTCAACGACGCCGCCGAGCCGCGCGACGTGGTCGTCTGCGCCGCCGGCAGCATGCCCGGCGACCTGCACAAGCTGTGGCGCACTCGCGACCCCAAGGGCTTCCACCTCGAGTACGGCTACTCCTGCATGGGCTACGAGATCCCTGGCGGGCTCGGGATCAAGCTGGCCGCCCCGGACCGCGAGGTGTTCGTCATGATCGGCGACGCCTCCTACCTGATGCTCCCGCAGGAGCTGGTCACGGCCGTGGCCGAGCGCGTCAAGCTGATCGTCGTCCTGGTCCAGAACCACGGCTACGCCTCCATCGGCTCCCTGTCGGAGACGACCGGCTCGGCCCGCTTCGGTACCAGGTTCCGCTACCGGGAGGACGGCGGAGGGGAGGGCGACGTCCTCCCGGTCGACCTGGCCGCCAACGCGGCCAGCCTCGGCGCCCGGGTCCTCGTCGCCCGCACCGTCGGCGAGCTCGCCGACGCCCTCAAGACGGCCAAGGAGAGCGACCAGACCGTGGTCGTCCACGTCGAGACCGACCCGACCAAGGGCGTGACCGTCGGCGGCGCCTGGTGGGACGTTGCCGTCGCCGAGGTCTCCACCTCCGAGAGCGTGCGGGCGGCACGGGCCCAGTACGAACGCGACAAGCAGGACCAGCGGCTCTACCTGTAGGCGAGGGCGACGACGGCGGAAAGGAGTTCCGTGGGATGAGGACCATCAACCACTGGATCGACGGCCGCACCGTCGACCGCGAGCCGGAGCGCTGGGGCGCGGTGTACGACCCGGGCACCGGGCGGCAGAGCGCGCGGGTGGCGCTCGGCGGCGCCGCCGACGTCGACGCGGCGGTCCGGGCCGCCCAGGCCGCCTACCCGGCCTGGCGCGACACCTCGGTGGTGAAGCGGGCACGGGTCATGTTCGCCTTCCTGGAGCTGCTGAAGCGCGACCGCGGCGAGCTGGCCGAGGTCATCGCCGCCGAGCACGGCAAGGTGGTGCCCGACGCGCTCGGCGAGATCCAGCGCGGCATGGAGGTCGTCGAGGTCGCCTGCGGCATCCCGCACCTGCTCAAGGGAGACTTCTCCGAGAGCGTCTCGACCGAGATCGACCTGTACTCGATCCGCCAGCCGCTCGGCGTCACCGCCGGCATCACGCCGTTCAACTTCCCGATCATGGTCCCGATGTGGATGCACCCGATCGCGATCGCCTGCGGCAACGCGTTCGTGCTCAAGCCGTCCGAGCGCGACCCGTCGGTCTCGCTCAGGGTTGCCGCGCTGTACGCCGAGGCCGGCCTGCCCGACGGCATCTTCAACGTCGTCCATGGCGACAAGCTGGCCGTCGACGCCGTGCTCGACCACCCGGGCATCGCCGCCGTCTCGTTCGTCGGCTCGACCCCGATCGCCCGCTACGTGTACGAGCGCGGCACCACGCACGGCAAGCGGGTCCAGGCGCTCGGCGGGGCCAAGAACCACGCGATCGTCATGCCCGACGCGGACATGGACTCCGCCGCCGACGCGCTGGTCTCGGCGGCCTACGGCTCGACCGGGCAGCGCTGCATGGCGATCTCGACCGCGGTCGCGGTCGGCCGGGCCGGCGACACCCTGATCGACAAGGTGGTGGAGCGGGCCGCGCGGCTGCGCACCGGGCCGGCCGCCGACCCCGACTCGGAGATGGGCCCGCTGGTCACCGGGGCGGCCAGGGACAAGGTGGCCGGCCTGGTCGAGACCGGGGTCCGCGAGGGCGCCAAGCTCGTGCTCGACGGGCGCGACCTGCGCGTCCCCGGGCACGAGGACGGCTTCTTCCTCGGCCCGTGCCTGTTCGACGAGGTCACCCCGGAGATGACCATCTACAATGAGGAGGTCTTCGGGCCGGTCCTGATCGTGCTCCGGGTGGACGACATCGACCAGGCCATCAAGATGATCTCGGACAACCCGTACGGCAACGGCACGGCCATCTTCACGGCCAACGGCGCCGCCGCGCGGAAGTTCCAGAACGAGGTCCTGGCCGGGATGGTCGGGATCAACGTCCCGATCCCGGTGCCGATGGCCTTCTACTCGTTCGGCGGCTGGAAGCAGTCCCTGTTCGGCGACCTCCATGTCCACGGGCCGGAGGGCGTCGCCTTCTACACCCGCGGCAAGGTCGTGACCAGTCGCTGGCCGGTCCCACGCGACTCCGCCGTCGAGCTCGGCTTCCCCACGGCGCACTGAGGAGGTGGGATGAGCTACACAAGGACCGACCCGCGGGCACCGCCCGCCGGCTCCCTGTCATGGCTGGACCAAGCAGAAAGGGGCGGATCTCGATGATCCAGCTTCGCAGGCGTCCTCTCTTCGTGGCGCTGCTCGCCGTGCTGCTGCTCGTGGCCGCCGCCTGCAGCAGCTCCGGTGGGAAGCAGGAGGAGCAGCAGGCGGCGACAGGCGGCGCCGGCAAGGCGAACACGCCGGAGATCACGGTCGCCATGATCACCCACGGCGCACCCGGCGACACGTTCTGGGACATCATCCGCAAGGGCGCCCAGGCCGCCGCCGCGAAGGACAACGTCAAGTTCCAGTACTCGGCGGACCCGGACTCCGGGAAGCAGGCCACCCTGATCCAGAGCGCGATCGACGCCAAGGTCGACGCCATCGCGGTCACCATCCCGGACCCACCCGCGATCGCGCCGGCGGTCAAGAAGGCCATCGACGCCGGCATCCCGGTCGTCGCGTTCAACGCCGGCATCGGCCAGTACCAAGAGTCGGGCGCGATGTCGTACTTCGGCTCCGACGAGGGCCTGGCCGGCGAGACCGGGGGCAAGCGAGCCTCCGACGACGGCTACAAGAACCTCCTGTGCGTCATCCAGTTCCAGGGGCAGGTCCAGTTGGAGGCCCGTTGCGACGGGGTGAAGAAGACCTTCTCCGGGAAGTGGAGCAAGATCTACGTGAACGGCTCGGACCTGCCCTCGGTGCGGTCGACCATCGCTGCCAAGCTGAAGCAAGACAAGGGCATCGACTTCATCGTCACCCTCGGCGCGCCGATCGCCCTCAACGCGATCGACGCGATCAAGGACGCGGGCAGCTCCGCCAAGGTCGGCACCTTCGACTTCAACCCGCAGATCCCGCCCAAGATCAATTCCGGTGACCTCACGTGGGCGATCGACCAGCAGCCGTACCTGCAGGGCTACCTGTCGGTCGACTCGCTGTGGCTGTACAAGGTCAACGGCAACATCCTCGGCGGCGGGAAGCCGACGTTGACCGGGCCGTTCCTCGTCGACAAGAGCAACATCGACGTGGTCGGCAAGTTCGCCGAAGGCGGCACCCGCTAGCCACCGGGCATGGGGGGCCGCCACGCGCTGGCGGCCCCCCATGAGGCCACCCGAGCCTCGGAGGTCTGCATGAGTCAGACACTGGACGTCGGCACCCCGCCGGCCCGGGACGAGCGCGTCGCGACCAAGTCGCCGCTCGCCCGGCTGATGGCTCGCCCCGAGATCGGGGCGCTGGCCGGCGCTATCGTCATCTACCTCATCTTCTTCGCCGTCGCGCCCCCGTTCCGCGACACTGCCTCGCTCGCCACCATCCTGTATGTCAGCTCGACCTACGGCATCCCGGCGGTCGCCGTGGCGCTGCTCATGATCGGCGGCGAGTTCGACCTGTCGGCCGGCGTCGCCGTGACCAGTTCGGCGCTGGTCGCGTCGATGTTCAGCTACCAGTTCAGCGCCAACATGTGGGTGGGCGTCCTGGTCGCCCTGGTCGTCGCGCTGGCGATCGGCTTCATCAACGGCTACCTGGTGGTGAGGACGGGCATCCCCAGCTTCCTGGTGACCCTCGGCACGTTCTTCATGCTGCGGGGCCTCAACCTGGCGATCACCAAACTCGTCACCGGCAACGTCGGCACCAACGACGTCTCCGACATCGACGGCTTCGCCTCCGCGGAGAAGGTGTTCGCCTCCCAGTTCACCGTCGGCGGCGTCGCGATCCGGATCACGCTCCTCTGGTGGGTCCTGTTCATCGTCGTGGGCACCTGGGTCCTGCTGCGGACCCACATCGGTAACTGGATCTTCGCCGTCGGCGGCTCCGGGCCCAGCTCGCGGGCGGTCGGCGTCCCGCTGAACAAGGTGAAGATCGGCCTGTTCATGACGGTGGGGTTCCTGGCCTGGTTCACCGGCATGCACATCCTGTTCGCCTTCAACACCGTGCAGTCCGGCATCGGGATCGGCAACGAGTTCATCTACATCGTCGCGGCGGTCGTTGGTGGCTGCCTGCTCACCGGCGGCTACGGCTCGGTGATCGGGGCCGCCATCGGGGCGTTCATCTTCGGGATGACCAACCAGGGCATCGTCTACGCCGGCTGGAACCCCGACTGGTTCTTCTTCTTCCTCGGCGCGCTGCTGCTCGGGGCCATCCTGCTGAACACCTACATCCGTCGTCGCGCGGAGGCATCGAGATGACGAGCACCGTGGAGCGAGAGCGAGAGACCCGGACGCCGCTGGTCCGGCTCACCGACGCCGGCAAGAACTACGGCAACATCATCGCCCTCGAGGGCGTCACCCTGGATGTCAGCAGGTCAGAGGTCACCTGCGTGCTCGGGGACAACGGCGCCGGGAAGTCCACCCTCATCAAGATCATCTCGGGGCTGCACCAGCACGACGACGGCACCTACGAGGTCGAGGGCGAGCCGGTGAGCTTCAGCTCCCCGCGGCAGGCGCTGGACCGCGGCATCGCCACGGTGTACCAGGACCTCGCCGTGGTCCCCCTGATGCCGGTCTGGCGCAACTTCTTCCTCGGCAACGAGGTGCGCAAGGGCTTCGGGCCGGTGAGCCGCATGGACATCGACTTCATGCGCAAGACGGCCAAGAAGGAACTGCTCGACATGGGTATCGACCTGCGTGACGTGGAGCAGCCCATCGGCACGCTCTCGGGCGGCGAGCGGCAGTGCGTGGCGATCTCGCGAGCGGTGTACTTCGGCGCGAAGGTGCTGATCCTCGACGAGCCGACCGCGGCGCTGGGCGTCAAGCAGTCCGGCGTGGTGCTGCGCTACATCGTCCAGGCGATGGAGCGCGGCCTCGGCGTCATCTTCATCACCCACAACCCGCACCACGCCTACCCGGTCGGCGACCGCTTCCTGATCCTCAAGCGCGGCCGCAGCCTGGGCTACTACGAGAAGAGCGAGATCTCCCACGCGCAGCTCACCGGGCTGATGGCGGGCGGCGCCGAGCTCGAGCAGCTCGCCCACGAGCTGCAGAGCGTCGGCCAGGCCGACGCGGCGCAGGAGCTCGAGGAGGAGGCGCAAGAGCTCGGCCTCGCCGGCCCGACCCAGTAGTCCACCTCCACGCTCGCGGGAGCAGGAGCAGCCATGAAGATCGCTCTCGACCCCTACATGCTCCGCCAGGTCCCCCTGACCGAGCTGCCAGGGCTGGTCGCCGACCTCGGCTACCAGCACATCGAGCTGTCGCCCCGCGACGACTTCCTGCCGTTCTTCCTCCACCCGCGCGCGGACAAGGCCACCGTCGCCGGCTTCAAGAAGGCGCTCAGCGGCGCCGGCGTGACGGTCTCCTCGGTCCTGCCGCTGTACAAGTGGTCGAGCCCCGACGAGGACGAGCGCCAGGCGGCCGTCCGCTACTGGGAGCGCGCCATCCAGATCACCGTCGACCTCGGCTGCGAGGTCATGAACTCGGAGTTCAGCGGCCGGCCGGAGGCCGCCGCCGCCAGCGAGGCGCAGTTCTGGCGCTCGCTGGAGCGGCTGCTCCCGCTGTTCCGGCGCGAGGGGGTGCAGCTGCGCCTGGAGCCGCACCCCGACGACTTCGTGGAGGACGGCCGCGCGGCCGTGGAGCTGATCCGCGGGATCGACGACGACGGCGTCACCTTCCTCTACTGCGCGCCGCACACGTTCCACATGGGCGGCGACATCGCCGGGATCATGCGCTACGCCGGCCCGCTGCTCACCCACCTGCACATCGCCGACTCCTTCGACCACCGCGGGTCCTCCGGCCTGCGCTACATCGTCAACCCGCCGGGCTCGCCGGCCCGCGTCCACCAGCACCTCGACGTCGGCCAGGGCGAGGTCGACTGGGACGTCTTCTTCGAGACCTTGTCGGAGCTGCGCTTCGAGGGCATCGCCACCGTGTGCGTCTTCGCCTGGGAGGAGCGTGCCCGCGACTCGTCCGTCCACAACCGCGAGCGGATCCAGCACTACCGCACCAAGTTCGGTGCACCATGAGCACGCGATCGCGGCTGCGGCTCGGCAGCTGCCCGGACTCGTGGGGGGTGTGGTTCCCCGACGACCCGGCGCAGACGCCCTGGCCCCGCTTCCTCGACGAGCTCGCGGAGGCCGGCTACGGATGGCTCGAGCTCGGCCCCTACGGCTACCTGCCGACCGACCCGGCCCGGCTGCGCGACGAGCTGGAGCGGCGTCGGCTCCAGGTCGCCGCGCAGGCGGTGTTCGGCGGCCTGCACCACCCTGAGAAGTGGGCCTCGGACCTGGAGGACGCGCGGCGCGTGGCCGAGCTGGTCACCGCGATGGGCGCCAGGCACGTCGTCCTGCTGCCGGACCTGTACACGGACCTCGAGGGCAACCTCCTCGAGCCCCCCGAGCTCGACGGCGACGCATGGCGGGCGCTGGTGCGCGCCACCTCGGAGCTCGGCAGGATCCTCGCCGAGGAGTACGGCGTCACCGCCGCCTTCCACCCCCACGCCGACAGCCACGTCGGAACCCAGCCACAGGTCGAGCGCTTCCTCGAGGACACCGACCCGGAGACGGTCTCGCTGTGCCTCGACACCGGCCATATCGCCTACTACGACGGCGACAACGTCGAGCTGATCCGCAAGTACCCCGACCGCATCGGCTACCTCCACATGAAGCAGGCCGACCCGGCGATCCTCGAGGAGGTCAGGGCGGAGGGCCTGGCGTTCGCCGAGGCGGTCCGCCGCGGCGTGATGTGCGAGCCCCCGCAAGGCGTCCCCGCCGTCGAGCCGGTCCTGGACGCGCTCGACGGCCTGGACGCCGAGCTGTTCATGATCGTCGAGCAGGACCTGTACCCCTGCGCCCCGGACGTCCCGCTGCCCATCGCCACCCGTACGTGCAGCTACCTCCGCCAGTGCGGGGTCGGCGGCGGCGCCGGCTGACCTACCCACGAACGCATCTCGCAAGGAGTGGACGCCATGGCGCTCAAGATCGGCGTTGTCGGCACGGGGACCATGGGCCGATACCACCTCCAGCGCCTGGCCACCAGCGTCTCGAACGCGCAGGTCGTGGCGGTCTCCGACGTCGACGTCGAGCAGGCAAAGCGGGTGGCCGACGCCGCCGGCGGCGCCCGCGTCCAGCCGGACGGGCACGACCTGATCGGCGACGACGACGTGGACGCCGTGATCGTCGCGTCGCCGGGCTTCACGCACGAGGAGTACACCCGGGCCTGCATCGCGGCCGGCAAGCCCGTGCTGTGCGAGAAGCCGCTGGCGCTGGAGACCGACGCCTGCCTGCGCGTGCTCGAGGCGGAGGCGGCCCTGCCGGAGCGGCTCGTCCAGGTCGGGTTCATGCGGCGCTACGACGACGGCTACCGGGCCATGAAGGCGTCGCTCGACGCGGGGCAGGTCGGCAGGCCGCTGCTGGTGCACTGCGCGCACCGCAACCCCACCCCGCCGCCCGGCTTCACCAGCGACATGATGCTCACCGACTCGGTCGTCCACGAGATCGACGTCACCCGCTGGCTGCTCGGGCAGGAGGTCACCGCGGCCACCGTCCTGGTCCCGCGCCGCAGCTCGCTGGCCGCCGAGACTCTCCAGGACCCGCAGCTCGTGTTGCTGGAGACCGACGGCGGTGTCCTGGTCGACGTCGAGATCTTCGTGACCTGCCAGTACGGCTACGACATCCGCTGCGAGCTGGTGGGCGAGTCCGGCACGGTCGCCCTTCCCGACCAGGTGGGCGTCCGCGTCCGGCGGGAGGGTCGCAGCTTCACCCAGGTGCCGGCCGACTTTCGCAGCCGGTTCGCGGCGGCGTACCACGCCGAGCTGCAGGAATGGGTGGACGGCGTCCTCCTGGGGGAGATCACCGGTCCCAGCGCCTGGGACGGGTACGCCACCACGGCCGTCGCGGAGCGCTGCGTCGAGGCGCTGGAGACGGGACGCCGTGTCCCCGTCGAGCTTGCCGAACGGCCGGCGCTCTACGGCTGAGCCCCGAACGAGGAAGAACGCCAATGAGCAAGCCAACGATCGGTGTGGCGGTCATCGGTGCCGGCATGGCGGGCCGGGCGCACGCCGCCGGGTACCGCTCGGCCGCCACGCTGTACGACGCCGACCTGCCCGAGGTCAGGCTGGTCGCGATCGCCGACGTCAACGCCGCGTTCGCCGGCGACACCGCCCGGCGCTTCGGCTACGAGCGGGCGGAGTCCAGCTGGGAGGACGTCGCCGGCGCCCCGGACGTCGACGTCGTCAGCGTGGTGGTCGCCAACCACTTGCACCGCCCGATCGTGGAGGGCCTGCTGGCCGCCGGCAAGCACGTGCTGTGCGAGAAGCCGCTGGCCCCCGGCGTGGAGGACGCCGAGGCGATGGTGGCGGCGGCGCGAGCCTCCGGGCGGGAGGCCGCCGTCGGGTTCACCTTCCGCCGCTCTCCCGCCATCGCCGCCATCCGCGAGCAGGTCGACCAGGGCGGCATCGGCCGCGTGCTGCACTTCAACGGCCACTACTGGTGCGACTACGGCTGCGACCCCGACGGCCCGATGAGCTGGCGCTACAAGGGAGGCACCGGCTCGGGCGCACTCTCCGACATCGGCAGCCACCTGCTGGACCTGGCCGAGTTCGTGTGCGGTCCCATCCGGTCGGTCCGCGGCGCGGTGCTCGCCACCGTCATCACCGAGCGCGCGCTGCCGCTCGGCACGGCGGTCGGCCACGCGGCGGCGGCGCTCAGCGACGTGCGGGAGCCGGTCGAGAACGAGGACCTCGTCACCTTCACCGCGACGTTCGCGTCGGGGGCGACCGGCACGATGTCGGCCTCCCGGGTCGCCTACGGCCTGCCGAACTCGCTGGGCTTCGAGCTGTTCGGGGAGACGGGCGCGGCCACCTTCGACCTGGCCCGCGCCGGCGAGATCGGCTTCGCCGACGGCGCCCCGCCCGGCATCACCCAGGGGTACCGCCAGGTCCTGGTGGGACCAGCGCACCCCTACCTCACCGGGGGCCTGCCGATGGACTTCCCCGGCGTGGGCTACGGGCAGAACGACCTGTTCAGCTTCCAGGCGCGGGCGTTCCTGGAGCAGGTCGCCGGCCTGGACCGGCTGCCCCGCCCCGCGTCGTTCGAGGAGGGCCTCCACAACCTTCGCCTGCTGGACGCCGTCGTCGCCTCCGCCGAGGCCCACGGCGCGGACGTGGCCGTGGCCCCCTCGCCCGCCGGAAAGGACTGAGCCCGGATGAAGCTTGGTGCCTACACCGCCTGCCTGCACGACAAGCCCGTCGCAGAGGCGCTCGAGGTCCTCCGCGGCCTGGGACTGGACAGCGCGGAGATCAACTCGGGCGGCTTCCTGCCCGCGCCGCACCTCCCGATCGAGCAGGTGCGCGCGAGCAAGGACGCCCGCGACGAGTACCTGGAGCTGTTCACCTCGGCCGGCGTGACGCTCACGGCGCTCAACTGCAACGGCAACCCGCTGCACCCCGACCCGGAGGTGCGCGACAAGCACGGCAACGACGTGCGCGAGGCGATCTCGCTGGCGGCGTTGCTGGGGGTGAGGCGGGTCGTGACCATGTCCGGGCTTCCCGCCTCCGACCCTGGTGGCCGCCTGCCCTCCTGGACGGTCCTTCCCTGGGACAGCGCCTACCTCGACGCCAGGGACTACCAGTGGCGGGAGGTCGCGATCCCCTACTGGAAGGACATCCAGGCGCGGGCGAGCGACGCCGACGTCAAGGTCTGCATCGAGATGCACCCCCACAACCTCGTCTACAACCCCGCCACCATGGAGCGGCTGGCGACCGAGATCGACGCCACCCACGTCGGCGCCGAAATGGACCCAAGCCACCTGTTCTGGCAGGGGATCGATCCCGTCGCCGCCCTGGACCGGCTCGGCGGCCTGGTCTACAACGCGGCGGCCAAGGACACCCGCATCAACGAGGCCGCCAAGGTCAACGGCGTGCTCGACGACCGCTTCGGGCGGGTCCGGCCCGACGAGCCCGGGGCCGTCTCCCTCGGCGGCCGCTACACCTTGAGCCGCTGGCCCGAGCGCTCCTCCTGGGACTTCGTCGCCGTCGGCCGTGGCCACGACGTCGCCTTCTGGACCGAGTTCCTGCGGGCGCTGCGGCGGATCGACCCGGACATGGCCGTCAACATCGAGCACGAGGACCAGGAGCTCGACCAGATGGAGGGGCTGCGGCGCGCCGCCGAGACCCTGCTCGAGGCCGCGTCGCGCAGCACCTGAGCGGTCCGGCGATGGGCGAGCGGGACAGGTTCACCACCGAGGAATGGCGGACCCTTCAGTTCGCGCCGTTCTGGGTGTTCAGCGCCGTCATCGGGGCGTACCGGCGCTTCGACCACCGGGACTACGGCGCCTTCGCGCGCTGCGTGGACGCCGCCACCACGACCGAGGGACGGCTCGGCCGCGAGGTGCTGGCCTCGGTCGTGGCCGACCGTGACCGGCTGGCGGACGCCTACGGCGTGGACGGCCGCTCGATCGGCGTCGGCCTGGGCCACGTGGCCGCCGTCCTCGGCAAGGCCGCCGGGGACGAAGCCGAGCTGTTCAAGCGCATGCTGATCTCGGAGATCGGCGAGGGTGTCGCCAGAGCGAGAGGGCGCTTCGGGACCGAGATGAGCAAGGAGGACGCGAACGCCCTGACGCTGGCCGCGCAGCTGCTCTCCTACGACTTCGACGCCGCCGAGGACTGAGCTCGCGGCTCCGCGGCGACGTAGCGCCGGCCGTCCGGGGCGGCGTGCCAGCTCGTAACGCTCTCGGGACGGTGGTCGCGGAGACTACCCGGGCGTGAGCACCTGAAAGAAAGGGGAGTGTGACCATGAGTGACCTCGATGACTTCCTTGCCGAGACGCATCCCCGTCTCGTCGCAGAGCTACAAGCGCTCCACGACGGCGACCCCAAGCCGCGACTGGAGATGTGGTCGACCCAGGACCCGGTGACCCTGTTCGGCGCGGCGGTGCCGCTCAAGAGCGGATCGGACGAGGTGAGCGACACCTTCCGCTGGCTGGCGACGCGCTGGTCGGACTGCACCGACCAGCGCGTCGACATCGTCGCCGCCGGCGTCAGCGGGGACCTGGCGTACACGGTCGGCTTCGAGCACACCGCGGTGTCGGTGGACGGCGTCCCGGTCGAGCCGTACACCCTGCGCGTCACCCACATCTACCGTCGCGAGCATGGCGAGTGGAAGATCGTCCACCGCCACGGCGACGCTCCCCCGGTCGATCAGAGCCTCCCTGGCGAAGGATCGACGGAGTAGGAGTGGGCTGCCGGCTGTCTGGCTAGTGGTCCGTCGCGGAGGTGTCTGCACCCTTGGCAGCCTGATGTTGCACGGGGGTTGAGTCTCTGGCTTGGGTGAGCGGGTCGCCCGCGGCTCCTTCGATGGTGGGTCGTGGGGTTGGCACGGCCGCTTGGTGCTGCTCGAGCCAATGGATGAGGTCGTCGGGGGGAACGGGCCGGCTGATGTGGTAGCCCTGGATGGCGTCGCAGCCGAGCACGTCCAGTTCCTGCAAGGTGGTCTGGTCCTCGACGCCCTCGGCGACCACCCGAAGGCCGAGGTTGCGGCCCAGGTCGATGGTGGAGCGCACGATCACCGCGTCGCGGTTGTCGCTGCTCATGTGCGTGACGAACGACCGGTCGACCTTGAGCTCGTGGACGGGCAGGCTCTTGAGGTAGGCCATGGATGAGTAGCCGGTGCCGAAGTCGTCGATGGAAAGCTGCACGCCCATGGTGTTGAGCCGGCTCAGGATCTCGAGGGCACGCGCGGGGTCGGCCATGATGGTGCTCTCGGTGATCTCCACGACCAGCAGCCGCGCCGGGACCTCCCAGCGGGCCAGCAGGCCGGCGACCTCGTCGGGGAACTCCAGGTCCAGCAGGCGCCGGGCGGAGATGTTGACCGCCACCGCCAGCTCATGGCCGGCCTGCCGCCACTGCTGGCACTGGCGCAGGGCGGCGTCCAGCACGTAGTGGGTCAGGGGAGTGATGAGCCCGGTCCGCTCGGCCAGGGGGATGAAGTCGTTGGGCGGGATCAGGCCGTGGTCGGGATGCTGCCAGCGCACCAGCGCCTCGACCCCCAGGAGCTGGCCGGTGTGGGCGTCGACCTTTGGCTGGTAGTGCAGCACCAGCTGCTGCTGGTCGATGGCGCGGCGCAGCTCCCCCAGCAGCGCCAGCCGCCCGGGGCTGTGCTGGTCCAGGGTGGGGTCGAACAGCACGAACCCGGCGTGGGTCTCCTTGGCCACGTACATGGCGATGTCGGCGTGCTGCAGCAGCTCGTCAGGGTCGGCGCCGTGGTCGGGATACAGGGCCACGCCGATGCTCGCCTCCACGTCCAGGGCCAGCCCCTCGAGCAGGAACGGCTGTGCCAGCGTGGCCTGCAGCTTGCGGGCCACCGCCACCGCCCCCTCGCCGGTCTCGATCCGGGGCAGCAGCACCGCGAACTCGTCGCCGCCCAGCCGCGCGACGGTGTCGACCTGCCGCAGCGCCGCCAGCAGCCGCTCACCGACCTGGACCAGGAGCTGGTCGCCGTAGTGGTGACCGAGGGTGTCGTTGACCTCCTTGAACCGTTCCAGGTCCAGGAGCAGCAGCGCGGCCGGGACCAGCTCCCGGTCGGCCTGGTGGATCGCCTGGTCGGTGCGGTCGCGCAGCATGGTGCGGTTGGGCAGGCCGGTCAGGGCATCGTGCAAGGCTTGGTGGGCGTTGTCGGCGGCCTGGCGCTGGGTGCGCTGCTGGTAGCCGACCACCAGCACCCAGAACACTGCCAGCAGCCCGATACCGGCGGCGAACGCGACCGGAGTAGCCGCCAGCACGAAGGTCTCCTGGCGGCGCAGCGCACCCAGCCCGGCCAGGGCCGCCTGGTGGTGGGCGTCGGCGGCAGCGTTGACCTCCTCCTCGATCGACCCGAACAGGGGGTCGACCTGGTTCTCGTCGATGGCCAGCACCCGCTTGGTGTCGCCGGCGTCCACCGCGGCGAACATCAGCCCGATGGCGTCCAGGTAGCGGGCGTGCTGAGCGTCGAGCCGTTCCTCCAGCTCCCGATCCGCCTGGTCGCCGCGTAGCCGGACGGCCTCCAGCGAGGCCAGCAGCGTGGCGGCGGCCCGCTGGTACCGCTGCCGGACCTCGGGACCTGGCTCCAGGCGGTACTTGCGCTCCAGCGACTCCTCGGCGGCGACCGCGAAGCGGGCCTGCTGGTAGGCGTCGCTGAGGCGGCTGAGGCGGTCGGCCTGACGGGCAGCCCGGTTGGTGCTGTAGGCGGCCCACAACGAAAACCCGGTCAACACCATCAGCACGGCGGCCAGCCCACTGGTCGCCAACCGGGTGACGGTCCGCCCGTTCGACCACTGCTCGTCCACGCGGCCCACTCCTGGTCCGAATCGCGGCGGGTCACGGTCCGGGATCCCCAGCTGACCCCGAAGTGAACTGTTCAGGTATCGATTCGGCACCAACGCTGCCGACCTGAGCGCACACCGATCCGGCGAGTCAGCCGTAGGCCGCGGCGAGGGCGTGGAAGGACTCCTTGGGCTCCCAGCCCAGGCGCGGGGAGGCGCTTCCCTGCCCCTGCTCCAGAACCCTGACGTGTCGAGTGGCAGCGGCGCTGTCCCGGCCTCCCGAGGGGGCCGGTGGTCCGGATTGGCGGCGCCGGTCGCGCCACAGCGCCAGCCGCACGCTGGGGAAGGGGGTGCTGCAGGCATCGTCCGTACACTGGGCCGCCGTGACCGTGGGAGGGGGGCGACGTGGGCGATCCATTGAACGAGCAGGCGGAGACCATGGCGGCGCTCAGGCAGGTGATCGACGCCGCCGGGCCGTACCTGGACCTGTTGCCGCAGCGGCTGGTCTACGACCGCACCGCCGAGCCGCTGCTGGGCGAGCTGGGCGGGCCACTGCCGGAGCAGGGCTCGGGCACTCTGGCCGCGGTCGAGACCCTGCTGCGCGTCGGGACGGCGACCGCGACCGCCTCGGCCGGGCCGCGCTTCTACCATTTCGTGATCGGCGGCTCGACGCCCGCGGCGCTGGCCGCCGACTGGGTCGTGTCCATGCTGGACCAGAACGCGTTCGTGCGGGCGTCGTCGCGCTTCGCCGACGCGGTGGAGACGGTCACGCTGGACTGGTTGCGCGAGCTCGTCGGCCTGCCACCGGGGTGGGGCGGCGCGCTGACCGCCAGCGCGACCTTTGCCAACCTCACCGGTCTGGCGCTGGCCACGCACTGGTGGGCGCAGCGGCACGGGGTGGACGTGACCTCGGCGGGACTGGCCGGTCTGCCCCGGATGCCGGTGCTCTCCGGCGGGTACGTGCACCCCAGCGCGCGCAAGGCCCTGCAGATGCTCGGCCATGGCAAGGACACGGTCGAGCTGTTCACCCGCGACGACCTTGGCCGGATCGACCTGGCCGCGGTACGGCGACGGCTCGGTGAGCTCAACCAAGCTCCCGCCGTGCTGATCGCCACTGCCGGCGAGCCCAACGCGGGCGACTTCGACCCGCTGGCCGACCTCGCCGACCTGGCCGAGGAGTTCGGCGCGTGGCTGCACGTCGACGGCGCGTTCGGCTTCCTGGCGGCGCTCTCCCCACGGACCGCCCACCTCACCGCGGGAATGGAGCGAACGGACTCCATCGCCGCCGACGCCCACAAGTGGCTCAACGTGCCGTACGAGAGCGGCTTCGTGCTCGTCCGGGAACCCGACCGGCTCGGCCCGGCGTTCGGCATGCCGGGCGCGGCGTACCTGCCGGGCCCGGACGACCCTCGGGGCGGCTACGGCCTGCTCGGCCCGGAGTCCTCACGGCGAGCGCGCGCCCTGCCGATCTGGGCCACGCTCGCCGCGTACGGCCGCACCGGCTACCGAGAGCTGGTGGAGCGACACTGCGACCTGGCCGCGCACCTCGCGGCGACTGTCGACGCGGCGCCCGACCTGGAGCGCCTGGCCGAGGTCCCCCTCAACGTGGTCTGCTTCCGCTACCACCCAGCCGGCCTGTCCGAACCGGAGCTCGACGACGTCAACCGCCGGCTCGGCGAGAGGCTGCTCGACGACGGTCGGGTGTTCGCCGGCACCACCGTCTACGGTGGACGGGTGGCGCTGCGCCCGGCGATCAGCAACTGGCGCACCACCGCGGCCGACCTCGACCTCCTCGTCGACGTCGTCCGCGAGCTGGGCGGCAGCATCGCCCCCGCCGGGTGACCTACCCGTCCCACCGCCGGCTTGGATGAGCCAGCGGCCTCGCCGGCCGTCGGCCAAGGCTCTCGAACGCCGTAACGCGAGCGCTGGGTCCGGCGCTCTCCTTCTGACACCGCATCGGCACGAAGCCCTCACGGGTCGGCGGCCTTCCGATCACCTGGACCGAAGAGAGGTCCATGCACCCACGTCGCCTGCGCACCGCCCTGCTCTGCTGCGTCCTCGCCGCATCGCTCCTGGCCCTTGGCCTCGCGGGCGGTCCCACCGCAAACGCCGACAGCTCGCCGCGCCGGATCGTCAATGGCTGGTTGCCGTACTGGTCGATGCCCAACGCGCTCACCTCCGTGTCGCAGAGCGCCGACCTGTGGGCCGAGGGCTCGCCTGTGTGGTACCAGGTGACGGGGGCGACGGCGATCGGCCCGCACACCGGCGCCGGTGACGTCACGGTCGTGGACGCGCTGCGCAGCCGCGGCATCAAGGTCGTCCCGACCGTCGCGGAGTCGCTGAACGCCGCCGGTATGGCGGCACTGCTCGGCGATCCCGTGCAGCGCGCCGCTCACGTGCGGGCGCTGGTCGGTCTGGTCACCGCGAACGGCTACGACGGCATCGACCTCGACTACGAGTCGATGAACTTCGGGGGCACCTCGGTCGACAAGGCGGCGGTGCGCGGCGGCTTCGTGACGCTCGTCGGCGAGCTCGGGGCGGCGCTGCACGCGCAGGGCAGGCTGCTGTCGGCGTCGGTCGGGCCGCGCACGCGAGCCGACGACCCGAACTGGTCGGTCCACGACTACGCGGGTCTTGCACCGTCGGTCGACCGGTTCCGGGTCATGGCCTACAACTACCACTGGGGCGGCGGGCCACCCGGCGCCATCGCTCCCGTGTGGTGGGTCGACAAGGTCATCGCCTACGCGGTGACCGCCGTGCCTGCAAGCAAGATCGAGGTGGGGGCGCCGCTGTACGGCTACGACTGGCCGGCCGATCCGACGCAGCCGGACGGGTACGGCACCGCCACGGGGAGAACGTACGCGCAGGCCGAGGCGTTGCGCATCCAGTACGGCGCCACCCGCCAGTGGTCGAGCGTCGACGAACTGGGACGCCCGACGGCGGCGCCCTGGTTCACCTACACCACGCCCGCCGGCGTGCGGCACGTCCTCTGGTACAACGACGCGGACGCCACCAAGGCGAAGATGACCTTCATCGAGAGGTACCGCCTCCGGGGCCTGGTGTTCTGGTCCGCAGGCTACGAGGACGCTCGGCAGTGGAGCGTGCTGCGCGACTACGCCACCCAGAAGACCACCACCCTCGCGGTGCGGGCGCCGGCCAGCGTCACCTACGGCACCAGGATCACCGTGTCGGGCAGGCTCGCCACGACGTCGGGCGCGCCGGTCCCCGGCCAGAAGATCCTCCTGCAGTGGCGGGCCGCGGGGTCCACCACCTGGCAGACCAGGGCGACTGCCACCACGTCCGCGACCGGCACGGTCGCCTTCGGCTCCACGCCCGGGACCAACGGCTCCTACCGGCTGGTCGCGCCCACGTCGTGGTCCTACCTGCCCTCCACCAGCCCGGCGGCCACCACGCTGGTGCGCTGGCGCGTCTCCGCGGCCTTCGACGACGCCACGGTGACCCGCGGCACGACCGTGCGACTGCGCGGCAGCGTCGCGCCCCTCCGGGCGGGGACGGCGGTGCGGCGCCAGCGCTACGCCAACGGCTCCTGGGTCACGGTCGGGTCGACGACAGTGCGCTCCGACGGCACCTATGCGTTCTCGTTCACCTGGTCGACAGCTGGCACCTACGTCTATCGCGTGGTGGTCCCTGGCACGGCGCTCAACGCCACCAGCAACAGCCAGACGCTGAAGCTCTACG